>ENA-UOOH01000629-UOOH01000629.1-fermentation-metagenome-genome-assembly--contig:-NODE-629-length-39127-cov-5.895270_pt1 | contig 39127 bp, 37 predicted proteins | sample MGYA00245778_ERZ724025 | MGnify/ENA primary metagenome ERZ724025 (study PRJEB28704, sample SAMN03018313) | fermentation metagenome | biome: anthropogenic terrestrial biome; feature: soil; material...
TATGCAAACAAGAGAATAAGGGGAGTAGAATCTAAAATTAGGGGTTTGAACCGAAATATCCAGGTTATCCCCCATACATCAAAATAATCGAAAACCGTATGGCCCGGCTTCTGAAGATTGCCGGCCTGGATCAATCACTGACCCCACATTCTCTTCGTCACACCCACACATCTCTACTCGCGGAAGCTGGGGTTGGTTTAGAACAGATAATGCAGCGGTTAGGCCACAGTGACGATGAAACAACGAGAAACATTTATCTACACATCACCAAGCCAAAAAGAAAAGAAGCCTCCCAAAAGTTCAGCGAACTAATGAGAAGCTTCTAATGTGGGTACTTTCCCACTTGTGGGCAAAATGTGGGAAGACAACATCCACCAATCTAAGAAACGTTGATTTTACTGGGGTTGTGGACTAAATTACATCATTCCGCCCATACCGCCCATGCCGCCCATGCCGCCCATTCCACCCATGCCGCCCATCGGATCCTTGTCCTTATCGGGCTTTTCGGCAATGAGGGTTTCGGTGGTCAGGATCATGGCCGCGATGCTTGCTGCGTTCTGCAGGGCCGTGCGGGTCACTTTGGCCGGGTCCACAATACCGGCATCGATCATATTGACAAACTCGCCTGTCAGGGCGTCAAAGCCAATACCGGCTTCCAAGTTCTTCACCTTTTCTACAATAACTGATCCTTCCAGACCCGCGTTGTTGGCAATCTGACGCAGGGGCTCTTCCAAGGCACGGCGAACGATGCCGATACCGGTCTTCTCATCCAAAGCGCCGGTTGACAATCCATCCAGACCCTTCACTGAAGAGATGTAAATCACGCCGCCACCGGGAACGATACCTTCTTCCACGGCCGCACGGGTAGCGTTCAGGGCATCGTCGATGCGGAGTTTCTTCTCTTTCATTTCTGTTTCAGTAGCAGCGCCTACCTGGATAACCGCCACGCCACCGGCCAACTTGGCCAAACGCTCCTGGAGCTTCTCCCTGTCAAATTCGGAAGTAGTGTCCTCAATTTGTATCTTAATCTGGTTCACGCGCTTTGTAATCTCATCCGTGCTACCGGCCCCGCCGACAATAATAGTCTCTTCCTTCTTGATCCGGACTTTACCGGCACGGCCCAAATGTTCGATGGTAGCCTTATCCAGTTTCAGACCCAGATCTTCGGTAACAACCGTTCCACCGGTCAGGATTGCGATATCTTGAAGCATGTCCTTGCGCCTGTCGCCAAACCCTGGAGCCTTGACGGCTACACACTGGATTGTGCCGCGCAGCTTGTTTAAAACTAGGGTGGCAAGGGCTTCGCCTTCGACATCCTCGGCAATGATCAGCAACTGCTTGCCAGATTGCACGATTTTCTCCAGCAGCGGGAGGAGATCAGCAATAGCTGAGATCTTCTTGTCTGTGATCAAAATAAAGGGATCGTTTAAGTTGGCTTCCATCTTTTCAGTGTCGTTAATCATATAAGGGGAAATATAGCCCCTGTCAAAATTCATGCCTTCCACAACTTCCAGGTTGGTTGAGGTGCCCTTGGATTCTTCCACGGTTATAACACCGTCTTTGCCTACCTTCTCCATAGCATCGGCAATCAGGTTCCCAATCACTTCGTCGTTGGCGGAGATGGTTGCAACCTGGGCAATGGCTGACTTGCTTTCAATGGGCTTGGCTGAATCCTTAATGACTTCAACGGCCTTCTCTACGGCTTTTTCAATACCACGTTTAATAATCATCGGGTTGGCGCCGGCAGCCACGTTTTTCATGCCTTCACGAACTATTGCCTGGGCCAGCAAACAGGCGGTGGTGGTACCGTCACCAGCCACATCGTTGGTCTTAGTAGCAACTTCTTTAACAAGTTGTGCACCCATGTTTTCAAACGGATCGGTAAGCTCGATTTCTCTGGCAATGGTTACACCGTCGTTGGTAATCATGGGTGACCCAAACTTTTTCTCAAGGACTACGTTGCGGCCTTTGGGGCCTAGTGTAATCTTTACGGCTTCAGCCAATGCGTTGACCCCTTTTTCAAGGGAGCGCCTGGCATCTTCACTAAAAACAATCTCTTTGCCTGCCATTTTATTACCTCCTTCTAGGCTTTTCTACTCGATAACGCCGAGGATATCAGATTCGCGCATGATCAGATACTCAACATCGTCAATCTTGACTTCGTTTCCAGCGTACTTGGAAAAAAGGATCTTGTCCCCGGGCTTCAAATCGATGGGCACGCGCTGTCCGGTTTCTAAAAGTTTCCCGGAACCCACGGCTATGACTTCACCCTCCTGGGGCTTTTCTTTTGCGGTGTCCGGCAGGACGATGCCGCCTCTGGTCTTTTCCTCGCTTGGTAAAGCTTTTACCACTACCCGCTCACCTAATGGTCTGATCACATAAACCCCTCCTTACTGGTTGGTTTTACTTATCTTGTTAGCACTCAGTTTAGGCGAGTGCTAGCACCTACGTAAATATAATATAGAATTGAAAAATCAAAAGCAAATTTAATCACCGCATATTTTTCCTTTTCTAGAACAATAATCTGGATTTAGCGGAGTCTAGCTTTTAATTTCTTCTTCTATCTCACGATTAGGATTTATTTATTTTATATTGTCTTCTATGAAATATTTTCCCATTTGCTAATAATTTTATACAAGCCATTCAAAATATTTTTGGCGCCCGACTTAAGAACCGCACTCGCCGCCCCGCCCGGTCAGGATATCCAGTCCATGAGGTAGAGCCGGCAGGATGACCTCAAGGCACTCCTGTACGCCTTTGACGCTGCCGGGCAGATTGATAATCAAAGTCCGGTTGCGCACACCGGCAACTGCTCTGGAAAGCATGGCCCGGTTGGTTTTCTTCAGGCTTTCCTGGCGCATGGCCTCGGGCAAGCCGGGCACTTCGCGATCGATGACAGCCAGTGTGGCCTCGGGTGTGTTGTCACGGGGGCTTAAACCGGTGCCTCCGGTGGTCAGGATCAGGTCAACCTTTTCCTTGTCGGACATGTTTACCATCGCTTCCTTGAGAACATCCAGGTCGTCCGGCAGAACCTGATATTTTACCACATCACCCAGCTCTTTAACCATCTCCCGGATCGCCGGACCGCTCTCGTCGATCCGCTCGCCCAGGGAGCCTTTATCACTTACTGTAATGATCCCTATTTTATACACTTAATTCACTCCTGCCCGGTTCATTTTGCTTTTTAAGTTGTTTGGAAGAACAGGGGGTTTCTCAGTCTACCTCCCAGGCTTTCTCTCCGGCACGCTCAAAGGTGCCGCTCTTGCCCCCGCTCTTATGAACCAGCCTGACCTCACCAATCACCATTTCCCGGTCCACGGCCTTGCACATATCATAAATCGTCAAGCCTGCAACGGATACAGCAGTCAGGGCTTCCATTTCCACGCCGGTCTGCCCGGTCAAACGAACCCTGGCCTCAATTTCTACCTTGCTCCTAGCTTTGTCGGGGCGGAAAATCACATCAACTCCTGTCAGCATCAAGGGATGACAAAGGGGAATCAGGGTTGCAGTTTTCTTGGCCGCCATAATCCCGGCTATCCTGGCTGTACCAAAAACCTCCCCCTTGGAAACCTTCCCTCCCAGGATTAATTCCAGCGTTTCGGGCCGCATGGTCACTTCGCCACGGGCTACCGCTTCCCGGCGGGTCGCCTCCTTGCCTCCTACTTCCACCATCCTGGCCTGACCCTGCTCATCCAGGTGGGTCAGATCGCTCACAAAACCAACTCCTCCGTTTTCCAATGCACCAGTCTTGTACAGGCTGGCTATTTTGGGTAGAATAAGTCACATGGTAGTATTTCTCTCGTATCACAAAATATCCTTCGGTGATTTCAAAAAAAGAACACCCAGAGGTGAAATACATGTCAACTATTGACGAAAAAAGCAGCCAGTTGCCCATTATCCGGTTTAGAAAGGGTTCGTTTTCTGACGGAGACGACACTGTGGTCAGGGAATCAACACTCACCCTGTTTTTAAATGGTCGTGAACTGGTGAATCTGGTCTGCTCACCGGGTGAAATAAAAGAGCTGGCGGTGGGGTTTTTATGTTCAGAGGGCTTGCTAAAGAAGCGGGAGGACCTGAGGCATATTGAAACCTACTCAGAGAAAGGGCTGGCCCGGATTGAGATTACCGAAACTGCCCCGACCGGAGAAAAGCTGCTGAGTCACTATCTTGCCAGTGGCTGCGGGCGAGGCCGAACATCTTTTCACTTTTTAAAAGACACACACGGAATTCTCCCGGTTGGATCGAACCTACGGATAACACCCCGGGAGCTATTCTCTCTTAGCGACGAGCTGGAAAGGCGCTCTCTCCTCTTTATTAAGACCGGCGGCGCCCACAGCGCCGCGCTCTGCACCAGGAATGAAGTCGTTGTATATTACGAAGACATCGGACGCCACAATGCCGTCGATAAAATCTTCGGACACTGCTTCCTGGAGGGAATTTCTTTCGTTGACAAACTTCTTGTCTTCAGTGGTCGCATTTCCTCTGAAATCCTGAGCAAGATAATCAAAATGGGCGTACCTATGATTATATCCCGCTCGGCTCCAACGGAGCTGACCGTAAAACTGGCGAAGGAACTGGGGATCACCGTTGTAGGCTTCGCCCGGGAGGGCCGCCTGAATATATACACCCACCCGGAAAGAGTAACCGGCAGCGTCTAGTTTATAAAATAAATTACTTCGAAACAAATGCGGGATGTCAGAACTGACATCCCGCGTTACAACTAATATTAAGATTAGGATTCGTCAGCTCCGCCACATCACCTTGCCGCAGTCACGAAGGTCGTAGCCGCCCAGTTTTTGCACTTCCTCTCGGAATTCCGGCATGGCCATGACCTCCAGGAGTCTCTTGATATAAGGAGTATCCCAATATTCAGCCGGGATGCAGAGATCGTAGCGCTCCTCCACGATGCGGATAAAGTCCAGTCCGAGGGCCACGGCGGCGGCCCTTATGCCCATTCCGGCGTCTGCTGCGCCGGCCTTGACCGCTGCGGCTACACCCATATGCGTGTATTCTTCATATTCATACCCGTGAATATGATCCGGATCAATGGCCTTCTCCCGGAGGTAATAGTCAAGTAGGATCCGGGTGCCGGCGCCGCGCTGGCGGTTGACATAAGTGTATCCCTGCCGGGTCATGTCCTCCAGGCCGCGGATGCCCCTGGGATTGCCCTTCGCCAGGATTAACCCCTGCTCCCGGTGCACCAGGTTGACCAGGACCACGTCCCGGCCGGAAAGCAACCTCTGGATGTAGGAAACGTTGTATTCCCCGGTTTCCTCGTCCAACAGGTGCGTCCCGGCGCAGTGAGCCTCACCCCGCTTCAAAGCTGAAAGCCCCCCGAAGCTGCCCACATGGGCCGAGGAAAGGGTGGCTACGGGATATTTCTGCCGCAAAAAATTAGCCAAAACGTCCAGGGCAAGATCATGGCTACCGATAATCACGGTAGTTTCCTCGATTTCCTCCGGGGTCCGGAACAATTCAACCATTACAGTTTCTCCGGTGTTATAGCCTTCCGACAGGCGGGGTACCCGGATCATTCCGTCAGCCCGCACCAGGGACATCAGAACACCTGCCCCCCGGGAAATTGGTGTGGCAATTATCTTTTCGCCCACCTTACCGAGTTTAACCCGGATAAACTCCTCCATGCCCAGGTTTGAAAAAAGTTTCCTGGAAACAGTAGCTTCGATCATATACGGTTCAGGCGGCACGACGCCCATTTTTTGAAATACAAGTGGTTTGACAAAAAGATCTAGACTTATGTAGGCTGACACTGGGTAGCCCGGCACACCCACCACGGGCTTACCGTTAACCTCCCCGAGGATGACCGGCTTGCCCGGCTTGGTGGCCACCCCGTGGACCAGCACCTTTCCCAGGGAGCGAATTACTTCAGCAGTAAAGTCCTCGCTGCCGGCCGACGAGCCGGCATTGACCAAAACAAGATCTGCTTCCTCAACGGCAGCCGCAACGGATGCTTTCACGCTTTCGAAATCATCAATGGTTATTTCCTTGCGCAGGGCGATGGCGCCCCATTGCTCCACCACGGCCCCCAGCATACGGGAATTATACTCAATGATGTCCCCGGGCTTTAAATCCGCACCGGGCTGCACTAGTTCGGTTCCCGTGGGCAGCAGCGCCACAACAGGGCGGGGATAAACGTAAAGGTGGCTGACACCGCTGGCCAGAAAAGCGCCTATATCAACAGGCCTGACCCTGTGGTTTGAGGGTAGGACCATTTCCGTGGCAACCACATCCTCCCCCACAACGCGAACGTACTGCCAGGGAGCAACGGCTTGAATAATCTCGATGATGTCAGGTTGCACATAATGGATATCCTCAATCATAATCACGGCGTCGGTGCCATCCGGCAGGGGATCACCAGTGTCCACAGGAACTGCCTCCTGGCCTACCTTGAGCTGCTTTGGCGTTGTCTCGGAGGCCCCATGTGTATCAGAGGACCGCACGGCCATCCCGTCCATCGAGGAAGCGTGATAGTGAGGAGATGAAATCCGGGCATAGACCGGCGCCGCGGTAATTCTGCCCAGGGCGTTTTCTGCGGAAACCCGTTCAGGCCGGCCGGGACTGAGCGCCCCGAGTTCCTTCAGGTATCCGAGAAATCGCTCAAGTGCTTCTTCCCAGGGAAGGTCGTCCAGGTAAACCTTTCTTTTCATAAACCGATACCTCACAATTACTCAAATAAGTTTAACATTGATCGTTTCCCCGGCCTCAACACCTTCTTTGCCGACAGGAATGCGAGCAAGACCATCAGCTTTAACCATCGTCCCGATCAGCCCGGACTTGCCGAGCACCGGCTCTGCATAAAGCTGACCCTCGCAGTGGGATAGCTTGACCCGGATAAAATCCAAACGGCCCGCAGCCGAGCGCAAGCTGCGGGTAATGATTGCCCGGAGAGGGAATTCCATCTGAATTTCCTCCGGGTTGACGGGATAGCTGCCCTTCTGCAACAGGGGCGCAACCATCAAATCAAACACAACCATAGCCGAGGCCGGATGGCCCGGCAGGCCGAAGACCGGCTTGTTTCCGACCACAGCCCCCACAGCGGGCTTGCCTGGTTTTATGGAGAGGCCATGAAAAAGCACCCCCGGTTCCCCCATAGAGCTGATCACCTTTGAGGCAACATCCCTTGTGCCAACCGAGCTTCCCCCGGACAGAAGCGCCATCTCGTTTTCCCCCAGGCACTGCTCCAAGGCACCTTTTAAACTAGCTTCGTTGTCCCTAATAATCCCGTACAGGCGGGGCTCCCCACCGCAAGACATCACCGCCCCATACAGGGTATAGGAGTTGATGTCCCTGACTTGCCCAAGTGCGGGACACTGATCAGGACTGACCAATTCGTCCCCGGTGGAGATAATTCCCACCCTGACGGGAAGTAAAACCTCCACTTCCATTGCACCTACCGAAGAGAGCAAACCAAGGTCCTGGGGCCGGATCCGGTGACCCGCCGGCAGCGCAACCACACCTTCTGAAATATCCTCTCCCCTGCGGACCACGTTTTCTCCCGGGGCTACCGGCCTGGTGATTCCAATGGTGCGCTTGTCCAACTCTTCAGTATATTCAACAATAACCACGGCGTCCGCACCGGCAGGCAACATCCCGCCGGTGGCAATACGCCAGGACTGTCCCGTTTTTACCTCACCCTGGGGCGCCCGGCCCATGTGCACCTCGCCGCAGACGTCCACATAGGCAGGCATTCCCTCACTGGCGCCATAAGTGTCTCTCGCCCGCACTGCGTATCCATCCATCGTGGAGCGATTAAAACCAGGCACATCTTGGACGGCGGTCACATCCTCAGCAAGGCAGCGCCCAAGACTTTCCAGCAGGGGCACTTTCAGCCCTGGCCTTTTTTGCGGCAAGTGCTCACTCAGGATCGACCTCGCAGCTTCAACAGTAAAAACCCTAAAAAGTTCGGCCAATTAGTACACCTCGTTCATCTACTGCTAGTCCCCTAAAAACAACCCAGTTCGCAGGATTTAATCTTAATTTTCAGGTTATCAGCAGCCTCCCCCACAACCCGGTTCGGCACCTTGAATTCTGTAGCCAGCTTTCTGGCTACAGTGCAACTAATTTTTCCGTCCTTTGCTGCCTCCTTGATCGCCTCCAAAATTTCCGGGGATATTTCTGCCATTATTAATCAACTCTTTTCTTGCACTTATTTACTTAAAATCTATTTAATCGTGAATTTAATGCTTTTAAGATCGGATTCGACAATAACATTAACGGTAGCCGGAGCATTCCGGGCAGGCAGGGTCCCTTTCAACCGGTACTTCGCAGAACCTGGCGGAAAGGGCGTCATAGACAAGGATACGCCCCACCAAAAGCTCTCCCGTGCCCAGGATGAAGCGCAACGCTTCGGCAGCCTGGAGCACCCCGATAACCCCTGCAACCGCGCCTAGTATTCCCACTTCTGAAGTTGTAGGCGCATCCGGAGGGGGTTCTCCCCGAAAAATGCACCTGAAGCAGGGGCCCTTTCCCGGTATAACGGTAAAAGCCTGGCCCGCCCAGGCCAGAACACCGCCATAAACAAACGGCTTGTTCATTTTCAGACAAGCCTCATTGATGATGTGCCGAGAGGGGATATTATCCGTACAGTCAATAATAAAATCATAATTCTTAATTATGTCCGCTGCGCTGTCCCGACGAAACGTTTCCTGGTAAATGTCCAGCTTCAAATCCGGGTTAAGGGCTTTTAGCTTCTCCCCGGCAGAAATGACTTTCGGTCGCCCGAGGTCCGGCATAGCATGCAGGATCTGGCGCTGGAGGTTGGACAGGGAGACTGTGTCACTGTCAACCAGCCCAATCCGGCCGATCCCGGCGGCGGCAAGATAAAAGGCGACCGGTGAGCCAAGGCCGCCCGCCCCAACCTGCAAGACCGAGGCGCGGAAAAGCCTTTCCTGACCTTCAGTTCCGACACCGGCTAACTGTATGTTTCGCTTGTAGCGCTGAGCCTGTTCAGCGTTTAAACCGCCCGTAGATGGCATTATGAAACCCCTTTTCCGGCGCTATGAGATAACCTCGACCGCATCCCCAACCTTGACCGAGCCACCGGCAAGAACGCGGATGAAGATGCCCTCCCGGGGCATTACACAGTCGCCGGCCTGTTCGAATATGGCGCAGCGCTTGTGACACTCCTTGCCGATCTGGGTAACCTCTCCCACTGCCATACCCCCAATTTTTAGGCGGCTGCCCAGCGGAAGGCTGGCCAGATCAATCCCTTCTGTGGTCAGGTTTTCAGCAAAGTCACCGGCTCCGACATCCAGGCCCTTAGACCGCATTTTTTCGATGCTTTCAAGGGCCAGGAGGCTCACCTGGCGGTGCCAGGGGCCTGCATGAGCGTCATCCTGCAGGCCGTGCTCCTCAACCAGCAGGCCTTCTCCGACATCTTTCTTGCGCATCCCTTTTTTTGCGCTGGCACATACTGCTTTTATTATACCCATGAATAAAACATCCTTTCTACAGATAGTGAGAAAAGCTCCCAACAACTCACGCCCAAACAAACGTAAAGCTCTGCGCAGGCTATAACAGCCTGCGCATAAAACAAACGATAGGAGCACAACAAGCACTTTTTTTACTCTTTCCGCCAAACATTTATCCCCCGATTTGGGACATGACCCGGCGCCCGTCCCGCCAACCTTCGAGCATATGGTGACGGTCGGGCTTTAAGGCAACCGCGTCCATCATTAGGTCGGCGATTTCCTTTAGCCCGGCCCCCTCGCGAAGGGGTGTCTTCAAATCAATCTCCTGAGAGTCATAAAGGCATGGCCTTAACCCGCCGATCGAAGTCAGACGCAGGCGATTGCAGTTTTTGCAGAAATGATCACTCATGGAAGTAATAAATCCAATGGTGCCCTCCGAGTCTTTCAGCCGGTAGTATTTGGCCGGTCCGTCACCGGATGGCTTCGTGGCCGGTAACAGCGGACCCAACCGGGCGCTAATTTGCGCCATGACTTCCTCCGTCGGCACATAACGTCCAGTAGCCCATGCGTTGGAGGAACCAATGGGCATTAATTCAATAAAGCGGATGTGCAGCGGCCTGTTCAGCGTCAGGCGGGCCAGCGCCACCGTCTCGTCCTCATTGAACCCGCGCATGATCACGGTGTTTAACTTCACCGGATGCAGTCCGGCGCTGATGGCAGCCTGGATCCCTTCCCAAGCCCCGGCCAGATTACCTCCCCGGGTAATCTCACGGTAACGATCGGGCCTCAGTGTGTCCAGACTGATATTGACCCTCTTAATGCCCGCTTCTTTCAGTGCAGCGGCACGGGAAGCTAGGAGCAGGGCATTGGTGGTCAGGGTTATATCGTCAATACCAGGTATATTTGAAATGCGCCGCACCAGGCCTTCCAGCCCCTTGCGCACCAGTGGCTCACCCCCCGTCAGTCGGATTTTTTTAACACCGATAAGAGTGGCGGCCCGGATGATGGTTTCAATTTCTTCCATTCTCAGAACTTGATCGTGAGGAGTAGATTTTACGCCTCCCGGGGGCATGCAGTAAACACAGCGCAGGTTGCACCGGTCAGTGATGGAAACCCGCAAATAATTAATCTCACGCTGGTAGGTATCCCGCATGACTTCACCTTCTTTAGTTAATTAATGATGGCGTGCAAATTTATTGCAAAATAATACGCTTTTTCAAAGGGTGAGCCGTTTCCTTTGAAGGGAGGGAATCCCTACGCAAATTTTATTTATCTAAATTACCCGAATTCTGACCAACTAAATAATTAATGACCTTTAAACAATAATTGTTAGCTGCTGTTAAGGCTTGTCTACCTGCCCCGCTGCTGGGCTGTGGTTAAAAATGCGGTAATTCCAAACGCCAATACCAGGAGAATGATGCTAAAGGCAGTGGCAATTTCATAATTACCCTTATTGACCTCTAAAACGGTAGCCGTGGTAAGCACCACGGTAGATCCTTTTAAATTACCGCCGACCATGATGGAAGCGCCGACCTCTGAAATAACGCCTCCAAAGCCGGCAATAACGGCCGCCAGCAAGCCGAGCCTGGCCTCTCTTAAAAGGAGCCGGAGCAACTGCAGGCGCGATGCGCCCAGGGCCAAAATCTGCAGCCGGATCTTCGGATTTAGCGACTGGATGGCGGCGATGGTAAACCCGGTTACAATCGGCGAGGCAATGATTGCCTGGGCGATGACCATGGCCGTGGGTGTATAAAGCAGGCCAAGAAAACCGAGTGGGCCATAGCGGCTCAAGGTTAGCCACACCCACAGGCCCACTACCACTGGAGGCAGGCCCATCCCGAGATTAACCAGGCTCACGATAATCTTTCGGCCCGGAAAAGAAGACAGCGCCAAAACTGTTCCCAAAGGAAGGCCTATCATTACACTAATCAACGTGCCCGTGCCGGACACTTGAAGGGTGCGATAGATAATTTCAAAAACCGTACGGTCCCCACTGAGCAGGAGACGCAAAGCCTCCGACAGTCCCTCCCAGTAAACCCCCAAAATATCACCTTCTGTGCTATGATTCACTATTATCAACTAAGGTGAATAAATTTATGTTTAGATGCTTGCATGCTATGCTTTATTGTGTATAACCATGCCCTAGATTAAGGGGTTGGCCAACCCCGGAAAATATCTTCAAAGGTATAATTGATAAAGCTGTTAACAACCTGACGCAGCTTGCGAAACCTATCGAGCAACTCGCGGGCATCCGGAGTTAAGCTGGCTCCTCCACCCATCTCACCACCAACATGAGTAATCAGCAGTGGAACTCCCCATCGTTCTTCAGCAAATTTAATCTTTCCCCAGGCGGCCCGGTAGGACATATTCATCTGCCGCGCCGCTTGAGAAATTGAGCCTGTTGCATCAATATTTATTAGGATATTAAAAAGGCCGTCCCCAAATGTTGCCCCGTTCCCTTCCAGCCACAGTTTGTGATTCACACCACAACGCGAAATAGTCGTGGCATTTGAGGCAGATTTGGCAACCCTGAGCTTTCCCCCCCCGCCCTCATTCTTGGCGCCGGGGTTATTGTGACTATAAATTGGCCTGGATTTACTCTGATTTTTAAGACTAGCCAGATCGGCAGTAAAGGCGTACCCGCAGTAGAACACACTTGCATTCTTTTTTTTACGCTCACCCATGTAGACTAACCCCCACCAACCGGCGGGAAAAGGGAAACGCGGTCACCCTCGCAAAGGACTTCGTCAAGGCCTTTATGCACACCATTAACCAGGACCGTGAAAACCTCTTTCTCTGGAATATTCAGCTTTTCCAGAAGCATCCGCCCGGTAAAATGATTTGTTATCTCGATTGGCATAGGCTCCCCAAAACGTACACCCGGAACAAAGCTCTCTAGGCCGCTAAATACCCTTACTTCAATCTGCAAAAAACCTCAACCTCCTTTTTTGCGAGATGCAGAATGATGCGAATTCCAAAAGCCCCCACGCCAAAGCCATTAAATTATATCATATGGACCTAAATAGGACAATCTTGACCCTACAGCTGGTCGAGAAATGGCTGAACCGTAAACAAAACTCACCATATTCCCATATTATGCAACATATGTACCAGGCCACAGTACAAGAATGGCCTCAGGTCGTACGATTATGGAGCAGTTAACCTGGCGGCTTCAATCTCAATGGTGAAAAAAAACTGCCCCCGGTCGATATTGGGACACTTCTTAAGGGGTCCCTCTCCAATACGGAACACACCATAGCTGATCGTTTATTTTACACAGGGTTCCCACTAATGCATAGGGACAGGAGTAGGTTTTCTCGAGAAGTATTGCAATTTGTTGTAGGTGTTCTCATTTACCCGAATAAGCTTCGGGGCAATAACGGTGGATACCCTGCAAGGCTGCTGCCCCGGAGGCTGTTGTCCCATAAAAAACCAAAGGCTTGCCGCTTCTGTAAAATGTGTCTATGGTGTTGTTGCAGATGATGCTCCCGGTTGTGAAAATCACGTCGCAGGCGTTGAGCCGCTCAGCCAAACCCGCCGCGCCATCGTTGATCTGAACACCGTTTTTTGTTTTTCCGATGTTAGCCGGGTCCAGGTCGAGAACAACCAGATTAAAAGCCTGGTTTAAAGCTTCCGCCAGGGCCGGCTGGTAGCCAATCATCAAAATGCGGGGTTGTCCAAAATTTTTTTTAAAATAATCAACCACCTGGAGGGCGCACAACTCCGGCCCCTTGTCGCGGCAGTGAATGGTATTGTCAACCTTACCAGCGTGGCAAGCAACTGCATTGAGGGAAGCAACGGAAACGGCCCGCTGAAAATCATTATTGAGCGGCATGGCCAGGACATCTTCCAGTGTTCCGTCAAAATCCCCTTGCGCGCTTGTAAAGGCCTGGCCCTTACAGCCTAAAATTTCAGCCTGTAACAGGCGTTCCTTACCCTGCAACAACACGAAATCCTTTCTTTTTGTGGAACCGATGGCATCCTGGGGACTCAAGGCAGAAGCACTGACGGAAACCAGGGTTTTTTTTAGCTGGAGTTCACTTACCAAACGATTTAGTTCTTGACGCAGGCTTTCAAAAAAATGTGATTGGGTGGACGCTTTCTTCATATCAATACTCCCCCAAATTCTTTTATTATTGCCTTCCTGAAAACAACTACGTGATAGTCTTTCAGCACCTCACATCTGTAAAGAAGCCAGGCTGTCAGTACGAACGGCCTTGGAATGACCGGCAAACGGCGTTTTTATATCCCTGACCCGGCCCTTTTCCAGGGAAATGATTTCATCTCCCAAGTAACTGGCATCTTCTTCATCGTGGGTAACCAGGACGAAAGGTATCTGCCACTGTTCGTGTAGTTTCCTTAATTCTTGCCGGAGCACCACCCTTGTTTTTTTGTCAAGTGCACTGAAAGGTTCGTCCAGCAGCAGCACCTGCGGTCGGACGGCAAGCGCCCTGGCCAGGGCTACCCTTTGTTTTTCACCCCCTGAAAGCTGTCGGGGATACCGGTCAATGAGATGCCCGACACCAAAAGAGTTCAACAGCTCCACGGGATCCGTGGAACTGTCCTGCTTGCGCTTTTTACTTTTCAGGCCATAAAGAACATTTTGCCTTACCGTCATATGAGGAAAGAGGGCGTATTCCTGAAACAGATAACCGAAGTTCCTTGCTTGCGGGGAGACGTTAATTTTTTCCATGTCGGAATAGAGAACCCGGTCTTTGATTTTAACGAAACCGGCTGTCGGTTGCAAAAGACCCGCCAGAAGATGTAAAATAGTGGTTTTTCCGGAGCCGGAGTGCCCCCACAACAGAAGAATCTGGTTTTCAACTTTAAATTCCACATCCAGAGTAAAATGCCATAATTTTTTGGTCAGGTGGGCTTCCAACATATGATCACCCCTTAAAAAAGGTACTCTATTTATAATTATGAGTAGATTATCTTTATTTTCGTACTCATAATATTTGCAGTATTGTTCTATATATCTCGCATTATAGACTGTAATAGTAATCCTAAAAATAATAGTGCCGGTGCCATTATATTTTCATAGAGCAATTAATAAAAAGAAAAAATGTTTCCCTGAGAAGATTTATGTTAGAGGTTTTAATACTTCTGCTTTTTAGCCCAACGATTTACCCAGAATATAACAATAAAGCTGAATACCGTAATAATAGCCACCAAGGTACTGGCAGTTTCATTCTTTCCTGATTCCACTGCAAAATAAATGGCCGTGGGGATGGTCTGAGTCTGGCCCGGTATGTTACCTGCCACCATCAGGGTGGCGCCAAACTCACCCAGGGCGCGGGCAAAGGACAACACCAGCCCGGCAACAATGCCGGGCCAGGCCAGGGGGAGGGTGACCGTGAAAAATATTCTCACCTCACCGGCCCCCAGGGTTCTGGCAGCCTTCTCCAAATTAACGTCAACACTTTGAAAAGCCGCCTTAGCGCTTTGGTACATCAACGGGAAGGCCACAACGGTTGCTGCCAGAACCACTGCATACCATGTAAAAACCAGCGATATGCCCATACCGGCCAGGGTTTTGCCCAGCAGGCCGTTCTTGCCAATAACAACCAACAAACCGTAACCGACGACAGAGGGAGGGAGCACCAGCGGCAGCGTGATGGCGGCTTCCACAAATTCTTTGCCGTAAAATTCTCGGCGGGCCATCAGTCTGGCCAGGGGTAGCCCCAGGCAGGTTATGATAACCACTGCAATAAGGGCTACCCGCAGGGAAAGAAGAACCGGGAACCAGTCAGTTAAGTGCGTAAACATATTTTTTAATTATTGCTTTCAATCAGTTTAAAGCCATAATCCTTAAAAACCTTGGCTGCTTCATCGCTAAACAGGAAACCGGCAAAGTCTTCAGCCTCTTTCTGATGCGTAGTGTTCTTTACAACTGCCATAGGGTAAACGATTGGCTTATGCGATTCAGCCGGGGCGGCAGCAACGATTTTAATCTTTTCGCTGCCTATCGTATCGGAACGGTAAACAAGACCTGCGTCCACATTACCGGTTTCCACATATGTAAGCACCTGGCGCACATCCTTGGCCAAAACCAGTTTAGATTGAATTGGATCCCAGAGTTTCATGTAACTTAAGGCTTCCTTGGCATATTTGCCGGCAGGCACCGTTTCCGGCGTGCCGATACTAATTTTGGCAATGTTTGTATCGGTCAAGCCTTTAAAATCGCTAAGCTGGCTGTCTTTCCCGGCTATCAAAACCAATTCGTTGCCCAGAAGGTTCTTACGGGAAGCGTCTATAATCAGTCCTTTTTCGGCCAGGGTGTCCATCTGGGACTTACCTGCGGAAATAAACAGGTCGGCTGGAGCACCCTCTTCAATTTGTTTTTGCAGGGTTCCGGAGGAAGCAAAATTGTAGGTGAGCTTAACATCTGTGTGCTGCTTTTCATATATGGTTTTCAACTCCCCTGCAGCGTCCTGAAGACTGGCCGCCGCCGCAATGTTCAAGTTTACCGGCTCTGCCTTGGCCTGCGGCTGTTCTTTGCCACCGCCGCAACCCGTAATGACCGTTACCACAAAAAGCAAAAGTCCTAACAACAACAATGGTTTCCTCAATTTTTTTACCCTCCTTGAAAATAAAAAGTGGCCATAAATTTACTAGAATCAAAATTTCCAGCGACGATTAGGCCTACACATTTTCTATCAATGATTTTGTCAAACAAAATACATCAGCAACACATTTTACCTCCCCCCTCTACAAGATGCCCGAACAAAATCCAACTAAACAAAAACAATAAAAACATAACAACCGCTAAACCCAGCGCAACGTAACCCTATAAGACACCACACTACATCATTATGAACATAATAAAGCAAGGTTCTGTTTTTGTCAAGAAGAACACTGGTATGCGGTCATTTACTCATTATATCTTTAAGCGGTGTCGCTCGGCGCCTATGGCCGATCATTCAAGATGATGGCCAGGCATGGGTTGACAGTCTTCATACTGTACTTTATCATTATTTTTGAATTGTGAGGAATAATATCTTTTAAAGTTATATTACGCTATGCTGAGTACCTTATACAGCCGTGTTATTGCCGATCTGCCAACATTTAGTTATAATGTATGTAATGACCCTCAATCAATAGTGAAGGAATCATCTTCGCCAGCTTAACTTTTCATTTAGGATAATGGCACGAAGGAAATACATGTTCAGCATCTGGCTTCCTGGTTTCCAAAAGTTACTAAAAAAACAAGGGCTCCCACTTGACAGGAACTTACAAAACATGATATGAAATAACTAGAGGTTATTAAGAGAAAAAATATATATTAACTCATATAGTATGGAGGGACAAATTGAAAGAGAATATTTCTCTAACTCCCGAGGAAGTGGCAAGCGCACTTAAAATTGCCAAGAACACAGTCTATGAATTGATCAAGCGTGGGGCGTTGCCGGCGTACCGGATCGGACGTAAAATCCGTGTTGACCTGCAGGATGTGGAGGAATATAAGAAACAGGGGAAAAAAATGGAGCAGGCAGCGGTAATGAACTCCCCTGTTGCAACCTACACGCCCCCGATAAGTACCCCAAATTTAGAGGAATCCTTAATCACCCCGCAGAAAGTGGTTCTTTGCGGACAGGACATCCTTCTTGACATTTTAACCCGCCACCTGGAGCGGCATCCTAGCGGGGCTCGCGCCTTACTTCACTACGTCGGTAGTTTCAACGGCCTTATAGCCCTTTACCAGGGAAAGGCCCAGATGACCGCAGTGCATCTTTGGGCGGGGGAAAAAGATATTTATAATATCCCCTACGTACGACGCCTGCTTCCCGGTATTCCTACACTAATCGTACATTTGGCCTGCAGAATGCAAGGGTTTTACGTGGCCAAGGACAACCCCAAAGGAATTCAGCACTGGCGGGACTTAACCCGCCCGGACATACGTTTCATAAACAGGGAAAAGGGTTGCGGTACCCGGGTTCTTCTTGACGAGCAAATCCGGCACCTGGGGTTGGACAGTAGTCAGATTAACGGCTACGATAAAGAAGAGTACTCTCACCTTGCCGTAGCAAGTATCGTTGCCCGGGATGAAGCCGATGTGGGCTTGGGCAACGAAAAGACGTCTATGCAAGCCAGCGGGATTGATTTTGTGCCTCTTCAAAAGGAACGGTACGAATTGGTGATAAGAAAAGAAGACGAGAACAAGCCCTATTTCCAAGCTGTGCTTGATGTTTTACAATCCCCTGAATTCAAAAAAGAAATCCAGGGCTTGGGGGGTTATGATTTAGCCGAAACAGGCAGAATTATAGCTGAAGTGTAAGTGGTCAAAAATATAGCCAGATAAGGCACATTATCTGGCTATTACATATTTTGGCGCCCCTATTTGACATACACTGTTAAAAATTGAGAAACATTAAAGAGACCGGCGATAGAATTGGTTGGCCCACCACAATACAAAAATGGCCCTGGCAAATTTGCTCTTAGGCCATTTTTACCTTCACCAATATGTTGGGACTACCTACCAATCATTACGGAACTCGCTTTCACAAGTGCGTTTACCTGGTCACCAACCTTTAATCCCAATCTCTTTGCCGAATCAGCTGTTAGTGTTGAGCACATTTCCTGTCCTCCGACATCAAGCAGGACTTCAGCATTGATGTCATTTGTTTTAATATTCTTAATGCGGGCCTTAAGATTATTACGGGCACTAAGTTCCATAATCTTCCCTCCTATTCAAATTATACTTATATAATTTGGCGTTTTAGAAATATTTATACATGGGAACAATAAAATAATACCCCATAATAAACTTCGGAACGTGGTCAAGAAACATAATTCATATTTGATTTTCTTTTATACCTTATACAAATGCCTCTCGGGTTTCTTTCCTTGGGACCCCATGAATTTTCCCAGGGCATAAGGGTAAATTCTCTTGTTTATGATATCATTCACGGCCAAATTAATTAAGTATTCCATGGCTGGCTCAGGATCCAGCCATGTGCACTCGAAATTCGAATGTGTTGTCATATCGATAGAATACACAAATGGGGATACTTTTTCGAAATCTTTGTAGATCATTAAATCAAATCTTTCTGCCGGTTTCTCATTTTCTTTTATAGCATAAATACGGATTTCATAGATTTCATTATGACATTCGTAATGAACAGACTTATACTTTTTTGTTAAGCGCATAGCTCCCCCTCTTAATCGCATCAAGTCCTTTTCCAGTTTATTTACACTTTTATATTTATAATCCAGTGCCACTATGTTTAAACTAAAAAACCGCACAAATGTGCGGCAAAAAAGCAAAGAAATCTTGCTGCTCCTTTCCACACAGGAGGCCCATTCGTTTCCAAATGAACAAAAACTGTATTTGCCTAACGCCTAAAGTATCCAGTTCATCCTTACCAATTTGAGGTGGATCCCATCGACTTCCAGCTTATTCATACATCCATAATCCTGAGCAATGTTAAACAGGTTTTTGAGAGGGCTCCCTAAAACATGACAGATAATACAACGGTTTAATCCCGCATGCCCTACTACAAGGATGTTATTACCCGGCGATCCTATTATTTCATACAGCGCGCGCACTGCCCTGGCCGCACAATCCAGGAAGCTTTCCCCCCCGGGAGGCCGGTAATGGACAATGTCCCTACCCCGTTTGCTGAACTCTTCCGGCTGACCGCTTTGGATTTCTAAAAAGGACTTGCCCTCCCAGCAACCAAGACTTATCTCCCGTAGATCTTTTCGGATTATAGGACGAGCTTCTTGTTTTTCACAGATAAACAGGGCCGTTTTTAGTGATCGCTCCAGGTCGCTACAGTAGACATAATTAAACCCTACAACAGCCAGGTGATCCCGAAGCCGGAAGGCCTGCAGTCTGCCGTTATGGTTGAGCGGGATGTTGATCTGGCCAATAAAGCGCCGACTGCCCTGGGTTTCGACTTCCCCGTGCCGCAAGAGGTAAATATTTTTCGGCGCCATCTATACCCTTCCAAAGGAGCAGGCAGGGGACCTGCACTCACGACATTCCATGCATAAGCCGCTATGCCCCAGGGCAGCGTCATTCTCGTGAAAGAACCCTTTCCGACAATCCCGGACGTACAAATTTTCCTTACCCAGCCTCAGAAGCACCGGAATGCCCTCAGTTTTTATTTGAGCTAGATCATGCCAGAGAACCGTCCCCACTGATTCTTCTACCGTGACTATGATCATCTTCTTCTACCTCCGCATCACTAACAATTTGGCTAAGAGCCTCCGGTGCAAGCGCTTCAACTGGACAGCCAAGGATGCTTTCGACTTTTCTTTTCACTCGCAGAGCCTGACCATACCTGTTCTTTACCGCCCGGCAGGCAGATGATTCGTGCGCGTAGTGATTCAGCAAGAGCGCAAAACGCTCTTTCAGGGAAACAGGGCTGCCGCCCCTGACCATCTTGTCTGCAAGAAACAGTAGTTCCGCTTCCTTAAGTGGTTCATCCTCCAGGACTTCTAGATCCATATGGTCAGCAATGACCTCAGCCACTTTAGGGTAGCCCCTGTTGCGAATCAAGCCTGCCCCAACCCGGGCGTGATCCGGCCATTGTCGCGCCACATCATGCAGCAAGGCTGCAGCCACCACGAGGTCGGTGTCAAGCTGCGCGCCAGCCATGTTCAGGCGTTTTACCAGCAATAAAGAGTATCTGGCAACAGCCTCACAGTGCGCCTGGGTCCGCCCGTCGGGCTGCTCTTCCAGCAAGATCCGGCGGCACACAGCCGGCGAAGGAATAGCCCTTCTTTTCAGGTACAACTGCAAGCGCTGGTAGTCATCCGGTGTGTCCATGTCCAGCAGTACAGCCTCATCATCAACCTCGAGATCGAAAGATCCCTGGTCAAAACATTTTAATAGCTCCCGCATACCGCCCCGTTTGTTTCCATGCCTGATGATGGATGGCAGGTAGCGGGTAGAAATCAGGGGCGGATGTCCCCGGCAGCCTTGATAGGTAGGGTAAACGATACTGTATGAGTGTGCCCTATAAAAGCAAAGTAACTGACTGACCGTTGAGGCCATAACCAGGGGATAATCAACGGGCAGAAGGTAAAAAGCCTGAATGCCGGGTTCCAGTGAACCGGCGCCGGTCTGAACTGAGGAAAACATGCCTTTGTCGTAAGCGGGATTAAAAACGACTCTGACTCCCAGTTTTCCGACCGCATTTGCGATCTCATCTGCCCGGTAACCCACCACCATCCTCACATCCTGGATGCCGGCCTGTTTGAAAGAACGTACGGCATGCTCCGCAGCAGTGATAGAACCCAGTTTCAGTAAGGGCTTAAAGGCGCCCATCCGTGAGGAATACCCCCCGGCTAGGATAATGGCCGTAACATCATCCGTGTTAAGCGCTATATTCACAACTCCACCTTCCTGACCAGCGTGAGAAAGCTCACTTTTTTGCTTAATGATCAATCTCTTCCTTTAGATCCCTCAATCCTCACTGCGAAGATCCCGAATGACCCTCTTTTGTGGCCTCCGGAGTTCTCTTAAAGGCTCCACCCGAATGGGTGCCAGGATTAGTTTCCCTCTTCTAAAGTTACAGGAGATAACGGGGTCGGAGAATAATGCTCTTTCAACTAAGAATGGTACATTTTCTGCTGCCCAACCGGCTGCCTGCACGATTAGATCCAGCCTGTCCGTATTGTTCTCCGTAGAAAGGGCAGCCTGAAAATTGATGACACCTTTTACTGCGAACAGGGCCTCATCCAGTCTGGACATACTAAGAATTCCACCCCCGGTCAGCGCAATCCTGCCTTGAACCCGGTCCCTCACCGGGGACATTCGCTTTAATACCGTACCGCAGGGGCAGGGTTCGGGAATAAACCCGGCGATATCTCCGGTACGGTAACGGATTAAAGGCATCCCCTGGCGGGTGAGGGTAGTAAAGACGACTTCCCCTTCCTCTCCTTCCGGTAAAACTTCACCGGTTTCGGGGTGAATAATTTCAAACAGCAGGTCCGCCTCCCGCAGGTGGTAACCCGCTAATGCCTCACACTCAACTCCCCCGCCCAGACCCATTTCAGTCATACCGTAATGGTTAAAAACACGGCAGCCCCAGGTTTTTTTCAAATAGCTGACTATCGTAACAGGAACATGGTCGGTGCTGAGCAGAACGCTTTTTAAAAAAATCTTATCCGCTCCTTGAACAGGCGACTCGGAACAAGCAAGGGACAGCACCTGAGTCGGAATGCCCACCAGGGAGTCAATCCGCTCTTTTGTCATTATTTCCAGCACGGCCCCCGGATCCCGCACCAAACCGTGGTGGATGGGCAGCGCCTGCAGGCGCCGCAAACCATCTGCCAGCAAATCCCCTACACTTCCGGGCAATTCTCCGGGCAGCAGGATCAGCACCTTATCACCCGGTCGAACAAGGGTGGACATACCATGCTGAAAAAAGTCCCGGGTCAGTTCCTGGTCCCCGGCAGTAAAGAATAATCTTTTGGGCAGGCCGGTAGTCCCGGAGCTGTCCAGTGTTACCACCCGGTTAATCCGGTCCTGGGAAATACAGAGCAGCTGCAGTGGATTCTGCCTGAGATCCCCGGGCGTTGTAAAAGGAAGTTCTTGAAAGTCCTTGAAGGAGCGGATTTTTTCCACGTGGCGCCGGTTCAGGCGGCGCCGGTAAAAAGGACTCTTGTCGATGGCCAGAGCTAGTGTCTCCTTTAGTTTTTGCATCTGATAGGTCTCAATCAGGTAGCGGGTCAAGCTACCTTTACCTCCAAGGCGCCCCGCTATCTTGCCCATAATCCACGGCTCCAGAGGTGTCTTCCTGTACATATCGCTACCGCCCCCTGTAAAGTGGCACGCCCTCGCTGTTCGTAAGGTTATAGGCACAAAAGGGGATGATTCTTCCGTCTGGGGCGATTACGTGAATAGTACAGTAGCGTAAACGCTCCAGGTCCAGATTCCAGGCATCCTGGAAGGCCATCCCGGAAATACAGAAGGTGTATTTTTTAACTCGTTCCAGAAAAAGATCCAGGCTGTCCTTCTCCTCATTTTGTCCGCAACAACAGTTCTTTTGCGGTTGATGGACAGGTTCGGGAGCCGACCAGCGGGCTGCGACAAAATCCCTGGTTTTTTTAGGACCACCGTCCAACAGTTCCGGCCCGCCGCAACAATTCTCACGGCTGCTATTTTCAGAAGACCTGGTTGTAGCAACTAATTCTCCGCCCGGCATTAAAACATAATTACCGTGAAAAGAACACAGGCCGTCCCAGTTGCCGGATGGACAGAAATCCTCGATCTTAATCCGGCCGGCCGTCTGCTGCTCAATATGGCCGATAACCTCGGGAATGGTTATGCGCGACTGGTCAGACGGCTGCGAGGGATAGCGGCCGAAATAGCTTACCGGCTGAATATGCACGCCCCGCACCACCGGTATGTTTTCCACCGCCAGTTGAATAATCTCGCCGAGGTTGTGGTCGTTGACACCCGGGACCACCGTAGGCACCAGGACAACTCCGACACCGGTTTTCCCGCATAGCCTGATTACTTCTAATTTCTCGTCTAAAACGTCTCTGCCTCTTAGCTGCAGATGGATATCCCGCCTGGTTCCGTCAAACTGCAGGAACACCGTTGACAGTCCTGCCTGCTTCAAGGCTTTAAGAAATTCAGGTTCCCGGCAGAGCCGCAAGCCGTTGGTATTCAGTTGAAAATAGTGATAACCCATAGATCTGCCCAGCGCCACTACTTCCGGCAGGTCATCCCGCAGGGTCGGCTCCCCGCCGGACAGCTGAATATTGTACGGACCACCTGATTCCAGCAGCCGCCGGTACCAACCCCTGATGGTTTCCAGGTCAGGGTCCGGCCTCTTTTCCTCTCCGGCATCTGCAAAGCAGACGGGGCACTTTAAATTACATCGACTGGTTACCTCCAGTAGGACACAGCAGGAGGACTGCCGGTGTTCCGGGCAAAGGCCGCACTCAAAGGGACAGCCCTGACCATCAGAAATTAACGGAGCAACCGGTTTCACGCGTTCCCGGGGCTTGACCCAGGATTCATATGACGGCTGTCCTCTCCATACCGGTACAATAAAATAACCGTGTTCCGGGCAGGTTTTTTCGAGGTAGACCTGTCCACCCCGTGCTACCCTTGCCGCAGGTATTCTTTGAAGGCAATGGGGACAGACGCTTTCAGTATTGAATAGAATCGTTTTCTTTTCGTTATCCACGTTATTCACCGGTCATTTTAATATTGTTTTCGTCTAATATCTCTTTTACTTTTTCAAAAGTGCCGGCAACAATTTTTCCGCATTTGGGATTAGGCGTTCTACTTGCCAGGTCCTCTCCAATTATTTCTTCACAGTTGATTCCACCGTAGGATTCTGCTATTTCGTTTTCAAACCAGTGCAGAAGCTCTTCAACCATTAAAAGAAATTTCTCATGTTCCTCTTCCTCCGGCGCCCCCTTGCCGGCAAATAACCCCAACAAACAGACTCCCCCGGTTAAAGACCCGCAGATTTTCCCGGAAAAACCAATCCCTCCACAAAGGCCGGTCATGGCCCTGACCAGGTCAGGGTTCTTTTTGCCCCGGGCCTCAAGCCCTAGGGTTAAAAGGATCTGGCTGCATTTAAAGCCCTGGCGGTTAAGTTCCATCATTCTAAATAAATCAACTGACATCCTCCAGAACAACTCCTTTCAGATGGATCTTGCCTTTAGCCAACCTACATTATTTACAGGCGCGAATTATTTGCACAAGACACCTGGACATTACCTTGAGCCGGCCTTACCGGCGACTAAAAGAAAGTATCCCGGCCTGACTTTTTTGATTGTTTTCCGGATCTCAATACAACTATCTTGTCCGCAGGGCGTCTTGCCCCAAAAAGTATCCAGTGAACCATCAGCTAATATAAATTTGGCGGCAAAAGCCGCCAGGAGTTTGGAATGATCCTCCCACAAAATAATTTCAAACCCACTTGAATTGACCATATCTTTTAACTCGGGCATTGTCTTGGCGCCTGCCAGGCAGCCATGCAGGGGCAGGCGGCGCAAATCGGCGATCTCCTCCGGGTTGCGGGCGTATACATCGGATACAACCAGCCTCCCACTTGATTTCATAACCCTGTAAAACTCGCGCAAAGCTTGCTTTGCATCTTTCATCACGGATAAACTACACTCCGCAAAAACACCGTCAAACTTCCCGTCAGGAAAAGGCAAGTTTTCCCCCGGCGCCCGGCTTAGTGGCAGGTCAGGATTTCTTTGCCTCCCCCCATCCAGCAGCAAGCGGGGAGGATCCACACCGGTTGCGTTCAATTTATAGCTGTTAATCAAATGCTCTACGGTAGCGCCCGTACCGCAACCCACATCCAGGATGCTGTCTCCGGGAGAAAAAGAGCAAAGGGAAAGTGCCCGATCTGTTAAAGTAAAACCACCGGGCCGGACTGTATCCCCGGTTACACGGCGCACTTCTTCCCTTTCGTAAATCAGACCGCGTTCTTCAGAATCAAGATCCATGACCATACTCCTACTACCCAATAATATTATGTTTTTATTTGTCTTCCAGGCTTTTCTCAACCTCAAGCATTTTACGGACGGCCATGTCTTCTGGAACCAGCACGAGGCCGCATTCCGGACACTTTAATAATTCAATGGTAAAATCGTTGCCCATATAAGTAATCCTTACTTTACCGGTTTTCATTGGAATTTTACATTTACAACACTGCCAGCTCTGCTTCGACGCTTGATCTTTTTGGCCGCTCATATTTTCACTTCCCCGACAATCTGCATCCTGTGGCTGTATGCGTTGTGTATTTTAAAATTTTCTCCCCGAGGAGAATATTCCACCCAGTAAGTAACGCTGACCGGTCTGTAGTAGGCCAAATAACGTCCGGTAGCCTGATTGTATAATTTATTCCCGGACTTTTCGGCATAATCAATCACCTTTTGGAGATCCTCTACCAGGATCAGCCGGTTTTCCATAATAGCTTTCAGTTCATCAGCGAGATCCAGGCGAATTGCTGCAAAACCCTGAGCTTCTTCCACTTTTTCACCCCAGATCTCTCTGAGCAGCTTACCCTTCAGGCGCGCCCTGTTTTCATGCCTTTGCGAATAGCCCGGGTCTTCCCTGTCAGCCAGGTCCATATTATCGGCACCGTAAATCAAATCAAGGAGATGAAAAGTACGCTTGCCCCTGGAAGCGAATTTGTCCCGACACATGGCGCAGTAGGCCACGTAATCCGCCTCGCTCTCCTTGATCCGCCGGTCTATGACCTGGTGAGCCAGTTCCGGGTTGGCAAAGGACATGAGGCCGCCGTATCCACAGCACTCAGTTTTCTCCCGGCTATATTTTAGTTCCTCCACCTCATAACCAAGCCGCTCCAGGATTCTCCGCACGCTTTCATGAACACTCTTCACATGCCGGGTGGTACAAGCGTCGAGCACAGCTACTTTGCCCGGACTGTCTTTAGCAGAAACAACCGGCAGTCCCAAGCGATCAATAATTTCCCACAGTAAAACGATTTCAACCTCCGGCAGATAATTCTGAAAAACCTGGTAACAGGAGGAGCAGGCCAGAATAACGACGGGCTTGCCCATTTCGCTCCATAATCGGACAATTTCCTGCCGACCCTCCCGAAAGAGATCTTTTCTGCCGGCCCAATCGGCAGGGGCTCCACAGCAGCGCAGCATCAACCCAACCCCGCCGGTCATCTTTTCTCTCAGATAAGCGTATACCTTATCCACGTATTCCGGTGCGGAGGCACTTAACTGACAGCCCGGAAAAAAGAGGTGACTACTACCATTTTTTCCAGGCTCATGCCGGGCCAGGGCAAACCCGTCGCCGTTGCTGAACTGCATATCTCGCAGCGGAAAGTCATGGGGCGAGGGAGGCATTTTCCCCTTGATGACCATGATCTCCCTGGAGTTTTTACATACTTCACCCATATTTAAATCATTGGGGCAAACTTCCTGGCAGAGGCCGCATAAACTGCAGGAGTTAATCATTTTGTTGGCCGTGTGGTTTCCCTTGACCATTTTCAGGTTATGGTTTATGTCACGAAGATATTTTCTAGGATAACCTTTATAATGGGCGAGGTATTTGCAGGCCTTCACACACTCCAGACACTGGCACTGGAGGCAGCGCCCGGCTTCCAGAATGGCTTCCTCCCGCGTGTAACCCTGGATCGGATTATCCGGCACGACGGCAGGGAGTAGCTCAACCCCCTCCGTACTGGTAAAAAGTCTGGTCCGGTAGGACCCCTCATTTTCCCGGGCAGCAAACAGAGAAGCGTTTTGCAGGTAGCGGTCAATGGATCTGGCGGCCCTCCTGCCATCGGATAGAGAGCCAACCGGCGAATACCCGGGACTGGTTCGCAGACCACCCCCGGCAAAAACTCCTTCCCGGCCGGTGCTAAAAGTTAACGGGTCAATCTGCAGCCTTCCCTCTTGGTCGAGCTGCAGGCCGAAAGTATGCTCAGAAATCTTCCCAAGGCCCAGGTACACGGCATCAAAATCGCGGCCCAAATCCGGGAGGGAAACAACCTCACCTACGGTTGAGTTGAACCGGATCTCTACGCCCAAATCTACCAGTACGGCGGTTTCTTCTGCGATAACCTTCCGCGGGAGAATTTCCTCCGGTGTGTCCCAGATGCTGCCACCCAGGCGGTCTTTTGATTCGAAAAGAACCACGTTATAACCTTTTGAAGACAGATCAAAGGCTGCAGTAAGACCACTCAGCCCTCCCCCTACCACGGCAACACGTTTATCCTTTTTAGGCTGGATAAATATTTTATCAGGCGCGGTTGAACTCATTTGCACGCAGGCCTTTTCCAGAGCGGCTATGGAAACGGCGTCTCCCACCTCTCGCCGCTTACAGACATCCTGGCAGGGATGGTCACATATTCTACCGATGATGCCTGGAAAGGGAAGGACTTTTCTTAAAATCTTCAGTGCCCCGTCAAAGTCCCCGGCCTTCACTTTTGCCATAAAATTTTTCACATCCACATGAACAGGACAGGTGGTTGTGCAGGCCGGGGAGTAGCCTTGAATACATTTTTCCTCCAAATAAAGCAATTGCTTATGATCCATATTACCCCACCATTTCACATTGAGCCTGGCATTTCAAGAGCCCATATTAGCCGCTCAAAGTTAATCTAAACAAGGTAAACCTAAAACGAACTAAAAGTGCGTACTATTTAGCTCGTTTTAGGTAAAACAAATTATGTCATCTGAATTTCAATTCAACGTCCCTTGCCTGTCTAGAACGCCGGGTCTTTAATCGGCCGTTTGACGATCGGGATTTCACGACCCTGGAGTCCGGCCAATACTTTTTCCGGTAAGGCCGGGAGCTGGATGATCCGTACGCCGCAGGCGTTGTAGATGGCGTTGGCGATGGCCGCATGCGGTGAGGTCAGCGGCATTTCGCCGCAGCCGGAAGCGCCGTGCGGTCCCAGTTTGCGCGGGCTGTCAGCATAGATAGCCTCAAGATTGTCGGGAATGTCTTTAGGATACGGGATGCCGCAGGCGGCCATGGTGGTATGTTTCTTCAGGTCTTCGAAATCTTCGGTCAGCGCCAGACCGATGCCCTGGGCTAGACCGCCGTACATCTGGCCATCCACAACAATCTTATTGGCAATCCTGCCAATATCAGCAGCCAGGGTCATCTTCACGACCTGGACCTTGCCGGTCTTGGTATCTACTTCCACTTCCGCTAGGAAGACGCCGTACATGTAAGAAAGGAAGGGACTGCCCTGACCTTTTTCATCGCAGGCAGTTGCGTTAGCTGAAGCTGTGTTCCACTGACCGGAATATTTGAGCGGGATCTTTTTGGCTACAGCCTCGTCATAGGTCATGTAGGTACCGTCGGCCTTCTTCAGGGCGTTCAGCAGTTGCTCGCAGCCGTTTACGGCGCTGTTGCCGATGACAAACTGAGAGCGGCTGCCGCCGGCCGGGCCGCCGGCCGGCGCTTTGGCCATATCGTTCATAACCAGTTTGATTTGCTCCGGTTTAATACCCATCGGCCGCAATGCTTCATGGGAAGTGGCCAGCAGGCCCATGTCTGCGCCCTGACCGTGATCTTGCCAGTTGGTGCTCACCTGGACCCTGCCGTCCGGGAGCAGCTCTACCCACACTTCGGCCCCGTCCGGACCGTCCAGGCCGCAGCCGTAAACGCCTACAGCCACGCCAACACCGCGTTTTTTCTCCGGCGTGGAGAGCTTTTTGGCCTCTGCCAGAGCAGCCTTGTATTTCGGCCGGATCATGTCGATCAATTCCGGCAAGCTGTGCACTTCAGGATCCTGGCCTGATGGGTTGGTATCGCCGGGGCGATAGACGTTAATGTAGCGCAGTTCCAGCGGGTCCATGCCCATTTTCTCAGCCAGGATGTCCATCAGAGTCTCGGAAGCAAAGAGGCTTTGTGGTGATCCGTAAGCACGGAAGGCGGAGCCCCAGCCGTGGTTGGTACAGACCGTGTAGCCGGTGCTGCGGATGTTCGGAATACCATAACCCGCGCCGATGAACTGGGCGCCCCGGAGAGTGAGAAGGTCGCCGAACTCGGAGTAAGGACCGTGGTCAACAGCCCAGTTGGCTTCCATGGCAATAATTTTGCCGTCCTTCCTCGCTCCGTATTTCAGGTCTACAAAGAATGGCGACCGCTTACCGGTGTAAGTAATTTGCTGGAAATAGTTGAAATTCAGGAAACAGGGCTTGCCCGTGGCCATGGTTGCAACGCCCACCAGCGCTTCATTAGTGGGGCTGAATTTATAACCGAAGGTGCCGCCTATACCCGGGAACTGGGCCAGGATCAGCTCTTTACCAGGCTCAAGTCCAAGACCGGTGCCAATCATGAGGGCATGAATGTCCAGACCGATACTCTTGGACATAATGGTCAGGCGGCCTTCCTCGTCATAATAAGCCGCAGCGACATCCGGCTCAATGGGCAGGTGGGGCTGGCGGCCGACAAAACAATCTTCAATGGCCACAACAACATCTGCTTTTTCCATCAAAGGTCCTGTATCCTCGCCCTTTTCGACTCCTTGCTTGTAGTATACGTTGGGCGTACCGGGGTGAATCTCAATAGCGTCGGGTTCCATGGCAGCGGGAGCGCTCATGTAAGCCGGGAGCACCTCCAACTCAACCTTGACCTTCTCCACAGCAGCCTGGGCGTTTGCTTCCGTGTCCGCACAGACGATGGCAATGGCGTCGCCGAACTGGAAGACCTTTTCATCACACAGGATGGGCCTGTCCCAGCTATCGCCCTTGTTGCTCGGGAAATTCAGGCCGTTGATGCGGTTATTGCCTTTGACGTCCTTATATGTGACAACCTTGTAGACACCGGGCATTTTTTCCGCTTCCGAGGTGTCAATGGAAAGAATATTAGCATGTGAAACCTGGGCCTGGACCAGCTTGAGCTGGAGCGTGCCGGGCGGCATCTTTAGACCGAGGTCGGCGCCGTATTCAATGGTACCGGTGACTTTGCCGACAGCCGAGGGACGCGGGTAGTCTGTGCCCCAGATTTTACCGTCAGCCGGCATCTTGAAACTCAGGTCCGCTGCGGTGATTTCGCCGCGCAACAGTTGGGCAGCAGCCATCACCGCATCGATGGCCGGCTTATAGCCATTACAACGGCAGACATTCTTGTGCTTCTGGAACCAGTTGCGCACTTCTTCCCGGGTGGGGCTGAGGTTTTCATCTAGAAGGGCTTTGGCCGATATAATGAAGCCGGGGGCACAGAACCCGCATTGGGCGGCTCCGTATTTAACCCAGGCAAGCTGCAGGGCATGCAGGTTGCCTGGAGCTCCGATCCCTTCGATGGTGGTGATGATAGCCTCATCGGGCACCCGCTTCATTCTGGTGGCGCAGGACATAATTACCTTGCCGTTCATAATAACCGAGCAGGCGCCGCACTGAGCCTTGCCGCAGCCGACCTTAGTGCCGGTGAGATGCAGTTGACCGCGCAGGACATCCACTAACATGGTTTCCGGGTCAACAACCAGAGTGGTTTTCGCACCGTTAATGTTAACAAATTTTTTGATCAAGTTCTTCACTCCTGTTTCTAATAAATTCAGGTTAATTAAGCTACTAAACCTTGTGCAGTAATACACACTTCACCAGATGTTTTGCGCCAACAGCATCAGCATTTACAGCCGGGCACGCATAGGTTAAGCTAATCAACTCATTAAGGATCCTGCAGTCCTATAACCTTTAATCCCCCCCCTTCGATCTATCCAAAACAAGCCTCAGGTAAAATGCTGTCACGTTAGGCATGACACAGCATAACGAGGACCTAATAAATAGCTTAAAACAAGCCTGGCAATAAGTCTTAATGCAAATATTATTTGTTTTTACACAGTGGTATCAATGATTCACAAGCATGTTCATCCTTAAGTATAGCACTACTCACTACATTACTAGGAATAAAACCATGCTTTTGCATCTATATGCCAACAATATAACATAGCAACAAGATAAAATATATATGTTTTTTAATACATATCGATGTATATATGCAACCCTCATGCCATTGTATTAAAACTGGAGTAGCATCTTTCCCGTATAGACAAACTGGTCTTAAGATTAATTGTTTCGATGTATAAAAAAAACACACCTGTTCCAATTTGGGGCAGATGTGTGCTAGATCATAACAGTTGTCTTCAATAATGCCATTCAACCTTTAGGCAGTACAGCATATCTTCTTTTTAAAGCTTGAGCACCTCATTCATGCTCCCGGTGCGATAGCCCTGCATGTCCAGAGTCACGTAAGTGTACCCGATCTCCCTGAGCTCCTGCACAATGCGCTGGGATTTTTCCACCATAGTCAGCAAGTATCTGGGCGGCGCCTCAATCCTGGCCAGGTCTCCATGATGCCTTACCCGCACCTCTACAATTCCCATCCCCCGTAAAGCTTCCTCCGCGTCCGCGACCTGCTTCAGAGCCTCTCGGGTAATCGCCGTTCCGTAAGGGAAGCGCGATGCCAAGCAGGGGGTGGCCGGTTTATCTGCCGTGAGCAAACCAAGTTCCCTCGAGGCGACGCGGATATCCTGCTTGGTCAGGCCTGCCTCCATCAGGGGCGTCTTTATGCCCATCTCTGCACCTGCACGGAGGCCGGGACGATAATCGGCGGCATCATCAGCATTAGCGCCGTCCACCACGCAATGGAGTCCCCCCTCCCGGGCAATTTCAATAAGACCTGCGTATATTTCTTTTTTACAGTGGTAGCAGCGGTCGGGGGGATTCCCGGAAAACGCGGGACTTTTAAGACCCCTGGTCTGAAAAACAAGATGCTCACAGCCGATCAGCCGGGCCAGTACGCTTGCCCCTTCGCTTTCGCCGGGTGGAAATATTTCCGAGGCGGCAGTGACGGCTAGAACCCTGTCACCCAGGACATTGCGGGCTACTTTGAGGAGCAGTGTACTGTCGACCCCCCCCGAGAAGGCAACCAGCACACTCCCATAACTTTTTAAGATTTCTTTGAGACGATCTAATTTCTGTACCCATTCACTCATCTGCAAAGACCTGGCCTATCCTGTGCAAAACCGCACATAACTGGTCAATCCCTGTTGCTCTCAACTGGATTTCTACCTATGGCTTACCTGTCTACTCGGCTAACTCGCGGCGGCAACCGGCAGGCAGCTATTCTTTTTCGTGCTTATGCTTATGCCCATGATTATGTTGTTGCTCGTGATCATGCGGGTGAGCGTGGCGATGTTCATAATGTTGATGGCTACCACAACAGTGATCCGACCCGATTATCATCTGCTCATGGATTTCACCCAGGATTAATCTTAAAAGATTGGGGTGACCCATCACTATCTTGCCCGAACCGTAACCAATCTTATTGACAGTCAGCTCAGGTAGGCTGGTAAAGACTTCTGCCAGGGTGGAAATCAGGGCAGCCCCGGTTGGAGTAACCAGTTCCCCTTCAATTCCCGTCCCGTAAATCGGGACACCTTGCAAAATTTCCAGGGTAACGGGCGCCGGAGAAGGAATAATCCCGTGCATGCACTTGATGAAACCCCTTCCCATCGGCAGGGGTGATGCATAAACCTTCCGGACGCCCAGCATGTGCAGGCCCAGTACGGTACCCACGACGTCTACGATGGCATCTACGGCTCCCACCTCGTGAAAGTTGATCTGCTCCGGGGTGGTGTTGTGAACAGAGGCCTCCGCTACCGCCAGTCGGTTAAAAACGGCCTTGCTCTTTTCCTTAACTTTCTCCGGCAGCCCGCTGTTATCAATAACCTTGCGGATATCTTCCAGGCGTCTATCGGGCTGTTCAACATCCAGCATCTCCACAAAGAAATTAGCAGCTGAAATACCGTTCCGCTTGACCTTTTCCCATCGAAGAGTATACCCCTCCACCGGGAGCTTCGCTAACGCTTCCTTTAAGCACTCGAAATCAACCCCGGCGCTGACTAAGGCGCCCAGGCACATATCCCCGCTGATTCCTGAGAAACAATCAAAATACGCGATTTTCATGCGCTTTCCCTCTTAACGCACGGCTTGGCGCCGGTCGCAGGTTCTTCCCCGGCCTTCGAGCCAACCGAGCTGACTTTTTCAAGCATCTGGGTAATGGCGTTAGCCATGGTGGCAGCGCCAAAGCCATTGTCAATGTTGACCACGCCCACGCCCGAGGCACAGCTGTTCAGCATGCCGAGAAGGGCAGATAGCCCGCTAAAGCCGGCGCCGTATCCTACGCTGGTAGGCACCGCAATCATAGGCTGGTCGCAGAGGCCCCCCACAACGCTCGCCAGCGCCCCTTCCATCCCGGCCACCACAATAATGACGTGGGCCCAGCGAATAGTTTCCAGCTTATCCAGGAGCCGGTGAATCCCCGCCACACCAACATCATACGTCCGCCGCACATTATTGCCCATAATCTCGGCGGTGATGGCAGCCTCTTCGGCTATCGGTATGTCGGCCGTCCCTGCGCTCATAACCAGGATGTTGCCTTTCTTTACAGGCGGCTCACCACGATGCACAACGATAAGGCGGGCAAGCTCATGGTAAACAGCGTCAGCGTAAACCTCCCGGACCGCGTCATAAACTCCCTTTGAAGCCCTGGTGCCAAGAATGCTTCTCTTGCCCGCACAGAGGGCTTTAAAGATCTGGGCGACCTGGTTTACCGTTTTTCCCTGACAAAAAACGACTTCTGGAAAACCCTTGCGCAGTGCACGGTGATGATCCAAAACTGCGAAGCCGAGCTCCTCGTATGGTAAGTTTTTTAGCTTGTTCAAGGCATCTCCAACGTCAACCCTATTGTCTTTTACATCCTCCAACAATTGGCGCAGCTCATCTTTCACCATCTTTTAAGGCTCCTTGCTATATATTATATTTGTTCTTACAAATACCTTTATTCAGGAAAGTTGGTTGCATGTCCTCTTCTAATCTTTTACTCTCTGCTCGGGTATGAGATTTATATTCATATTTCCTAATTGAAAACAATTATTATAAAAAAGTATACAATATCTATGATCCTATCTAGATAAACCCACCGTTCTAACGAACGGTGGGTTTTGAGGAGGTTTCAGGGCGATCAGTCCTGCTGTGTTAGAATAAGAAACACTCTTTCAATCATATTGGAACATTCGTCCCAATATGATACGCATCCTTGTAAAACCTGCGGGAATACCCCGCCAGCCAGGAGTAAAGATCAAATTCAACGCTAGAATTTGATCTTGTAGTCTTTCATCTTACGATAAAAGGTATTCCTGCCAATACCCAGGGCCTTGGCGGCCATGGTGATATTCCCCCGGTAATAATTCAGGGCGCACCGGATAGCATCCGCCTCGGTTTCTTCCAGTGATGGCGGCGGCGGGGTCGGTATGCCCTTCTTGACCATGGTTTCTGCCAGCCTGTTTTCCAGACTGCGCAGGACTTCCAGCAAGCGGGGCAGGTTGCTCTCGCCTATTGCTTCCAGCGCATTCTCATCGGAACACTGTTCCAGAAGATCCGGCAGGGACTTTGGCTGCAGCGACGCCTGCAGGTTTTGGACGGATAGTGTCCTTAAGTCCTTCTTTTCTGCGGTAGGCGCTTCCATATTCTCGGCATTTAATTTGCCGATCAGGTGCTCAGGCAAGATGATCTTGTCATCGCAGAGGGCCACCGCCTGACTGATGGTATTGGCTAACTCCCTGATATTACCGGGCCACGAATAACTGCAGAGAAGGTGCATAGCCTCCGCAGAAACGAGCATCTCAGGATCTAGCTTGTTAATAAAATGCTCTACCAACAGCGGAATATCTTCCGTTCGGGTCCTCAGCGGCGGTACCTCAAGCCGGACCACATCCAGCCGGTAAAACAGGTCCTCGCGGAATGTTTTCTCTTTCAAGGCCTGTTCCAAGTCGACGTTGGTGGCAGCAATAACGCGCACATCAGTTTTAATCGGCTTTTCACCGCCAACCCGTAAAAATTCACCCGTTTCCAGAACACGCAGCAGCTTCACCTGAATCGAGGGACTGGACTCCCCCACCTCATCTAGGAACAAAAAGCCCCTGTTAGCCATTTCAAAGATGCCCCGGCGTAGGTTCCCGGCGCCGGTAAAAGATCCTTTCTCGTGGCCGAACAGCTCGCTCTCAAGAAGATTCTCCGGCAGCGCCCCGCAGTTCACAGGAATGAAAATTTTATCAGCCCGGTTGCTGGCAGCATGAACAAACCTGGCCAGCACCTCCTTGCCTGTACCGGTCTCTCCCTGGATTAAAATATTGATATTTTTTTTGGCGATTTTATAGGCTATGGAGACAAGCTTTTGCATAATTTGGGACACCCCAACCTGAAAGCCCATCTTGTCGGCGACATGCGCCCACTCGGTGTCTACTGGCTGGCCGTCATATCCCCGAACCCCATATTCTGAAGCTTTTTGGATTAACTTTTCTACTGCATTGATATCCTCGAAGGGCTTTTCAAGGTAGTCAAAGGCGCCCAACTGGATGGCTTTCACAGCTGTCCTGGTAGTGCTGTAACCCGTCATGATAATAACTTCACAGCCGGGCTGCAGGTCCTTAATCTGTTGCAGAAGGGTCAGGCCATCGGTGTCGGGAAGCTTTAAATCGACCATGGCCACGCTGAAAGTCGTTTCTTGGATAGCCCTCGCCGCCTCCACCCCGTTCACGGCTACGGTCAGCTGATAGCCTTTTTTCTGCAGCAAGCGTCGAAAAAAGGTTCCCACATCAACCTCGTCGTCAATGATTAAAACTTTTGTTACAGGCAATCCTTCACCTCCTGGAAAAAACCTGTTCATAAAAAAATAAGAACTTAATTTTAACTTAGTGGGTTTCAGCAGGAAGCACCAAAGAAAAGACACTGCCCCCTCCGGGCACGCTTTCGACCTCGATGGTGCCACCATGGGCCTCCGCAATTCCAAGGCTCACGGACAATCCCAGTCCCGTGCCCCTGATCGCCTCCTTGCTGGTATAAAAGGGATTGAAAATCTTGGGCAGATTTTCAGGAGCAATCCCGATACCGTTGTCCTTCACGGTGACGACAATCTGTTCTTGCCCACTGCTGTTATTGCTTAAAGAAGTACGAACTTCAATCCTCTTTTCCCGATCTACCGCATCCAGGGCGTCTCGGGCGTTCAATAAAAGATTAATTAAAACTTGCTGAAGGTGGTGGCCGTTAGCAACGATCCTGGGAAGTTCCGGGTACAAGTCCTGTGTAATCTCGATATTGTTCCGGTTAATCTGGTATTGAATCAGGCTCAAGACCCGCTCCACCTCTTCATTTAGATCCGTCGGGACCAGCGGATAATGGTCCTGCCTGGAAAAGGTAAGTAGATTCTGGATGATCTTCTTGCATCGCAGCCCGCAGTTAACGATATCATTCAGCAATTCGCTCTCGGCGTTTCCTTCTTCCACCTCTCTCAACATGAGCTGGGCGGTGCCTATGATCACAGTCATCGGGTTGTTCAGCTCGTGCGCCACCCCGGCCGCCATTTCTCCTATCGCGGCCAGCTTGGCAGACTGCACCAACTGCACTTCCATTTTAGCTTTCTCGGTAATATCCTTCATGTGGTGAATGATCGCAAAGATCTCATTTTTCTCATTGTAGACTGGATAATAACAAATGTCGAGGATGAGCCCGGAATCTGTCTGAACCTGCTCGTAAACAATCTTTCCCGTCCTGGCGATTTCGTCCATAGGGCAATTTTCGCATTTGCTTTCCCGGCGCCAGAGCCCCTGGTAACATTTTAAAGTGCCTGGATTATCCCCGACTGCGTTCATTTCCGGAGGGAGCCGGTTGTTGTTGCGAAGAATGTTGTAGTTGGTGTCAATCAAAACAATGGGTTCTGTTACCGCTTTAAACGTGGCCTCCCATTCCCTCTTGACCTGGGAAACCTGCTCGTAAAGCCGGGCGTTTTGAATGCAGATAGCAAGGTGATCCGCTAGTTGGTGAATGAAATTCAGCTCCGCCCGGGAGTAAGCGGATAACATTTCGCTACCAACCAGTAAAATACCATTTACGGCTGATCTGACAAAGAGCGGGACAACGGCCATGGAGCTGATCTGGTCGGAGAGGGCAGGATTTTCAAGGATAAAAGGGTCGTCCTTGGAAACGGGATCATAAACATGGGCCTCTCCGCTCCCAATACATTGCCACAGTACAGAATCCGGGGGAATGAGGGGATAGCCGTATAAGATTTGGGGCATCATCGCGGTCAAGCATAATTTATCTTCTCGAAGTAAAGCCAGTCCCAAAAAATCACAGGGTACGGCCAGGGGTAGTTTCCCAAATACTCTTTTTATTATATCTTCTATGGACATATCAATATTAATATCGCGCACCAGTTGATAGATAATTTCCAGCCGGTTATTCTGCTTAACAATTTCCTTGTTTCGCTTTTTCAGTTCAATGTAGTAATTTAACTTGGAAGAGTTGACCCCAGTAAGGTTTTCTATTAGTTTTTCCTTTTCATTAAACAAGTTCTCACCCCTTTCCCGATCCCTTTCTCAACTATAACGCCCCAAAAGGGATTCACATAAGGGTACAATGCTTTTTTATCTACCTTAAGATCTTCCTTTTTGTAAACGCTACATGACTTTGCGGAACATTTCGGCAATGTCGTTCTCATCGGTGTCCCTGGGGTTGGTAATCAAACATGCATCCTTCATAGCGTTACAGCTGAGAGTAGGAATATGTTCTTCCTTCATGCCGACTTCGGCCAGCCCTTTTTCCATGCCGATGTCTTTAACCAGTCGCCGTACCGCCCAGATTGCTTTTTCTGCAGCCGACCGGATGCTCAGGCCCGTGACTCCCTCGCCTAGAGCTTCTGCAATCTTTTTGAATTTGCCGGGGCAGGAAATCAAGTTGAATTCCATAACGCAAGGTAAAATACGGGCATTGGTTTCTCCGTGGTGCGTGTCCAGCAAACCATCTATCTGGTGAACCATCGCGTGTGTGGCGCCCAGAATGGCATTGGAAAAGGAAAGCGCAGCTTGAAGGCTGGCCACGGACATATTGGTCTTTGCCTCCATATTGGTCCGACTGGCAACAGATTGCCTCAAATTTTGGGAAATTAGCTTGATTGCGTTGAGGGCATGGATTTCTGTCAGGGGTGTGGCAGCCAGGGAAACAAAGGATTCAATAGAGTGGGACAGGGCATCAATGCCGGTCGCCGCCGTGAGACGGGCACTTTTTGTTTGAAGCAGCACAGGGTCAATAATTGTGATGTCGGGCACAAGAGATTTTGAAATAATGGTCATCTTCAACTTCCGCTTCCTGTCCACCACGATGGCAAACTGGGTGAGCTCCGAGCCGGAACCGGCTGTTGTGGTTAAGGCCAGCATCGGTGGGAGGGGCTTACTAACCTTGTTAACCCCCTCGTAGTCCTGGATACTCCCGCCATTTGTGGCTAGGATGGCAACCGCCTTGGCAACATCGGTCGGACTCCCTCCCCCCACTGAAATGATCGCATCGCAACCCGATTTTAAATACTGAGCAGCACCTTCGGCAACTTCATTGTCCTTGGGATTGCTGGTAATATTGGAGAAGACCTCATACTGCAGACCGACGGCCTTCAAATAACCCAGTGTCTTTTCGACCCAACCGGAGTTTATCACACCTTCATCGCTAACTAGAAAAACCTTGTTGGCGCCTAGGCGGATCGCGCTTTCACCCACCTGGGATATGGCCCCAAGACCCAGAATAATTTCAGGTGACACAAATTTACTGATGTTCATAGCTACGCTAATTCCCCCCCGTTTAATAGCTCCTGCATCAATGACCAGGTTAATAAAGTTCGATTCGTTCTTTTATGATATATCTCATGCAATAATTGTTCCATATCGAAACATAATAGTCAATGATTTTTTCCGGAAGGTCAACTAGTAAATACCTGCAGGGGGACCACAAACAGAGGATATATACATTACTTGAACCTTTAATACCGGATTCTTTGAAGAGACTTAATTATATGTGTTAATAAAAGGTTGATGAAAAATATAAAGGGAGGCTCATTCATAGAATGCGTGCTCAAACAAACGGGACGATGGCGGTTGCGGTAGGAACACCAGCTAGTCACAGGGAATAGTTGGCAAAAATTGTGGAGGTGGGCCTAAACATCAGTCCTACAGGAGGAACTAACCGGAAGGTAGAGGGTTGAAATTGCTATAAGCGGAGTATTCAAATAATCAGGCGCAAGCAACCTACCCTAAGCCCGCAGCAGGAAACCGGCTGCAGGCTTTTAAGCATGAGCTTGGAGCATATTTGATTTATTAAACAGGAACTCCTACAAGCAAAATCCTTTGTAAAAACCAGGCTTAACGATAGAAAATAAGAGCAAGGCC
>ENA-UOOH01000630-UOOH01000630.1-fermentation-metagenome-genome-assembly--contig:-NODE-630-length-39124-cov-3.809798_pt1 | contig 39124 bp, 38 predicted proteins | sample MGYA00245778_ERZ724025 | MGnify/ENA primary metagenome ERZ724025 (study PRJEB28704, sample SAMN03018313) | fermentation metagenome | biome: anthropogenic terrestrial biome; feature: soil; material...
GATTCGAACCTTCGAAGGCGTCGCCAACAGATTTACAGTCTGCCCCCTTTGGCCAGCTTGGGTATCCCTCCACGCAAAATGTTATTAAATTGGAGCCGGTGGAGGAAATCGAATCCACAACCTCTCGATTACAAGTCGAGTGCTCTGCCAATTGAGCTACACCGGCGCAACAACTAAGAGTATAGCAACCAAATATCTTCTTGTCAACTGCTTTTTGCCTTTTTGCTTTTTGCTTTTTCCGAAGCTCCAAAATTTGGCTACTGAATGCTCTCGCGTTTCTCCAAATAACGTTCTAGTTTCCGTTTCACCCTCTGCAATGCGTTGTCAATCGACTTCACATGACGGTCCAACTCATCGGCAATTTCTTGATAACTCTTGCCCTCAAGATAGTACATAAGCACCTGCCACTCGAGTTCACTTAAAAACTCTACCATTTTGCTTTCAATATCCACAAACTCTTCCCTGCTAATCACCAGTTCTTCTGGGTCGGTGACTTTCGAACCGGAAATCACATCGAGGAGCGTACGATCGGATTCTTCATCATAAATGGGTTTATTCAATGACACGTAGGAGTTCAGAGGAATGTGTTTTTGGCGAGTTGCTGTCTTAATAGCTGTGATAATCTGACGAGTAATACACAATTCAGCAAAGGCTCGAAACGAGGCTAGTTTGTCAGGGCGAAAATCTCGAATGGCCTTGTAAAGACCAATCATGCCCTCTTGGATAATGTCCTCTCGATCAGCACCAATTAAGAAATAAGACCGTGCTTTCGCCCGCACAAAGTTCTTGTACTTGTTGATCAAGTGTTCTAGTGCCTGATCGTTTGCATCACGGGCTAGCTGGACAATCTCTTCGTCGCTTAGACTTTCGTATAAATCGTAATACTTTCTTGGTGCATTAGCACTCACCATCGATCGCCTCCACCTCAAGTGTTACCGCAAACAGTTTGTCCCAATGGCACAAACTTATTATACACTAAGGTTAAAACAGGGTCAAGGCAACAAACTCCGTTGCCGGAGTACCTCAAACATCAGTAAACCCGCGGCAACCGAAGCGTTCAAAGAGTTAATCTGGCCCCGCATGGGAACGGAGGATAGGAAGTCACACCTCTCCTTCACAAGGCGACTTAAACCCGGGCCTTCTCCTCCAATGACCAGGGCAACAGGGCCTGTTAAGTCTTGGGTAAAGCAGGTATCCCCTTCCATATCTGCACCTACTATCCAGTAACCCGCCTTTTTCAGAGTGTCGATGGTAGTGGCCAGGTTGCCAACGCGGCAAACCGGCACATAGTTGGCTGCCCCCGCAGAGGACTTCATCACCGTCTGCGTAACAGGTGCGGCCCTTCGCTTAGGAATAATAACCCCATCCGCGCCCATAGCCTCACCACTGCGGATGATCGAGCCTAGGTTGTGGGGATCTTGCACTCCATCTAGAAGAATCAAAAATGGCGCCCAATTGGGGTCTCTAGGCTTGGCCAAAAGTTCCTCTAGCTCCAGATAAGAGACTCCAGCCATTTGAGCTAAGACACCCTGGTGGTTTGCACTTTCGCTTAGCTTATCTAGCACAGAGCGTTCCACTTCTTGCACCACGGTACCTTGTTCCTTGGCAAGGGCCAAGATTTCTCGTATGGAGCCTTGTCTAGGACCCTTTGCCACTAGGATCTTGTTGATCTCCTGCCCTGAGCGGAGGGCTTCAAGTACGGGTTGACGTCCTACTACATCATCCACTTATTTTCAATACCTCTCTTTCGAACTCGTCAAAGCAGATGGGGGCCACATCCTTCACCAATTCCAAAATAGCCTCTGCATACTGGCGTATTTCATACTGGGCCTGTTTATCCAAACGCAGATGAAGAAAGTTCATGAGTGCACTGCCATTGACAGTCCAGTAAAAGGTGGTGTAGATGCCGATGGGCAAAATACTCCGAGCCTGTTCTTTGGCCATCTTCTTGGGGCCTGTACCTCCCACGAGGGAATCATAAAAATCGAAGGCTACCTCGTTTTGCCGGATCCAGGCCTCAAGAACGTCCCCTTCTAGATGCTCAGGAATATAGTAGTCCCGCAAAGCAACACAATAGCGAAGGGATTCTTCGTTGTAGGAGCCGATGCGGTGGCGGAACCACTGCCGGGCCACAAAAAGGGGGGCTTTAACGTCAAAAGTAAAGACCATGGCTTCAAAAGGGGTCTTGTGTCCCGCCTTGAGTAAATGACGAAGTAGCTGGCGATCCGCGTTCTTGGTCTTAGCTTCGCTGCGCCAGCAACGCCTGGCGTTACGAATCACCGCCTCATCGCCGCCCATACTCTCTACCAACCGAACAAATCCACTATTTAATACCTGCATATTCATCCTCCTTGGGGATCTATGGTGGGATCAATCGTACTTAGAAGCTCTACTAGACGCTCCTTTTGACCTGTCAAGTATAGGTAACCAACTAAGGCCTCCATACCCGTACTATACCTATACTCTACCACATCACCGCGATGGCTCATCCCACCTTTGGCATTTCTCCCTCTACGGACGACATCCCTCTCTTCCTCGCTTAATTTTGGCTCCCAAGCATGAATGATCTCTGCTTGACGGGAAGCCTGAACATACTTTACGGCCATACGATGCAATTTCTGCATCTTGGCCGGATACGAAGCTAGTTGTGTGCGAACATACAGCTCATACACGGCATCGCCTACGTAGGCTAAGACAAGGGGCGAGAGCTCCCTGGGGTCTAATTTCCGATCAACAAACAATGTTACACCTTCCATCTCGGGCCTTGTGGCGTGTCTTCGATGGTCACACCTAAATTGGCCAATTGGTCTCGAATCTGGTCCGATAAGGCGAAGTTCTTTTCCTTCCTAAGCTCTTCGCGCAGGCCAAGCAGTAGATCCAAGAGTGAGTCAACTAAGCCAGCATCTTGGGTGCCCTCTACCTGAAGTACTCCAAAAATGTTTCCAGCAAAAGCCTCCAGAATATCAAAGGCCTTTTGTAGGACCTGTAAAGCATTTCCCTGGCGATGTTTATAGGCATTGACCTCCCGTACCACATCAAAGAGCACGCCAAAGGCCATGGCCGTATTAAAGTCATCTGCCAGGGCTGCTACGAGCTTCTCTTCGAGGTTACTTAGTGTCTCCAGGGTCTCTTGGTCAAGGCTCGTTAGCTCGTCATCATGAGCCCGCCCTAAATCATCCTCTAAATTACGGAAAGCATCATTGAGGCGCTTCCATCCCTTGCTCACCTCTTCTAGCTTACCGTCGTAGAATTCTAAGGCTGAACGGTAATGGGTAGATAAGAGATAGAAACGCAGTAGCTCTTTCGGATACCTCTTGATTAGTGCCTTCACGGCAATCACATTTCCGATGGATTTAGACATCTTGGTATCTTTTAAGTTCAACATGCCGTTGTGAACCCAATAACGGGCTAGTTCACTGCCTGTTGCCGCTTCAGATTGGGCGATTTCATTTTCATGATGAGGAAAGATCAGATCATTGCCTCCGCCGTGAAAATCAAAGGCTTTGCCCAGATACTTCAAACTCATAGCCGAGCATTCAATGTGCCAGCCTGGCCTCCCTTCACCCCAAGGACTCCTCCAGGCAGGCTCACCTGGTTTAGCTTCTTTCCAGAGTGCAAAATCTGCTGGGTCCCGTTTGGCCGGGTCCACGTCAAAGCGGGTACCCTGACGGAGTTCTTCTAGTCTCTGTTTGCTTAACTTGCCATATTCAGGAAAGGAAGCTACATGGAAGAATACATCCCCATTTGCCGCATAAGCATGCTCTTTCTGGACTAGTCTCTCCACAAGCTCAATGATCTCTGGCATATGCTCAGATACCTTGGGATATAGATCAGCACGCTCCACACCCAAGGCATCCATGCTAGCTAGGTATTCAGCGATGTAGCGCTTGGAAATCTCCAGGGCAGGCACCCCTTCATCTAAGGAGCGAGCAATAATCTTGTCATCTACATCGGTGAAGTTTTGAACATGAAACGTGTCGTAGCCCATCCTCCTAAAGAAACGCTTGATCACGTCCCACACTACACTAGGTCTAGCATGCCCAAGATGCGTGTCAGAATAAGGAGTAACACCGCAGACATAGATACTCACTTTTCCCGCTTCGCGAGGTACGAACTCTTCCTTCCTTTGGGTCATGGTGTTATACACTTGGACTTTTCTCACCTTTCTCGCCTCCCAACGAAAAAATAAACGACCCCCATCTCCTATACAGAGACGAGGGTCGCGGTTCCACTCTGTTTTTATCTGTAGTGTAGCACACAAGCGACACGACAAATAACACTCGAAGAGCTATAACGGGCTTACCCGTCCAAGGCTACTTGCGCACTGCGTGCGACAGTTCGCCTTGGAGGATCAGGGGTGCATTTCACTGGGTTGACCACAGAATACTTTCACCAAGCGTATTCCTCTCTGAGAGGCGTGCCCTTCTACGGAAGGATGCCCTTCGTGGAAAGACTCCCACTTACTCTCCCCATCATATCCTATAAAATTTCGGTAAGCCCATTATATGCAAACTGCGGGACGATTGTCAACTGCTACTCGTTTGCCTTTGTCAACGGGTGCCTTGGATCTAGTGTTCTCTCAAAGCCTCTACCGCGGGCATATTGGCCGCCAGAAAAGCAGGATACAAACCAAAAAGAAAACCAGACCCTAGTGCTAATACTACAGAGATCAGAGCCGCTCTAGGATGCAAACCCCAGATGGTCCCAAACATGGCTAGATCAAAGCTCTGTGCAAGTAAAGAAGATACTTTTTCTGCCGTAAAATGCGCGGCAACAAGTCCAAGGGCCGATCCTAAACCCACCCAGATCAAACACTCACTTTGAATCAAGCCAATGATGGATATCCTGGAAGCACCCAAGGACCTCCGTAATCCAATTTCCTTCGTTCTTTCCACCACACTTACCAGCAAGATACTTAAAACCCCGATGCCACTCACCAAGACAGAAATAAAAGCCAGAACCCCTAGGAACAAGCTGGCCGACTGGATAGACGATCTAAAAACCTCATCATAATCCTTGAAATAGGCAATTCGAGTCTCCATCCTTTCACTAGCTCGATGAGCTAATAGATCCTGAGCATCTGCTCCTGCCTCATAGACCTGACCCGGTTTTGACTTGATGAACACATCGTGATAAAGCCACTGATCACTAGATGCCTGATTTCCTAAGGGTATAATAAATTGAGCATTCCTGACCCAGTAGTTTAAAAGTGGTGGTTGCGGTTCATAAACCCCTATAATTTCATACGCAAAATCCTGATTGGTTCGTTCGTGCTTCAAAACAATCGTCTTACCTAGAGCGGATTGATTTGGAAAAACCCGTTCCTTAATGTGATCTGAGATCAGAATCACCTGACTTCTTTGCTTCTGGTCTATTTCCGTAAAAAAATGTCCTTCTACCAAGCGAAGATTCGTAGCCGCAACATAACCTGGAGAGCTATTGGCTCCGCTAGATACCCGATAAACAGAACCATCAATTAAGATATAATCGTGCCACCAGCCAAATGTTGAGTACAAAAAAGCATTTTCAATATGCTCACTTTCATGCAACACTGTCAAATCATCGAACGTGTATGTCGCTCTACTGCTTCCGGGCGGTAGAATCGTTGTTGTAGTTTCCGTTGTAGCCTCCGCAACGTAGATTTTTGCTAAAGACCCTAGGCCATCCAGAATATTTGTTCCCTGAAAATTCATGGACAAGACAAGAGCAATGATCCAGACACCGAGCCCAATCTGAAGTGCCGTTAAGAGAGAACGGGTGGGCCGTTTTCGAATCAGTTTTAAGGTAAACATGAAGCTCCCCCACTTTCACATCCTACGAATCGGTGCGCAAAGCGTCTACAGGATTAATACGGGAGCCCAGATAGGCCGGGTAGACTCCGAAGAAAAAGCTCATTAAAAAGCCGATTAGAACTCCTAAAACCACTTGGATCCCCAACACGCTTAAAACAGCCATCTCAAACAAGGAGATAAATGCCATCGAGATCCCCAAACCCAAGAAGGCACCGAAAAAACCTAAAGAGCTAGCCTCCACCAGAAACTGCAGAAAGATCATTTTTCTTGAAGCACCTAAAGCCATAGAGAGCCCCATGGAGCTTGTCCTTTTTAGCACGCGACTTAGCATCAAATTGAGAATGCTAATCAATGCAATGAGGAGGGCGACCGATGCAAAAGTGCTAATTACGAGCCTCGTTCGAATCCAGGTAGCCTGATGCTCCCTGTACTGCTCTGCATTGCCCTCTACCCGAACCTGATCACCCCAAAAGAGATAGGCTTCTTCTTTCACCCTCTCCAAAGAGCTGCCGAGGTCGATCCCAAGGTCAACACCCACAAAGAACTGATCAAAGCTGAAGCGGTCCCTCCTAAACCCAACTCGAGTGTTGTGGCAGGGATATGAACAGTACGCCTTGCCAAAATGTAAGATAAAGAGCCTGCCACTGGGCTTTGGGGTGCGCGGATACCAATCACGGTGTAAGGCACAGGCTCCTGGTGATTGATGATGAGGGGCACCGTCTGACCGATGGGATCCTCATCACCAAACAAAGTCGTCGCAAGTTCCCATGACAGGATCGCAACCCTGTTTTCATTCTTTAGATCCCCCTGAACGAACGAACTACCCCTTTGTATGTCGAGATTCATGAAGATGAAATAGTAAGGCGAGACTCCAACGACCACAACACTGGTTTCCGCTTCCCCTGGTATCGAAGGTAACTGGGTTGCCACCCTTGCAGTTTCAAGCCCTGCCAAGGGGGGAATACGAGCAGACCAATACTCCTCAAGAAATACATGCATAGAATCGGGAAGACGCCCCTCGAATTCCTCCAACTCAGGCAGGCCAATCTTCATGGTAGAAAGATCAAGAAACCTCCTTCGCCCATCCATAATTGCTGTCTCCCAATTTTCTTCACTTCCAACAAAGACAAATGGCGTATCGCTATCAAGGGAAGCCCTTTCTCTCCGAATCTCGATGGTCCGATACCGCGGATCCTCAAAAAGCTCCTGTGACACAGAAGCAGTATGGATAGAGACGGACAAAACAGTCACGAGGGTGCCGGTTCCCAAAGCAATCAAGATCACGATCAATAAAGACTCCAATGGTCGCCTTTTTGATTGCCGCCCTGACCAGATCAATAGATCCCAAAACATCCGAGGTCACCACCCTCATTCCTTATCCCGTCTTTCCGTGACTCAGCGATCCTTAAATACTGGGCTACGCTTTTCTACAAAGGCTTTGAGGCCTTCACGTCCATCTTCGGTAGACAGGCATTTTGCAAAGAAACTGGCTTCCTGCTGGCCATGGGCGGGATTCACACCGGTCCCCGAGGCAGCAACGGCCCTTTTGGCAAGCGACAAGATAGGACCTGACTTTTTCGCCAACTCTTCGGCTAGTTTGGTAGCCTCCAAAATCACTTGCTCAGGTTCAAGGACTCTAGAAACAAGCCCAGCCTCTAGGGCTTCCTGAGCAGAAAAGCGCTGTCCGGTGAAGATCCATTCTTTAGCTTTGGCAGCTCCCACAATGCGGGGCAAACGCTGGGTGCCTCCGAATCCAGGGATGATTCCGAGGTTGATCTCTGGTTGGCCAAAAGCTGCCTTTTCCGATGCCAAACACAGATCGCAAGCTAGAGCTAACTCACACCCACCACCTAAGGCATAACCATTCACTGCCGCGATAAAAATAGCAGGGTGATCTTCGATCATTTGGAACACTCTGTTACCTAGTAGCGAAAATTCCTCCCCTTCCTTGCCATCCATCTTAGCCATGGCGGACACATCAGCTCCAGCGGCAAAAGCTTTACCCTGACCTGTGAGAACCACTGCTTTGATCTTTTCCTCCTTGAGGACTTTCAAGATATCCTCCAACTCCAAAAGCACCGTCTCATCAAGGACATTGAGCCTGTCCGGGCGGGCCATTTCCAGCAGAGCCCACCCATCCTGTAAGCTTAGATTAAAACACTGTAGATTCATCATGACCTCCTCCAGGGCTTAGTTATAAGCAAAGAAACCGTTCTTTGTCTTCCGCCCCAAACGCCCCGCCCGTACCATTTTGCGCAAAAGTGGTGCTGGACGATATTTGTCATCGCCGAGTTCCATATGGAGAGTCTCCATGATAGCCAGGCAAATATCTAGACCAATCAGGTCTGCTAGTGCCAGAGGTCCCATAGGGTGATTGGCACCTAGGTGCATAGCGGTATCAATATCTTCTGCCGATGCTACTCCTTCTGCGAGCAAAAACACAGCTTCATTAATCATGGGAATCAAAAGCCGATTTACCACAAAGCCAGGGGACTCCTCGACTAAAACCGCTGTCTTACCCAAAGATTCAATAAAAGCCTTGACATTTTCTAGGCATTCCTGCGATGTAAAGGGGGTTCGCACCATTTCAACCAGCTTCATAATCGTAACCGGGTTAAAGAAATGGATACCAACCACCCGCTCGGGTTTTGGCACGTGAGCTGCAATGGCCGTTATACTCAGAGCTGATGTGTTTGTGCCCAAAATGCAATCTGCGGAACAAATCTTGCCTAGAGACGCGAAGAGTTCCTTCTTCACCTCCAGATCTTCCAAGGCTGCTTCTATCACCATGTCTACATCCTTCAGATCCGCGAGATCGCCTGTGGCAGTGATGCGACCGAGAATTTCGTCTTTAGTTGCAGCATGGATACGCTCCTTTTCCACCTGACGGTTCAGTCTCTTTTCAATGGTCCGCCGGCCTTCCTCAGCCCTTCCTTGATCGATGTCGACTAAGATTACTTTTCCTACCTGAGCTGCAGCTTCGGCGATGCCATTACCCATGGTTCCAGCACCAATCACTCCAATTGTCATCATACTTCTCCACCTCCACTATACCAGTTGCAGCTAAATCCTTTCCACTACAGTAGCATAACCTTGCCCGCCGCCTATGCAGAGAGTGGCCAAACCACGCTTGAGACCCCTTTGTTCCAAAGCGTGGAGCAAAGTTACCAAAATACGAGCACCGCTAGCCCCAATAGGATGCCCTAAGGCGATGGCGCCGCCATTTACATTGACCTTGGCTGGCTCAAATTTCAACTCCTGGGCCACAGCCAGTGATTGGGAGGCAAAGGCCTCATTGGCTTCGATCAAATCCAGATCATCTATGGTCAAATCTGCTTTGGCAAGAGCCTTACGGCTTGCTTCCACAGGTCCTAGGCCCATGATCGCCGGATCAACACCGGAGGCAGCATAGCTCAAAATACGAGCCATAGGCTTCAAACCAAGGGCTTTGGCTTTTTCGCCTGACATCACCAAAAGACACGCAGCACCGTCATTGATTCCCGAAGCGTTGCCTGCAGTAACCGTTCCATCTTTCTTGAATGCTGGCCTCAGTTTGCCAAGTCCCTCCGCGGTCACACCGGCACGAGGGTACTCATCCTGGGCAAAACGAATGGGGTCACCTTTACGCTGTGGGATAATTACAGGTACGATTTCTCTGGCAAAGCGATTTTCGGCCTGGGCTGCCTGGAATTTCTGCTGACTTGTTGCGGCAAATTCATCCTGCTCTTCCCGGCTAAGATTCCAGCGTTCTGCAACGTTCTCGGCGGTTATTCCCATGTGTACGTCATTAAAAGCACACCAGAGGCCATCTTTAATCATGACATCCACAAGCTCACTATTGCCCATGCGTGCACCCCAGCGACTCTTGAGATCAGCATAGGGGGCCATGCTCATGTTTTCTGTGCCACCGACCACATACATCTGGCCATCTCCCGCCCGAATTGCCTGAGCGGCTAATCCAACCGTTTTTAAGCCCGATCCACAAACTTTATTCACCGTATAAGATGGTACACTTTCCGGAACCCCGGCCTTAATGGCGGCCTGCCGTGCGGGATTCTGTCCCGAAGCAGCCTGCAAGACATTACCTAAAATGACCTCATCGATTTCTTCCGCTGGAATGCCTGTCTCATCCAGGATCTCCTTAATCACGATGGCACCTAACTCGGCAGCTGATAGATCCTTCAATGTCCCTCCAAAACTGCCGATAGCTGTACGAACTGCCTTAACAATCACTACTTCTTGCATACTACGCCTCCTCTATTGGTTATTTGCTTTTGGAGTTACGCCTTCTCCGTTCCAAATTGGCCGGTTCAATGGCCCGATTGTCCCTCGATTCAAGGAGCTGGGCTACTCCAGAATGCATCTCCTCATGTCCGTTCTTTGATTCCCAACCATCATCAATATATTGGGGTTCTGCGTAGGTGGCAATGACCCCTTCATAGTTGCGCAAGACAACTTTGGTAGGAGACATGCTGATCAGATACTGGGGCATGACGGGGGTCTTTCCTCCCCCCCCTGGCACGTCCACCACATACGTGGGAACAGCGTAGCCGGAGATATGGCCCCTAAGTGCTTCCATGATCTCTAGCCCCTTGGATACTTTGGTACGGAAATGCTCTATTCCCATGGATAAATCACATTGGTAGATATAGTAAGGCCGCACTCGTATACGAACCAAACCAAGCATGAGTTCTTTCATGATCTGGGGATTATCGTTTACACCCCGCAATAAAACGGTTTGATTTCCAACTGGAATACCACCATCCACTAATTTCAGACAGGCAAGGGTGGAGTCAGGCGTGATTTCTTTAGGATGATTAAAGTGGGTGTTGAGCCAAATGGGATGGTATTTCTTCAGCATAGTGACCAAGTCGTCTGTAATTCTCTGGGGCATCACAACCGGCGTTCGAGTTCCGAGACGGATAACATCCACATGGGGAATCTCCCGCAAACGCTTGATGATCTCTTCTAGCTTGTGGTCAGCCATCAAGAGCGCATCGCCGCCGGAGAGCAACACATCGCGCACCGCTGGCGTATTTTTGATATACTCAATACCCCGTTCAATATGTTCCCAGGCTAGTCCAGAATCGTTCTGACCAGCAAAGCGGCGCCTAGTACAATGACGACAATACATGGAACACTGATCTGTAATTAGAAAAAGGACGCGATCGGGATAGCGATGGGTTAAACCAGGTACAGGTGAATCCGCTACCTCATCTAGGGGGTCCTGCATATCTGCTGCTGCAGTCATGGTTTCTCCAATTGTCGGAATAGCCTGACGCCGCACGGGACAGTCCGGATCATCGGCATCCATTAGCGAAGCATAATAAGGGGTAATTCCCATTCGAAAGACTTCTAAAACCTTGCCAATGTCCCCCTTTTCCTCATCTGTAAGGGCGAGGATTTTGTCAAGATCTTCTACGCTCTGGATGCGGTTTCTTACTTGCCAATGCCAATCACGCCACTCAACTTCACCGCAGCCCCACCGCTGCCATGGTTGATTACTCAAAGCCAAACCTCCTTCACGATCTCAATTAAAGTCCAGTCACATCCATATCTTTCAGCTCTGGCGATAGGACGATCTCGGCCTCTGTAGCTGCTTTGACTTCATCCACTGTGAACTCTGGATTCTTCTCAAGCATGATCACGTTGCCATCTTTAATCTCAAAGACACCCATGTCGGTAACAACCAAATCCACTTGGTTAGCTGCTGTCAAGGGTAGACGGCACTCTTTCAGCAACTTCGGTTCGCCATCTTTAGTGACATGAAGCGTTGCTACAATAACCCGTTTGGCACCTACAACGAGATCCATGGCTCCACCCATACCCGGCACCATTTTCCCTGGTACCATCCAATTGGCCAGGTTGCCCGAGGCATCCACTTCTAAGGCTCCAAGCACCGTCACATCCACATGTCCTCCCCGAATAATGGCGAAGGACTCGGCACTGTCAAAAAAGGCTCCCCCCGGTAGGATAGTCACAGGTTGACCTCCCGCGTTCACCAGATCGTAATCCTCTTCACCTGGGGCTGGATTGGGGCCGAGACCGACAAAACCATTTTCTGACTGCAATGTCACATTAACTCCAGGAGGGAGAAATCCGCTTACCATAGTAGGCAGTCCAATCCCTAGATTAACAACGTCACCGTCCCTGAGCTCCTGGGCAATGCGGCGGGCGATGAGTACCCTTTTTTGCTTACTGTCCATTCCCGTTCGACCCCCTTGTTAAGAAATCTACGAAAACTCCGGGAGTTACAACCTCATCGGGGTCAATTTCTCCCACTTCCACGATCTCGTCCACTTCTACAATAACGCAGTTTGCGGCCATGGCCATCAGTGGATTAAAGTTCCGAGTACTTTTGCGGAAAATAAGATTGCCTTTGCGATCTGCCTTCCAGGCCTTAATAAGTGCAAAATCGGCATGAAGTGGCTTCTCCAAAAGATAAGTCTTGCCATCCACCTGCAGCTCTTGTTTGCCTTCGGCTACAACTGTTCCGACGCCAGTGGGCGTTAAGACTCCGCCCAAACCCGCGCCAGCGCAGCGGATTCTCTCAGCCAGTGTTCCTTGGGGTACGAGTTCTACCTGGATTTTTCCTTCAATCATCTTCTGGCCTGTCTCTGGATTTGTACCAATATGGCTGGCGATCAGGTGCCTAACCGCATCGGATGAAATCAGCATGCCGATGCCATCACCCTGTAAGCCGGTGTCATTACAAATGACGGTCAGATTCTGTACGCCTTGTCCTGCCAATTCTCGAACGAGGCTTACAGGTGTACCGCAGGTCATGAATCCTCCAATCATGACGCTGCTTCCATCCGTCACCTTACCCATCACTTCTTTCTGCGACAAAATTTTCGGCAATTCGTCATCCTCCCAATTTTTATGTTTTTTGTGGCCTTCGAGCGGGTAGCCCGAGAATCTCCCGTGCCTCATCAGGAGATGCAACTTCCCGTCCAAGCTCTCTTGCAATCCTGGCTATCCTAGCTACCAACTGAGCATTGCTCTTGGCCAATTCACCCCTGTAAAAATAGATATTGTCCTCAAACCCAACCCGCACATGACCTCCCATGGCCATGGCGGCCATAGCTAGAGACGTCTCGTTGCGACCAATACCCGATACGGTCCAGGTGGCATCTTTAGGAATGGAATCAACTAAGAAACTCAAGTTTCTCACAGTTCCCCCCATGGCACCTGGGACGCCCAGGACAAAATTAAAGTGGAGGGGTGGCTTCACCAAAGCCTCTCGCACAAGGCGCAAAGCACTGTCAACCATTCCTGATTCAAATACCTCGAATTCTGGTTTGACCCCCCTCTCCAACATAAGCCTTGCAGCTTTCTCATAAAAGTCCTGGGGATTGGAGAATATGTCCCTACCAAAGTTACAGGTTCCAGTGGACAAAGTGGCCATTTCCGGACTGTTCTCTACAGGTTGCAGACGCTCTTCTGGACTATGCCAGGTTGCTCCGCCTGTAGATGGCTGAAAAATGACGGGACACTTTTCCGCCACAATCGCCTGGATTTCTCTGTAAATCTCCCTATCCTGTGTAGGGCTGCCATCGGCTTGCCGGGCATGGACATGGACAATGGATGCTCCCGCTTCGTAGGCTTCCAAAGCTGCACGACCGATTTCCTCAGGAGTAATGGGGAGATTCTTCTGCTGCTCCCTTGTGACTTCGGCCCCAGTGAGGGCCGCGGTAATAATCAGCTTTGACACATCCCTACCCCCTTCTCTGTTTGTCCTTAGGTACGACACATACACCTTTAGCTGTGGCCACCACAACTGGTTCCTCCAGAACATCCATGGCCGAAGGCCCCAGGTCTGATGAATTGGTCCTTGTGATCTGTTTGACGGCTTGAAACTTCATCTTCCGCGATGTATTACCTACCTCAGTAATCTCACCCACCGCTTCAAGGAAATCACCAGCATAAACAGGAGCCTTAAACTGCACATCACTATAGGTTAGAAATAAACCTTCATCACCGTCATGACGGATCAAAAGCTCCGTGGCACAGTCACCAAAGAGCTGCAAAACAAAAGCACCGTCCACCAACTCACCTCCGTAGTGGGCCTGGGCTGCGCTGACTCGTACACGGATCACACTCTTCATACAACACATTCCTCCTTGGATTAATAAACTCTATGTTAGATTCTTCTGGCCAATTCCTTAACCACAAAGGTGCTGACATGGCGGGCTGTTGTTCCAGGTCCAAACCCTGCGTCAAAACCAAGCTCCTTAGCTAGGGGCTGATCGATTCTAGGTCCACCCACAATCATGATCAGCCTCTCACGCAGGCCCTCCGCTTCCGCCATTTCAATCAATTCCGTTAGGTTCTGAATATGTACATTTTTCTGGGTCACAACCTGAGAGACCAAGACCGCATCGGCCTTCACTTCCATAGCCTTTTGAAGAAGGATGTCGTTGGGAACTTGACTCCCTAAATTGTAAGTTTCGATCATGGGGTAGCGCTCTAAGCCGTAATCGCCATCATAGCCCTTCATGTTCATGATGGCATCGAGTCCCACTGTATGGGCATCTGTTCCGGTGCAGGCCCCCACCACTACGACCTTACGTCTGATTTCCTTTTCAATGAAGGAATTCACTTCATCGAATGTCATTGCCTCATCCCCCGCATCAACAACGGAGATTTCATCAAGATTAACACTGTGACGGCTACTTCCATAGAGGATAAAGTGGCTGAAACCGTGGAGGTCCTTCATGTTCACCACCTGAATACCCTCGAAACCCATTTGCAAAGCCAGGCGTTTGGCTGCTTCAAGAGCCAGGGGCCCTGCAGGTATGGGTAATGTAAAACTCAACTGCACCTGTCCATCACCCCAGGAATCTCCATAGGGTTTTACTACCTTGTCTTTCGAGCTCACCATGATCTCCCCTTCCCTGGTGCAGATTGGATCCCCAGTTCCTGCTGCATCCTGTCCATAAAGGGATTGCTATAGTCAATTCCCTTCGGGATCACACCATCACCACCTTTGCCTCCCTCTTGGGGTCGCCTGATGTTGGCAAAATGCCCTTCGCTGATGGCCCGTTTTAATCCCTTGGCTTCGATGTCCTGCAAGAAGTCTACCACTTGATCCAAGATGGCCTCTGAACGTTTTTGGATGATGCCATCGGGCCTAAAGCTAATCTCGTTTTCTAAGTCTCTGGCATTGTCCATGACATACTGGGCGCTTTCCAGGCTCAAAGCACGGTCACTTAGGTGGGGTGTATGAATGGCTTCGGTGAGCATGCCAAGGAGATGAATGCTTTGGCCCGTCATAACCGAGGCCAGGTTAAACATGGCATTTTGAACATGGCCCATAAAAATGTCTCCCGTCATGTACTTGGTAGGCGGCATATACTTCAAGGGTGCGTCAGGGAAAATCTGCCGAATGGTCTGGGCTGTAGCTAGCTCATAGAGGAACCCGTTTTTCATCTTCGGATCGAGCTCAAAGGCGTGTCCCAAACCCAGCTGCCAACTTTGTAGACCTGCCGCCAGACCCATCTGTTCATTGATAAAATTGGAGGCCAAAACGGTATGGGCCTCCTCTAAGGCGTCTGCTGTTGTTAAGTAGTTGTCCTCTCCCGTATTGATAATAATGCCGGCGTAGGCATTGATCATCCGAGAAAAGTATTGGTCAGCAAAGGTCCGCTCCATATTGATATCCCGGAACAAGATCCCATACATGGCGTCATTTAGCATCATGTCAAGACGTTCCAAGGCTCCCATGGCAGCGATCTCGGGCATGCACAGCCCTGAGCAATAGTTGACGAGCTGAATGTACCGTCCCACCTCTTCGCTCACCTCATCAAGAGCTTGCCTCATTACCCTGAAGTTGGCTTGGGTAGCGTATGTGCCCCCAAAACCTTCCGTGGTGGTTCCGTAGGGAACATAATCGAGTAAACTCTGGGCTGTGGTGCGAATGACTGCAATAATGTCTGCCCCCTGCCTAGCAGCTGACTTGGCCTGCTCCACATCGGCAAAGATGTTACCGCTGGCCACGATGACATACTTCAAAGGCTCTTCGCCTAACCCGAGACTCTGCTTTAAGGTCTCCCGTTTCTGCCGCTCTTTGGCGATGGTGGTAAGTGCTTGATCCGTATATGTATTCATGACTCTGGCTATACGATTTGGGTCTTGGGCCGAGAGCTCACAGATGTGCAAATCCCGAGCACAGTGTTGAGCGATCTCTTGTGGGGACTTGTCGAGGACCACCACGGCATTAGCTATCCAATACGCTATGCCCCGGTCTAAAAAACCTGCCCGATTCACTTGATCCACAACAACATTGGCCAGAGGGATGTCTTCGTGATTCGTGCCATCGATGCCAAAAAGGCGTGCCACGGTACGTTCCACGCTTACTGTGGTGTGACGATAGATATCTTCCTGCACCTTTTGAGCAATGGCCTGAGCTAATTGCCTGGCCTTTTGAACTTTTTCGTTGTCCAATACTAGTAACTGGTTACCCATTCTTGCGGTCCCTCTTTTCAAGGAGCTCTTTAGCCCTCTTAATGATCATGCTGTCCAGCCCTAGAGCTTCTGCCACAACTGCGGCATCGCTCCGAAGTGGTCGCCCAGGGCTTGCCACCTCCAAGCTATAGTCCATACAGCGTTGAAGAGAATCTACCCGGGCCTCGCCTAGCTTGTCTTGATCCAACCCCCTGACCCGAAGATGGCGGATCTCCTCTAGCTGGGCTAGAGATGGGTAATGGGTCGTAATCACGGTAATGGTCGGCGTGTGGTTGAGATGCTCAAGAATTGCCTGGGCAACGCTGGCCCCTTCCACAGGATTTGTTCCGTGGGCAATCTCATCCACGAGAATCAAGCCATCATGGTCGCTTTCCTCTATGACATCCCGCAGAAAGAGCACTTCCCCAGCAAAGGCACTGAGGCCCTTGGGGATTTCCGATGCCGCCAAGTGAGCCCGGATAAACTTCCGTGGCCGGAAATCCATGGAACGGGCAGGCACCAAAAGGCCATATTGGGCCATAGCCGTTAAAAGGCCAATAGTCTTTAAACTCGCGGTTTTACCACCCATATTAGGTCCGGTGATCAGGGTGACCCCTGAGGAAACTTCTAAGCAGAGGGGAGTATAATCATGACCCCCTTGGGTCACCTCTTCCTCCACCAAGGGATGTCTTCCCTCTGTGATGCGAATGATGGAATCCTCGCACAACTGGGGTTTCATTCCATCTATCTCAACGGCAAACTTCGCTTTGGCTAATAAGACGTCTAAAAAAGCTAGCCTTTCCAGAACGCCATGTAGTCGCGGCCCATAATCTGCTATCACAGAGGTGAGTTTGACCCTAATCCCGTGCTTGTGTTTCTCCTCTTCTTCCCTAACCTGAGCCAACTCCTGCCTGACTTGGCGCATGATCCCGTCCTCCACCAGCTGGAAGCGGATAAAATCTGAGGTTTCCTGCACTTTCTCCAACTGGACCATGCTTTCAAGCTGGGAGATCATCTTGCCATCTGTGGTAGTAACCGTAATGTCTCCATTCATGGATAAGATGCGCCCCACGACCTGAATCATTTCACAGTCCACTGACGCCCGAAAGTCGGCTAGGGTATTCTCTAGACGTACACGCTCTTGGCGCACCTTAGCGAGCTCATCGTCGTAGGTGTCAGCGATATAAAAGCTGTCGTGCCCACCTTGGCCAAGACTTAAGGATTCCTTGCATTCCACGCACTGATCCACAGGATCTGGTAAGAAGCTTGTCCACCCTAAGTGTTCCAATTCCGCCTGGATTTTCTCCACAATAGTTAACAGCTTCTTTACCTCATAGAACTCCGTATCATCTAAGGTGATCCCTTGCATACTGCGCCTAAGGCTGCCACCGATATCCCGAACTGTACTTAACAGAAAGCTTAGCTCTTCCGCCATCTTGGGGTCTCTCTTTAGGTACGCACACATGCGCTCGAGGCGATCGAGTTCCTGCACGAGATCGGCCGATTGCTCTTGCCCAAAAGCTGTGGCTTTACGCAACCTGGATCGCCCCAAAGACGATACGGGGCTTATGCGAGACCACACTTCATCAAAACCTAATTGACGCCGAGTTTCAGCATCAAGAAATTGCATTAAAACCCTCCTTTTTGAGCCTGTATCGGATTCCCAAATTCAAGTCAAAGGCAGGAATGGGCTCCACAGCTTGTCCCACATCCTCAAGTAAGCGAATAGGGTCTGCCAGGCCGTAACTACTGTTGAAAGGATTCACCGTCACAGCGCTAATATGGATGGAATCTAGCACCTTTAGCACAGCATGATGGGACTTCAACTTTTGGAAGCTCTGTTTGCCCAAAAAGACGCTGGTAGGATCAGAAGCAAGCAGGATTGGAAAGGTAGACTCTGCCCCACTGGCTAGAATCTTAACCAACACGTCATCAGTGAGCATACCCCGAATGAAAATTGCCTGCGTACATCGATCGATCTGTGCGGTCAAGACGTCGGGGCGATGGAAAAAATCCTCTTGGGTAACGATACCTTGTATACCTTGAGCCGTGAGCAACACGATCTTGACCTCTCGGCCCATACCTTCCAACTCCAATTTCAATTCTGGGTCATCCCCGTGATCCCAGGATGGGAGGGTCAAGATCCCCAATTGGAGCTTCAGTTTCTCAAGCAAGAGCTTGCGATCCCAAGCAGCTTCAGCGCCCACTGCTAGCACTGTAGTATCGGTAACCATGGGTGCCGCGAGGGAGCGGCGATCAATAGCGCCGTCCACAAAAAGCAAGTCCACTCCAAACTGTTCTAACTGAATCTTGATCAAAGCCAATTCATGACGGGTGCTAGGACCCGCCAACAATGTCTTGCCTGCACTAAGCACCCGGGCCAGGATTACTTCCCCTAAGGGAGTCGTGATGCCGGTCGTGGCCAATATTTCATAGTCCAAGCCGCTTTCCACAATCAGTGACCTGGCATTGGCCACGATCTGTCCTGGACTAAGCATGATCTTAGGTTTGTCGTGTTCAAAGAGACTATCCCGCTCTTCACCATCGAGGCCGATGGTCGTAAGGGCCACCCGGAGGCCTAACTGTCTAGCCTCCGTTACGAGCTGATTAAATGTAAAGGTCTTACCTGTATTCTTACCCATTCCAATCACAGAGACAGATCGGAAGCCCAGGTCCAGTATATCTTCTACAAACACCAGTACCAACGCCCCTTCCTCACCAACCGTCCTCTTACACGTAGATTTCCGAGAATAACTGGCGTAGTTTGGGGTTCTCCCGCAAAACCTCGAGAGTAATAGCTGCATGACTCTTTGTATAGCCGTTACCGATCAGCATATTGACATCTTTGCCCACCCCTTCAGCACCAAGGGCTGCCGAGGTGAAACTTGTGGCCATGCTGAAGAAATATACCGTTCCCCCATCACGGGTACACAGAATCGAGGTCATTTCTGTTTGGGGAATATTCACGCAGTTGATCGTAAGATCGGCAAGCCTGTCCCCACTCGCCTTCTGGAAAGCATGCAAGCAGTCCACAGGCTTTGTTGCATCCACATCCAGGACCACATCTGCCAGATCGAGCTTCTGGATACGCTGTACCGCCCCATCGCCATAATCCATGGCAATGATCTTACCTGAGACACCGGCACGTTTTTTCGCTTCATGGAGGCACAGGCTCCCTGACTTTCCACCTGCTCCCACAATCAAGACTGTATCACCTGGTTTCACGAGTTTAGCTGTTTGGGCGGGAGCTCCAGCGACGTCCAGGGCAGCCAAAGCTAACTTCTGGGGAAGGTCGTCAGGCAATACTGCATAAATGCCGCTCTCAAAGAGAATAGCCTGTCCCTTAATATCCACCTGTGCGGTGTCTAAATGAATTTTCTCTATGGTCTCAATGACCAGTGGTGTTAAGGTCAAAGAGACCAGAGAGGCAATGCGGGATCCTACCTGCAAATCTCGCTTGGCCTCAAGATCACGGCCAATGGCCTTAACGATGCCGATGAACATGCCCCCGGATCCAGTCACAGGATTATGGTGTTTTCCCCTGCGGTCAACAATATCAAGCATAATTTGGGCGATCTGGGCTTCATCATCACCGGCTTCTTGCCGAATTTGGGTGAAACTCGCAGAATCAATATTCAGAGTTTCAACATCGATCAGAATTTCGTTGGGCATAATCTCCATACGGTTATCGAGGCGTTCGGACCCTTGAGGCAGGGCTCCCACCGGTGTGATGACCCTATGGGTACCAAATGGACAAGCTACAGTCACAGACATACTCCCCTTTGTGGATTCTTACGGAAATCATCCAAGTTATTTTACAGTTTCTTCAATAATAACATATACCCCTCCAATTTTGAAGAGTTCCTTCGAAATTGGAGGGGTAATGTAGATTGCAAGTCTAATCTTCTGCACGCAGAGACACGACAACCTGCGCAGCTATACCTTCTTCACGACCCACAAAGCCCAGTCCCTCGGTGGTGGTTGCTTTGATGTTGACTTGACCCTCGGTTACAACGAACACCTGGGCCAGCTTTGTCCTCATGGCCCCTTTCCAGGACCCAAGCTTTGGTCTCTGAGCCATAATGGTAATATCCAGGTTATTTGTGACAAGCCTTTCTTCCTTCATGATATTCAGGACATGCTCTAGGAGGGTTATGCTGGAGATGCCCTTGTACACTGGATCGGTATCGGGAAATAGCTCGCCGATATCTCCCTTACCCATAGCGCCCAAAAGGGCATCCATCACCGCGTGAGTCACCACATCAGCATCAGAATGACCCAAGAGTCCCTTTTCATAGGGAATCTCAACTCCCCCGAGGATCAGAGGTTTACCTCCTGCCAAGCGGTGCACATCGTACCCGAAGCCTACGACAACACGGTTTGACCTGGGCAAATCTTCCGGCGTTGTGATCTTGATGTTAGAATAGTCCCCTTCCACAATATGTACCGGATGGCCCAGAACCTCCAAAAGTCCGCAGTCATCCGTGGCTGTAATACCCCTTTGTCTAGCTTCTTCGTGAGCCTTCAAAGCCAGACGATAATCGAAAATTTGCGGGGTCTGCATGGCCCAAAGCTCCGAGCGCTCTGGAGTTTCCGTAACGAAACCGTCTCTGACTTTTTTGATCGTATCCTTCACGGGAACAGCTATTCCTACGGCCAAGCGATCTTCGACAGCCTCTAGACCTCTGCGAACCAATTCCGGTGTGACAAAGGGCCTGGCACCATCATGAATGATCGCCCAGTCGGTATCGGCGGAAAGGGCCTTAAGACCAAGATAAACACTGTCTTGTCTCTCTGCGCCTCCCAAGACAACCTGAGCCGTCTTGCCTGAAACTTCCCTTTGCAAAAGGTGCGTAACGGCTTCCAGATCCCGACTGCTTGTGACCACCACTATTTCTGATACTTCCTCCATAGAACCAAAACAGGCAAGACTATGGGAAAGCACCGGTTTGCCATCAAGGGGCAAGAGTACTTTATTACTCCGAGCGCCCATACGTCTGCCTGAACCTGCTGCAGCTAGTACTACTCCTATCTTCAATCGCGCCAACTCCTTTTAGCCGCTACATGAATGTTTTACGTATTGTGAAGGCTTGCTACAAGCTCCTGGGTGGATGTTTACATTCACCAGAATCTGCATTCATCAGTAGTAAAAAGGACCCGATGTATGCAGGCATCAGGCCCCTTCATTCCTATAAACTTATAATGCCCGCTCCATAGCCTTCGGTTTTGCAAATATCATACGACCGGCCGCGGTCTGGAGAACACTGGTCACCAACACAGCCACTGTCTGCCCAATATAGCGGCGACCTCCATCCACTACAATCATGGTGCCATCATCTAGGTAACCCACACCCTGACCTTGTTCCTTACCATCCTTAATAACCTGGACCTTAAGCTCTTCACCTGGTAACACAACCGGTTTCACGGAATTAGCCAGCTCGTTAATGTTTAATACGGGCACTCCCTGTAATTCACAGACTTTGTTGAGGTTATAGTCGTTGGTAACAACTTTGCCTCCCATATCTTTGGCCAGTTTAACGAGTTTTGTATCAACCTCGTTAATGTCACCATAGTCTTGCTCCACAATGCGAACGTTGGAGTAGGGCTCCTTTTGAATCTTATTGAGAATGTCTAACCCTCTTCTACCACGATTGCGTTTTAGTACGTCCGAAGAGTCCGCAATATGTTGCAACTCCTCCAAGACAAATCCCGGAACAATCAAATCGCCCTCAAGAAACCCAGACTTTGTAATATCCGATATTCGTCCATCAATAATTACGCTAGTGTCGAGTATTTTGGGACTCCCCTCTGGAGTAGCAGCTTTCAAACTCGAGAAGGAGCGTTCTGTACGAGAAAAGACTTCGGGCAAGTCATCTGTTCTCCTAAGCCCGACCATGAGACCAAAATACCCCAATATAACTCCGAAAATGACGGGGAGAAAATCTCCCACGTAAGGGATTCTTAATAAAGGAATAGAAATGATCAGCGCAATAACCCAACCGCTAACCAACCCAATCATGCCCCCCACTAGCTCATGTGTGGGGATCTTTAGTAAAATCTGGGTCGCCTTCTTACTCCCCAGTTTCAGCCCTCGCACAATGGGTGGACCGACCACAGTACCGACTAAAAAACCAACGAAAATAAACAGACCAACTAAATAACTCTCATCGATGAATCCAGCCATCGCGCCCGAGTTCAGCAAAAGCAATGCCCCGGAGTAACCCAAGGCCGCGCCAATGGCAGCAAACACAATCCTAACGAATATGACCAAACTTCGCTTCACCTCCCACTATTATTAATGCACGCGATAGTTTAGCTCGTTCAAGTTATAGTATTTCCTGTTTTCTCTTAGGTATTCTTTTTTAGCCTAAATTGTTAACCTGTGCACCAACAGTCATACCCAGTGGCCCACCCCCCTACTGTTCAAAAAATCCGGCAATCTTCTCCACAATCTCCTCTTCTGTGGTATCTTGAGCAATCACCAGTTCGCTCAGGAGTATCTGCCTTGCGTTATCGAGCATCTTTCGTTCGCCAGTTGAAAGACCTTTTTCGTTTTCTCTAATAGTGAGGTTACGCACAACCTCAGCTACTTCGAAAATGTCTCCACTCTTTATCTTCTCCATGTTGGCCCGGTAGCGACGATTCCAGTTTGACGACATGGTTGTTTGTTCGCCTTGTAAAATCTGGTAGACGCGCTTGACATCTTCATCATTACTCACTTGACGAAGACCTAGTTCATCAACGGACTTCATGGGAATCATTACCTTCATATCCCCTATGGGCAGCGCCATAATATAATACTTTTGCTTTTCGCCAAGTACTTCCCGCTCTTCTATGGCCACGATAACACCGGCACCGTGCATGGGGTAGACCACATGATCCCCCACGTTATACATCGCGCATCCTCCTTTGTCAAAACATCGATCCTTACAATAAATTTACCACTTTGCGCCCCTAAAGTCAAACGGGCCCATTTATAGCGGTCTCTTGTTCACAGGTTGACAATCGTTTTTCAAAAGCTTTATAATGAAACCAGTTGGACGTTTCACACAGTGAAACTCCAAGCTGAATGCTCCGGCATTCAGCAGACCCCATCAAAGGTGATGAGAGGACGGGACCAAGATGACGAAGCCAGTTAACACTTGTCATTGTTTTCAAGAGAACGTACAAGATAACCTTGTGCGCCATTTCAGCATCCTAGATATCGTCTCGAAGTTTCAGGAGACCAATGCACGGGTAAACAGGGCTCTTTGTAGGGCGGTGACAGATTGTGGCTGCATTAACATCAACGCCTCAAAACAGCTCTTACCTGATGACTGTTCATTCGAAGACGTCCGTAATCATATCCAATCGCATCTCACGGGACAGCTTTGCGAAAACTGCAGAGAAGTCTTGGAAGCCGAGGTGGGGCAAAACCTGTTTTACTTAGCAGGAATGTGTAATGCCCTTGGACTCGATCTCGAAGAGATTATTAATAAAGAAAGCCAACGAGTGAACACCTTAGGGATGTTCCATCTCCGTTAAATATGGCTGTCCACTAACACCTGCTCACGTAAACGGCGTAAGCCCTCTTTGATGGCTTTCGCACGGACTTCTCCAATCCCTTCCACATCATCGAGCTCTTCGATGGTAGCATCCATGACCGTAGAAAGATCGTCGAAGGTCTTTACCAGATTCTCAATAACAGGCATGGGTAAACGGGGTATCTTGGCCAAGACACGATATCCCCTAGAAGCCACGGCCTGTTCGAGGCTTGTCATACTTCCCCCAAATCCTAGCGTTTTCGAAATGAAACCTAGATTAAGGAGATCATCCGAATCCATTTCTTCCAACTGGCTCCAACCTTCATTAAAGTTGCCACCATTATAATAGTCTTTAAAGACTAAGAGCCCCTCGTCTTTGGTATCCGCCATGAGCTCCTCGAGCTGCATTCTGACCAAACGGCCTTCCGACCCCAGTTGAATTACATATCTCTCGATTTCCCAGGCAATCCTGTTCACCATTTGGCTACGTTGCAATACCGTGGTTACATCCGTTAGGGTAACCAAATCTTCAAATTCGAGAGCACTCAAATTTGTTAAGGATTGCTGGAAAACACTGCGATACTTCTCCAAGGTAGATAAGGCCTGGTTGGCTTTTGCCAAAATCACGCTTACGTCGCGGATTATGTACTTCCAGTTTCCCCTATAAATGGTAATGATATTACGCCGTTGGGATATGGAAATCACAAGCTGACCCGTTTGTTTAGCGACCCTTTCTGCGGTTTTGTGCCGCGTCCCGGTTTCGAAACTCGGAATCATACTGTCTGGAACCAACTGGGTATTGGCATAGAGAATCCGTTTGGCATCGCTGGATAATACGATGGCTCCATCCATCTTGGCCAGCTCATAAAGTGAACCAGGATGCATCTCAGAATTGATGTGAAAACCACCATTAACCAGCTCCAAGACTTCAGGAGTATCTCCTATGACAATTAAACCGCCAGTTTTTGCCTTCAAAATGCTGTCAAGACCTTCATAGAGTTGAGTGCCCGGTGCCAGCATCTCTAGATGTTCATAAATCATATCATCCTCACGCATGAACTCACCTTCTTTTTACCGCAATTTTCAATGCTTCTTGTATAGTGCTTACACCATAAACCTTAATAGGTTCGTTTCCTTGAACATTGCTCTTAGGGATGAGGCAACTTTCAAAGCCCAAGCGATGAAGTTCTGCTAGGCGCTGCTCCATACCCCGGACAGCCCTTATTTCTCCCGACAAGCCAACCTCTCCTAAGACAGCACAGAGTGGATCACAGCTCACATTCGAGACGCTACTGGCTACAGCCACAGCCATGCCCAAATCCAGGGCGGGTTCTTGTAGCCTTAGACCCCCAGCAATATTCAAAAATACATCTTGCGACTGCAGGGGATACCCCTGCCTTTTTTCCAGTACGGCTAGGATAATGGAAAAACGTTGATAATCAACACCCGTCGTCTGCCTACGGGGAGTACCCCCATAGGGACTAGGAGCAACGAGGGCCTGCACTTCCACTAAGAGGGGACGGGTGCCCTCCATATACGGTACAACGACAGAACCAGAACTGTTCTCGGGACGCTGTGATAAAAGGAACCGCGAAGGATTCACCACAGGGACTAGACCTCGTCCACCCATCTCAAAGATGGCGACCTCGTGGGTAGAACCAAAACGATTCTTCACCGAGCGGATGATTCGGAAGGATGTGTGCACTTCCCCTTCGAAATATAATACGAAATCCACTGCATGTTCTAGTACTTTGGGACCAGCTAGATTGCCACCCTTGGTCACATGTCCCACCAGAAGAATGGAAGTATCGCTGCCCTTGGCCACCTGCAAAAACCGTCCCGTGGATTCGCGCACTTGTCCTACACTACCGGGAGGCGAAGAAACCTCTTCCACAAACATAGTCTGAATGGAATCAACAATGACCAAGACTGGCATTTCTTCCTCGATAACCTCGCAAATTGCATTCGTGTTGGCTTCGCTAAGGACAATGAGCTCTTCGGCAACAGCGTCTAAACGTATCGCTCGCAGTTTGAGTTGGGCCAAAGACTCCTCACCGGTGACGTAGAGAACCTTGCCAATGCTTCGAGCCACACAGCTAGCCACCTGCAAGAGCAGGGTTGACTTGCCGATTCCAGGATCCCCACCGATTAGGCCTAAGCACCCTGGTACTAAACCGCCCCCTAAAACCCGATCAAGCTCTTCAATGCCCGTGCTAAAACGGGATTCAGCACGATTTTCAATCTTCGTTAAGGGTACAGGTTTGCTCTTCGCCACCCAGGTGCGGGCGTTTTTACTGACAGGTTGGACTGTTTCTTCTACTAGGGTATTCCACTCCTCGCAGGAAGGACATCTTCCCATCCAACGAGGGCTCTCGGCTCCACAAGCCTGACAAACAAATACGACCGTTTTTCTAGCCACAGTCTACCCTTTCTATGTTCCAAATTTTCCTACACTTCTATTATACCATCAGAAAAAGGAGTGCACAACTGCCCATGAGGCGGATCTGCACTCCCTATCTCTCGAAAAACTATCCTACAGCAAACTTCCGATTAATGGAAAATAAACTCCCCTTCTTTCGAGTCTACCGTAATGGTGCCCCCTTCTCCGAAGGTGCCCCTGAGAATCTCTTCTGCCAGGGGATTTTCTATATGCCTTTGAATAGCCCTGCGCAGTGGTCTAGCCCCAAAGTCCGGATCAAAGCCCTTGTTGGTGAGGAGTTCTTTGGCTTGGTCCGTTATAGACAAAGCAATATCCATATCCTCAAGCTGGGTGCGAAGCTCCTTGAGCATGATGTCCACAATTTGGCTGATGTGCACCTTGTTGAGAGCATGGAAGACCACAACTTCATCCACCCTGTTTAAAAACTCGGGGCGGAATGCCCGCTTGAGCTCATCGGTGACCTTCCCTTTCATGGCTTCATAATCACTGCGCTCATCAACAACGGCCCTAAAGCCAATGCCTGAGTCACGCTGAATTTGCTGGGCCCCTACGTTGGAGGTCATGACAATTACCGTATTACGGAAGTCCACAACGCGGCCCTTAGAATCGGTGAGTCTGCCGTCTTCTAGCACTTGGAGCAGGATATTAAAGACCTCTGGATGGGCCTTTTCTATTTCATCAAAGAGCACGATCGAATAGGGCTTTCTGCGTACTTGTTCTGTGAGTTGACCACCCTCATCATAACCCACATAACCTGGAGGCGAACCGACCAAACGGGAGACGGCATGACGCTCCATGTATTCGGACATGTCAAGACGCACCATGGCATCCTCATCACCAAACAGAGCTTCAGCCAAAGCCCTTGCTAGTTCCGTTTTCCCCACACCAGTTGGTCCTAAGAAGATAAACGAACCAATTGGTCTCTTGGGATCTTTCAGTCCCGCATGGGCCCTGCGAACGGCCTGGGATACTGCGCCGATAGCTTCGTCTTGCCCAATAACCCGTTCATGAAGCACTTCCTCTAGGTTGAGCAGACGTATGGCATCTTCTTCGGTAATATCTGTAACAGGTACACCAGTCCATCCCGCCACAACCGCCGCTATATCCTCGGCAGTGACCACAGCCTCTGCTCGTCCGTGACTCTTGCGCCACTCGGTGCGTTTGGATTCCAGCTCCTCCTGGAGTTTTTGTTCGGTGTCTCGTAAGCGGGCTGCTTGTTCAAACTCTTCATTCTTGATGGCCGCCTCTTTCTCAACACTCACTTCGTCAATTCTAGCTTCCAGATCTTTAAGCTCTGGTGGGGCCACAAGACCTGCTAAGCGCACACGAGAACCTGCTTCGTCCATAAGGTCAATGGCCTTGTCTGGCAAAAAACGATCGCTAATGTAACGATCACTTAAGCGAGCTGCAGCCACAATGGATTCATCATTAATCTTCACCCTGTGATGAGCCTCGTAGCGATCCCTAAGACCTTTAAGAATCTCGATGGTCTCTTCCACGCTTGGTTCATCAACCATTACGGGTTGAAAACGCCTCTCGAGGGCTGCATCTTTTTCCACATGCTTTTGGTATTCATCCAGTGTGGTTGCTCCAATAGCCTGCAGTTCACCCCGGGCTAAGGCTGGTTTGAGAATATTGGCTGCGTCAATGGCCCCCTCCGCGGCACCGGCACCGATGATCGTGTGCATTTCATCAATAAACAGCACCACATCACCTGCGCCGCGGATCTCCTCCATCACTTTCTTCAGGCGTTCTTCAAACTCACCACGGAATTTCGAGCCAGCTACCAAACTGCCTAAATCCAAGGTGACTACACGCTTATTACTCAGGGTCTCCGGCACATCATTGTGGATGATCTTGAGAGCTAAGCCTTCCGCTATGGCCGTCTTCCCCACACCAGGTTCGCCAATCAAGACCGGATTATTCTTTGTACGACGGCTCAGAATCTGAATCACTCGCTGAATCTCTTTATCCCGTCCAATCACTGGGTCAAGACTACCCTCCCCGGCCAAAGCGGTCAAGTCACGACCAAATTGATCCAGTGTAGGGGTCTTGTTCTGACGGGGTGCCTGTGCCTTTCCTTGGCTTGCACCCCCTAGTTGACTGGTGACTTGTGAACGCACCTTTTCTAAATCAGCGCCCAGATTGTGGAGCACCTGGGCTGCTACTCCTTCTCCTTCACGAATTAAACCAAGCAAGAGATGCTCGGTACCAATATAGGTATGTCCTAGACGCCTGGCTTCGTCAAAAGCCAGCTCCAGCACCCGTTTCGAACGGGGAGTAAAGCCGATCTGACCCTGGGTTGGCTGGCCGCCGCGACCAATAATCCGCTCCACCTCTCCGCGTACTTGATCAATGCTAATTCCTAGAGACAAGAGAGACCGCGCTGCCACATCCTCGCCTTCTGCAATTAAACCGAGGAGAATGTGCTCTGTTCCCACCACATTATGCCCTAGCCTCCGTGCTTCTTCTTGTGAAAGGACAATCACTCGCTGGGCCCGTTCTGTAAAACGTCCAAACATATTGACACCTTCTTTCCGTCATGAGTTATCATTAAGTGTATCTCGAATCAAACTTGCCCGCAAGCGATCCCTTTCGTGCACAGGAAGGGCCTGCCCCATTATTCTTTGAAGATGGGCGGACCGAATCTGAACCATGAGTTGTTTCAAACGTTCAGGATCACTATGCTCAATCACACCTAAGTCTACCCCAAGCTTTAGGTCGGACAAAAGCTCCATGGCTTCTTGACTTGTGATGGTTCGGGCGTTACTTAAAATTCCATAAGATCGGTATAACCAGTCTTCTGTTGCTAGTTTTCGATCTTCTTCCAACAGATACTCCCGCGCTTGACGTTCACTGTGGAGAATCTGGTCGGTAAAGCGGGCCAAATGTTCGATGGTCTCTTCTTCACTCTGACCTAGTGTAATCTGATTGGAAAGTTGAAACACATTGCCCCAAATGTCGCTACCTTCCCCATAAAGCCCCCTCACCGTCAACCCAAATTTGGACACGGTCCCCAAGACCTCTTGGACCTTTTTGAGCCTGCGGAGAGCAGGCAAATGGAACATCACCGATGCCCTCAGCGCGGTTCCCACGTTCGTAGGACAACAAGTTAGATATCCAGACTGCATATCAAAGGCATAGTCTAGGTGTTCCTCGAGACGATCGTCAATCTCGGTGGCCACATTCCAGGCCTTTTCAAGCTGTAGCCCCGGCTTTAGCACCTGAATCCGCAGATGGTCCTCTTCGTTCACCATGATGCTGACATTCGATGTATCGCTGAGAATGACTGCCTTGTGCTGAGGATTCTGGGTATGGCTGGGGCTGATCAGATGCTCTTCAGCCAAGATTTGCCGATCTAACGTGTCCATGGTGCCCATTTCATGATAGCTAAACTCCCCAAGTCCCTGCAGATGCGCAACGACAGCTGAGGTCTTGTTTAAGACCTCCCTAAGGTCGTCTCGACTGGCTCCGCCTGGAAACGGAATCCCTTCTAGGTTTCGGGCCAAACGACAGCGGGTTCCTAGAACAATATCGCCCTGCGGTCCACTTTGTTTCATCCAGGACGCAATCTTCTTCATTCGCCATCCCCCCCCGCCACCTTGGCCTCTAAGAGGCGAAGCTCATCACGGTATTTGGCCGCCTGTTCATAATTCTCCTGCCGTACACATTCTTGCAAGCGCTTGCGAAGATCTTCGATCTGCCGGTTAACACGTACTTTGGGATAGCCACGGGCTGGAACTTTACCTGTATGTGTACTCGAACCGTGCAATCTGCGCAAGACCGGGTTCAGCTCATCATGGAACACTTCATAACAGCTGCTGCAACCTAAGCGTCCTGTCTTTTGCACATCAAGAATTGTCCGCCCGCAAGTGGGACACTTCTTCATGGGCTGACTTGGACTCAATTTCTGACCGATTTTTCCCGTCTGGAACATACTGGACAGCAAATGCTGCAAATCAAAGCCGGTACTAAAATTCGTGTATCCCTGGGCACAGTCTTGGCAGAGCCTCAGCTCAGTCTTGTTGTTATTTTCAATCTGCACAAACTTCACCGTAGCCTCATGTTGCCCACATTTTTCGCATAACATTTTAGTATCACCCACCTCTCAGGACCTAGATTCCATAATAAAAAATAGTAGTGAACGGACCAAACTGGCCCGTAGTACATTTTTGCCTTGGCTCATGCCACCAACTTCCTGCTGCACAATACCGCGAATGAGCTGGAGCTCTCCAGAGGAAATCACATGACGGTCCTTGAGATGGGCTAAGATATTTTCCATCTGCTTATCATCAAGCTCAGAACCAATACTCTGCAGAAGGCTGATTGCATGGGTATAGCTGTTGTCCACCTGTACATGGCCGACTCGAATGTACCCACCGCCTCCGCGCCTGCTTTCTACGATGTAACCTCTCTCGAGCGTAAAGCGAGTAGACAAAACATAGTTTATCTGCGAAGGAACGCAGGAAAAATCATCAGCCATTTGGGCGCGGCTCAATTCAACACTATTGGTTTGACTGCTACGCAGCATCCTTTTAATGTGCGCTTCAATATGATCCGCTAAAGTACTCATGACTCTCTATCCAACTTTCTTTGACTATTACTGACCTTAGCTTTATTATAGCACATAATCAAAGCGACTATGCAAGGGGATGGTCAGGAAACGTCAAAACCCCATTTTCGCCTGTTTTAGGATCTTTTCGAAAAAAAATCGCGGTTTTTCTCCTTTTTAGTCCGGTTTTTGCATAAGGATTCCAGGGGGGGATAGCATGATCAACTATATCTGGTTCTTTATGATCCTGGGAGGTGTAATCACATCCGCCAGTAAAGGTCAAATCAACCTGGTAACCGAAGGCGTCCTCAAGGGCAGCGAACAGGCGGTACTGGTAGCGCTCGGTCTCATCGGCATTGTCTCGTTTTGGTCTGGTGTGATGAGAATTGCCCAAGACGCTGGCTTAATGGAGATGATCGCACGGGCCCTAGGTCCGGTCGCCCGCAAATTGTTTCCTGAAGTGCCAAGCCACCATCCAGCCATGGGCGCCCTACTTGTAGCCATGAGTGCCAACATTTTGGGGCTAGGTAACGCCTGCACACCCTTGGGACTTAAGGCTATGGGTCACTTACAAGAACTAAATGGCGACAAGGAGACAGCCTCCAATGCCATGTGCACCTTTATGGCTCTTACCTCCTCCAGCCTTACGGTGATTCCAACAACCATTATTGCTCTCCGTTTGACACACGGCTCTGCATCTCCAACAGAGATCATCGGCCCCATCCTTATTGCCACCACCTGCTCTACGCTGACTGCACTTGCAGTTGATGCACTTCTCAGACGCTTTTCAAAGAAACGGTAAGGAGGAACCTTCATGACATCTTTAATTCAGGGGCTTTCACGCTGGGCCATACCGCTCTTGCTTCTAGGGATAACAACCCTCGGCCTCTCGAAGCGTGTGCCCATCTATGAGAGTTTCGTGGAAGGTGCCAAGGAAGGATGGCAGACCGCTTTGCGTATCCTACCCTACCTTGTAGGGATGTTAGTGGCCATTCAAGTCTTCCAACACTCCGGTGCGTTAGACAGATTAATTGACCTTGTAAGTCCCCTCACCAATTTTCTGGGTTTTCCTAGAGAGGTCCTGCCCCTAGCATTGATGCGCCCCATCTCTGGTTCGGGATCTCTAGCCTTGTTATCGCAGACTTTTGCCACCTTTGGACCAGACTCCCTAGTGGGACGGGTTGCTGCCACGGTTATGGGCAGCACCGAGACAAGTCTTTATGTTCTCACTGTATATGCAGGATCCGTAGGCCTCAAGCGCACCCGCCACACCTTGGCCACATCACTCATTTCTGATGTTGCGGGTGTTCTAGCCGCGCTCTATATTGTCTTGCACTATTTTGCATAGTTCACCATATTTTGGCCATACTTATAATTATCACAACAAGAGAGGGTGGCACACCATGCCAAAGCTCACCAAGAAGGAAAAGCGTGAGATGATTGCAGCGGCCATGAAAACAATCAGCGAACACAAAGGTCTTTCTCCCGCCTCAAAGGATCGAGGCGTGGTAGTGCTTGGAAAAGCGCTGTTGAGAAATTCGGACCCCCGGTAAGAAAAGGGTTGCCACTCCCCATGTCGTATAAGTACCTATGATGATTGTAATGGGGGGAGTATTGATGTCAAACCTATTTCGCCATATACCGGCTGTTGATAAAATCTTAATGGATCCCGAAATCACTGAAGCATCCCGCGGGATACCAAGCCTCGAGGTGACGTCAGTTGTCCGGCAATTTCTTGATGAGCTGCGCGGGGAAATTGCCGTCCAAAAAGTGGCCTGTACGAAAGAAGAGATTATCGCTCATTTGGTCCTAGAACTAAAAGCAACGAAAAGACGGAAGTTTCAGCCCGTAGTTAACGCAACGGGTGTACTCTTACATACAAATCTAGGACGAGCTCCCCTTCCAGAGCTAGCCATAGAGCGTCTGCAATCCCTTGGCCAAGGCTATTTCAACTTGGAGCTGGATTTAAACACCGGAGAGAGGGGAAGCCGCTATGCAAGTGTCTCCAGGCTCTTCAACCTCTTGCTTGCGGGAGAGCAAGGGCAGGTAGAGAAAAGCACTAACAGCACATGTGACACCGTGGTGGTCAATAATAACGCTGGTGCTGTCTTAGTTGCCCTAAAAGCCCTAACCGCGGGCCAAGAAGTTATTGTCTCCAGAGGGCAATTGGTGGAAATTGGTGGAGGATTTCGTGTACCCGAAGTCATGGCCACAAGTGGCTGCCACCTCAAGGAAGTGGGCACAACCAACCGCACTCGCCTCAGTGATTATGCAGGCGCTGTTACAGAGCAAACCAAAGCCATTCTCCTGGTGCACCCTAGTAATTATTCCATGATTGGCTTTACGGAAAGTGTTCCTAGGGATAAACTCGCCCAGCTCGCGGGCGAGCGCGGACTTCTCTTGATTGAAGACATCGGTAGCGGCGCCTTCCATCCCTTTGAGGAGCCCCTTGTCTCTAGTGCACTAAGACATAGCCATATTGTAACCTATAGTGGTGACAAGCTTTTTGGAGGACCCCAGGCCGGCATCATTAGTGGCCGCAAGGATCTCGTGGACGTCATCAAGAAAGATCCTCTCCTTAGGGCCCTGCGCATTGATAAGCTGTCTCTAATTGCCCTAGAAGCAGTGTTAGAACTGCATTTGGGAAAAGCGTATAACAAGCTTCCCCTCTGGGCCTTGGCAAGTGTTGATCCAGAAGAAATTAGACTGCGGGCAGAGACATGGCAAAGCCATGTGGGACCAGGGCTTAAAGGAGAGGTCGTACAGGCCGAGTCCACCATGGGCGGGGGCTCTTTGCCAGGGGAAACTATCTCGTCCTGGGCCTTAGCACTGCAAAGTTCAAAGCTTTCCAGTGCGGAGCTGGCAGAGTGGCTACGCCGAAACGATCCTCCCGTCATGGGCAGAATTGTGCAAGACCGGGTGTTACTCGATCCTAGGACCGTCTTACCTTCCCAGGACCAACTGATCACGTCTCTACTCCAAGGTGGTGTGGCATCATGTTCATAATGGGTACCGCAGGTCACATCGACCATGGAAAATCAACGCTGATTACGGCCTTAACCGGGATGAATCCCGACCGTCTGCAGGAGGAACAAGCCCGAGGTATGACAGTGGATTTAGGCTTCGCCTGGTTCTCCGTTCCCCTGGGTAACGTTGGCGTTGTGGACGTTCCAGGACACCAACGCTTAGTAAAAAACATGCTGGCCGGGGTAGGTCAGGTGGATTTTATCCTTTTGGTTATCGCTGCCGATGACGGTTGGATGCCGCAAACGCAGGAACACGTAGAAATTCTGGACCTCTATGGAATGAAGCGGGGTATTGTCGCTCTCACCAAGGCGGATCTGGTAGAACCTGAATGGTTGGAACTCGTGGAAGCAGACATTCGCGAACACCTGGCCGAGACGTCCCTTGCGGACTTTCCCATCATCCCAGTTTCGGCCATCTCCGGTTATAATGTGGATATTCTCAAAGAAGCCATCAATGAACTCGTGGTTTCATTTCCCCATGCTCAGGGAGAAGATAATCCCATCCTTTGGATCGATCGAGTCTTTACGATTAAGGGGGCTGGAACTGTAGTGACAGGTACGTTAATGGGTGGTTCACTCCATGTGGGGATGGACGTCGTGGTAGAACCCCCAGGTCATGAGGCCCGTATTCGCACCTTGCAAACACAGACCAAGACGGTGGAAACAGGAGTAGCCCATTCGCGCCTGGCGGTAAATCTCACAGGAGTAGAAAAAGCAAGCCTAACCCGGGGAATGTACCTGGCCCTTCCCAAGCGTCGCCCCTATTTTTCCTTAATCAACACCCACGTGCGTGTGCTAACCCAAGCGCCGTCGACCCTCGAAACCGGTCAACAGGTCAAACTTTACGTGGGGACCCTGGAGACTCTGGCCAGTGTAAAAATTCTAGGCGCCGAAGAGCTTGAACCCGGTCAAGAAGGCTTTGTTCAATTGGAGCTTGAGACCCCAGCCCACTTCAGTTTTAAAGACCGCTTTATCCTTCGTCACAGTGAACTCCAAGATACACTAGGTGGAGGTTGTTTTATTGAAGAAGGCGTCCCTGTACGGGGCGTAAACTTGCGTATGGTAGGACCGAAGCGCCTTCGGCACCTTTTTCCTTTTGAAAAGCCAGAAGCACATCTCGATCTAGATATGCTAAAGGCTAAATACGAAAGTGGCCCCGAGGAGCTCAGTTTGCTCAAAGCCCGAGATCGCACCTATTGGACAAAGAGTCAGTTTCAAGAGCAGGGGCTGATTGCCCATCCCAAGTTGCATGTGCTCGGAGACTACATTTTGGCACCGGAGCAATATGATAAGGTCCAGGAGTATCTGCGTTCTACAGTGGAACACTTCCACCATACGAATCCCTTGGCACCAGGACCAAGCAAAGAGACCCTCCGGGCGGGCACTGGCCTTCCCTCAAGACTCTTTGACCAGATTCTAAACCAAACTGACGATCTGAAAGAAGTACGGGGTTCCATTAGCAGTGTTAAACATCAGGTCACCCTTTCAGACCAGGAAGAGCAAAAACTAAGGGAAATTCAGGAAGTAATGGGCAAGACTCCCTATGAGCCCCTCACTCTTGGCGCTCTAGAAGAACTCGGTTTTCCAAGCGAACTGCTCTTTGCAGGGAGCCACTTAGGACGCTTGGTAGCCCTGTCGGGTGAGCACTGGACAACCCCAGAAATTGTGGGCGGCATTTTGAATGTCATATTTCAAGAAGAAGCCTTTATGGAAGGCTTCGAGCTCAGCACGTTTCGAGATCGCTTAGGAACGAGCCGCAAGTTCGCCTTAGCCTTCTTGGAATATTTTGATGCTCAGGGAATCACAAAACGAAAAGGGGACGTTCGCACACTTGGCAAACGTCCCGAAAAAGCGTAATGGCGGGAGAATATGGGAATCGAACCCACCGAGGATAACCCTTGTTACCCCCCTGACAGGTTTGAAGCCTGCGGAGCCCACCAGGAACTCAGATCCTCCCTTGCTTGTCTATTGTACCATAGTTTATTCGAATTTCAATCAAAAACGTACAGTAATTTCTTCTGGCATCAGCGCCCGCTCACCGCGGGCGTCTTCTATTAGAAGGCGGCCATCTGGTAATACGTCCTTCGCCAGTGCTTGAAAGGATCTACCTCCCTGAAAGACAATGATGGTGCGGTCTAGGAAATTGCCATGTGTCCGAAACAAAGTAGACAAATTTTCGCGGCTCCAGGCCAAATCGAAACCCCATTCTACCCCAAGGAGGGCCAAATTCAAAATACCTAGGCGGGGCCAAAAGCCTCCTGTCGCTTCCTGCAACGATATCCTAGGGCTCAAGTTCCCCTTTGGAGGCGAAGCATTCACATTCAAGCCTATTCCTAAAATAATCCACAGATCGCCGCGATGGTGAATTGCCTCAGTCAGAATACCGCCAAGTTTTCTCTCCCCGATCCAAAAATCGTTCGGCCATTTCACCTTCAGCTCTGATAGGCCCGTGGTTTCGCTCAAGCTCTGCACTAAACCCAAACCCACAGCGAGAGTGAGATTTGGGGGTACCTCTTTCTCCGGACATTGCCACATGAGACTAAAAGTGAGGGAGGACTGGTCCGCATCCCACGATCGCCCTAAGCGTCCCTTCCCCTCGTTCTGCTCTAAGGCCCACAGTACAGTGCCAGAAGGACCCCCACTTTTGATCAAGTCTTTTGCGAACTGATTAGTTGAGCCTAACATGGGATATATTTCAATTATCTTGACTATTTTCTTCCCCCACTGGACAGACTTAACAGGCCGGATCATACGCCCACTCCCTTGCCAAAGCTCATTAGGTTAAGTTATAATGTACGTATTTAGAAAGTGTCTACAAAAACTAAGGAGGATTATTATGCAAAACAGAAAACGTATTGTCAGTATCTTGCTTCTTGCCGGTGTTTTGTTGGTATTCAGTGGCGTAATAGCCCACCTGTCATCTACGACTATACTAGTAGCCGAAGAGGCTCCTCGCGAAGAAATAGAACATGTGGCTACAACCAGTGCGGCTCCTCTTATTGTTGACAATCCCTACGTGATCGCGGACATAGCCGAAGTGGCCAGTCCAGCTACGGTTTTTCTCTCTGTGGAATGGCCCGCCGTTGAGCAGGCTCCCAGTTCGAGATCAAGAACGGGAACCGGGGATCCGTTTTTCGACTTCTTTTTCGACTCGTGGTTCAATGATCCCTTCACCAACCGCCAACCAGTGCAACAAAGGAGTGCGGGGTCTGGATTTATCATTGATGAAACTGGAATTATCCTCACCAACCAGCATGTGGTGGGTAATAAAGGTGATGATCAGACCATTACGGTTGTCGTTGATGTCCCAGGTCTAGATCGGGAATACCAAGCCGAGATCGTCGGCTCCGATTTTTCTTTGGACCTAGCAGTTTTACGAATCATCAATGAAGATAACCACGTCTTTCCAACCGTACCCTTAGGAGATTCGGATGAATCTAGAATCGGCGAATGGGCAATTGCCATTGGCAATCCTTATGGCGAAGCACTACACCATACGGTAACGGTGGGAGTCCTCAGTGCGAAGGGTCGGGAGATCACCATCATGAGTCAGGAGACAGGAAAACCGAATACCTACAAAAATCTCATGCAAACGGACGCAGCTATTAATAGCGGAAACTCCGGCGGACCTCTTTTGAACATGAAGGGTGAAGTAATTGGTATTAATACAGCCGTTCATGCCGGGGCCCAAGGCATTGGCTTTGCCATCCCTATCAACGTAGCTAAGGACGTCTTGGATGAGATGATTGCAACCGGCGGCGTCAGTCAACCTTGGATCGGCATTTACCAGCAAAACCTAACCGAAAGCATAGCTAGTCAACTGCGGTTGCCCGATGAAAAGGGAGTCTTAATCGTTGATGTTGTTGAAAACTCTCCTGCATCAGAAGCAGGTTTACAAGCTTGGGACGTCCTTAGGCGCATTGGAGATAGAGATGTGTTTTCCACAAGTGATGTGGGTGAAGAAATGGCCAAGTATACCACAGGCGATGAAATCATGGTTACCATCATGCGCCAAGGTGAAATGCTCCTCATTCCCATCACACTCGGCGACAAGCCCGCCCATCTCAGATAGTCTGGAATACAAAACAACCCTTCAACATGAAGGGTTGTTTTTTTGTGAACGTCTTTAGATGGAGGTTTCGGGCCCTGTAGCTCGTAGGTGTTCGCCACGCCCTCTAGAGGGCTCAGCTGGGACAGCGAGCTCTTCCTTCACCTCAGCCATGGCCTGCTCTTCTACGCCGGGCTCGTCTGGATCAACAAGTTCCTGACCTTCCATTAAGGCTAAGAATTCTTCTCTACTGAGGGTCTCTCGCTCCAGGAGTGCGTCTGCCACGGCGTCAAGCTTAGCACGATGTTCGGTAAGCAAGTTAGTGGCTGTCTCATAACTGGATTCCACGAGCTTGTGGACCTCTTCATCGATAATCTCCGCCACTCCCTCGCTATAGTTGCGCTCTCTAGAGATATCACGGCCTAAGAAAACTAGATCCTCCCCATTGGGTCGTCCAAAGGTCAAAGGTCCAAGCCTCGGACTCATACCCCATTCCATGACCATTTTCCGGGCAATACGGGTCACCCGTTCGAGGTCATTTGAGGCCCCAGTGCTAATTTCATCCAGGGCGAGCTCTTCGGCGGCACGACCACCTAAGAGATTGACTAATTCATCTTTAAGCTTGGAGCGACTGGCCACAAAGCGCTCCTCTTCGGGGAGCATCATGGTGTAACCGCCGGCGCCTCCCCTGCCCACAATAGTAACTTTATGGACTGGATCTCCATGTTTGGAGAAGTGGGCTACCACGGCATGGCCTGCTTCGTGATAGGCAAACACCTTCCGATCAATCTCATGGAGCTTGCGGCTTTTCTTCTCGGGTCCCATGAGAACTCTATCGATGGCTTCTTCGACGTCGAACATGGTGATCACCTTCCGGTTGGACCGAGCCGCTAAAATCGCCGACTCATTCAACACATTTTCTAGATCTGCCCCAGACATGCCAGGTGTTCTTCTAGCAACAACCTTTAAATCCACATCAGCCTGCAAGGGTTTGTTCCGACTATGAATTTTCAGAATCTCGGAGCGACCTTGCAGATCAGGACGATCTACAACTACTTTGCGGTCAAAGCGTCCCGGTCTCAAAAGGGCCGGGTCTAAAACGTCAGCCCTGTTTGTTGCTGCCATAATGATGATTCCTGAGTTTGTTTCGAAACCATCCATTTCAACTAGCAACTGGTTCAAGGTTTGCTCACGCTCATCGTGCCCGCCGCCTAAACCTGCACCGCGCTGACGGCCAACGGCATCCAACTTGTCAATGAAGATGAGACAAGGCGCATTCTTCATTGACGAGTTGGAT
>ENA-UOOH01000633-UOOH01000633.1-fermentation-metagenome-genome-assembly--contig:-NODE-633-length-39002-cov-4.635428_pt1 | contig 39002 bp, 25 predicted proteins | sample MGYA00245778_ERZ724025 | MGnify/ENA primary metagenome ERZ724025 (study PRJEB28704, sample SAMN03018313) | fermentation metagenome | biome: anthropogenic terrestrial biome; feature: soil; material...
CCCGGGACCTCTTCGTTCAGAAAAACGCAACGATCAGTGGCCCCGCATACAAACGGGTTCCCACAACCACTGATCGGAGTGGCTCTCGGAACCTCTTCGTTTAGAAAAACGCAACGATCAGTGGCCCCCGCACACAGACGGGTAGGCGAACCACAGATCGGAGTGGCTCGCGTTGGCTCGCGGTGCCGGCTGGCGTGCGGATCGGCGTTCGAGCAGACCGGGCGAGGCGCCGGGCGTCACCCGTCTGCGTTCGAGGAGGGTCGGGACTCGGCCGAGCAATGCCGTCAAAGGACGCAGTCCGAAGCGGCCAAGAAAGCGCACTCCGGCCATGGAAGAACGCGCCCTCTGGAGGAACGGACGGACGATCCTCCGTCCGAATCGGGGCACGAAAGCTGTCGAACTTCGCTGGTTTCGTCCTCGGACCGTGTTACTCAAAGGCGCGCTGACCGGGGAGCCACATCGGTCACGCTGCTCTCGATGGCCGGGAGACGACGCAATACCCAGCGGCCCCGAAGGAGAGGCCGCCGCATGAATGAGAAGCTCGAGCTCCTGCTCGCAGAGGGCATCGTCGACGAGGTTCACGGCCGGTTGAAGAGCGGCAAGGAAGCCGAGGTGTGGATAGTCAGCCACGCCGGCGAGCTGGCGGCCGCCAAGATCTACTTCGAGCGCGAGGCGCGCCGCTTCCGCAACAACGCCGACTACAAGGAAGGGCGGGCGGTCTCCAATTCGCGCACCGCGCGAGCCATGGCGCGCGGGAGCCGGTTCGGCCGGGCCGCGGCCGAGGAGGCCTGGCGCTCGGCCGAGGCCGACGTCCTGTTCAAGCTCCACGCGCACGGGGTGCGCACGCCCAAGCCGCTGCTGTTCTTCGAGGGCGTCCTGTTGATGGAGCTCGTCCTCGACGCTGAAGGCAACGCGGCGCCAAGACTCATCGACGCCGCGATCGATGCAGAGACCGCCGCCGCTCTGTACCGCGACCTGCGCGCTCAGGCGGTGCGGATGCTCGACGCCGACCTCATCCACGGCGACCTCTCGCCCTACAACGTCTTGCTCGCAGCGGCCGGGCCGGTCGTCATCGACTTTCCGCAGGCCATCGCCGCGGCGCACAACTCGCGGTCGGAGTTCTTCTTCAGGCGCGACCTGGAGAACGTGCGCCAACACTTGCTCGGCTTCGACCGGCGGCTCGAGGGGTGCGCCGGGGACGCGCGTGAGATCTGGCGCGCCTATTCGCGCCGCGAGCTGACGTCCGACTTTGTACCGACGGGCAGGGCGGTGGGACCGAAATCGGAACAGCAGCGCGCGAAGTCCCAGCCACCGATGGCGGGTCGTCGGACCGACGTTCTCCGACGGTTCGACGGCAGGCCAGCGTCCGGCACAGCCAAGCCGGCCGGGCCGCGCCCACAGGAACAGCGCGAGCGGGGAGGGGCTGCGCGGAATGGACCGCCGCGGCAGGGTACCGGCCAGCCGGCGACCCCGGACGCTCGGGGACCAGCGAATCCGAACGCTCGGGGATCGGCGAATCCGAACGCTCGAGGATCGGCGAATCCGAACGCTCGAGGATCGGCGAATCCGAACGCTCGAGGACCAGCGAATCCGAGTGCTCGAGGACCGGCGAATCCGAGTGCTCGAGGACCGGCGAACCGTGCCCCACCGAAGCGAGCGGGCCCTGTCGTCGAGCACGTCCGACGGCCTGTCGTTGCGGCGGCTCCGGCGGATGATGGGCGAGCGGCGCAGCCCGATTCGAAACCGCGCTTCCCCGGCCGTGGGCGCTCCTTCCGTCGATAGCAAACGCCTACGACCGCTTTCTGTCGGTGTTCGCGAGCTGGGCTGTTCGTCGATGAATCGATACGAAGGCCCGGAGCGCCAGCCTACGTGCTGGCGATTCGGTGGATCGTCATCCCTCGGACCGGCGCCCGTAGACCCGAGCTCAGGACTACGGAGGCAACCACCGGCACCGGTGGCCCGCCCCCTCCCGCGCGCACGACCACCATGCTCGACTTGAGTCGAGGAGGGCGCGACTGGGGCGCGTGGGTGCTTGCGCTCTCCATTTCGGCTTGGTCGCGCGTGCGGTGGACTGGTTTCGGTTCGGTGAGGGGGCGCCTCTAGCGCTTGCGAGCTCGTCTTGAAAAAGTGACGAGTCCACGCACCGGCAGTCACGATCGCCCCAGGCCCGCGCAACCAAGTGCGCGACGAGCACCGTGTTCGTGCGGGCCGTTTGGGCGGGGAGGAGGGCGGGCCATCGGTGGGCGAATCGACTCCAGACCTCCCGAACCACCGCAGCAGTCCCCTCGAAACTCGGCGCTGTCGCCAGCGCGCCGGTCAGCGTGTGTCTCGAGGCGTCTCGACAATCGACATCGACCTGAAAACCCTGCCTACACCTCGCCGATTGACGATCGAGCGGCCCTCGGGTGAAGAGTGGTGCCTTGAGACGGGCCAGTCCGAACCCGTGGGCGAGCAGCGGGGCAGGCACCTTGGAAAGACTTCGATCAAAAGGCCGCAGAGGGCTGCGAGTTGCCGGGAGCAGAGCGAGTCGAAACCTCTCGCTCGCCACAGCGCTTCTTCTCACCCTGGTTCCAGCCTGGGCAGTGGCCGAAGGCTCCGCGGAAGAGCCGCACGTCTCCGTTCCTGACGTCACCCGAGCGCTGGCGCTCGAGGCCTTCGTCTGGAACACCTCGCCCGTCGCGCTGCGCACCGGGATGGTGTTCGGCGGTGGGCTCGGGCTTCGGCATGCAATAGGGCAGGGCGGCCTCTTCCTCGGCGGCCGAGCCGCGTTCGGCTCCACCTCCGAGGCGACGGCTCAATGGAACCTGACGCACCTGCACGGTGTGGCGGCGGCCAGCGGCGGCTTCGAGCTGCGCGCCGGAGCCGGGCTGCTTCGCGGCGAGCTCGGCGTAGGCGCGATGGGGATTCGCCAGATCGGCCGGCGCCAGCAGTACGAGAGGTTGAAAGCCACGGGAATCGGGGACCTCGAGCGCGACGGATGGTCCTTCGGTCCGCTCGTCTTTCTGGAGCTCGGCGCGTCGGTCGTCTTCTACGAACCGTGGCGTGTCTTCGTTCAGCTCGGACCGGGCTTCACCGTGCAGCAGGTCTCAGGCAGCGCAGCGAGCCGCTGGATTCTGCAGAGCGGACTGGGGGTGGGGCGTGCGTTCTAGCCAGACCTTCCTCGCAATCGTCGCGCTTGTCTCCCTCTCCTGCGGGAACGGCGTCGACGACCTTTCGCTCGAGTCGGCGCCCCTCGGCTATGTCCGAGGGAAGGTCGACCTCGGCGCCATCGACGCCAAGAGCACAGGCAAGCCGCTGCGCGCGGCGCTCGTCTGGGGCGCGGTGCCCAACTACGTGCTCGCCTGCGTGAAGTACCCGCTCAACGCCGAGATTGCGCCGGCTTGTCCCAACCCCTTCGGCTTTGTTCCCGGGCTCGTCGAGGCCGAGGTCGAGGTCGGCGTCGACGGCAGCTTCACCCTCCCGTTGCGCAGGTTGCCCGACGTGAGCCTCTCAGTCGGCGATGACAGCGCGCGCATCGCCTGGGGCAGCGTCGTCGTCGCCGCCGACTCCGACGGCAACGGCAGCTTCAACCTGCTGACGAGAGAGGGCGACGATCACGAAACGCCGAAGCTCGCCGACCTCGCGCTCGCCGCGTCCTTCTTCAGGCTCGACGAGCCGCAGCAGCGCGTCGCCTTCCGCGAGGGAGGCTGGGACGAAGAGTCGCTCTTCTATCCGCCCAAGGGTTGCGCCGCGCCTCCGGTTGGCTTCTCGGCGCTGACCACGCCGGGGCTCAAGCCCCTCAGCCTCGACCCGGCGCCCGGCGAGTGCACGAGCGCAAGTCTTGATGCCACCACCATCGAGCCGGTGCCGCTTTCGCTCAACGAGGCAAAGGGCCTCGCGTGCCGATCGATCAACCGCGCCCAGGTCCGACAGCCAGGCCTGGTGCCGCCGGGCGAAGAGGAGAACGAGCAGGGCGACCACCACGGGCTCGTCGGCAAGCAGGTGTGCCTGGACGCCGAGACCCTGGCCATCGTCGGCGAGGGCGACTGCCCGACCATCACCGTGATGCCGCTCTCTGGCTGTCGACAAAATCTCGTCTGCCAAAAGCCGGATTGGGACTTCACCAAGCAACCTCCGCCGTGGTGGCCATGCGCTCCCTGATCTTCGCCGCAAGCCTGATGGCTCTCGTGCCCAGCGTCGCCTTTGCCGGTGAACCCGAGCAGGCGCCGTCGTCGGAATCGCCCACGCGCCTGCAGGCCGAGAGAGATGCGGTCGAGGACGACGGCTATGAGATCCGGCTCTCGCTCCCGACCGAAGACGACCGGGCCGCGTGGCTGCAGCCCGGCCTGAGGGTCGAGCTCGCGGTCGAGTACGGCGTGTTGCTTCCGAACGGCCCCGCGCCGCGCATCGGAGGCTTCACGGCGCATGTGCGCCCGCGACTGCGCATCGACGAGCTCTGGTCCATCGCTGCGACCTTCGGCTACACGGTCGCGCGTGGCGATTTCCAGGGTGTGCGTTGGAGCGCGGTGGTCGAGCCCATCTTCCATCCCATCCCGTCGCTCGGAGTCTCGCTCGCGCTCGGCTACGGCGGGCTGAGCGTCACCCGCTCCTCGGGCAGCTTCCCGGCCGGCAGCTCGACCGAGACTGGCAGCCGAACGCTTGGCGACGACGAGCGGCTCTACTCCTGCTCTGGCGGCGGATGGGTCTCGCAGGCCCGCGTCGAGTATCTCGCCGTCGTCGGCCCGCTCTTCTCGACCGGGCCCTATCTCGTCGCCGACAGCCAGTGGACCGGCTGCGAGCAGAGCTTCGGCAAGATGGACCGCGAGACGGGTGAACAGGCGATGGGCCGGCAGTGGTGGCTCTCGCTCGGCGGCGCGATTGGATGGTGGCTGTCATGGCGATGACGCGTCGACCTCGAGCCGTGACCGCTCTCTTTGCCGCGAGCTTGTTCCTGTCGACCGGCGCGTCTGCGAGCGAGCTTCACGGTGCGCCTGACGCCGCCGTCGAGCAGCCTTCCTCCGCGTCCGTCGACCCCGCGAGCGGCGCCGCGTCCGAAGTAAGCCCGCCGTCGGTCGAGACCGCCGCGCAAGCAGTAGTTCCACCCCAACCGCTTGGCTCGCTCGCCATCGCCTACCCGCCGGATGCGCCCCCGGGTGCCGGGCCCGTCTCGGTCACGGTGCTGATCACCATCGGCGAGACCGGCGAGGTGACCGCGGTCGAGCTGCGCGAGGGCGCGGGCGAGCCGTTCGACTCGGCGGTGATCGAGGGTGCGAAGAGCTTCCGGTTCAGCCCCGCGACACTGGGCGGCAAGCCGGTCGCCGTCGCCGTTCCCTTCACCCAGAGCTTCGTGCCGCCTCCGCCGCCCTCCGAAGCGGCGGACGAGAAGCTCGACGCGCTTATCGAAGGCTTCGTCGTCGAGCGCGGGACCCGAAGACCAGTCGCGAGGGCGGTGGTCGCGGCCTCCGACGCGCAGGGCGAGCGCGGGACGACCACCGATGACGAGGGCCGTTTCTCGATACCGGTCGCGGCGGGAGAGTCGAAGATCCGCATCCTCTCCAACGAGCTGCGGCCCTTCATGCGCGTCGAGACGCTCAAGCCCGGCGAGCACCTGCGCGTGAAGTACCTGGCCGACCGCGTCCGACACAATCCCTACGAGTCGGTCGTCATCGGCGAGCGCGATCGCACCGAGATCTCGCGCACGACCCTGAGCGGCCGCGAGATTCACCAGATGCCCGGCAGCATGGGCGACCCGTTCCGCGTCGTCGGCGCGCTGCCTGGCGTCACGCAGGTGATGACGCTGTTGCCGCTGCCCATCGTTCGCGGGTCGAGCCCGGGCGACACCGGCATCTTCCTCGACGGCATGCGTCTTCCGTTGCTCTTCCACCTGCTCGGCGGCCCGTCGGTGATTCACCCGGAGATGATCGAGCGCGTCGACTTCTACCCCGGCGGCTTCCCGGTCACCTACGGCGGCTACACCGGCGGCATCGTCGACGGGCGCACCGCGCGGCCGCGGCCCGGCGAGAACCCGATCGCCATCGACGTGAACCAGGACCAGGCCGGCGTCTTCGCCCGTCAGCCGATTCCAGGCACGGCGATGACTGCGACAGTCGCGGGCCGCTACGGCTATCCCGGGTTGATGCTCAGCCTGCTCAACCTCGGCATCTCGCTGGACTACTGGGACTACCAGGCGCGCCTCGACGGTGGCTCGCCGCGCAGCGCCTGGTCGGTCTTCTTCTTCGGCGCCCGCGACGAGCTGAAGACCGCCCAGGACATGACCGACCCGTCGTCGGAGATGACCACGCAGGCGCTCTTCGCCTTCCATCGGCTCGACCTGCGCTGGCGGCTCGGCGACGAAGAGCAGCACGGGGACTATCGGCTCGTCTTCGGCTACGACAAGACCGCGGTCGCCGGCGATCAAGTCGGGACCAGTTCGTACTTCGTCGACCCTCAAGTCTCGTGGCTCGTCCCGCTCGCCTCTTGGCTGCAGCTCAACGTCGGCGGCGAGCTGCTGGTGCGCGACATCGCCGACCAGCCGGCGGCGCCCGCGACGATGGGCATGGTGACCGAGGCCTCGCAGGCCGTGCAGTCGTCCGGCTTGCTGATCAACGGCGGCGTGTTCGTCCAGACGCCGCTGCGACCGTTCGATGGCCTGCTCGTCATCCCCGGAGTGCGCGGCGATCTCTACCAGCACGAGGCGACGCGGCAGTGGAGCGTCGACCCGCGCCTGACCGTGCGCTGGAAGCCGCTCGAGCGCGAGCTGTGGCTCAAGGGCGTCGTCGGTCGCTATCACCAACCGCCGCGGCTCTTCGTCCCGCTGCCCGGCATCGATCAGTCGATGCACGAGCTGGGGCTGCTCGCCTCGACGCAGGTCGGACTCGGGGTCGAGGCACAGCTCGCGCCCGGCATCGAGCTCGACTTGCAGGGCTACTACAACCACAAGAATCCCGTCGTCTTCGACCTGCAGATCAATCGGACGCTCGAGGACATGCAGCCCTCCGGCCCGTGGACAAACCCGGGCGAGCTGCCTTCGGGCGATAAGCCCGGGGAGGAGAGCGACATCAGTCGCTTCTTCGAGAAGCGCGTCGGCCGGTCTTACGGGCTCGAGGTGATCCTGAGGAAGCGAGATGACAGCGGCGTCTACGGGTGGCTCGCGTACACGCTGTCGCAGAGCGAGCGGAGGGATGAGAGCGGCTGGGCGCCCTTCGATTTCGACCGCACACACATCTTCAATGCCGTGCTCGGCGTGCGACTGCCGCGCAACTGGGAGATTGGCGGCAGGTTGATGCTGCAGAGCGGCACGCCGCTCACGACCATCTATGGCTACAACGCGAGCCGCAGCGACTGGCAGTTCCGTGCCGACTTGAGGGTCGACAAGCGCGCGGTCTGGAATAGATGGTTGCTCGACTTCTACGTCGACATCATTAACTCCACCGTTGCGGCGGAGTCGGGCGGGCTCGCTGGGTCGAATGCGTTGCGGTACGTGGTGCCGACCATCGGGCTTCGGGCGGTGCTCTGAGAGAATCCGCTCACTCCGAGCGGAGTCGAAGGACCTCGAAGTCGAGCGACTGTGTTGGAGATCAAGGGCCCGCGCCTCGGTCACCCCGAGCGTAGCCTCCCGAGGAACGAGGAGGCGGAGTTGAGGCGCGCGCCGGGAAGCTGAGGGACTCGCGGTCATATTTTCCAACCTCGAGTTGGACGCCGAGTTCCTACGAATTTGCCCGCGAATTCGCACGGTTTTCTCCAGGCTCAGACGGCCCAGAAGAGCTTTGCGAAGGTCTGCTCTGTGCGGGCGGCGCGGATGCGGGCCGAGCACGGTTCGCAGCTTCGGGTAGTCGTGGAGTAGTTCGAAGAGAAGCGGCAATCGCCAGTGCATTCGGTCCAGTGGTACGGTGATCGGGCGAATGAACATTCCCGACTACATCACTGCAATGGCGCGGCGAACCGCGCCGCTGAGTGCGCCCGTCGTCCCGTCGAGTACGCCTGTCGTATCGTTCGGCGATCCGAGGGTAGCGAAGGTTGCAACCCTGGGCATCAATCCTTCAGTGAACGAGTTCTTTGAAGACGGGATACTCCTTCGGGGTCCGGCGCGAAGACTAGCCACGGTGGAGTCGCTCGGTGCAACCTCCTGCGATCTCCTCACAGACGAGCAGGTCGAGACAGTCGTCGCCGAGTGCTGGTCCTATTTTCGGCGGCAACCGTTTTGAAAGTGGTTCAATCCCTTAGATGCGCTACTCCGCGAGAGCATTGGGGCGAGCTACTACGACGGGCCCGCTTGTCATCTTGATCTCGTTCAGTGGTCCACGGATCCGGTTTGGGGAAAGATCCATGATGCCAAGGTTCGCTCCGTTCTCTTGAATGATGGTGTTGCCCACCTCCGGAGGCAGCTTGCTAGCGAGGGGTTCCGCCTTGTGCTACTCAACGGGCGTACGGTCGTCGAACAGGTAGTAGAAGTGGGGCTGACGAAACTATGGAAGGTGGGGGAGCTTTCCTTCCGCGACGCCGGATGTCGGCTGTTCGTGGGGGACGGCGGTGGCAGACTCTGGATGGGCTGGTCCACAAATCTCCAGAGAAACGGTGTCAGCCAGGAGTTCAAGGCGCGACTAGGTGATTGGTGACGCCGCGCCAAGTCCGACCTGCACGCGCGCCAGTTCTCGGCTGGCATGCGGCGCCTCCCTCCATGTCACGGTTGAGGCGCTGTGGCGGTTCGGGCTCGTGGAGCCCGTCGAGCGGGCATCTGCTGCCTCCATCAAAGTCTGCGCTCGGACCGCCATCATGAAGCGCGCTCACGCGAATAGCCTTGCTCATCGACTCGGGCTTCAACCTCCGTTGCGCTTCACGGAGTCCTCGCTTGCGTCTGTTGGGCTAGGGCGCTTTGTCGGTACGCAGCCTCAACCTGAGACGCCTCGGCGGATCCATTGGCGCCTGGATCCTTCGCGAATTCGGTAGCACGACCCGGCGGTGGCACGGTTCACCGCGCTGTATAACTGCATCGCCGGCCTCGTAGATGGCTAGAGCATCTTTCAACTCGCTCGCCACCCACTCACGCAACCAATTTGGCTGCAGCACCTCGATTTCCGAACCCATGTTGAGAACCCAGCCGCGGAATTCGGGGCAAGGCCGCAGGAAGAATCGCACAAGGCCCTTGTCCGCATCGATTACCTGCTGCGACGGGTGCCAGCGGTGCGAGTTCGCGAAGGTCCGCCAACGTGGAGCCAACCGGACGATGACCTCTTCCAGTGCGTGCTCGTCGTACCCAAGGAAGATTCCCCAGATCTCGTGCAGAAGTGCGTCGAGGTTGTATGCAGCAGAGGACGGGTACTCGAAGCGCTGCTTGGTGCCATGCGCCGAGGCAAGTCGGGAAAAGCGCAGCGCCTCGATCGCCAGTTGAGGTTCGCGTCCGATCAGGTACAGCTGATGCTCATACACGAAGAGGGTCAACGGCTCGAAAGTGCAGCATCGCGGGGCGCCGGCGAAGTCGATGTAATTGACCGCAAGTCGCTCTGAGTTGAGGAGTGCCTTCACCACGACTTCGAGCACTTGGGCCTTCTCGCCGATCGCAGGGTCGCCACCTCTTGTGGCAAAACGAAAGCGCTGGAGTAGGCCATCGGTGGGCAATGGTTGTGGCGCTCGAGCCGCGACGTACCCCAAAGCGTCGCGCATGGCTTGCGCATATCTTGTTCCATGGAACAACTCGCTGACACCCGCCATTAGCGCCGCAGCCACGGCCGCCTCACGGGAGGGTGTTTCGAAGAGCGCCTGCTTCGAAAGCTGGATGCCGTCAGCAGTCTGCCGAACCCCCTTCATCTTGCCGAGCTGTTTGGCGTACCGGCGGGCCTGGGCCGGCCCTACACCGAGAAGCGTTGAGAGTTCGGCCGTGCCGAGGCTCTTGCCCTCGAGCAGCGCTTCGAACGCGCGGCACATTCGCTCGAGCTGTTTCCCCTGGCCTCCACTCGGCACTTTGGAAGTTCTCCCGGTCTTCAAAGGATCGTTTGGCTTGATGCTGCGCCGAAGAGCCTAGCAGATCAGAACTGAGTGGTTACAGTGGTCGGCGACCGTTTTCATCCCGAAAGGAGGCCGCCGCTCAACAGCGAGCGATACCACCTTGCACATCGCTAACCAAACGACCCGGGCCGCAGATGCGGCGCGTTCAAGAGGCCGAAGATGACGAAGAAAAATGTTTGGGTTACGCCAAGTCACGAAGGTTGGAAGGTGAAGACCGAAGGGGCCGATAGGGCGGCGAAGGTCTTTGAGAGGCAAAGCGACGCTATTGACCATGCTAGGGGCATGGCGCAGGCGCGGAGGAGCGAGTTGTTCGTGCAAGGACGCGACGGGCGAATCCGCGAGCGAGACAGCCACGGGCAGGACCCGAGGAATCGAAAGGGCTAGAAAATGAGGATCAAATTCGCACACATTCACGAGCAGGGAATCGACTTCGTCGTTTTCGACGCCGATGCGACCAGTCGGCTGGAGTCGGACCGCGGCAAGTTGCTCTCAGACTTGATGATTCGCGCACGTGCCAGTGGCCTAAAGGTGGACAAGGCGGCGTTGGCCTTCATGGAGAATGGGAGACTCACGTACTACGGCACCCCGGATCTCGTGCGGTTTCTTGCGAACAACTTCTTGCCTCGCTGGACACACCATATCGACGTCTGATTCGCCCAAATGAATATGGCGAGCGGCCCCTTCAGGCCGTTATCGCGCGCGGAAGGTCAGGCGACCTGCTCGATCACCTCATTGATCTCGCAGTTCTGCTTCCAATGCTCGTTCCGAAATGAGGAACAGACCTTCCATCCAACGGAGGAGTCCATGTCAAACGGAACAACGCATCGCGCCCATTGGTACGGTGGTCGGAGGTGGCTACGCGCTCACGAAGGCCCAGCAGCAGACCCCCGAGTATTTCGTCCTCGAAGTGCTCGGGGGCCTGCTGGGCGGCAATCTCGGCGCACGATTGCCGGACGTCTTCGATCCGCCACTCTATCCAGGTCACCGAGCCCTCGCGCACGGCGTGGTCCCGGTCGTGGCAGCGGGACGGGCAGCGGTGGCTGCGCTGGGGGACTGGCAGGGCCATCTCCGCGCCGAAGCGGGACGTCAAGTCGCGCTCCGAGCCTCGGCTGGAACGCCGCTTGAGCGCTACTGGCATGCGCTGGTTGAGTTCCTATGCCGACTCGGAGCAGGAACTCTCGCGGGATTGCTCGCCGGCTACGGCTCGCACGTTGTGCTTGATGCGTTCACCCCAGCAGGTGTCCCGCTGGTCGCGTGACGTCGTCGAGTCCTGCACTGTTGAAGCTCGAGATGCAGGTGCGTTGAAGACCTCGTCGAGCTGTTCGCGCGTCGGCTTGCTCATACGTCACGCCCCAGGAGTCGAGAGTCATGGCACTACTTGGTCAAACTCCCAAGATAACGGACATCGGGCTGTTTGGAGCGCTATCAGACAGTCCATGATCTGATGCCGAATCCGGGATGCCTCACGTAGCTCGCCGCCCTTAGCGGTTCGGTCGCTGCCGACTCAGAACGTCCTCCAGAGAGTGAGCCACGACATACTCCGCCGGCGTCTCGCTCGCCCGCAGGGCTTCGAAGTGCGCCTTCCCGCATTCGACCTTGCCGCGCTCGATATCGCGCAGATCGTCGGCAAAGAGCCCGCCCTTGGTCTCCACAACGAAATAGAGCCGCTCGCCCTCTTCGGTATCGATCAAGACCGCCCAGTCCGGGTTGTACTTGCCGAGAGGCGTCGGGACCTCGAACCACCCGGGCAGCTTGGCATAGACCTTCACCGCTTCGTTCTTCTCCATCTGGTCGGCGAAGTGGGCCTCGGTGGGCGAGTCGTAGACCACGTCTTCGTAGACCGACTTCTTCGTCTCCACCAGCATGTTCTTCAGGTAGCCCGTCAGCTCCTTCTGCTCGAAGAGCTCCTGCGCGTAATACTCCTGGTCGCCGAGCCGCTGGTATTTGATTCCGTCGACGATCGCTAGGCGCTTGCATCGGTTGATCGCCTCGCCGACCAGCTCGATGAACTGCTGGGGATTGCGCTTGAAGTCGTCGAGTCGGCCGCACTTGGTGAGCACCTCGACTATCGTGCGCCGAGTGAGCTGAGTGCGATCCTGCAAGTCGGTGAGAAGGTCGGGTAGGGCGATGTCGCCCTCGTCGAGCACAACCGTACTCGCTCCTTCCCGTTCGGTGACCTCGACGCCAGCCTTTCCTATGGCCAGGTCAGCCTTGCGCCATTGCAGCCTTGTCTGGGTAATGGGCGGCGCCTCGCGCACTGCCTCGATGCAGTCCTGGACGAGTTTCTCGTTGTCGAATTGCACTCGGTAGGTGGTCTTGTGCTTGATGCGATCCCAAAGCGCCTTGAATTCGGGGCCGTGCAGGATGGCCTGCCGGGGGCGGACCGGCCGACGTTCGTCCGCGTTCTTGATTGCGAGCCGGCCGGCGAGCTTGCGCAGCACGTCACCGATCTTTTCGCGTTGGGCGCGCAGCTCGTCGGGAACGGAGAGCGTTCCGTCGTCGAGAGCGCGGCGCAGAGCATCCTGCACTCTTCCCTTGGCATCGATGTACTTCTTCTCCCGAAGGTGTTCCCAGACCATCCTCGAGCGCTCGAACCCCAGCGGCTCGGCCTCGCCGCTCTTCCCTGGAATCGAGATGGCCGCAAACTGGTGAAGCTCGACGACGCCGAAGCGAATCCCGGTCTCGGCCTCGATTTCCTTCTGCAGGCCTTCGGCAAACTGCTCGTAGCTTTCGGTGGCGACCACGGTGAGCGTATTGGTGTCGAATCCCCGGACCCGCTCGCCCTTCTGGTTGACACAAAGCCGCAGGCCACGGCCGATGGTCTGCCTTCGCTCGCGCTCGGTCCGGATGTCCCTCAAGGCGCAGATCTGGAAGACGTTGGGGTTGTCCCAGCCTTCGCGCAGCGCCGAGTGGGAGAAGATGAACTTGAGCGGGGTCTCGAGGCTGAGCAGCCGCTCCTTGTCTTTCATGATCAAGTTGTAGGTGTCCGCGTCGACTTTGGTGTCTCCACGGGTGTCCTTGAGCACCTCGATCGTCTTGCCGCCGACCTTTTTCTTGTCGATTGAGAAATAGCCGCCGTGAACCTCGCTCGCGGCGTGCCGCAGGTCGACTTCCTTGAAGAGCGTGTTGTAGGCCGGAAGCCGGACGGCCCGCTCGTATTCCTCTTCGAAGAGCTGTGCGTATTCGCCCTTCACCGGCAGGCCGTCGGCGTCGTAGCGGCGGTATTTCTCGACGCTGTCGATGAAGAAGAGACTGAGCACCTTGATGCCTTGGGGCCGCAGTCTCAGCTCTTTGTCGAGGTGCTCCTTTATCGTGCGGCGAATCATCTGCCGCTGTACTGCGAGCGGCTCGACGTCTCCGTAGGTTTCGCCGGGCTTGAGGTAGTGCTCGCCGCCGGGGACATGCAGCGCGACGCGCTCGGCGCCCTTCGCCGTCTGAATCTCGGTGAGCCTGCAGTCGCGGTAGAGCTCGCGCCCTGTCGTCTGCTCGAGGTCCTCGCTGACGCGGACAGCAACTTCCTTGCGCCGGGTCGTTCCGGAGGCACCTCTGACGTCGAGCTCGAGCTTGGCGCTGATCCCTCCGCGCCTGTTGCTCACCGAGAGCAGCCGCACGAAGGGCTTGTTGTGCGCGTTCTCGACCGTCGCGGAGGCGACCTCGATCTGCTTGACGAGCTTACGTTCGTAGGCATCGACGGCATCGAGCCGGTAGACCATGTGGTGCTTGTCGGCGTGCGTTGCCGAGTATCGAAGCGTGCAGAGGGGGTTCATCTTCCCAAGCGCTTCCTTGCCTCGTCCCTCGAGGCCTCCGTCGACGCTCTGCGGCTCGTCGACGATGAGGATAGGGCGCGTCGCGCGGATGAGGTCGATGGGCTTCTCGCCGCCGGTCTTCTCGCTGTCTTTGTAGAGGTTGTTCACGTCCTTCTTGTTGATCGCCCCGACGGTCACGACCATGACCTGGATGTTCGGGCTGGTCGCGAAGTTGCGCACCTGGCCGAGCTTGGCCGAATCGTAGAGGAAGTAGTCGAAGGGCACGTTTGCGTAGAGAGACCTGAAGTGGTCGGAGGTGATCTGGAGCGTCTTGTAGACTCCCTCCTTGATGGCGACCGAGGGGACGACCACGACGAACTTGGTGAAACCGTAGCGCCGGTTCAGCTCGAAGGCTGTGCGCAGGTAGACGTAGGTCTTTCCGGTACCGGTCTCCATTTCGACCGTAAAGTCGCCCGATGCGAGCACCGAGGTGGGCGCAAGTCCGTTCGCTAGCTGGATTTCGCCCAGGTTCTTCAACACCTCGTCGTCAAGCAGCGTCAAACGATTGCCGATGCCAAGCTCGTTCTGCGTAAAGGCCATGTTGCCCTGCGCGCCGAAATCGCGGCTGACCGTGAATTCGGTTCGGCAGATCTCCTGACCCCGAAAGAGGTCGCAGACCGCCTTGACGGCATCCTTCTGGTATTCGAGGTCGGATTCGAATTGCAGCTTCATATGGCGTCTCGCATTTGCGTGAGGTGGCCCGGCAATGAGCGCGGGCGAATCGATCGACCGAAGACGGCTCGCGAGTGATTAGTGATTAGAGCGCGCCTGCTCCTCGAGCCTCTCCTGGAACCAATCTCGGGTCGCATTCGAGCTGTCGCCGAGTAGCGCGGTCGGCTCCAAGCCTTCGGGAAGGGCGCCCAGCCGCTCTGCGCGCGCAAGGAGCGATGCGAACCCGTCGGCGCGCTCGAGTCGAATGGGAAGTCCGGCAGGCAGCTCGGGTACCGGAACCCGGTCCGCCTCCCATTCCTCGTCGCCCGCCTCGCCCAGGCCAGTCCCAAAAACCTCGCTCATCCAAGGCCAGGGAACTGGACGGTTGTTGCAGTTGGCGACATGAGGAAAGCTCGCGTACGCGCTCAGCCCGAAGCTCATCGTGCGCATGACCGCGGTGCGATAGCCGTGGACGGTCTCGAGGGCCAGGTTTGCGGTCTCGGCTTGGACCGCCTGCCGAGGGGCAATGAAATAGGCGGCAAACGCGCGTGCGGCGCGCTCTTCGTCGCTGACCACCTCGCGCTCGGCTTCCGGCTGTGGGCCGCGGCAGAGTGTCGCGCCACGAAAGCGTGGCATGAGCGCGAGGATTCCCAGCGCCTGGGCAAGTGAGAATCGAACCAGTGAGCCTTTTCCCGCGCGGCGCGTATCCACATAGGACGCGGGAGCTATCGACCGGTCCGACACGTGGCAAGCGTCATAGCTTTCGCTGGGAAGGCAGGTCGCAAAGACCCGGAGCCCCAAGCTTCGCTCGAGGCTCTCCTTCAGCCGCGAGATCGTCGTCGGGCCGCGGGCGAAGCATTCGCGAACGAGCTTGGCTGCCTCTTCGCCCTTTCGCCAGGGAGCGAGCCAGGGTGCAAGCGTGACCGAGTTGAGCTGCGCCGCCGCGCGCCTCCAGATCTGCGAACGCGCCGTCTCTCCGATGGTCTGCTCCAACCTCGCCAGCAAACGCGCATGTCGGTAGTAGTCAGACTCTCGGGTGCGCGCCGAGAGCTGCGCGCGCAACTGCTCGAAGAACACCTCGTCCTGCGGCTTCTCGGCGTGGATGAAAGCGTCGAGGCTCTCGAGAAGCTCGGTCGGAGAGCTGCAGCCGAGCACTTTCGAGAGCCGTCCGATGGCCTGGTCGATGGCTGTTGGCTCACCGGAGGTGATTCTTGATAGGAGCAATGACGGCAAGCTCGCCAGTCGCATGAGCCCCCGCGTTCGTAACGCGAGTAGCAACCTGACCGCACGCTCGTCATACTCGCCTGGCACGGGCAAGAGCTCCTCGAGCGAAGGTGGGGTCGAGCATCTGTCCGCGGCAGTTCGAGCCGCGTAGTACCAGCGCTCGCGAAGGTCGCGATGGGGGAGCGCTTCCCATTCGAGCGATTCTCGGACTCGGTCGAGCTCTTGATACAGGGCCTCTTCGCAGAAGGACTCGACGGCTTCTTCGCGCCAAGGATCCGAGACCGGGAGGTCGTTGGCCAATCCGAGCCGGAAGACCGTCGAGACCGGCACCCTTTCTTCAGCCAGGCGGGCCCGCTCGAGGCTCTCTTCGGCGGCTTCCCAGTCGCCGGCCGCGGCTGCCTCGAGCGTCTCGGCGAGCTTGGCCTTCCAGAGACGGCCACGCTCGAGGGCGACCTCGTCCTCGGAACGCACCGAATACTCTCCGGGCTGGGCGCAAACGAGCACCTGGCCGGGTTTCAAAGGAAACGGCGCCCTTAGTCTTGTCGCGAGGCCTTCCTCGACATGGCGCTCGAAAACCGATTCAGGGGCATCAAAACCCTCCATTCGCGCTCGTGTCGCGCAGTTGGGCCAGAAGTGATGCCCGGGCTGCCAGCCAATCTGGAATACCAGCGGGACCGACCGCCATGGCACGGGCGGCGAGTCGGCTTCAGCCACGCCTATTGCGACGAGCTCGGAAAGCATTCGCCTGGTCATGCGCCACCTCGCGACATCAACAGCTCGTTCGTCTTGCGGACGACCACTTGCTGCATGGTCTCCTGGTTGTCGAGCTCGGTGAGGGCGACTTCGTTGGCGCGGCACCACCTCCTGAGCGTGAGCAACTCCTTGCTCATCGTGGCTCCCCACAGCGCCAGCGGATCAAGCACGATGGCGTCGAGCTCCTGAGCGAAGGGCAGCGGTTTGTGAATTCGCGCCTCGAAGGTGTAGGCGGGAGTCTCTTCGTATGAGGCCGTGCTCGTGAAGGGGATGCAGTTGCGTCCCGGAAAGCAGGAAAGAGGTCGGTCTCCAGCGACATAGGCGGAGGAGCCTGCACTCGAATAGCAGCAAGCGAGGACATCGCTGAGGAATTGGCGTGCCTCGAAGGGTGGAAGCGAATAGCGCGCGACCTCTGCTCTGGCCTCCGGGGGCTCCAGCCTGCGCCCGAGCGCTTGATGGCGGAGGAGCCCTTTCGTGTCCCAAGGCGCGACCAGACAGGCGTCGGCGTTGCGCTCGTCAAAACCATCGCGAAAGAACAACACCAACGGGGGCGCCAAATACCTGGATGGCCCCAACCAAAGGAAGACACAGCCGTCGGTCCCGAGCTCTTTCCGCGCAGCGTCGTGTTCAGGCTGGAGAGTTGCACGGGCGGCTACGATCTCTGCCAGGAGCTCCTTTGGCCTGCCCGACCGATGGCTCAGGGGGATCTTCTCCGCCGCGCGCACCAAGCTTGCCGAGGCGGTCAGCGGTTCCTCGCCCGTAACCTTCTGGTAGTCCGCGCGCAACTGCTCCTGCACGTCGTTCAAGTTGCCCATTGCCGCCTCTAGACGGGCAGAAAGCCTTCTTCCCTACGAGCGGTTGCTCGTCTCTTCCTCATCTGGTGTGGCTCCGTTCAACTACGCAGGAGTCGCTCGCTCCTGCGGCTCTCGTGCGCTCAAATGCTCCGCACCTTTGCGATCCCGTGCTGCTCGAGGACGGCGGTGAGGTTGGTCTTTGCGACATCGTTGGCGAAGGCGCTGTCGCGAAAGACGCAAGTTGATTCGCCCGCGGGTGCCAGCGCATCGCGCCACTCGGCGATCCCCAGGGCGAGCGGCTCGGCGTCCTTTACAGCGACCTTGTCGCCGAGGCAGGCGAAGAGCACGCCCGCGCCGATGCTGTGCACGGTCTTGCCGGCTATCGGCTTCTTCTCGATGGGCACACAGAGGTCGAGCCCCAGTTTGAGGAGCAATTCGTAGAGCAGGTCCTGCTCTGCTCGACCGGACTTGATGTGTTCGAGGTTCTCGAGCAGCGTTTGGCCGAGAGCCTCGCGAACCGGCTCCCAGGCGCGGATGTTCGAAGAGTCGAGCTTGAAGACCCGGAAGCCGAGGTCTATCGACCGGTTGAGCGGGGCCGCGTTGCGAATCTCCTCGGACGCCTTGGCGAGGCGCCGCTCGGTCATCTGCGCGAGGTGCTCGAAGTCCTTCGCCTCGGTCGGCTCGGGGAGCTGAACGAGGATGAAGCGGCGCTTGCCGCCGTCCTGCGCGTTGAGCTGCATGACCGCATGGCCCGTCGTCCCCGAGCCGGCGAAGAAGTCGAGCACCAGCGCGTCCTTGTCGGCGATTCCGACTATTCGCTCCATGAAGGCGAGCTGCTTCGGATTGTCGAACGGCACGCTGTAGCGCTTCAGCAGGCCGTGGTCCGGACGCTGGTCGTCGCTCATGATGCTCTTCGGACGCGAAGTCAGGTTCTCCTTGAGATAGCGCTTGATGGTCGGGAGGCTTCCATCGGTGTGGAAGTGAACCCGGCCATCGGCGATGAGCTCGGCGAGCTTCTTCGAATCGAAGCGAAAGCCGCCCGGCGGGACTGGATCCGGCTTGCCGGTCAAGGGGTTCATGAGCGGCGTCATATTGCCGTTCTTGACCCCGCCGAGATCGCCTTTGCGGTAGACGCCGCGCTCGGGGTGGTCGTCGAAGTTCCAGTAGTTCACGAAGTCGATGAAGCGCGGTCGCTTCACGAGCTCCTTGAGCTCCTCGGTCATCTCCTCGGGTGACAGCCCGGCAGCGCGAAGCTGGTCGAGTTGCTTCAGGAACGCATCGAGGTTGTTCTTGCGGACTTCCCAAGGCCCACAGGCCTGCGCCTTCGCCCCCAGGGCCTCGATGTCGCGGGCATAGAACAGCGCGTAGTCGTGGCTGACGGAGAGGAACTGGCTCTGGTTTTTCGAGCTATTCGTGTTGCGCACGACCGGGCCGATGAAGTTCTCGCCTCCAAAGATCTCGTCGCAGACAATGCGCAGGTTGCCGAGCTCCACGTCGTCGATGGAGATGACGATGAAGCCGTCAGGGGCGAGCAGGCTCCGGGCGAGCTTGAGCCTCGGGTACATCAGATTGAGCCAGTCGGTGTGGAACCGGCCTGAGGCCTCGGTATTGGTGGAGAGCTTGCGGCCGGCCACGTCGACCTGCCCCGTGACGGACAGGTAGTTCTTGATGTTGTCGTGATAGTCGTCCGGATAGACGAAGTCGTTGCCCGTGTTGTACGGCGGGTCGATGTAAATGAGCGTGACCTTCCCCGCGTAGCTCTTCTGGAGCAGCTTGAGGACTTCGAGGTTGTCACCCTCGATCATCAGGTTCTGCGTGCGCTCCCAGTCGAGGCTCTGCTCCGGACAAGGGCGAAGCGTCCCCGTCGAAGGCGCGAGGGCGAGCTGACGCACGTTCTTCTTTCCGTGCCAGCCGAGGCCGTACTTCTCCTCCCCAGACGCCACGTGCTGCCCGACCAATTGACCAAGCGCTTCGAGATCGAGCTTCCCCTCCACGAAAGCGTCCGGAAAGAGCTTGCGCAGGGCTTCGAGGTTGGAAAACGCGACGTCGGCGGAACGGCTTTCAGGCGCTCCGGCAGTAATCTTCTTCAAGGCAGTCTTTCCTGTAATCGAGGAAGCGGTCGTCGAGTGAGCGGAAAGCTCGGACGTCTAGAGGCTCCGCACCTTTTCGATTCCGTGCTGCTCGAGAATCGCGGCGAGGTTGGTCTTGGCCACGTCGTTGGCAAAGGCGCTGTCGCGAAGCACGCAGGTGGACTCACCCGCGGGCGCGAGCGCCTTGCGCCATTCAACGATCCCGAGAGCGAGGGGCTCGACGTCTTTCACGCCGATCTTGTCGCCGAGGCAGGCGAACAGCACGCCGCCGCCGATGCTGTGTACCGTCTTGCCGGCGATGGATTTCTGCTCGATCGGCACGCAGAGATCGAGGCCGAGCTTGAGAAGCAGCTCGTAGAGGATGTCCTGCTCGGTTCTCCCGGACTTCAGGTGCTCGAGGTTGTCGATGAGCGTCTGGCCGAGGTCGTCACGCCTCGGCTCCCAGGTGCGGATGTTCGAGGAGTCGAGCTTGAAGACGCGGAAGCCAAGGTCGCCGGCGAATAATGGATTGTCTATGCGAACCTTTCTTGCTGCGCGTCGAAGGCGTTCCTTAGTTAGTTCAGAAATGAGCCGCGGCAATCCATGGCTATTGCAAAAATCTGCTGCAGCCCTGGTGGCTTCGTCGTCAAGAGACAAAGGCTCTGGAAGCTGGACGCAGATGAAGCATCTTGGTTTCTGATCCGTAGCCGTTTGTGCCATCACCGCGTGACCGGTGGTTCCGGAGCCAGCAAAAAAATCGAGAACGATGCCCTCGGGTGACGCAAGCCGGAGCATCTGTGCGATCAGTTCAGTTGGCTTTGGTGTGTCGAAAACGGCGATGCCATCGAAGAGCGCCTTGAGGTCGTTCTTGGCGCTTTCGTTGGTGGATGTTTGCTCAGCAAACCAAATGCTTTCAGCGTTTAGGCCTCTCTCCTTGCTTGTAAGATAGGTCTTGATTCGTGGAACATTGTTTCCATCCTCGCCAAACCAGATTCGGCCTTCCGCAATTGCGGTCTTCATCGCATCTGCTGAATAAAGCCAGCATCTGCCGCTCGGAGGCTCGTGCTTTCTTCCATTTGGAGCGATTAGTGTGTAGAACTGGCTCTTTGTCGCATGGCCAGCCTGTGCCGTCGCTGGGTCTGATTTCCACAGTCCTCGAGGATCGTTGTCTGGATTCTTATAGCGGGCAAGTGCGTCGTCGGTCATCGGAAGCAGTGCAAGCGCGGAGGGATTGCTCGAGGCGTTCTTGCAGAAGCACAAGACATAATCGTGGCGCGACGAAACAAGCTTCCTGTTTTCCCTGTTTGTGCGCTTCTCCCAAATGAATGTCGCGACGTGGTTGTCCTCGCCAAAAATGTCTTCGGTGATTGACTTGAGCGAGTGTAGTTCGTTATCGCCGATCGTGATGAAGATGATTCCATCTTCGCGCAAGAGGTTCCGTGCCAGCTTGAGTCGCGGATACATCATATTCAGCCAGTCGGTATGAAACCGACCCGAGGCCTCGGTGTTTGTCGAGAGCGTTCTCCCTTCGCCGTCGACCTGCCCGGTAATCTCTAGGTAGTTGCGGATGTTGTCCTGGAAGTCGTCCGGGTAAACGAAGTCCTTTCCGGTGTTGTAGGGCGGGTCGATGTAGATGAGCTTCACCTTTCCCGCGTAGCTCTTCTGCAGCAGCTTGAGGACCTCGAGGTTATCGCCTTCGATCATCAGGTTCTGGGTGGTCTCCCAGTCCACGCTCTCTTCGGGGCACGGCCTCAGGGTTCCGGTCGAAGGCGTCAGCGCGAGCTGACGCGCCCGCCGTTTCCCATGCCAATTGAGCCCGAACTTCTCTTCACGCTCGTCCACTTGCCCGCCGAGAAGCTGCTTGAGCACGTCGAAGTCGACCTTCCCCTCGACCAACGCCTCGGGGAAGAGCGCCTTGAGCGTCTCTACGTTCTCGCCCACCAGGTCGGCGGATTGGGTCTCCGGCGCGCCGGCGGTGATCTTCTTGAGCGTCATCGGGCTTCTCCGTTGCTGCTACAGCCTGGCGCGCGCGGCGTCGCGTGCGGTGTTCAGGCGCTTGATCTCGAGGTTGAGCTCGACCTGGCGAGCTATCTGCTTCTCACGGGAGGCAGTCGCTCGCAGGGTGGCGATTTCGTTCTCCAAGCGGAAGCATTCGCGCAGCGCCTCACGGCGTATCGCCGCATGCTCGGCACCCTGCGCGGGGCAATAGTGACCGGTGATCGCGGCTATCTGCAGCGCGCCCAGGGCATCCATCCAGCCTTGGTAGAGCGCGTGGAGCGAGGTTCCAGGCAGCCGGTCCAGCGCGACCGAATCGAGGAAGGGACGAGCGATTTCGGAGGCGAACGCTTCGTCTTGCAGCTCGACGGCGACAGGGTCTTCTTCGAGCACGGTACGCGTCGCGTCATTCTGGGCCCGGCGCTTGTGCGCCAAGGAGAGACTGAGCGCGGCCGCTTGGCTCGTGAGGAGGACGACGGGGTAGGGAATGGCGCGGTGCACCAGCTCAACCAGTCTCGAGGCGCGAGCCGCTGGGCGAAGGCTCAGGCTCAAAACGGCTATTTCCAGGTACTCGCGAGCGTCGTCTCGGAACTCGGGAACGCCAACCGCCGCCGGCTTGAGCATGGCAATCCAGAGCAGTTCCTCGACGCCTTCGTTGATTTGGCGCTTGTCCGACGCGGTGGGCGCGCCCTTGTCGACGAGTACCTTCTTCGGCACGCGCCTATTGACCCGCGTCGCCGGCGGCAAGGCCAGCGCGGTGATGACCTCCAGCGGGGTCATGCCTCGTCGCCCGGTTGCACGATGAGGAAGGCCACGACCTCGAAGTCGGCGTTTCCGGCGAATTCGCCCTTCATCGCGTGAGTGCCCCCCGGGGAGAAGAGGCTCTCGACCGCGCGTTCCTCGCTCTTTCCGGCGACGCTGGCTATCGCCGCTGAGAGGCAGCGCTGCGCCGCGCGCATCTCCTCACCGTAGCGGGTCGCCTTGTCGAACCGGGCGCAAGCCTGGGCATCGGGGAGCTCACGTCCGACGCAGATGCGCTTGAGTCGGTCGAGGATCTTCTTGGCCTGCACGTGCGCCAACAGCACGGCGCCATCCTCGCCGACATGCACGAGGAAGTGCGGCGCCAGCGGGTAACCAGGCTCTCGGGTTCTCTCGGGGGCCTCGGCCTCCGCACGCAAGCAGAAGATGACGCCAGGCGAGATCTCGGCCTCTGGAGTGGTCGTGACCGCATAGGCACCCAACGGAAGCGTCTCGAGCGCGCCGGGATGTGCCTTGGCGTAGTCGGCGAGGTCGATGCGAAAGTCGGTGAGCGTCAGGTCGGCGATCGAGACGCCGCTCGAGAGGTCCTCGAGGTCAATGACCGCGTCCTGCAGCTTGAGAAGCTGTTTACGCCGGTACTCCAGATCGTTCATCTGGTTGCCGGACTGTCTCTCGATGAGGTTCTCCTCGCCGGTCGCCGAGATGTCGAGCAGCACCATCTTGCCGCTCACCCGCTGCTCGAGGTTGATGTACTCCTCGAGCTCCATGTTGGGCCAGAAGTTGACGAGTTGGATGCGCTCGTTGGGCGAGCCGATGCGGTCGATGCGCCCGAACCGCTGGATTATCCGCACCGGATTCCAGTGGATGTCGTAGTTGATGAGGGTGTCGCAGTCCTGCAGGTTCTGGCCCTCGGAGATGCAGTCGGTGGCGATGAGCAGGTCGAGCTCGCCTTCACCTGAGAGATCCTCGGGCCGCTCCTTTGCCCGTGGCGCGAAGGCGGTGAGGATGGTGCCGAGGTCCTTGCGCAGGTCGGGCAGCGTGCTCTGGTTGCGGCCGCTGCCGGTCACCAGCGCGGTCTCTACGCCCAGCCTCCGCTTCGCCCAGGGCGCGAGCTGCGCGTAGAGATATTCCGCGGTGTCCGCGAAGGCTGTGAAGACGATGGCCTTGCGGTTGCCGGAATTGATCGGGTGGCGACATTTGTGCTCGAGCATCCGGCGAAGCTCGGCGAGCTTGGCGTCGCGCTCAGGGCTCACTTCACGCGCGGCCGCCAGCAGCGTCGCCAGCCGGTTGCGGTCCTCAATCAAGTCCTGCTTCCAGCGGATGAGGTCCACGTCCTGCAGCAGGACCTTGACCTTGCGGCCGACGACGAGCGACTCGAAAGCGGGGTCTTCCAGGTCGAGGTCGGCGAGGTCGAGTTGCTCGATCTCGCCCTTGTCGCCGCTCATCGCCTCGATGCGTGCGAGCAGCCGCTCGACGTCGTTGAGCTGACGTTCGAGCGTCAGCGCGAACGAGTGGATCCCACTCTCGAGCCGCTTGAGGACATTGATCCGCAGCAGATGGATCAGGCTCTCTTCACGATCGGCTTGGCGGAAATAGCCCTCGCCGCCGCGAATCTCGGTGCTGTATTTCGTGTCATAAGCCGCCTGCCGGTGTGGCACCACGTAGCGCAGGGGAGCGTAGGCCGCCAGGTTGAGCCGTCGAATCTCGTGGTTGATTTCTCGGATGGACCGAAAACCACCGCTCAGATCGATGTCCGGCTTCAGGTTCATCGGTGCGAGCCGGTCGGGGAACCGGCCGGTTTCGACGGTGCCGTAGTACTTCTCGATGTGCTTACGCGAGCGGGCGATGGTGAGGTGATCAAGCAGGGTGAAGTAGTCGAACCCGAGCATCTCGATGAGCCGGGTCGGCGTGCGCTCGGCCTCTTCGAGCTCGAGCCAGCGGTTGAACTGCTTCTGCGCGAGACGGGTCGTGCTGTCGATGCTGGCGATGCCGTGGGCGCTCAGAGCGGTGTCGTCACCCTCAGTAGCGAAAGCGATCTGGTTGCGCAGGTCAGCCATTCGGTTGTTGACCGGAGTGGCAGAGAGCATCAAGACGCGGGTCTTGACGCCTTCCCGGATGATTTGCCGCATCAGCCGGTCGTACCGGGTCTCGCTGCCCGCGCGGGGGGTCTTCTTGTTGCGGAAGTTGTGCGACTCGTCGATGACCACGAGGTCGTAGTTGCCCCAGTTGACGTGCGCGAGGTCGATGTCGCCCGAAAGCCCCTCGTCACGTGACAGATCGGTGTGGTTGAGGACGTCGTAATTGAAGCGGTCACGGGCGAGCGGGTTGCGGCGGTCGTTGCCCTTGTAGAGCGTCCAGTTGTCGCGCAGCCGCTTCGGGCAGAGGACCAGAACGCGGTCGTTGCGAAGCTCGTGGTACTTGACGACGGCGAGCGCCTCGAAGGTCTTTCCGAGGCCGACGCTGTCGGCCACGATGCAGCCGCCGAAGCGGTTCAGCTTGTCGATGGCGCCGACGACCCCGTCCCGCTGAAACTTGAAGAGCTTCTTCCAAACCAACGTGTTGCGAATGCCGGTCGCCGGGTTGACGACTCGATCTTCGTCGAGCTGCTGCCCGCTGGCGCCGAAGAGGTGATGGAGGATGAGGGCGTAGATGCTCGCCGGCGCTCGGTGAGCGGCCAGGTCGTCGAGCGCTGTGAGCAGCCCACTGGGATCTCCGGGGCTTGCTGCCTGCGCCGCCCATTGAGTGTCGAACCAAGCGCAAAGCCGGTTGGCTTCTTCTGCCGATTCGCTCGCTTGGATGAGAGCAAGCGGGTTGCCAGGCGCAACGCCGAGACCCTGAGTTGTCAGTGCGAGCGAGCCAAGGACGGCAAGGCGTCCAGCGTCGCTTCCATCGCGTACCAAGAGGGCGCCCTGGGGGATGGTCGCTTGTGAAGCGCGCAGCTCGGCCCTTTCGCGAAGCCAGCGCGCACACCGTCCCGCCAGCCAACGTGTCTGCAGGCGGTTGCGCGCAGCACGGTCTTTGGGGCCGCCCAGAAGACCGAGATCAGCTCCGGGGCCGGGAAGCACGAGGCGGGTGCGCTCGGTGCGCGCCAGTCCATCGGCGAGTGCGCTGAAGGCGAAGAGGGAGAACGAGGGGCTCACTCCGTCGAGCCGCGCTCCGGGGAGGAGCGCCGCGCTGACGAGGTCGATGACCCGCTCGGTTCCTGTGTTGCCAAGCAGCCTCATGAGCGCCCCTCGGTCGCCTGCGCGGTAGCCGCCGAGATTGGCCACCAGCTTGTCAGGAATAGCACATCGAGAGGGGCTGCTTGTCGTGTTCTTCGACGGGCGGATTGCGACTTGACGGCAGTAGACTTCGGCGCGTTCTTCCTCTGCAGGCCAGTCGGAAGCCTTCAGGCCTCGTCGGGCCCTAGGTGAGACTGAGCGTGCACATGAGGGTAGGCGAGGGGTACGAGGAATCAGGTGAGGTGCGGAGGTGCCGGCGATTGAGCTCCTCGAGCGTTCAGGACCTTCCAAATGCGAGAGGCCCGGTTCCACAGGGGGAAAGCCAACCAACGCTCCTTCGGCCAGAGCACAGGAACCAAGGGCCCCGGGCAAAAGCCCGAGGCCCACCAAACCGCTTCCTATCTCCCGGCGCAGCGATCACCCCCACCCGCGCCGCCCGCGAGCATCTCACCCGCCGATCGAACCGCCCCCCGTCCCACCCACAGGCCCCTCCTCCTTCTCCTTGGTCTTCCTCTTCCTCTGCCGGGCGAGGAGCGGCGGCACCCGCTTATCGACCTCCTCGGGCCAGAGCCAGGCGCCGATGCGCCGCAGCTCCCGGTGGCGGCGCTGGAGCAGGGTCCAGAGCCGGTCGCGGACCTCGGTGGTCTCGTTCTTCTTGCCGCTGTCGAGCTTGGGCGACACGCTCGGCTCGACGGTCTGGCGCAGCCAACGCCCGAGCTCCTGGCCCTCGGTGAGCATCTCCGGGGTCACCGACAACCTGCCGCCCAAGACCGGCTCGTACTTCTCCAGCAGGGCGACGCTGTCGATCAGGTCGTTGGCGACGTCGAGGATGCCGTTGCCCTTGCGCATCTTGGCGAGCTCTTCCCTGGCGATCTCACCGGTCCCGATGAAGGTCTCGATCTGGCTGAAGAGGACCTTGCGAACCTTGCGGCCCCGGACCGTCTTCGTGACCAGCTCCTCCGACTTCGGCTGCGCCGTCACGTTGCGGGCGGCGAAGGCGACGGTCTCGCCCAGCCGGTCGAGCTCGAGCAGCGGGCCGAGGTCGGCGGTCGGCAGCTCGACGCGAATGCGCGCGAGGACGTCTTCCTGCGCGATGGAGCTGACTCCCCGGCGGACGTTCGACGCCACCAGGTCGGTGTCGGCGCGGCAGACGCGGATGTCCTTGGGGTCGATGTCGGCGGCGGAGGCCAGGAAGAAGGTGGTCTCGGCAGAGAAGTCGACACCTTTCGTGGGCGTGGTCGATGCGGTCTCTTGAGGGTCGCCAGCGGTGGTCGTCGTCGGATCGGTGGATTCGGGCATTTGCTCACCTTGTTTCGGCATTTGGCCGGGTTGGTTGGGATTACGGCTGCCCGAAGACGCGGATGCGTTGCTTGTAGATTGTTTCCTGGTCCCCTTCAGCCGGGTGCAATTCGGCCATGGATGGAAAACAATGTCCACGGCTCTTATGGGGGGGCAAAATGAGTTCAAGATCGGTCAAATGGCCGTCATTTTTCACCGGCGAGGGACGAGGATTGGCTTCGGAGATGAGTCTAGGGTTCCGGGATCTGGACGTTTGGGTCCCGAAATGAGTTGCAAGTCGCGCGAAGGAGGGTCCGATGCTTCCCTGCGGAAGAATAAGCAGCCGAGGGAAGCTTCGATCGCTTCCTGGCGGACAAGAAAGTTTGGTGGGGAGGTGCTTTTAGTCAGACGGCGGTTCTTTTTGTCCGAATTGAAGCAACTCAGTGTCCGGTTGCGAAGAAAAGATTCTCCGCGGACGCTCAGATGCTCCCCGGGGCGATGACGCGATTCGGAACCTGACCTGGGAGTTCAGCCTCGACCTTCGCGAAGTCCACGATGGACGCGAGGATCGCCTCTCTTCGCTCGGGATGAGCGGAAGGCTGACTTGGCTTGTGCTCGACCCCGCGAATCCCTCGACTTCGAGGCTCCCGCTGCCCCCTCGACTTCGCCTGCCCCGAGCCTGTCGAGGGGCTCGGGGTGACCGGGCGTGGGCTCGGGATGAGCGGGGAGCTCAGGCGCGCGAAACTCGAGCAACCCTCGCCCCGCTCAGGCGGCGAGAGAGAGCCTCGCGAAGGTCTTCTCGGTGCGCACGACGCCTACGTGCCCGAGCACGGTGCGCAGCTTCGGGAAGTCGCCGAGCAGCTCGAGCAGGCACTCGCGGCGGATGCAGAGCAGGTCGGACTGCTTCTCGACGGTCACCGTGGCGGTGCGCAGCCCGTTGGTCAGCGCGGCCATCTCGCCGAAGAACTGGCCGGCGTGCAGCCTGGCGACGCGGCGCGGGGTGCCGAAGTCGTCCACCGAGACGCTCACGGTGCCGCTGAGGAGGACGAAGAGCTCGGTGCCGACCTCGCCCTCGCGGCAGACCGTCTCGCCGGGCTGCAGGGTGCGGCGGACCGAGCCCGCCAGCAGGCGGCTGCGGCCGTTGACGTCGAGCAGTCCGAACAACCGGGCGGCCTTGCTCATCGATTCGGGCTTCAGGGTCTCGTAGCGCTTCATGGCGCCCTCGCTTGCGCCTTTCGGCCTCTGGCGCCTCGTCGGTACGCCGCTTCGACCGGGGCCCGCGCGGCGAGATTCACCGGGCGCTCGCCCGGCGGGGCACACGGCGGCAAGCCTCATGATCGGCGCGACGGGGTTGGCGCGAGGAGGTCTGCGTGCTTTCTTGTTCGTTCCACGGCCGCAACGAGGTTCGCCATGCTCGCTCACGTCCTTCTCGTCCTGCTCTCCGCCGCTCCTCCCGCCGCCGAGGCCGCGAAGCTCGCCGAGGCCAAGGCCTGGGACGATCTCTACTTGAAGTACTCGGCGGTTGACCCGGCGCAGTACGCGGCGAAGGACAGGGAGTCCATCGGCAAGGCCCTGCTGGCGGCCGGGCACGGTCTCGAGGGGAGCGACCCGGTGCTCGCCCTCTCGCTGGCAGAGCGGTCGGCCGCATTTCACGAGACGTCGGCCGCGTGGCTACTCGCCGGAGAGCTCAGCCAGAAGCTCGACCAGAACGCGGCTGCCGCAAAGGCGCTCGAGAGGGCCGTCGTCCTCGACCCCGCCAACGACAAGGCCAAGATGCTGCGCGCCGACCTCGCCTTCAAAGAGGGCGATCTGCTGCTCGCCGAGAACCTCTACGAGAGCATCCCGGAGGCGAGCCCTCATCGCGCCGCGGCTCAGTCGGGCTTGGAGAAGGCCAGGAAGGCGAGGGTGGCCGATACCGAGCGGCTCGCCGAGCTCCAGAAGATCGAGCGCGACCTCCAACAGAAGCGCACGCAGGCGGACAAGGAGGTCGATACGCAGCCGCTCACGCTCCTCGACGTCTGCCGCGTCCACGCGGTGGCTACCTGCGAGGCGCTCAAGCGCTGCCAGCCGGAGCTCGCCGGAGATGTCTCCGACTGCTCGCAGTTCACCTCGGCCTGCACGGGCATCAGCGGGAACGCGCCCTTCTCGCGGGGCGAACTGGAGAGCTGTCGGGTCGCGCTCGGCAAGGCCGACTGCTCGAAGGTCCAGGTCGGCACGCTGCCGACACCGGGGCGCATCGCCAAGGAGTGCGAGATCTTCGAGCGGATCCCGAGCGGAAAGCTGGGCCCGCTCGCTCCTTGAGCCGCCGAGGAACCAGGGGGCAGCCGAGATTGGCCTCGAGGGGTGTCGCGAAAGCTCCCTGAGCTCGGCCGGCCGCCCTCCGGTCACCTCGAGCGAAGTCGCGAGGATCGGGCCCTGGTCCCCCCGAGCCTCTCGCCGGGGCTTTGCCCGATGAGTCCTGGGTGAGAACAACCGGCGCGCAGAACGACGGACGGAGGGTCCGAATCAAGGACAGTGGTGGCGAACGCCGAGTCCGCGGGCCCGCGGGGCAGAGCTCGGCTTTGCTTCACCATCTCTCGCTCGTCGTTTTGGGCCTGGTGCTGAGCGGCGACTCGTACCAGCAGGCGGGCATCGTTCTGGCGCGAGGTCCGAGGCGATGCTGCCCACCCCCAAGCCGGCCGAGCCGGAACCAAGAGGAATCCGGGAGATCGGGGGCGGCCGTCAGGCCCCAGACGTCAGACTTCAGGCCGCAGATTCTTGCCAATCTGGTCAAACTTTGCCGAGTAGGTCCTCAAACCCCCTCTCCCTCGGGCGCGCGAACGCCACTTGTGCTCGTCTCGACCTCATCAGCGCGCCCGAGGGGAGCGGGCTTTCACGGTAGGGCGCGCGTTCAAGGAAGAGGCAGACCGACGGGCAGATCGAAGAGGGGAGGGGCTTTCACGGCAGGGCGCGCGTTCTTCTCGACGGCCGCCCGCCTGCTCAGCCTGTAGCCGGCGCGCTCGTCGGTCCTGCGGCCTCTTGCGCTCTCCGGCGGCTCTCGACGTCGAGCCAGCGGCGCCCGAGCACGAGGGTCACTGGCGAGACGAGCGTCGAAGCGCCGATGATGATCCACATCAACTCGGTGTTGCGCGCGCCTTCGGCCGGGCAAAGCTGCGCGAGCAGGAGACCCGAAGCCGGTCCCGCGCCGACCTTGGCGAAGAACATGGGCACCTTCGAGAGCGCCATGTACGACGCCTCCTTGCCCTTGGGCGCGATGGACGCGGTGTAGTCGTACAGCCGCGGCGACCAGAGCGCCTCGCCCAGCGAGAGCATGACCTGGAAGAGCACGATGAGCGCGATGCTCTCGCCGAGCCCGAGGAAGAAGACCGAGCCCGCGCTCACGAAGGTCCCCAGCAGGATGACGTTGTAGGACTTCATCTTCGACGTCGCCGCGGTGACCACCGGCACGAGCAGGATGATGAGCGCGGGGTTGATGGCGTACAGCTTGCCCGTCCACGTCTTCAGGCCGATTCGCTCCATGTAAACGGGGTAGAGCGAGTGGTTGTACTGAAAGATCATCTTCACGAGGACGAGCAGGAAGATGAAGGCGATGAAGATCCAGAAGACCTTCTCGGTGGTCACCTCCTTCATGATCGTGAAGGCGGACTTGCGCTCCTCGGGTTGAGCCTTGGCCCCGCCCTCGCTCTTGGCCGCGGGCGCAGGCTCCTCTTCGAGCTCTTCGGCCGGGATCTTGGAGCGTACGAAGAAGGTCACGAGCGTCAGCGAAACGAGGGTGGCGGCGACGCCGACGAGGAAGACGACCTGCAGCGGCCTTATCGAGACGCTCGCCCCGAGCAGGGTGAGCTGGATGGGCTGGGTGAAGAAGGCGCGCAGAGAATCGAGCGTCAGGCCCGCGATGAGCGAGCCGACGTTCATGACCACGTAGTACCAGGAGTAAGCGAACTTCTGCGCCTTCTTGGTGGAGAAGAGCTTCACCGACGCCGCGATGAGCGGAATCATGTAGGCGAAGCCGACCGAGAGGAAGAAGAGCCCGGGGTAGACTATCCAGGGGCTCGTCGAGAAGCTGATGGCGACCCGGCCGACCAGGGCGATGACCAGGCCGGTCAGCAGCGCCTTCTTGATCCCCAGCGAGTCGGCGACAAAGCCGACGAACAGCGAGAAGAAGGACATCGAGGCCGAGAAGATTCCGAAGACCGTGCCCGCCTTTACGTCGCCCATGCCCATGTCGGCGATGAGGAAGGGCATCAGGACGAGCACCGACGAGAAGTAGCAGAGGGCTTCCAGCACCTTGATCGCGTAGGCGATCCAGATCTCGCGGGGACAGCGCTTGAGGTGCTTGAGGCCGTCGCGGTATTCGCGGGCGGTGTCGACGACCGCTCGGCCGATGCGGGCCGGCAGGTTCGGGGCAGCTTCGTTCGCGGTGGTCATGAGGCCGTCGATGCTGCCAGAGGGGGGCGGGCAGGGCCACAAATCACCGGCGCGGGGGCGAGGTTGGCTTGGTTGCCCGAGCGGCAGGCGAGGGACGTGTAAAGAGTCGCCCGCGTATCAGGCGCTCGATGAGCGCGCCGTCGAACGAAGCTGGACAGCCGCTCCAGCATCGAGTCTTGGCGGGCTGCCGGCGCAGCGGCGCCAGGCCGCGACCGCGTCATGCGAGGGGAATGGAAGCGGGCCCCAAGCCCGCTGGCGAGCACGGTTTTCGGAACATTCGGCCCACCGCAAACGTCCTCGATCCGGAGGAGCGGCGTCGGTCTTCGCTGGTAGCGGAGCCGGTCGGTCCAGCGTGTGCTCGGGCGGTGTGGCAGGCGGGTGCATGGACCAAGCGGGCGCCAGAGACCAACAGGACAGTCGGGAGGCCGAAGCGACAAGCCTCGGTCGCCAAGGGCGCTGCCGAGCTCGACGGCGGCGCGGATTTCGGGGTTTCGGATGGCGAGGAGCGAGATAGGCACTATCGAAACGGCGCGGCTGGTGGGGCGGCCGTTGCGCCCGGGCGACGAGCCGCTCCTCGCGGCGGTCCTGCAGGACGAACAGGCCTCGAGCACCGTCGGCGGCCTTCGCACCGATGACGAGGTGCGCACACTCCTCGGCCGGATGCTGGACCATTCGGAGGCCCACGGCTTTGGCACCTGGGGCTTCTTCGAGCGCGAGTCCGGCCGGTATGTCGGCTACGGCGGGCTGCTGAGGACGAAGGCCGGCGGGGAGCTGAATGTCGAGATCATGTATGCGCTCGTGCCGGCCTTCTGGGGCCGCGCCCTCGCCACTGAGATCGCCGAGCAGCTCGTCCGAGTCGGCTTCGAGACCCTCGGGTTCGCGAGGCTCGTCTCGTACACCGTCCCCGAGAACCGACCGTCGCGACGGGTCATGGAGAAGTGTGGCTTCGTCTTCGAGCGCGAGATCGTCTACGCGAGCACGCCACACGTGCTCTACAGGCTGGATGCTTGCTCGCAGCAAGAGCTGCGGCGCACGGCTTGAAGATCCGTCGAGCTCCTCGACGGGCGCATCCCTACCAACCAGCGGCCGGTGTATCGCGCGAGGCGGGGAGCGCCGCCGCCGTTTGAGTCGGGGAGGGCCGCCGTCGATTGAGGCGGGGAGCGCCGCCGTCGATTGAGGCGGGCAGGGCCGCCGTCTCGGCGGCCTGTGTGCCGGCCGTCGGGAACCCTCGAATCGGCACGCGCCTCTGCCCGATTCCTCGACGGGCGCATCACTATGCGCCCCGACCAACCAGCGGCCGATGAAACGAAGAGCCCCGAGGCCGTCGCCGGCCCCGAGGCTCTTGCGCCTTCTCGTCTCGGATGGACGCCGAGGCTCAGACGAGATCCAGCGCCTTCCTGAGATCCTCGACGAGGTCGTCGACGTCCTCGAGGCCGACCGAGATGCGGATCATGTTCTCGGTGATGCCGGCGCGGGCCTGCTCGTCCTTGGTCATGTCCGAGTGCGTCATCGTGCCCGGGTGCTCGATGAGCGTCTCGACGCCGCCCAGGCTCACGGCGAGCTTGAACTCGCGGACCGCGTCGAGCACGCGGAAGGCCTCGGCCTCCCCGCCCTTGACGCAGAAGCTGATGAGGCTGCCCGGACCGGTCGACTGCTTGCGGAAGAGCTCGACCTGCCGCTCGCCCATCTCCGGCAGACCGGGGTAGGCGACGCGCTCGACCTTCGGGTGCTCGCGCAGCAAATCGACGATCTTGCGGGCGTTCTCCTGCTGCTTCTCCATGCGGATCTGCAGCGTCCCCAGGCTGCGCAGGATGAGCCAGGCGGTCTCCGGGTCCGAGTTGGAGCCGAGCAGGGTGCGGGTCACCTTGACCTGGTCGATGAGCTGCTGCGAGCCCATCGCCACGCCCGCGACGAGGTCGGAGTGGCCGCCGATGAACTTGGTCGCCGAGTAGAGCACCACGTCGGCGCCGAACTTCTTGGGCTGCGAGAAGATCGGGCCCATGAACGTGTTGTCGACCATCAAGAGCACCTTGCGCTCCGGCGTCGAGAGCGCGTCGGCCACCTCGCGGCCTGCCTGCAAGTCGTTGAGGACGATGGTCGGGTTGGCCGGGCTCTCCATGTAGACCACGCGGACGTTGCGCTGATCGGAGGCGAGCTTCTCGATTTCGGCCTTGGTCGCGCCCGCGGCGAAGGGCACGGTCTTGATCTGGAACTGCGGCAGCACGTGGCGGAAGAGCGCCTCGGTGCCGCCGTAGACCGGGTCGGAGAAGAGCAGCGTGTCGCCCGGCCGCAGGAAGGTGAGGCAGGTCGAGGCGATGGCGCCCATGCCCGAGGCGAAGAGCGCTGCGGACTCCATCCCGTCCCAGGCGACCACGCGGTCCTCGACCATCTCGACGTTGGGGTTGTTGACGCGGGTGTAGATGAGCGCCGGGATCTCGCCCTCTTTCTTCGGCGAGAGGCCGTAGGCGATCTCGAAGGCACGCTTGCCCTCCTGCGCGTTCTTGAACAGGAAGGTGGAGGTGCGGAAGACCGGCGGAAACGCCGCGCCTTCGGAGAGGTGGGGGTCGTAGCCTTTGGAGAAGATCAGGGTCTGCGGCTTGATGCTCTTGGACATGGGGGCCTCGCGCGTCACGGCCGGCGTGGTCGGCGAGAAATTCGAGTGGGGCGCCGGCGGAAGAAGGCCGGTAGGGTATCGCATCGGACGGCGTTCGGTAATGGGGATGGTGACACGGGCTGTGCGGGGGCGGCCGCTCTTGCCCGCCTTGCCCTTTCACTCAGGCCCGGGCTCGGCATTGCCCGCTCGAGCTCGCCGGCGCGGGTCGGAGCCAAAGGGCGCTAAGTGCCCGAATTCCCGCCCGCTCAGCAGCCTTGGAACCGAGCGGCAGCGCGCCAGATCGTTTCCTCATGAGGATCGTTCAATAGCGCAATCAACCGCCGCGCTCGCCGCGGCCTCGACCTTCGAGGAATCGTCATGATTGCACGCTGTGTGACAGTTGGGCTCGCACTCGTGTTGCTCTCCGGTTGCACCAAATCGTCGTCGTTCGCCTCCGATGCGGCCGTGTCCGAGCCTACAGACGCCGGGTCGCAGGCTCTCCCAGCGCCAGACTCCGGGGCTCCCGCGGCCAGCGGCGTCGCGGTCGACTCCGATGACGGGCGCGAAGCGTTCGCCGTGGGCTCCAGCCCCGAGCTCAAGGGGCAGAAGGTCGAGCGGACCACCGACGGGCCCTGGGAGCTTCGCCGCGCCGGAGGGGGCAATGCCGGCATCAAGGCGATGGGCGCCGTCCCGTCCTCGGCAGGGGCGGTGCGCAGGTCGAGGGCGCTTCTCGACAGCGTCGGAATGGCCGCGGCGCCGTCCGCGCCGGCGCCGATGGCCGAGGGGCGAGTGGGCGTTGCGTCGAGGGCCAAGAGGTTCGCCGAAGGTGCGCCGGCCGCGAACCCGCTGCGGGCCGGCTCGACCGACGACAACGCGGACTTCGACGCCTTCCTCCGCTTCCTTTCGACCTGGTCGGACAAGCCAAACCTCGCCCAATCCTGCGACCTGGTAGACGTGCGCGACCGGCGCTGGCTCAAGGTCGTCGACTCGTCGGGCAAGCCGGTACCTGCCGCTCTCGTGCAGGTGGTCGACCTCGAGCACGACAAGCTGCTGTGGGCCGGCACGACCTATGGCGATGGCCGGCTGCCCTTCTATTCGCGGGCCGCGGCGGCCCGGCTCGGCGCGACGCAGCTCTCGGAGCGCCTCGTGGTGCAGGTGGCGCAGGGCGAGGCGCGGGCACGCGCTGACTGGACCGGCGCGGCCGATCTCGTCGTGGCGCTCCCGACCGAGCGCGGCTCGAGCAGGCTCGCCCTCGACGTCGTCTTCGCCATCGACACGACCGGGTCGATGGGCGACGAGATCCAGCGCATCAAGGAGACGCTCGCGGCGGTGACCCGGAAGCTCGTCGGGCTCGACCAGGAGTTCGACCTGCGCTACGGCGCGGTGCTCTTTCGCGACCTCGGCGACCTCTACGTCACCAGCACCCATCCGTTCACCTCCGACCTCGAGGCGTTCGGCAAGGCGTTGCAGCAGGTCGGCGCCGCCGGCGGCGGCGACGGCCCCGAATCGGTCAACCAGGCGCTCGCCGAGCTGACGCGGCTCGACTGGCGCGAGGGGGCGGCGAAGGTGGCCTTCCTCATCGGCGACGCGCCTCCGCACATGGACTACGAGGGCGACGTGCCCTACGGGCAGAGCGCGCTGGCCGCCCTGGCGCAAGGCATCCGCATCCACTCGGTGGCCGCCAGCGGCCTCGACGGGCTTGGGACCTTGGTCTTTCGCCAGGTCGCACAGCTCACCCGCGGCAAGTTCATCTTCATCGAGTACGGCTCGACCGCGGCGAGCGCCGAACGCCACGGCGTGACCGGCTCGGTGTCGAGCAACAACCTCGACGACATCATCTTTGCCCAGATACGCGACGAGATTGCCCACTGGGGCCGGGAGGCCCCTCCCGCGATGGTCAGCGAGAAGTAGCGAGGCAGGGTTTCGGAGGGCCGGCCTTTCGGGAAGGCCGGCTTCCGCGATCGCCGGCCTCCGCGATCGCCGGCGCATCTGCCCGATTCGTGGACGGGCGCATTGCCATGCGCCCCTACCAACGATCGCCGGCGCATCTGCCCGGTTCGTCGACGGGCGCATTGCCATGCGCCCCTACCAACCTGCGACCTATCGCGTAGGTCCCGGGCGAAGCCGTCGACCCTCGACCGTCGCTCAGCGCTGCAGCACCGTCCCGTTCGTCCTCCAGACGCAGGAGCCCGGGCCGGTGAACTCGACTTCGCCGAGGACCACGAGGTCCTTCACGCTGCCGGTGTTCGTCAGCTCGGTGTGGATGAGCTGCCCGGCGCAGTAGACGTTGGTGGTCACCGCGACGCTCGGGTGCTGGTTCGCGTTCGAGTACCAGTGGACTCCGACCGAGTAGCGATGACCGGCCACGGGCGCGTCGATGCGGATGTTCTCGGGCCCGGTCCCGGGGATGTCGTCGCGATCGAGGCTCGGGTCGTCGGCGGTCCCCGCCCCGTCCCAGGACGGGGTCATGTTGCTGTAGTAGCAGTCCCAGGGGCGGCTCATCCACGAGGAGGAGAGGTTCGGATCGCCGCCGCTCGGATGCAGCAGGTGCAGGTCGATGTCGCCGGGCAGATCCCAGTACGTCTCGACCCAGAGGCCGCCGTAGGGTTGCGCCTCTATCGGCGTGGCGCAGACCGCGGTGCGCCCGTTCTCGTCGGTCACCAGCAGCTCGAGCAGGTAGTCCCCGACGATGTCCGGGATGAAGGTCGTGGTGCAGGAGTTCGCCGGCCTCGGAGTCTCCGAGGAGCCGGTCGGCCGCCCGACCACCGACCACTCACAGGTCACCGGCATCCCGCTCGGATGTGACCCGGCGCCGGCCAGCCTGACCGAGTTGTTGACCGTCACGACCTGCGGTCCGGGACAGGTGGCAACCGGCGGCTCGCAAAGCTCACCGCACGGGCCGTCGATGGCCTCGCCGACCGCGTCGACGAGCAGCGCCTCCGGTAGCGACTCGAACCAGACCTCGACCTGCCCGCGGTGAACCCCGAGGCTCGTCGGCGAGTAGAGGATGCGAAACTTCCTGGCCTGGCCGGGACCGAGCGGGCCGCCGGTGGGCGAATAGAAGAAGGTGATCTCCGGGGCTGAATCCAGGCTGAAGCTCAGGCGCTCGATGACGACGCCGGCGCCGCCGCGGTTGCGCACCTCGAAGGAGCGCATCGGCGCGAAGCCGAGGGGTGCCTGGCCGAAGTCGACCGGGTTGGGAACCGCCACGAGCAGGGCCGAGCTCGCCAGGGCGCTCAGCCGCACCGTTCTCGCCTCCTCGACTCCGCCGCGATAGACGAGCGCTCCTTCGACCAGCGACGGGGTGGCGTACTCGGAACGGAACGCGACCTCGACCTCGAGCGCTTCGCCGGGGGCGAGGAGTGCCGACTGCGGCGGGTTCGGCAGGCTGAAGAGCTGCGAGAGAGTGGGGTGGATGCCAAGGTCCCAGACCAGGCACGGGGTCGCGCCGACGTTCACCAGCTCGGCCCGCCGCTCGTAGGTGATCAGCGTCTGGACCAGGCCAAAGCGTAGGTGTTCGGGTCTCGCCTCGAGCGCGCAGGGCGTAGGCACGACCGTCTCGGCGCTCAAGGCGACCTTGAGCTCGGGCGTGTCGCTGTCGGTCGAGACGACGATCAGCTCGGCCGCGAAGCTGCCCGTGCTCGGCGCGGTGAACCCGACCTCGATGGCCAGGTCCCACAGGCGCACATCGGCGGGCAGCGAGCCTTGCGGCTCCGCGCTGAAACGGCCGGCGTCAGGGCCCTCGATGCGCACCGAGAGGACGTCGACCTCGTCCCGGTCGCCGAGGTTCGAGACGTGAGCCAACCGCGTCGCCGTCGCGCCCGCCGGCACCACGCCGAAGTCGATCGCGCCCGGACTGACGACCAGATCCGGACCGCCGCCACGGCCCGTCAGCGGCACGTCGAACAAGGGCTCGCCCGAGAGACCGAAGACGCGCACCTCTCCGGTCTGCGGAGGGCGCGCCTGGCCGGGCGAGAACGAGACCTCGAGCGCCACCGCTTCGCCGGCGGGCACCTCGCGCGGGAGCGCGCTGGCCCCCAGCGAGAATCCCGGGCCTGCTCCCTCGAGCAGATCGGCCGAGCCGAGGAACGCCGGGACGTCGCCGACGTTCTCGAGCAGCAGCGGGAGGGTGCGCGTGCGCCCCAGCGAAACGAGCCCGAAGTCGACCGCGTCGGGGTTGGCCCGAACCAGCACGACGGCGCCGACTCCGGTGAGCCTGACGCGGATCCGCGGACAGGTCGGGCAGGTCTCGAGAACCAGCTCGGCTTCGTAGCGCGCGCGGATGGGCGGGTTGAAGGTCACGGCCAGCCTGCCGGACTCGCGGACCGGAAGCTCGAGGCTCGCCGGCTCGACTCGAAACGCGAAGCCGTCCTCACCGCCGGGCGCCGCCACCACGCTGAGCGGCAGGTCCACGGCGTTGGCGACAGTCAGCTCGAGGGTGCGGGTGTCGCCGACGAAGACCGGGCCGAAGTCGAGCTCCTCAAGGACGTCGAGCGCCTTGGCGACGCCCTCGCCGTCGAGCCTAATCTCGATGAGCTCCGCGCCGCCGGAGAGCTTGGCGATGCCCGCGTGCTCGCCGAGTCGCTGCGGCTCGAAGAGGAAGGTGAGGTGGGCGGTGTCTCCGGGCTCGACGACGAGCTTGGCCGGTTCGGCGCGAAAGCTCGGGGAGATCTCGTCGACGATTACCTGGAGCTGGGCGCGCCCCTGGTTGACGACCGGCACCTCGAGCCGATGCCGTCCACCGACGAAGACCCGGCCGAAGTCGAGGGACTCGGTGTCGATGGCGGCCGATGCCGAGCGCAACAGCGGCTGCTCGCAGAAGCAGCCGGTCAGCGCCACCGAGAGAATCACCCACAGGCGCGTGCGCATGTCCCTCTTCCTTCTTCGCAGGCTGGTGTTCGGGTCAGCCGTCGCCTGCTGCCGCTGACCCCGGCCCGTCGATGGCCCTGCTTGGCCGCTTCATCGCCTACCCTCGCGCTAAGGCAGCGCCATCGCAAGCCGGTATTCGTGCGTGCGAGCGGGCGGCGAAACCTTTCACGTCGAAAGGGTCTGCAGAGCTGTCGTCGCCGCCGCCCGCGTCCTGCCCCAAGCCTGCGCTCACCCTCGAGCGCAGCTCCCGCTCGCTGCGGGAGCTGTCAAGAGTCGTCGGGATTCTCCTGCGGAGTATCGCGCGAGGCGGGGACCACCGCCGTCTCGGCGGTCTTCGGGCGGGCATGAAGAAGAGGGGCTGAAGGAAGGCTGAGGAGGATTCCTCGACGGATCGTCAGAGGCCCGCTGGGCAACTCTCGGCGCTCTCAGTGGATAATGTGCGTGTTGCGACTACCAAGCGGCACCCAGCGCCGCCCCGGGGGAGGCCAGATGACGAAGATCAATCGGCAGAGCTACGTCGACGCCCACGCCAACCAGAGCCTGAGCCTCGACAAGCTGCGCAAGGTCGAGGGTTTCTTTGG
>ENA-UOOH01000634-UOOH01000634.1-fermentation-metagenome-genome-assembly--contig:-NODE-634-length-38907-cov-8.360496_pt1 | contig 38907 bp, 38 predicted proteins | sample MGYA00245778_ERZ724025 | MGnify/ENA primary metagenome ERZ724025 (study PRJEB28704, sample SAMN03018313) | fermentation metagenome | biome: anthropogenic terrestrial biome; feature: soil; material...
CATTTCCCTTCTATTTCTTTGTCAATGGTTTGAGGGAAGTGCGAAACATGAGTAAGTAAAATAAGTCCTAAAGCATAGCCCTATCATACAGTTCAGACATCTAAAATATATAATCGATATGCTAAATAAATGCACAGCAATGAGCAATAACTATTTAATTGAAAAACTTTTTATCTATTGCTTAAATTTGGCATACAATCCACATAACTTTAACTCAAAAATCAAAATAAAAAAAACTAAAATGAAAGAATTTGAGATTGATTTCCAGAATTGTACTTTATCAGAATTAGAAAAGATAATTCTCGATTGCCCATCTGAAATAGATGAAAGAATCCATTTTACAGCAAATGAACGTCGTCACAGAATGAACCAAGACTTTACATTTGATAATAATTTTATTGAGCACTTTAGTTCTGTAAATGACAGACTAACCAATTTGATGAATGAGCTATACGACAAAATGGTGTCAATTAAAATGATATTTTATGACTTAATTAACAAAAAACAAATTATGATAGATGAGTTCTACTTAGAAGGGTTCATTGACTATGAAGATTCTGAGACCGAAGATGTTGAAATGCCAGAATGGCTTATCAATATGAAAAATTCAGGAAACTGGTCATTATTAATGTTAGACCATGAAACAGTAGATACTAGATTAAAAGAAGAGTTATTAATGAGCAAATATAACTGGGACATAGAGATTTTTGATCTTCCAATTATTAAAGAACATAATATATGGGTGTGTTATATGATGCATTCCCTTTTTGATGATGGGTATCATTCATTACCTGATTTAATGAAGATGAAACCAGAATGCTTTTATATATTCGTCAAATCAAACTTCACCTTTTAGATCAATTAGGTTAAATTAAATCCAATTTTGTGTCGCGATTCATGTACTGTATTGATAATAACCCATTTCCAATTACTGAACACGGAAAATGTTCTGAATTGCTTCAAGGAATATATGGCGAGAGAAGGGAAAAAGCCAACCCACTCCCTCTATGTATCAAACATGGAAGAAAAAATGGCGAATGACGAATTTACAGGAGATACGGCTTCCTTGCTCCGACCTGACGAGAAATATAACCCTAATGAGGCTTACGAAATAGTAAAAGCACAGATAATAGACAAATTGATTGTACCGGAAGAGAATGAACCATAAAATAAATGGCGATTGGACTGAGTTTCTAATCGCCATTTATTTTACAGTTTAATCCCTTTTGAAGTTTCTTTTCTCTCCACTTTTAGTGGATTGCTTGCTGAAGACATAGCAAAACTATCCTCCAATGTACCCTTAATTTTTTCTTTAGGATAAGATGTTGAAACATTTTGAACACCAACAGTTTCTGTTTTTCCCTGCAGTTGCTTCTGCCCGTTGACAGACATACCGTTTTCAAGCGTATTCTCGGCATGCCCTTCACTTTCTTCTATGGGTTTAAGGGACAGTTGGATTTCACGCTCTAACTTCACTAAATCGTCTTTCAGGGCTTTTAGTTCCGGCTCTTTCCGCCAGTTAGCTTCAACTACTTCTTTGAGTGTAGGAATATCCTTTTGCAACTTTTCGTTATCCACTTGATACTTCTCCAACAATTTAGGCATGGTATCGAGTGCGTTCAGGAAATTAAGTGCTGCCGTTTTTGGATCGGTCGCCATGTTCCCGTGATTGTAGTTATACAAAATCTCCCCTTCTCCTTTGACAAAGAAACGGTTTTGTATCAAGTCGAAGCCGTCTTTGACCGTCGTTTCCGATTTCACAAGCAACTGGAAGCCGTAAAGCGTACCAATATTCTCGTATGCACCATACGTTCGTGCGTTATCTGCAATTTCGTTTAGCTTTTGCCCAATTTCTTTCGGATTGCTACCCTGCAAACCGTTTAATATAACCGGATTCAGTCGTGTTCCGTCATTGGCAAATTGTACACGAGAATTGAAAACCTCCATATCGCTGGATATGCGGTTGATATAGCTGCTGTTCTTCTCCATATTCGACATAATATCCTCTAACTTGAAGCGGGAAGATGATTTGCCACGAGTAAAGGCTTGCCGTTCCGACTCCAACGAAGCAATTTTCTTTTCCAAACGTGCTTTCTCCAATAGTTCGGTATTACCGGAAAGAATGGCAACATACTCACTGAAATTCATTCCACCTTTTTCGTCCATACTACCCTCGTCAATGGTACGGTTGCCCAACGAATTGTTTTTGAGTTGGCGGATAAATAACTGTTTGTTGTGGAGTAATCCAAACTTATACGCATCTAATGATTTTTCAACTGCATAGATAATCACATCCACCTTATTATTGGCATACAGTTTGGCTATATCATTGCCTTTGCGTATTCCCCGACCGTCACGTTGTTCAAGGTCAGACGGTCGCCAAGGCGCATCCAAATGGTGGATAGCCACGCACCGTTTTTGTGCGTTTACTCCTGTTCCTAACATCTCGGTAGAGCCGAACAGCACACGGATTTTACCGCTATTCATATCCGCTATCATGGTTTTACGGGCCTTGTCGGTTTTGGCTTCTTGAATAAAACGGATTTCGCTTGGAGGGATTCCATAGTCATCCATCAGCTTACGTTTTATTTCGGAACATGGATTCCATTCGCCGGGTTTGTATGTTCCCAAATCGGAAAAGATAAACTGTGTGCCTTTGTGTTGGTTGAACTTTTTGTAGTAGTCTGATACCATTTTTGCCACATGGGAAGCCTTGTTATCCACATGGTCGCCATAAGCAACGGGGTCGATAAGCCGCATATCGAGCGACATTTTCCGTGCATAGTCGGTAGCAATCAGCATTTTCGCTTTTTCTTCTTTTTCCGACAATGGCGCTCGTCCTAATATTTCGCCTTTGCCTGTCTTGGCAAACTCAACCAACCTCCCGATAAATTCCTGTTGGTCGGGTGTGGGCGGAATATTGTGCAGGATTTCGTTCTTAACAGGACGGTCGATACCAATATCTTCAGCAGAGCGATAATCGGTTATCTCTGCGTAAAAAGCAGCCAATTCGGGCACTTTGATAAAATACCGGAAACGTTCTTTCTGCACAATCTCATTCGTAACCGAAAATTCGTAATCAATCGATTTTTTGGCGAAGATAGCCGCCCACGCATCAAAGGTGTTGATATTTTGCCGTTCCAGTTCGTTTGGCCGGAGATACTTGAAAAGCAAGTATAACTCCGTCAAAGAATTGGAAATGGTAGTACCGGAGAGAAAAGTCGCCCCTAAATCCTTTCCTGTCCGCTCCTGAATGGTGCGCAGGGCAAAGAGCATATTCAATGCCCGTTGCGAGCCTTCCGCATTACCCAGACCTGCGACACGATCATGGCGTGTTGTAAAGGTCAGGTTTTTGAAGCGATGCGATTCATCGACGTATAGGTGATCAATTCCCATAAGTTTGAAATCCACAGTATCGTCCTTGCGGTTTTCAATTTGGTAAGCGATATTATTCAGTTTGGCTTCGAGATTAAGTTGTCGTTTCACTAAACCTTTTTCCATAGCACGGGAAATTTCTTTGCCCTGCATCCGCAACACCTCCAGATTTTCTTCCACCGAATCCAGTTCCGCCTGTAATATCCGTTGTTGGACTTCGGGCGACTGCGGTATCATGCCGAATTGTTCATGTGTTAGAATAATAGCATCCCAGTTATTATTTTTCATTTCGTTGAAGATCCTCGCACGTTTGGCAGGGGTAAAATCTTCTTTACCCGGATACAATACCCTTGCATTGGGATAAGCTGTACAAAACGTTTGGGCAATCTCGTGTACATTGGCTTTCAGAGCCATGATAAGCGGTTTATTAACCAGTCCCAAACGTTTTTTCTCGTAGGCACTTACACACATAATCAAGGTTTTGCCACCGCCCACCTCGTGGTCGATTATCCCACCGCCATTGAGTTTGTCAAGCCAAACAGCATCCTTTTGGCTCTTGTATAAATCTGGAATACCCAACCCTTTCAAGTCCAATCCGGGAAACTCTTGGTGGCTACCATCGTAATCAGGACGGACGAAACAATTAAACGTACGGTTGTATTTATCGGCCAGCCTATCTTTGAACTCCTGCGACTGTTCGTTCAGCCAATCTGTAAAACCATTGCGCATTTCGTCAATTTTGGAATTTGCAAGTTGTATGGATTCGGCATCACGTACCTTAACCTCTTTCATTTCCCCGTCAATCATCTTTTTGACTTTCTTGGTAATATCGGGAGAGGTATTATGCAGAGCATGTTTCATCAGTGCGATACCGTCGAAAATGCGGCTTTCGGATTTCACGGCGTATTGGTCCCAAATCTTGATGTTCTTGCTTTCGGCTTTCAAGGTGTATTCGTCCCGGCTCTGTACGTAATGGATAGTAACATCCGTATCGAACAGGTGGGAAGCATATTTGCTGTAAATACCAGTAGGTATCCATCTTTCCCCGAAGTTGAAATCCAACTCTTCAAAGGGGATGGGTCTTGGCGTTGCTTCCCGAAGTGCCGCAAGAGATTCCTTAGCCGCTTCATGGTCGGGGTGGCTTTCAATATACCGTTCAACGTGTTCGGATTTGGAAATCACATTTCCACTTATGAACTTGTCTTTAATCTCATAAGTGCCAATCATGGGATTGAAAAAGACTTGCCCTTTCAGTTCATCCAATATCTCATCAGACGTGCCGCCGGTAAGCCCTGCCATATATTCAAGGTTTACTTGGACATATTTATTGAGTGAAGCGGTCAGGGCTTCCCGTGCGTTGTCGGCATGGCTAATCTCATTCGGATTGAAGGCAACCGGTTGTTGGAATATATCGGCTTTTACGGCTTTGCCGTTCACATAGCGTTCCAGAGAAAGAATTTCCGTTCCTCCGGCATCCATTTTTATAAGGCTGAGATTTTTCGGGTCGTTTATGTTTCCAAAACGACGGGTAAAATCGTCATAGAGCCTGTTGAGCATTTCCCGCAGTGCGGGGTTGGCTTCCAAACGTGTCGCTTCGTTTCTATACAGGTGGTGATAAGTGTCCCGTACTTCAATATAGAGGGATGCTTTCGCCTGCTGTGTATCTGTGAGCTGAAGCGGATGGAACATCGGCTGAAATCCATTCAAGTCACGCAAATATCCGATTCGGTTATTTTCGTTTGTAACAAGTGAGCCGTCTTTGTAATGTGAAGGTATATCTTCCATCATAAATGGAACAGGTTTCAACTGCCGTTCAAGTTCAGACTTCTCGGCTTTAATTCGGCGTAATTGTTCTTGGTGTTCCGCTTGCCGTGCATCTTCCACAGGATAAACAGTTCTGTTTTTCTGTAATCCCTTTTCTTGGGATTCATTTTGTAATCGTTCCTGTGCTGCCTTGTATTGCATTTCCTCTCGCCAATCCATGAAAGGCAATTCGGGAATGGATTTAGCCTTTGGTTGCTGCCTTTTCTTTCGCTTTGGTTTGTTAGTCTGCCGCCGTTCTTCTTCTGTAAAGCCAAACAGGTCATAGAGAGTAATCAACGGCTCTTGCGTTACGGGTTGGGATTTCGTCTCCGGAGTTGGTTCTTTCTTAATGGCAGTATCGTCCATATCCAAAAGAAAGCTTTTTGATTGTACAGTCGAAATATTTTCAGCAGGCGGCACTTGGGTAATAGCTATTTTCTCTTTTTCCCCTAAGTTATTACCATTAGAGAACAAGTGGTCTTCAATTTCCTGCCAAAAGGGGTCAAGGTCGTGTGCCTGCCAAAGTGGGTTAAGGTCATTTGAAAGGAGATTTGCGTTTTGCGCATCTTGTTGTACCGGAGCATTAATATGGTAGCGTTCTAAATCCAAATGTTGGGAGAAGTCTTCTTTCAACATTTGCTGCAGGTCTTTTGCAATACCCTCAATACCTCCTTCATGGGTAAACACGATTGCGGGCTTTCCATAAGGGTCGGTGCCAGTTTTAGAATGTGTCTGCACCACCCTACCGAAATCACGGAACAGATTATTTATGGATATACCGTTGGATAGCTTTCGACTTTCGATAAAATCTTTCTGTCGTTGATTGAGTTGACCACGATTGTTATTTCGTTGCAGGATTATCAGGTCGCTGCCTACCTCTGTTCCGGCATGGTCGGAAAAGAGATTGTTCGGTAAACGAATAGCCGAAACGACATCGCAGGTGTTCATCAGGTATTCCCGTATCGGTTTATTCTGCTCCGAATTGAGAACGCCTTGTGAAGTAATGAACGCAATCACACCGCCTTCTCTGGCTGACATCACACTTTTTACAAAAAAATAGTTGTGGATAGCTTGTGTCGATTGCTTGACGGCGGGTATTTCATGGTTGGATAGTAGCGGGTCGAATACCGACACATCGCCAAAAGGAATGTTGGAGGCAATTACATCGAAATGTTGTACGTAGCGACCTTCCATTTTCTCATAACCCTCAATCCGCACTTTATCTTGCGGATAGAGGTGCGAAAGAATCTTGCCTGTAAGCAGGTCTTTTTCAAAACTTGTTACATCGGCTTCCGGCGCAATATCTTTGAATGAGGATATAAACGCACCTGTTCCGGCACTCGGCTCTAAAAATCGTGTCGGCGTTATGCCGCTACCCTGTAAAGCTTTCGCCAAAGCATCAATAAAGGGCTTCGGGGTGTAGAAAGCTGTCAGGATTGAACTTTTAAGGGAACTCACATAGCGTTTGTACTGCTCCGGCGTTTCGGAATTTTCACGGAGTACCTCGTGAAGTTCCTGGACTAACGGGAAAAGCTCGACTTCGGATTTAGACCACCTTGCCATATCTTCGGGTTTGTCGGCAGGGTTAAGGATTGCCTTAATTCCACCAAAACCGGAATAAGCGGAAAGTATTTCCCGCTCTTCTTGGGTTGCTGTTCTGTTTTCCTTGTCGAGCCTTAACGCTAATTTGATTGCATCAATGTTTTGACGCAAATGAGCTTTCTTATTGTAACTCATTTTCGAGCAACATCAGGATTGTGCCGACAAGCTCCGTATAGAGCGACTGGTACTCTGTCGTTTCGGCATAATCATCATTCAGGTTATATTTAGCAAAAACTGCTTGACACTCCGGTATCAGTTCCTTGGCTTTCCCCTGTGCTTCTCCCGGAGAAACTTCATCAAAAAACTCATTCCAAAGGATTTCTACAATAATATTATAAGGAGAAAAATGCAGTCCATTGAATAGGGTTTCATTTGCGATTTCTGCCGCTTGAATATGGTCGGAACCGCTTTTTATGGCTTCGCTATATGCTTCTGCTGCCATATCGCCACGCCCTGCAATAAATGAAAGGTCATTCGCTTTGTCGGGGTGTGTATCTCGAAGAAATGAGAGTAAATTAAGACGGAAATAGGACATTTCCGCAGGCTCTAAATTTGAATTTCTATGAATCATAACGTTTGAATTTTTTAGTGGAACATTTTTTTGAAAGGAATAGAAAAGGCACCGGGGTATCCCTCCCCAGTGCCACCACTAAAAAATCCAAAGCAACTGAACTTAACAATAACTCATTAAAAACAGTGCGTATGAACTTCTTAGTGGCAAAGGTAGCGAATTATTCTTTCATTACCTTTTCCTCTTTTTAGAGTTGTCAAATACGAATGTTACTTTATAATCGCCGTCAAAAGCTACCGCAGCATCAAAAGGCTTATCCGCTTTACTTTTGAAACCTTTGATAACACCCGTCTTGCCTTTGGTCAGTAAGTCTTTGATTTGCCCGTCTGTCAGGTCTTTACCTGATTTGTTCCGGAATACAACCAGTCCACAATCCTCATCACTACACTTGGCTACCTTCTGATAAAGCATTACCTGACCACTTTTGCACTTAGGACAGGTGCAGCTCTCCCGCTTGTTTACACCCTCGATTTTGGTTTCCAATAATTCCGCTGTGATCTGTGCGGCATAGACCTCGATTCCCCTGTGAAATGTATCTGCATCCATTTCGCCAACGGATATTTTGTTTAGTGCGGACTCCCATTCACCGGTCATCGACACGTCTGCAATCTTTTTATCTTGGACAGCCAGATAGACGACCAGTCCTTTATTAGTGGGGATGAGCGATTTCTTTTCCCTTACGATATACTCACGAGAAAACAATGTTTCGATAATGCTGGCACGGGTGGCAGGTGTTCCGATACCCGACTCTTTGATTGCTTCCCGCTCGGCTTCGTCAGTAAGTTCCTTTCCACAGGTTTCCATAGAAGAAAGTAAACTGCTCTCCGTGTGTAACGGACGTGGCTTGGTCTGCTTTTCCAGTAAATCTGCACCGTTAATAGGAAGTGTTTCGCCATTATATAATGTAGGAAGCACAGAAGCATCATCTTCTCCTTTTTCTTCATCGGGTGTGTTCAATACGGCACGCCAACCCGGAACGAGGATAACGCTTCCTTTGACAGTAAACCCAACGCCCGAAGCATCTAATGAAACGGTTGTATTTTCTTTGGTGCACTTACCTGAAAAGGCTTCCAGCATACGGGCGGCAATCATATCGTATATGATACGTTGGTCTGCCGATATATCCCCCGGTGTGTTTTCCGTGATTATCAAGGCATGGTGGTCGGTAACTTTTTTGTCGTTTACCGAACGCTTATTGAGGGTTTGACCTGATAGGGATTTTGCATAACTTCCGAATGGTGCGTAACCGGATAGCTGACCAATTAGTGCAGGCATCTCGGCAAAAACATCATCGGAGATATAGCGTGAGCCTGTTCTCGGATAGGAAATAAGTTTGGCTTCGTAGAGTGATTGGGCAACCGACAGGGTTTTATCAGCAGAAAAACTGTGTCGCCTATTCGCTTCTTTCTGCAAGCTGGTCAGGTCGTAGAGTAAAGGCGGTTCCTGATTGGCTTGCTTGGTTTCTACATTCAACACGCTGACTGATTCTGCGGAGTGGATACGCTCTAAGATTGTGTCTGCGTCTTGCCTTGCATCGTACCGTTCGGTAGAAATGGCAGCGAACCGGGTTGCATCTTTCGAGGTATGGAGTTTTAGCTGAAAATAAGTTTGTGGTTTGAAATCCTTGTTTTCGAGGTAACGGCTGCAAATCATGGCGAGTGTGGGTGTCTGTACCCGTCCCAATGACCAAACACCGGAAGCGGCGGATATGGAAAGTGCCTGGCTTGCATTCATACCAACCACCCAATCAGCTTGGCTACGGGCTTTGGCGGACAGATAGAGGTTGTCATATTCGCTGCCCGGACGAAGATTCTGCAATCCCTCACGGATAGCCTTATCTGTAAGCGAACTTATCCAAAGGCGGTCGAACGCCTTGTTACACTCCAAATAGTTATAAATAAGTCGGAATATAAGTTCTCCCTCTCTACCCGCATCGGTGGCGACAATGATACGGTCGCACTTTACGAATAACTCTTTGATAACTTTAAGCTGCTTCATTACACCGGGATCGTTCTTATACTCCTTGCCGTCTTTGACTTGGCGGGGTATCAACTTAAATTCGACAGGAAGTATCGGCAGATTCTCACGCTGAAAACCTGTGATTCCGTACTGTTCGGGCATTGCCAACCCGATAAGGTGGCCGAATGCCCATGTAACACAATGTTCGTTCCCTTCCAAATAACCGTCTTTCCGGTTATTTGCACCTACGATAGCCGCTATATCACGGGCTACCGAAGGCTTTTCTGCTATTATTACTTTCATACTATTATTTTATTTTTTTTATTTCGGTGTATGAAACTCGCGATAATCATCATCTTGGGTGTAATGACGTTCATGCTCGTTTCATATTACTCTGGATCTTTTAGTGGTTTACATTTTGTGCCCTGTGGATTTCTTTACAACCCGCTTATTATTTTGTTGCTGTTGCTGGTTCTCCGTAGGTTTCTGTTGACCTTGTTTCAAAGGTTCTTTAGAATGTTTGGTTGCTTCGTTGGTCTTTCCTTGCGAATTGACCGCTACCTGTGTTTTGTTTCCTTCGGCTACTTTTACGTCCGCACCCTGCTTCTTGGCTTTGTCGGGATTCCATTTGAAGAAATCCAGTTTGCCTTTTTCATGGTTTACCTTTACATAAGCGTTGAAAGGTTCGCCTTTAGCATCTTTCAGCATTCCCTGCACATAGACGGCTTTGTTATCACGCAACTTGTTTTGTTGTTCTTCGGAAAGATCTACACCCAATAGTTTTTTAGGAATACGCACACCATTTTGTTGCTCTTGGCTTTGGTTCTGACTCTGCTCTTGCTTATTGCCCTGCTGATACTTGTTGCGATCCAGTCCGTCATAAGAAAAATCGTAACCGCCTTTGGCAGCATTGAACTGTACATAAGCATCGAATTTTCGAGGATGATCCGTACCCATAGTTTTTTTAGAGGTCATTTCTTCCACTAAAATCTTTTTACCCTCTTTGAGTGCTTGTTGTTGTTCGGGAGAAAGTTCAGCTCCTTTCAGATTTTGGGAAATGACTAACTTATCGAGCGGTACGGCTTCCAATCGATTGGTCAGTTTATCTATGGAAACAAGCGATGGTACTTTTTCGCCGGGAGTATGCGGTTCAAGTTCTACGACACGCCCGGCATTTCCTGTTGTCAAAAGATTTTCTTTAACATCATTCGGGAGCATGATGCCTTGAAAGGGCTTTTCCAAATCTACTTGGTTTTGATAAGGATGCGGAAGGAATTTTAAACTACCGTCCGCCTGTTCCTCCAACGAAAGGCGAGCTTTCATCGGATAGTCCACGCCCTCGATTTCAGGGTTGATATCTACGAGGTGCGGAGACTTGTACCCATAACTCATTGCTTTGAGTTCATTTTCCAGATTTTCGGGCTTGATGCCGTATTTCTGATACTCGCTTTCGGGAATGAGGTTGGTGTCGAATTGCTTAAATTCGGTCTGCTGTTCGTTCTTTTGATTTTTTGTTTCCATTGCTTCTGATTTTTCTTCTGTCACTGATTGTTTTTGATTTTCCTTTGTCGATTGCCCCTGCTGTTTATTTAGGTAATCGTTCGGGTTGATACGGTACTTTTCCAATTCTTTTTCATCAATGGTCAATATCTTATCAAGCATATCGACCGTAACAGCGAAAAATCCCGTGTGTGACGGGTTCTTGGCTTGGTTTAAGAAGTTCTTGAAAAAGTTTTCGATTGGATCAGCGTGTTTGTCAATGACTAAAAAATCATTTTGTTTCGCCTTCATCGGGTCTATGGCATCAATCTTCCCTTTCTTATCAATGCCCTTGACAACTTTGAGTTTGTTGCCTTCTCCTTCATCTCGCATCAGGAGAACTTTGTCTTTCGGATTTAATTTTTCATCCATGATAAAACTATTTTTTGTTCTGCATCACTATTAATGCAGAATAAAAGTAGTCCTAATCAAGATGCTCGCTATTGATTTTTAGGCAGGTGGTCGCTTGTGGCTTTGGTTTGGATAGAAGTGGCGTAATAGATTGACCGAAATAGTAACGGGGCTTGTTTATCCCCGTCCTCCCCAATTTTATTTTTGGAAAATATGTCTTAAAAAACGTATGGTTTTAGTAGAGAAAAGCGTAATAGGTACAATCGTAATTATTGCATACTATAATCTATACAGGTATTGTTGACAGATATTTTTTCTTCTTATAAGGATGCCTTTTCTCGTTGAATAATCTAAAAGAGTACTCAAAATCTTGCTTATTTCCTTTTTATACTCACTAATTGATGCTGTATTTTCGTCTTGCGCATTATTTAATAATCTAATTGTATCAATTTCCAATTCAGATATACAGATATTTTCGTTTTGAGATATTACACCAAGTTGATCATTCAACTCCTTTTCTTCGGAAAGAGTGTCGAATTTTCTTGCTGACATATCCATTAAAAATGTGTGTAAATTATTTCTATTCCCGATACACCAACGAAAAAATGAAATATTAGGAACGTTTTTAATACAACTTGATGCGAATATCGTACCTAATTCTTTTGTCTCTATTATTTTAATTTCTTCTGGAAATTTCTTTATAAGCCATTCATATTTTGATTCAGGTGGAATTATAGAGTATATTACTCCATCAATATCTCGGGTAGAAAGTTCATTAATAAATCTTTTTCTTGGAAGAATTACTTCTTTCAATTTATTTTGAATATCTTTTTTCACGCTCTCAAATCCCTGTATCTGTTCGTAATATTTATCCCTGATAGAAGAAATGTCACAATGTAGGCCTAAAGGGTTGGATGTATATCGCCATGATTGATTTTTATAATTTTTCAGGTAGTTATATATCTGCTCTATGGTTCCAATTGCATCTCTTTGCTTTTGGAAAATTTCTTGATTTTTGGTTTGCAGTTCGTCAATTTTACATTCTAATTGCTTTTTATCCTCCAATAACTCAGATTGCCTTTCCTCTGAATGGTCAATATCAGATTGTAGCAAATTAATAAGTGTTTTACATCTTGATATTTTCCGTTGTTTTATTCGTTGCTGTGTAACCAGTCGTTCTTGTTCCTGTTGTTGAATCCTTCGAATTCGTTGCCGCTCTAATCTGCGTTCTTCTTCTTTCTGCTCTAATTCTTGTTTTGCGTTTTCTTTATCTGCAAAAGAATCATAGAAAAAAGGCTTATAATCCTCAGCATATTTTAAATCCTTAATTGTAATAACTTCTGTGTCCCAATAACCGCAAATTTGCCATCCCTCGACGCGAAAGGTTTTATAATAAACTCTTAAATGCAATTTCCTTGCTTTAATAGACAAATCTAACATTTCATCATCCAACACAAAAGCATTTAATCTATTGGGAATGTATATGTCCTTTTGCGTCAATCGTTGAAGACAATCTTCTAATGGAAAATGCTTGAAAATCCACAGAATGGATACATCATTTTTTTCATAAAATGCTTCACGTTCTTCAATTACACTAAGAAATGTTGTGTTTAACTGTATTTCAAAGGCATATTCTCTTCCTTCAATAACAGCATAAACATCAGGTTTTCGTTTTTCTCCATTGCCTGACTTATCAAAATAAAATTTATTATCAATGCTGATTTTTTCAGGCGAATGAAATTGTTCTATGATATAACCTAAACGGTTCTTTAAGTCAATGTGTGCTGTGCTCTCTTTGACATTTTCGTATTTCCGAGCTAATAAGACACCAGCAGGCAAGTGCGAGTCGGTTTTAATAGAGCACTCTCTAACATCTTTATAATGTTTGAAGAAATAAAAATCATTCCCTCTGCTTTCACGGCTCAATTTATTACATCTCAACTCTAATTTTGTTAAGCATTCTGCACAAACAAATATAGGTTTTCCCTCTCTATTAGCAGTACGTAGTTTTCTTCTTAACAACACAATATCATCGCTATCCATATTATCAAGTAATGCGGAAGCAGTAATATTCTCACCTGTCTCTAAATTAAGAATATTTTCAACTGTTCGTATGCTTTTAGGATTTTTCAATTCTCTTTGAAATTATCAACATGAGTTCAAAGATACGAATTTATCCTGTTTAAAGAGTAATTAAATACCTTGTAAAATAAAGCTATTCCTGTTGTTGTAACAAATGTACCAACATGGGATCGTTCTTAATCCGTTTTAGTTCATCGGCGACAATTTGTTTGGTTTCCTCTTTGATGCGATTATAATTGAGTTGTATCTGTTCTTTCATGGTATCAACTTCGTTTTCGTCCGTAAAATCAGTTATGACCGGAATCGGTTTATAAGTCTTTGTTTCGGCAGCTACCTTTGCATTATCCACGACGATTTCACAATGGAACATCTTCTGCTCAATACGTTCATCGAAATTATCGGCAATGGCTCCCACAAACATGCCTTGTGTCAAGGTGCTGATTTTGGATTGCGGTATCAGACTATCCATTTGCGTAGATATGGAAGTGGATTTATCGTTGCGGTTAATAGTCATGCTCTGACGTTTTTGTAATACTTTCCCGAATCGTTCCGATAGCATTTTTGCCGTTTCTCCCACCACCTGACCGCTGAATATATTACCCACTGTATTCATCACGACCTTCGCTTCCTTATCCCCATAATCCCTTGTTAATTGCGAAAAGTCCTGAAAACCTAACAATACCGCTACCTTGTTACTACGGGCGGTTGCAATTAAGTTGTCCAAACCTTTGAAGTAGATTGTCGGTAACTCGTCAATCACAACCGAACTTTTCAATTGCCCTTTTTTGTTGATAAGTTTCACAATACGACTATTGTACAGTCCCAAAGCCGCACCATAAATATTCTGTCTATCGGGATTGTTACCGACCACCAAAATTTTCGGGTCGTCCGGATTGTTTATATCAAGAGTAAATTCGTCGCCCGACATAATCCAATAAAGTTGTGGCGAAATCATACGGGAAAGCGGAATTTTGGCGCTCGCGATCTGTCCCATTAACTGGTCTGCGGCTCCGCCTAACCAAGCATCCATAAAGGGACTTAGATAGTTTTCAAGTTCGGGATATGAAGTCAAAATAGGAAAGATATCTTCGTACCGCTTATTCAGAAATTCGATAGCGTGCGGAAACGTACAATACTTTCCGTCCTGATAAATACGCAAATACCAAATAATAGCTGCAAAAAGGATTATCGGGGATTCCACGAAGAAGTCGCCCTGCTTTTGCACCCACGTTTTATTGAGGTTAAGCATAATGGTATATGCTGATTCGTAAGCATCCGATATATCCGTCATAAAATCGGGATTGATAGGGTTGCAACGGTGCGAACGGGCAGGGTCGTCGAAGTTTATCACATAGAAAGTCGGCACTTTCTTGTATCCCTCCTGGTTGTTGAGCAAATGGTTGTAGGCGATTGTGGAGAGATCGGGAAATTTAAAGTCATACACATACATCGAAAAACCTTTCTCAATTTGCTGTTTTATGTATTGGTTTACTACGGCATACGATTTACCCGAACCCGGAGTACCCAATACGATGCTGGCGCGAAACGGATTGACAACGTTAATCCATCCCCGCCATTCTTTTTTCTTATACCAGAATTTTGTCGGCAGATTTACGGAGTATTCGCTTTGTAAAAGCCGTGTTTCTTGCATAAAAGATTCGTTCTCATTATTGAAAACATCGTCAAACATATTGTTTTTGAGTAATCGGCTCATCCACAATCCTGCCATTAACAGGAAGATATAACCACCGGATATGGTAAGGATATAAAATCCTGCTGTTGCTGTTGAAGGAAGCGGTAAATCCAAAATCCACCAGTTCATAAAGAACAGGATAAAACCGATTGTCAGGAAAACATGGATTTTCGGCCATATGATTTTTTCTTCTTTTACGCCTTTCGTACCCAAACACGATAAGGCAAGGAAAACAACGGCAAATAGTTTTGTGTAAAGGATATTACCAAACAGTCCGGCAGACCGGTCAAAGTTCAGCAGTATATTGTTTACTACTTCAATATTAATATTCCACTCAAGCACTGCATAGTAGCAATACCAATAAATGTTTATCACTACAAATACAATGGATATAGCCCTCATAAAGTCCATGACTTTGGCTAATCCTCTCAAATCATCTTCTTGTTGCATATCTATTAAATATAATATGATTCAGGAGCAAAATTATGAGGTATATCTGAGGTTTTCTATGGTTTTGCTTTAGGTGGTTGCTTGGGGCGTTGATTTGGATAGGTGTGGCTTCAAGTTTTAAGCAACTGACTGTATATATTCTGAAAATCAGCTTTGTAAAAACTTAAATGATATCTATTTTAACTGAAAATATATTCGTATTTTTGCGATAAATTAAATACAGTAATTATGTCTATAGATCAAAAAGAGTTCGATTATGCCATAGAAAAGATTGATGACGGTTTCATTTTTGAGGCTTTTGGTTATGAGTTTTTAGCAGCAGTATTGGGTTATGATTTCATTCCCACAGGAGGGACTAAAGATAGAGGGGTTGACGGATTTTACTTGTCCTATCTAGCCCGTATGTAGTCAGTGTTTAATTTCAGTCCTTTGTTCCGAAACCTCTATAATTCAGGGCTCTTTCTTGTTTTGTGAACTAAACATTGAAATTAATTCAATGAATAGTTCATGAAGTAGCTTATTTCGATAGCAACGATATCATGCAAACCGAAAAAGGGTTGAATGACAAACGGATAAAAAAGAATCGAAATACATTTGCTAAAGAAGGAGGAATAAATATTATATGCCAATTTGACAGTTCAAATGTAATGGCATGCTTTATGTTATTCCATAACTAATAAATGCTTATGATTTAGTTCTTTGATTATGTTGCTGGGATTTCTGCACATCCCTTCAGTCTGTATCACTATTGCAGCAGCAATGCGAGTGATTGGTTATGGATATGAGTTATACAAATTAACAAAAAATGGAGGATTGAAAATGGAAACAAATACTGAAACAAAATTTGAAAAAGTGGATACTGTAGAAACAAAAATAAATAATAAATGTGAGGAAAGAACAGCAAAAGCAATGGGAACATTACTAAAGGCGGGCAACCTGGGGAAGCAAAACCCTGGCAGCATAAAGGGAACTAAATAGGACTTCCCCGCCAAAAAATAGTCAAATCAATATATTTCAGCCGAGCATATGCTCGGCCTTTATCTTTCTTAAATGTAATATTTTAATAAAACAGTCTATGGAGCAATCTGACAAAAAGACATTTAAAATTCTATCTATTGATGGAGGCGGTATTAAAGGCCTTTACTCTTCAACAATATTAGAACACTTGGAAGAAAAGTATAGTTGTTCCATTTCAGACCATTTTGATATGATATGTGGTACGTCAACAGGTGGCTTGATTGCTCTTGCGCTATCTTTAGGACTTCCTGCAAAAACGGTGTCTGAATTTTATATAAATAGAGGCAAACGGATATTTCCATATGTACCTTTCTTTAACTCTCTGAAACAAGTCATGTGGGGAGGAAAATTCTCTGACAAGTATCTTAAACAATCACTTATTGAAGTTTTTGGAGAGAACAAAATAGGTGATAGCAAGAATTTATTATGTATTCCTACATATACTTATACGGATGCTCGACCTTGGGTTTTCAAGTTTGACCATAAAGAAGGAGGTTTAGATAGAGATAACGAAGCAAAATATGTTGATGTCGCATTAGCCACATCTGCCGCACCTACATATTTTCCTCTTTGTGAAATAGATTATTATGATAAAAAGCAATTTATTGATGGGGGAGTATGGGCTAACAATCCAACTCTTGTTGGCCTAATTGAGGCATTACGCTATTTCGTTGGTAAGGGAAAAGAATATCATGACATTAAGTTGCTATCCGTAAGTAGCCTAACTCTTTCGGGAGGAAAACCAATCGGACTATGTCGAAAACGTTCTTTTGTAAGGTGGAGGTCTGATTTATTCGATGTATTTAATACAGGGCAAAGTTCTTTTACCGACTATTTTATGCATAGTATAAAGGAATTGGATGATGTGAAAATTGATTATGTCAGAATCCCTTCGGCCGTAATATCGTCAGACCAAGAACGTTTAGTGAAGATGGACAAAGCCACACCCAATGCATTAAATTTTATTCGGGGAAAAGGCAATGACCAAGGGGAAATCTACAAAAAAGACCCAAAAGTGAAAGAGTTTTTTGATAGAGAAAAAACATATAAAACTAAATAATGTAATTATGGCAGATAATCACAACCAGTTCATTACGTTCAATAGCACTATTGAAATAACAAAAACAAAAAAAGACACCTTAAAAGGTAATCGAACAGCCTTACGAAATGTCATCAAAAAATATTTTGATGATAATAAACCAAACGAAATAAAGCCGAACTTTCGAAGCCAAGGTTCATTTGTTATGAAGACCACGGTTAATCCAATTGCAAGGAAGTCGGATGATGAGAAAACAGACCTCTATAAATATGATGTTGATGATGGTGTGTATTTTATCGGAGATGAAGACGTTGAAGATAGGAAATCTATTGACACATATCATAATTGGATATATGATGCAGTAAAAGACCACACTGGAAAAGGTGCAGAAAAAAGAAATACATGTGTTCGAGTATTATATGCGGATGGCCATCACATTGACCTACCAATCTATTATAAAATGGACGAAGATGACAGTATTCCCGAATTAGCGCACAAATCTAAGGGGTGGATAGATAGTGACCCTAAAGAGTTTTTTGAATGGTTTAATAATCGTATTGATACAAACCAACAATTAAGAAGGATTGTAAGATATTTGAAGGCTTGGAGTGATTACAGACATACTCAAAATTCAAGTGTGAAAATGCCCAGTGGATTTATGATGACAATACTTGCTACTGAAAATATTTCATACGACACAAGGGATGATATTGCATTCAAAAAAACACTTGAAAACATCCAACGAAAAATTGACAAGAATCACGGAGGAAAATTTGAGTGCAAACGCCCAACTACGCCAAAAGGAGAGGATTTATTTGTCGATTTCAGTGATATGAGAAGAGATTATTTCCTATCACAACTCGATAGTTTTGTTACTTCCGCGCAACAAGCGATTAACGGTAAAAACCAAAAAGAATCGTGCTTAAAATGGCAAAAGCATTTTGGTGACCGTTTTTCATGTTCTACGGCAAAGGACGAAAATGAACAATCGAATGCAAATACTTATTCCGCCCCTGCCGTCATTAATTCTAATGCTAAAAGCGCATAATGCCGACATTATCAGAAATATTAGATGAAGTATATGCCGAATTATCTCTATCCGAAACTATCGACAGAAACCCAATAGATATTGAACTTTCAAAAGATGAGCATAAGGAAGTTTGGAAAATCAAAACGGAAGTTGAAGTCGGTAGTTTTCAGAAAGAGGTAAGTTTACTTATTTCATTTGAAGATTTTTTTCCATTATCTATACCCCGTATTTATTTAGCAAAAGAAAGTTTTGCTCAAATTAATCGAATTCCGCATATAGACAAAAATAGGTTTATTTGCACATTCCATACCGATACCTTAATTTTAAATACGAATAATTATTCAGGAATTGTTCATCAGTGCTTAAAAAGGGCTAAAAAAATCATTAAAGAAGGTTTAGAGGGGACAAATCACGAAGATTTTAAAGACGAGTTAAGTGCTTATTGGACGGATAGCGATGAATCTGACATTGTGCATTATCTGTCTTTGTTATCTGATTTTCCAATGGAAACAACAGCCTTGAAAATTTGCAAACTTGTTCCTGCTTATAATCACATTCAATATCTTTTGTATCAAAATAAAAATGATTCCAGAGCGAAGAAATTTTTAGAGGTTGTTTTGGAAAAAGGTTGTAAAGGAACAGAAAGTGATGCCTTATTTTTAGGCGACTATAAAATAAATCCACAACTACCATTCCCTGAAAACAATGAAGATATTCTTAATTCAATAAGTTCTGATTCACAAGATATATTCAAAAAATACATAGATTCAAAAATCTTAGAAAAACATATCTTCTTTGTGGCAGAAACGTCGACCAAACCAATATTATTGGGATGGAAACACAAAACTCTTATTACGAAAAGAAATGGATTTCGCCAAGGAAGTTTAACCCCTTTTTCTGTCTTGTCAAAACAGCAGAAGAAAGATAAAATTGAAAAAATTTTTATCAATGAGTATAGCAATAATCGTATAGAGAATAGAACAAGTGGGGTTATTTGCGAAAAATATATGTTTTTGGTTGCAGGATTAGGAAGTATTGGTTCAAATTTAATCTATTTCTTGAATGGATTGAATTATCCTAACTTTAAATTAATCGATGATGACATATTAAAAATAGAAAATATTGGTCGGCATCTTTTGGGGACAAATAATATCAATTCTTTCAAAACCGATGCATTAAAAGCATACATAAAAAACATACGCCCAGACCAAAATGCTTTCACAAAAGCATCTAAACTTGAACCAGTTGTAATGAATAACATTGACTACTTCAACGATTGCAATTATGCTTTCATTGCTATTGGAAATCAAAATATTGAAAATTTATTACTCAAAAAACAAAACGATGGCGCAATAACAGTTCCTATGTTTTTTCTTTGGGTGGAACCTTATGCAATTGGCGGTCATTGTATATTTATTCATCCTGATGACAAAATAACATTGGATGATTTATACGAAGGCCATTTATATCGCTATAATGTAATAGACCCGAAAGAATATCTTAGTAGCAATCCGGTATTATCGAAGCAAGAAGCAGGTTGTCAAACAGCATATACGCCATATTCAGGCAATGATGTTATTCTATTTTTATCGTCAATATATAAGTGGATAAACGAAATAATTAAAAACGATATAAAACGAAGTGAGGCTATTCAATGGGTAGGAAATATTGGTTTAGCAAAGGAATTAGGACTAACGATAAACAGTCCATTTATTGCAAGGGAAGCGTATAGTAATGAAATAATAAAATTGTATGATGCTCAAGAGAGATAAATATACTATTCATATCTCGGATGAAGTTCTATCTATTCTTAACAAATATAAGCAGGATAAAAATCAGAATGAATCAGGAGGAATTATTTTAGGTTCTGTTCATAAAGATAATCACATCTATATATCAAAGATTTCCGAACCGAATGCTTTAGACAAATCCTCTCGATGTGGATTTGAGAGAGACAAAAAGACAGCACAGATTATTGTTGATGCAGAGTTTTACGAATCTGATGGAAAGGTGATCTATCTAGGCGAATGGCACACACATCCTGAAAAGAATCCAACACCTTCATTTGTTGATATAAGAATGATAAAACAACAATATAAAGTCAACAAAATCAATGAGAATTTTTTAATCTTATTGATACAAGGAACGGGAAGTTTATATGTAAGCGTTTATAACGGGAATCAAATAATAGACAAATAAAAAATGGAAGGAAATGTAATCGAATATTTCATGTGGAGCTATCAACAACATGTACAGATTTCATTGCAACCAACTATGATAGGTGTCAATTTAAGTTATCACATGCCAGCAGAGGTATCTCAAACCGTTCAGGAAAAATTAAAAGAATTTTATTCAAAACCGGCTGTTAGAGTTAAACAAACACTAAAAACATTATCTGATAGACTTAAATTATATCCATCTCTTAAGAACAGAAAATCAGTGGTTCATTTTCTTGATGAAGAATTAAGTAAGTTGGAAGATATTGTTGAGTGAAAAGAATAAAATATCTTCTACATTTGTCTGCCGTACCTGCGTTTCTTCTTTTTCCTACGGCGTGGTAACAGCATTTCATCTTTCGGGTGGTTCTCAGGTTCGGGAGTAAGAATTGAGAAAAGTCCACTCGTTACATTGTTAGTAGTATGGCTGTCCTCGTGCTTCGTTTCCGGCTGAACGTTTGTGTAAATATCGGAAAGTCGGGTATCTTTGGCTGGTTCTTGAGCCTGTTCTTGTTTTCCTCCGTACAAGTCGTTGAAAACGTTGGCGGAATACTCTTTGCCCAAACGTGAGCCGTTCAGGATTGTGCGGGTGGTATGGTCTATGAAAGTTATCCCGTAAATCCGCCCTTCTTCGTTCCGGCGGAACAATACGTCAATACCTTGCTGCCTTATCTTCGTTCGGAACTCGCTTTCACTTTGGCTACCCTGTTTGGCTTCCGATACGGCTTTTAGGGTATGCGTTTTCAAGTTCTTGGCTTTGATACGTTCGGCAGACTTCGCCATGCGTTTTTCCAGTCCGTCATAACCGACCGACTTTCCCAAAATGGAAGATTTCAGCGGTGTACCGACCTTATTCCCGTCGCTGTCCATTGCAGAATACAGCAAACCACGATATGGCTTTCCTTTTATCTCGCCTTTGAGTTCCTCTACATTTATATTATATAAGGAAAGGACGGCTTTGTATTCGCCCATTGACTGAAAGTGATACATGGATGCCAACGGCTTGATGACAGAGGCAATCTGTTTTTTCAAATCTCCTTTTGAAGCATCGACTGGTGTAAGCTCCCATTGCTCGGTGCGTTTCTGTCCCTCCGCCGGATTCAAATTGTATTTCCGCTCCAAATCTTCGGTTATCTCCTTACTGCGTTCATGCTCTTTGAAGTCGTCAATTTTCTTTCCGTTACTATCAACCCGTAGAGATACGATATGTATATGCTCCCTGCCAATATCCTCATGTTTGAAAATGAGGTAAGGCTGGTCGCCATATCCCAACCGCTGCATATACTCCTGCCCGATGTCCGTTAGTTGGGTGTCAGTCAGGTGGTCGTCGGGATGCGGATTAAGTGAAACATGAAAGACCGGTTTTTCGGTGCGGAAGTGAGCCGGAACAAACTGCATAAAATCATTCATGCACTCCGTAACATTGAACTGCCCGTCGGCAGGTTCAAAGACAAGATTGGCTCCTAAAATCTTCCCCAATCCTTCGTCCACTTTCTCCTGATTGTATGCCAACGCACCGTACAGGTTGCTTCCGATGTTTATTTTTGCAACCATCTCTGCTTAAACTCTTCCGATAATTCTGTGATTTTTTTTCCAATTTCAACCAGTTCAATGGTCGCTTTCTCCAATTTATAGAGCAAAGCCAATGCTTTTTTTTCTGAAAAATTGGTGTGCAATTCCTTTACGACTTGGTTATAATTCACGCCAACGGAGCGGAATTGAGCGTAAAACGAAGTGAGTTTGGTAACATACTCCAGAGTGGTGAGGTCAGTTTTTACCACTCGGAACTCGTCGCCAAAAATACGGGCAGCGATAAAACGAGCTTTCGATTGTAGCCCTGATTGCTCAAACAGAGTGAGGAATTGGGCGTGCTGGACGGCAGTAAAATTTACCGAATAGCGGAAATTTGCCGGATCATTCTTCGGGGTTCTTCCCCCTTTACCCCTCTTGGGGGTGTTGCTTTCATTTTGATTCATACGTCGGATTTTTTAGTGGTATAATCCGTCGCGTGGCATCCTTGCCACCCATCCAATCATCATACAAATGATTGCTAAAAGCAACCGACTTCGGAGGGTGCGTTCCCCTCTTGTGGGGCAAGCGTTTTTTGCAGCAGAACTTGTTTCGTGCAGCAAAAAACACAGCTTGCTATTTGCCATGACGCAAATAAATTCTGTCCTGAGCAGGGACAGAAATAATGCGAGGTACGAGCCTTAAAGAACGGCATAGATGTAACACGACGTTTCATGCTGCAAAGTTACAGGCTAAAGTATCAGCCTGTACACGAGCCAATAACGCCAAGCGTATCCAAATCGACGCCACTTGCGTCCACCTTGCGAAAAAGTAGCAGTTAAGCTGTGAAATAGGTTTTTATTTGCAGCGGAAATGATTGTATAAACAGACAGCCGGAAAGATAAAAGGATAGTTGTACAGATATAAAAAAAGACAGCCAACTGTGTAGTTATAAATCCTGCTGTTTAGATATTCGACCGACTAAACGGCTAAACGTTCCAACGGCTATACAGCCAAACAGAGGGACGGACAAACGGCTAAACAGCCGGATAGCCGGACAAAGGGACAGATAAGTAAATATATGGCTAAACGAACAGATAGTTCTTCAGCCGGACGGATAGATAAACGAAGTATAACAATTTAAAAGTAAAAACATGGAAAAGAAAACAATGAACGTGGCTTTCTCAACCCAAAAGGGAGGTGCCGGAAAAACAACCTTAACGGTTTTGGTAGCCAGCTACCTACATTATGTGAAAGGATATAACGTAGCCGTTGTCGATTGCGACTTCCCGCAACACTCCATAGCGGATATGCGGAGTCGTGATCTGAAAATGATAGATGACGACGAACACTACAAACTAATGGCTTACGACCAGTTTACCGCTTTGGGCAAAAAGGCGTATGTCGTGATTGAGAGTAGTCCCGAAAATGCGATAGAAGATGCCAAAGAAGTAATCGAAGAAATGCAACCCGATTTTGTATTCTTCGACCTGCCGGGAACAATCAACAATATGGCGGTTATCAAAACCCTATCGTGTATGGATTATATTATTGCTCCCATTGCCGCCGACCGTCTGGTACTGGAGAGTACGCTCCAATACGTGGTTACGATAAATGATGCCCTGATTAGTGTCGGGAAAGCAAAAATCAAAGGGATGCATTTGCTTTGGAATCTGGTGGACGGACGGGAGAAAACCGAGCTGTACGAGGTCTATGAGGATGTTATTGAAAAATTAGGTTTCCCGATTCTTAAAACCTATATACCCGATAGCAAGCGGTTTCGCAAGGAACAATCGGTAAGCCATAAAGCTCTGTTTCGCTCAACACTGTTTCCTGCCGATAAGATATTGGTTAAGGGAAGTAACCTCGATGCTTTAGTCAATGAATTACTGGAAACCTTAAAATAGTATGTTATGGCAGATAAAAAGAAAAAGGAGTTTGACCCGAATGAGATTGATGCCAGCTTTGTCATATCTTCATTCAAGAACAAAGAACGGCTGAACAATCCCAGTTCTGTACCCAGACCTTTATTACCTCCGGAAGAAAAAGAAGAGGAAACAACCTCCCGGCCGGAAACTCTCCGTGAGGAAAATAAACGTAGGCGAAGTAAATCACCTGATTATGAAAGCCTGTTCATTCAAGAAGTAGATATTACGGCACGTAAAGGTAAATCTGTTTACATACGACAAGAACATCACGACAAGATCACAAAGATTATCCAGGTAATCGGCAAAAATAAGGTATCCCTTTTCAGTTATATCGACAATGTGTTGACTCATCATCTTGCGACATATCAGGATGAAATAACGGAACTATACGATAAAAATAATAAATCCATTTTCTAAATCTATGGCAAAGATATTTATAACCGTAGTTGTATTGTACGCCCTCTTTGTAGCGATCTGCCTTTTCAGATTGAATCTATCAAAAAGACGGCAAAAAGATATTGTAGGCAAAGGAAGCTCTATCCACGAAGCGGAAGTTTTGAAAACCGATATTGTTGGGAAAAGCAAGTATGGAAAACGGGCATCAACGCCACTCATATCCAAATTGGAGCCACTCGCTACCACCTCGTCCGAAAACGAAAATACGATAGAAAAACCCCATACTTTTGATCCGTCCGATGAGGTAAAACCGTCCGCTGAGGTACCACAGGAAGAACTGGACGAAGTGTTTTCCGATACTCCATCCGATGATGAAGATAATAAACCTATGGATATAGATTATCCGCTCGAATACGAATCGGATGATGATGTTGCAAAGGATGAGCCGGAGGACGAGGAAACAGAAGAAGTAGAAGGAATGGCACAAGCCGCACTTGCTTCGGGAGTTCCGTTTGAGGATTTGGGAAATGCCGTGCGGACAGTGAACCAAACAAAAGGAGCCACTTCGAAACAGAAGAAAGCAGCAGGTGACACCCTCTTGGAAATGCGACAAACAGATATGTTTGAGCAGTTGATTTCAAAACCCGATGCACGGGAGACGGTAACACGATTGATGAATGCAAGCCTGTCGGCTTTTCATAAGCGTAAGGACAAGGAAGCAGGGAATACCGGAAACGGAAGGAAAGTACCCGATAGTTTTGATATGAGAGATTTCGCATAGCGATGGTATTAACAATAAAAATAAGAAAAGATGAAAGAAAGAGATTATGGTTAGATATGTAAGCAATAACAAAAAGGTCTTTGACCTCCACTAAAAAATTCAAAGTAACATCATTATTTACCCGGTATCGGGACTATCCACCCCGATATCAACTTAACAATTTCTTATTATGATAAAGAAAAAATTTCTTCTGTCGGCAGCCTTTGCCTTGGTTGCCGTTTCAATCGCATTCGCACAAGGAAACGGAGTTGGTGGTATTACAGAAGCTACCAATATGGTGACCTCGTATTTTGATCCAGGCACAAAACTGATTTATGCCATCGGAGCCGTTGTCGGACTGATTGGGGGAGTAAAGGTCTATGGAAAGTTTAGTTCCGGCGACCCCGATACAAGTAAAACCGCAGCCAGTTGGTTCGGAGCCTGTATTTTCCTTATTGTAGCCGCTACCATCCTGCGCTCTTTCTTTTTGTAATCAGCTTCATACCGAAAAAGAGTTATGGAGTATAATATCAATAAAGGAATAGGCAAAAGTGTGGAGTTCAAAGGTCTGAAATCCCAATACCTGTTCATCTTCGCTGGAGGTCTGCTGTCCGTTTTTGTGGTTTTTGTCATCATGTATATGGTTGGTATAGACCAATGGATATGTATAACATTCGGCTTGATAGCTGCTTCGGTATTGGTGTGGCTGACCTTTAACCTGAATCAGAAGTTTGGGGAAAATGGACTCATGAAACTCATGGCTGTCCGAAAGCATCCCCGCTACCTGATTAACAGGAAAACTCCGCACTGCCTGTTCAAACGAAAAAGGAAGGAGGTGGCGTATGCGTAATATTATGAAAGCTGCCACTATCGAAAGCAAGTTCCCGCTGTTGGCAGTCGAACATGACTGTATTATATCGAAAGATGCGGATATTACGGTAGCCTACCATGTGGATTTGCCGGAACTGTTCACTGTAACCGGTTCAGAGTACGAAGCGATACATTCTTCTTGGGCGAAAGCGATAAAAGTGCTTCCTGAATACAGTGTAGTGCATAAGCAAGACTGGTTTGTGCGTGAAACCTACAAACCTGCCACCGATAAAGACGATATAAGTTTTCTATCTCGCAGCTTTGAAAAGCACTTTAATGAACGTCCGTTCCTGAACCATTCATGTTTCCTGTTCCTGACAAAAACAACCAAAGAGCGTATGAGAATGCAGAGCAGTTTTTCATCGCTTTGTCGTGGGAATATCATTCCCAAAGAGGTCAATAAGGATACGAGCGTGAAGTTTCTGGAAGCCGTCGGACAGTTTGAACGGATAGTAAACGATTCGGGATTTATCCGGTTAACCAGGATATCGTCGGACGAAATTACGGGAACAGGTGAAAAGGCGGGACTAATCGAAAAGTATTTCTCCTTGTCGTTGGACGACACCACCTGTTTGCAGGATATGGAACTGGGTGCGGACGGTCTTCGGGTGGGAAGCAAGCACGTTTGTGTCCATACCCTTTCGGATGTGGAAGACCTGCCGGGGAAAGTCGGTACGGATATGCGCTATGAAAAACTTTCCACCGACCGGAGCGATTGCCGTTTGTCATTTGCCGCACCTGTGGGACTACTATTGTCTTGCGACCATATCTACAACCAGTATTTATTTATTGAAGATAGTGCGGAAAACCTGCGAAAATTTGAAAAGAGTGCAAGAAATATGCAGTCGCTTTCGCGGTACAGTCGTGGAAACCAAATCAATAAAGAGTGGATCGACCAGTATTTGAATGAAGCGCATAGTTTCGGGCTGACTTCCATTCGGGCGCATTTCAATGTAGTAGCATGGAGTGAGGATATGGAAGAACTCAAACATATCCGTAATGACGTGGGCAGCCAGTTGGCTCTTATGGAATGTAAACCCAGACATAATACGGTCGATGCAGCCACTTTATACTGGGCAGGTATGCCGGGCAACGCAGGGGATTTTCCGTCGGAAGAATCGTTCTTTACATTTATCGAGCCTGCGTTGTGCTTCTTTACGGAAGAAACCAACTATCAATCTTCGCCAAGTCCATTTGGAATTAAAATGTGCGACCGTATCAGCGGAAGACCGCTCCATGTGGACATTTCGGATTTACCGATGCGAAAAGGAATTACCACCAACCGAAATAAGTTCGTGTTGGGGCCTTCCGGCAGCGGAAAATCTTTTTTTATGAACCACATGGTGCGCCAATACTGGGAGCAGGGAACGCATGTCGTTCTTGTGGATACGGGTAACAGCTATCAGGGTTTGTGTGAAATGATCCGCCGGAAAACCAAAGGAGAGGACGGAATTTATTACACATACACAGAAGAAAGCCCTATTAGTTTTAATCCTTTCTACACAGATGATTATGTGTTTGATGTCGAGAAAAAAGACAGTATCAAAACATTGCTTCTGACACTTTGGAAGTCCGATGACGACAAAGTAAGTAAAACCGAATCGGGAGAGTTGGGAAGTGCGGTAAGCGCCTACATTGCACGTATCCAAGACGATAGAACGATTGTGCCATGCTTCAATACCTTTTACGAATATATGCGGGATGATTACCGCAGAGAGTTAGATGAACGGGAGATAAAGGTCAGCCGTGAAGATTTCAATATCGACAATATGCTCATCACCATGCGCCAATATTATCGTGGTGGACGGTATGACTTCCTGTTGAACTCAACGGAGAATATCGACCTGCTTTCCAAAAGTTTTATCGTATTCGAGATTGACAGTATCAAGGATAACCGTGAGCTTTTTCCCGTAGTCACAATCATTATCATGGAAGCCTTTATTAACAAATTAAGAAGGCTAAAGGGCATTAGGAAACAACTGATTGTGGAAGAAGCATGGAAGGCTCTTTCTTCGGCAAACATGGCTGCCTATATGCAGTATATGTATAAAACCGTCAGAAAGTATTTCGGGGAGGCGATTGTCGTAACCCAAGAAGTGGACGATATTATTTCTTCGCCGATTGTGAAAGAAGCGATTATCAACAACTCCGATTGCAAGATACTTTTAGACCAACGCAAGTTCATGAACCGATTTGATGTAATCCAATCGCTGCTGGGCTTGACCGAAAAGGAGAAAGGACAAATCCTCTCTATCAATATGGCGAATAATCCAAGTCGAAAATACAAAGAAGTATGGTTTGGATTGGGTGGAGTGCAATCAGCGGTTTATGCCACAGAAGTTTCATTGGAAGAATATCTGACGTTTACAACTGAAGAACGCGAGAAACTGGAAGTTCAACATAAAGCGGAAGAACTGGGAGGAAATTACGAATTGGCAATCAAACAGGTTGCCGAAAGTAAAAAAACAATAATCATCTAAATATTAAAGAGTATGAGACGAATAATTCTATGCCTGACGGTGGCTCTGTCCGCCTTTTCTTTTCAGGCAAAAGCACAATGGGTCGTTACCGATCCGACCAACCTTGTACAAAATATCGTTAGTGCCGTTCAGGGAACAACAACGGCTACCAATATGATAAGCAACGTACAAGAGAGTGTCAAAATTTATAAGCAAGGTAAAGAATTTTACGATGCGCTGAAATCAGTGAATAATCTGATAAAAGACGCTCGTAAAGTAAAGAAAACCATTGAAATGGTTAGTGAAATTACGGATATTTATGTGAACGGATTCAATAAGATGCTTGCTGATCCGAATTTCACGCCGAATGAACTGGCGGCTATCTCGACCGGCTATGCAAAACTACTGGATGAGGGCGGTGCATTGGTAACGGAACTCAAAAACATAGTTACCGGAGGAAACGGATTGTCTTTGTCCGATAAGGAACGTATGGAAGTGATAGACGATGTGTATAACAAAATGTTGAGATACCGCAACCTGACCAAGTATTTCACGCAGAAAAGCATATCGGTTTCTTATATCCGCGCCAAAGAAAAGGGCGATACAGAACGTGTTTTATCCTTGTACGGCACTCCGTCCGAAAGATATTGGTAATCAAATAAAGTAATCAGTTATGTTTGATAACCTACACCAGATTTTAGCGAATCTATACCAAGATATGATGCCCTTATGCAGCAACATGATAGGTGTTGCAAAGGGGCTCGCAGGATTGGGTGCATTGTTTTACGTTGCATACAGGGTTTGGCAGGCATTGAGCCGTGCAGAGCCTATCGACATATTTCCATTGCTCCGTCCTTTTGCGATTGGACTATGTATCATGTTCTTCCCCACCATAGTTTTGGGAACTATCAATGCCGTATTAAGTCCTGTTGTCAAAGGTGCGCATACCATTATGGAAAATCAGATTGTCAATGTTCAGTCTTTGCAGACTGAAAAAGACAATTTGGAATACGAAGTACGGGTGCGTGAGGGCAAAGCGTGGCTTGTCAATAGCGAAGAATGGGATAAGGAAATGGAAGAACTCGGAATATGGGACACGCCCGAAATTATGTCCATGTGGATGGAACGGCTTTGGTATGATATTAAAGCATGGTTCAGGGAAGTAGTAAGGGATTTCTTTGAACTCCTGTTTAATGCTGCTGCCCTGACCATTGACACACTTCGGACATTCTTCCTTGTCGTGTTAGCCATATTGGGGCCGATAGCGTTTGCCTTTTCCGTCTATGACGGGTTTCAGGCAACGCTGACACAATGGCTCACACGATACATTAGTATCTACTTATGGCTGCCCGTTTCCGATATTTTTTCTTCCGTATTATCGAAAATACAGGAGTTAATGCTCAAACAGGATATCGCACTACTGCAAGATCCGACTTATATCCCCGACGGCTCAAACGGGGTGTATATCGTGTTCTTGATAATCGGAATTATCGGATACTTCACGATACCGACCGTTGCAGGTTGGATTATTCAATCAGGCGGAGCAGGCGGATATGGCAGTGCAGTTAATAAGACAGCAAGCAAAGCAGGGGGTATCGCCGGAGGTGTTGCAGGTTCAGTAGCAGGTAATGTAGGCGGTCGCCTAATCGGTAAATAAGCGGCGAGCCGCCGCAGGCAATTAATTTATTAAAAACGAAAAAAATAATGGAATTTAAGTCACTAAAAAACATTGAAACAAGCTTCAAGCAGATACGGATTATTGCCATTGTGTTTGTCGTGTTGTGTGCCGGGATAACGGGTTACGCCCTTTGGAACTCATACAGCTTTGCGGAAGCACAACGGCAGAGAATCTATGTATTAGACGAAGGAAAATCGCTTATGTTAGCACTTTCGCAGGATTTGTCGCAAAACCGTCCTGTGGAAGCTAAGGAACATATCAAGCGGTTTCACGAACTATTCTTCACGCTGTCCCCTGATAAGAGCGCCATTGAAAGCAATATCAACCGGGCACTCTTTCTTGTGGACAAAAGTGCTTTCCGCTATTATCAGGATATGCAGGAAAAGGGTTACTACAACCGCATTGTATCGGGCAATATCAATCAGATTATTCAGATTGATTCTGTGGCGTGCAATTTCGATGTGTATCCCTATCATGTAATGACGTACGCAAAGCAAATGATTATCAGGGCAAGTAATGTTACTGAGCGAAGCCTTGTAACACGTTGCAACCTGATTAACTCGGTACGTTCCGATAATAACCCTCACGGGTTCACAATGGAACGCTTTGAAATTCTCGAAAACAGAGATTTACGAACATTAGAAAGGTAAGATTATGATTAAGAAAAAACTAATAGCCGTAAGGGACTGGTTGGAAGACGGTTTGCGGTCGTTGTTAGGGCGGGTAACGCCTGACGGCAGAATAACGATAATCATAATTATGCTTTTAATCTTCAGCGCAGGTTCCATTTACATGACCGTTTCTTCCATTTACAACATGGGAAAGAAAAGCGGTCAGCAGATGCAGATAGAACATATCAAAGGAGTGGAACTGGAATATCAGCAGAAAGCAGATAGTATAAACCATAAAAACGATTTCAATTATGAGTAGTGAAAATGAAGGCAGCGAAAACAAACAGAACGTTGCCGAAACAAAAAAAGAAAAAAAGCCGAAAAAAGAGCTTACCCCGCAGGAGATACAGAAACGGAAAAAGATGCTTGTCTATCCGTTGTTCTTCCTCCTGTTTGCAGGGGCGATGTGGCTCATTTTCGCACCCTCCGGCGGCAAGGATAAACAGCAGACCGACGGATTAAATTCGGAACTTCCCGTTCCCAAAGACGAAGCAATCGTAGGGAATAAGCGGGCGGCTTATGAGCAAGAAGCCATGCGGAACAAAGAGGAGCAGAAACGGCGCAGTCTGCAAGACTTTGCCTTTATGCTCTCGGAAGAAGAAAATAGTAATCAGGTAAACATTACTCCGGATTATGAAGATACTCCAAGTAATGCACAATCTCCTCGAAATGCAATTCAATCCTCCGCTCATGCCTATCAGGATGTAAACCGACAGTTAAGCAGTTGGTATGAACAGCCTGAAACGAACGTGAACGAACAGGCACAAACGGAATTGGCATTGCGTGTTGAAGAACTGGAACGCAAACTGACGGAGGCCGAAGCCGCTAAGAGTGCAGAGGATAAGCAACTGGAATTGATTGAAAAATCGTATCAGATTGCTGCCAAATATTCGCCGGGCGGACAGACAAACCCGGAGGGACAACAAGTGCAAACGGCAAGCAATAGCATGACGGAAAAGGTTATTCCGAAGCCTGTTTCACAAGTACATCACAATATTGTCTCCTTGTTAGCAGCTCCTATGAGCAATGACGATTTTATGGAGCAATACAGTAAGCCCCGAAACATGGGATTTATCACGGCAGCCGGAAACGAAGCGACAACAGAGAAAAACGCTATCCGTGCCTGTGTGTATAAAACTGTAACGCTATCGGACGGAAAAGAACTGCAACTACGCCTTTTGGAACCGATGAGAGCAGGAAACATTCTAATACCTGCAAATACCATTCTGACGGGAAGTGCAAAGATTGGCGGAGAACGTCTTTTGATAACCATTACCTCCATACAGTACGCTGACAATGTGATACCTGTTGAGATGGCGGTCTATGATATGGACGGAATGCAGGGAATATTCGTTCCGAGTTCGGCAGAACTAAATGCGGTCAAGGAGATTGCCGCCAATATGGGTACGCAAATGGGTTCTTCCATAACGATAACCGACGATGCAGGTTCACAGCTTGCTGCCGATTTGGGACGGAGTGCCATACAAGGAGCTTCGCAATACATAAGTAAAAAGATGCGTGAAGTAAAAGTTACGCTGAAAGTGAACTATAAAGTATTGCTGCTCCCAAAAGCATAAAACAACCACTAAAAAATCCAAAGTAACAATTTAGTAATTAACAATTAAAAACAAATTTCGCATGAAACAGTTTCTTATCGCACTCGCTTTTATAGGGTGCATTTTCACAGCCAACGCACAGGAAACAGTGCAGGAAAACAAACAGGAAGTAGAACGCCTGAACGCTCCCACGAAAGGAGATTACTATGACGGTCTGACAAGACCGCTGACCTTTAATAGAATGATACCGCCGTATGCGTTGGAAGTAACATTCTCGAAAACAGTACATATTATTTTCCCTTCAGCAATCCGCTACGTCGATTTAGGTTCTGCCGACTTATTGGCCGCCAAAGCGGACGGAGCTGAAAATGTACTCCGTGTGAAAGCCGCTTTGCGTGATTTCTCTCGTGAAAGCAATCTGGCAGTCATTACAGAAGACGGTAATTACTATACTTTTAATGTGAAATATGCCGATGAGCCTGTGAAGCTATCTGTCGAAATGACCGATTTTATCCACGATGGAGAAGCGGTAAACCGCCCGAATAACGCAATGGAGATTTATATGAGAGAATTGGGGAGCGAGTCGCCATTGTTGGTCAAACTGATTATGAAATCCATATACAAGAACAATGACAGGGAAATAAAGCATATCGGTAGCAAACGTTTTGGAATCCAATACACGCTCAAAGGTATTTATACGCATAACGGATTACTTTATTTCCATATTCAACTAAAAAATTCTTCCAATGTGCCGTTTGACGTGGATTATATCACTTTCAAAATAGTAGATAAGAAAGTAGCGAAGCGGACAGCCATTCAGGAACAAGTAATCGTACCGCTTCGGGCGCACAACAACCTGACCTTGATAGGCGGTAAAAGAACGGAACGGGTTGTGTTTACCCTGCCCAAATTTACGATACCTGACGATAAGCACCTCTTTATTGAACTGAATGAAAAAGAGGGTGGACGTCATCAATCGTTCACGGTTGAGAACGCCGACCTTGTTCGTGCCAAAGTAATCAACGAATTAAAGGTGAAGTAATGAAGCGGTTATCTATCCTCTTATCACTGGCGTTGTGCTTAGTCTTTATAGACCAAGCACACGCACAGCGTTGCCTTCCCGGAATGCAGGGCATACAGGTAACAGGCGGAATGGTGGACGGTTTTCATTCTTCGTCCAAAAAGAACGAGTTGGGTTACTACTTCGGAATGTCGATGGCAACCTATACCAAACACGCAAACAAGTGGGTATTCGGTGCGGAGTTCCTCAATAAATACTATCCGTACAAAAAAGACAGGATACCCGTGAGCCAATTTACGGCAGAGGGTGGTTATTACCTGAAATTCCTTTCCGACCACTATAAAGTAGTCCTCTTCTCTTTGGGTGGTTCGGCTCTCGCCGGATACGAAACAAGCAACTGGGGAGAGAAGACACTCTTTGACGGTTCTACGCTTCGGGACAAAGACAGCTTTATCTACGGCAGTGCGATTACGTTGGAAATGGAAACTTATTTGTCCGACCGTGTTGTGTTTCTCCTGACTGCCCGTGAGCGGATATTGTGGGGGACATCGACAGGGCATTTCCATACCCAGTTCGGAGCGGGACTAAAATTTATCATCAAATAAAAACGAAATGACAATGAAAAAAACAGCAGCCTATATTTTATACACGCTACTGCTTGCGGCAGTAGTCTGTGCCTGTAGTGACGACTTGGATATTCTTCAGGCTTACACATATGATTTGGTTTGTATGCCGGTGCAGAAAAAAATCCTTCAGGGCGAAACTGCGGAGATCCGCTGCCAATTGGTAAAAGAAGGGAACTATGAGCAGGCACGGTTCTTTATCAGGTATTTTCAGCCTGATGGAGTTGGCGAACTGAAAATGGATGACGGAACGGTATTCTTGCCGAATGATTTATACCCATTGGATAGGACAACTTTCAGACTCTATTACACTTCCCATAGTACCGACCAACAGGTTATCGACGTGTATATCGAAGATAATTTCGGGCAGGTCGTTCAAAAGACTTTCAGTTGGCAGAATGATAACGGGGATAGTAGCGGAACGGAAGATGAGAAATAGTTAGCGAGCGTCCGGAGTAATTCGGACGCTTATCGTATTTACCCAATGACTATGAAATATAGCATCACATTCTTTATCGCCTTGCTCTATTTGCCGGTATCGGAACAGCAAACCAGGAAAGCAGGAATAGAGAGGTTTACGGAAAAAATATATTCTGCAAAAGAGTTCAGACTGGTAGCCGATTCATTACAGATGAGCATTGACGAGCTTTGTGATTATCCACTAATCTTTCCGATTAGAAATACTGGACGTATTTCTTCAGACTTCGGGTGGCGGAAACATCCAATAACCAAAGTGAGACAATTTCACACAGGAATTGATATTCCGAAAGCTAAGGATACGGCGGTATATGCCACAGGAAATGGTGTTGTAATCCGTAAAGGATACTGTTCGGGGTATGGATATTTTATAGAAATTCAGCATTCAGGTGAGTTCCGTTCATTCTATGCGCATTTGAGCCGGACATTGGTCAATACAGGGGACTTAGTAGAAATAGCGCAGCAAATCGCTTGTGTGGGTAATAGCGGAGTATCGACAGGTAGCCACTTGCATTATGAGGTAAGGAAAGGAAAACGATTCCTCAATCCGGTGGAATGGTGCTACAGCCTGCATGTAATCCTCTCTGGTTTCGACCAAAAAAGGGGCTTATAAAAGCCCCTCATCCGCAAAACTGGTATAGGTTTCCTCCGTCATTATCAGATGGTCTATAAGGTGGATGCCGATAATTTTACAGGCTTCCGCCAATTTCTTGGTTATCACCATATCCTCATGGCTTGGTCTTGTAGTACCGCTGGGATGGTTATGGGCGATACAGATGGAAGAACTGTTCACCTTTAACGCAGTCTGTAGTATGACACGGTTATCTACTACCGTGCCATTCAAACCACCTACACTAACCAACTTGATGCCCAAAACCCGGTTGGCTCTATTCAAGAACACCGCATAGACTTCTTCGTGGTGTTGCATGCAGTCTTTATGAGCTTCCCTGAATATCCTGGAAGCATCCGCAGAACTTTTAACGACGGCGCGTTCGCTCGATTTAACCTTATCTTTATAAGATACTGTAATTTCCGGAATGTTGAAATAATCTACTTTCATGATACAAAATTTTAATTATGAAACAATAATTTTTTGCTTTCACAACCACAGGGATTATGCTCACTTCATGCAAGGTTTTGGTGAAGAATACGCTTTTTTCTTTCGGCTTGCCGGTAAAAAGAAAAAAGGAAGATTGTTTACCAAACCAGAGGCTCGACCTTGCTACTTGTGAGTAAATGCCTGTAACTTTGCTAAAAAATTAGTGGAGAAACGACAATGTCACCCAATAGCCAATACAGTAAAGGCGATTGGGCATGAATAGGCTTTTTGTTACTTTTTCTCCCGTCCACTAAAAAAGTCATGGAAAAAGTAACGGCGGAAAAATCCGCCGTCTATTTATGTTATATCAGTTCCAAACATATCATTGAAGAATGTTACCAGTTCTTTTCGGAGTAAACTATCCCAATACAGTGATGCGGGATGATAGGGTTCGTGTCGCCCGATTTCATAGGCAATGTCTAATTTCGTAAAACGTATGCCTTCCTCATAGCGTTGTTTCGTGCCGGGCAACCAGTTGTTTCGCCTTTGTTCCTGTTGAATTTCTCTTAGTTGGGTTAGCATAAAGGCATAATTCTCGCCAACCGTATGTCCTGACTCCATTTTATAATGACTTTCCAAACAGTCTTTACATTGTCTAATGGCAGCATTGAGGTCTGTTACCTCAATGCTGTTTCCTGTGATGTCTTTGATTGTTTTCATGTCTGTTTTTTTAGATTATTGTTTCTATTGCTATAATCGGGGCATTTTTTGAAAGCCATTCTTTTATATGCTCCATATTGTACTCAGAGGTAATAATGGCTGTGTGTCCGTCTATTTACGTAAATCGTGTACTCTCATAGGTGTCACACCATTCTTTCAGTGTAACTACGCCCCAAGTTTTATAATCGCCTGTAAACATTCGGTTTATCTCCTTTATAGTTTCCGAAAATGTAACCTTGATTGTTTGGTATTGGTCATCTATGATTTCCAAATGATGGAGCGATCCGAACTCGTCATGCAGTCGGGCGTGCGACCAGTCGTATTCAAATGTGTCATCTCCCCATCTGTGTGGCTCATCGAAGCGCACTTTTACTTCTGCGGTGTGCTTCGTAATATTTATCGCTTCAATAGTTCCTGTTACCATTAAGCCTGTAAAAATGGACTTACAACGCTTTCCTATTATGTTTTCGTTTACTTCTGTCGTTTTCATATCTTTTGATTTTGTGGGCGGATTGCTCCGCCATGATTTGTTAGAATAATGATAATTGTAATGGCTTCCGCCCTGTGATTTCATCGAATAGGTTTTTAGCCTGTTTAAGTACGATTATAGCATATTTGTCATTCTCTCCGCTACTCTTGGCAAGTCCTGTCATTAACTCATTTAAAGCGGCTTTTAGGCTGTCTCTTCGGTTTTCAAATATGCTTCCCCATACGCCCAAGCCGTAACCTGCTCCACCTGTCGTGTATGAATAACTCATGCCGTAGCTCCATTTACCGTTATCGCCTTTGCCTACTGTGATATAATTACTTACCGCCCAACCGTCTTTGTGGGGAAATTCAATGCGTTCAAGCTCCTTAAAATCGGGTTTTTCCAACCAACCGTATTCGTTAAAATCCTTTTTCGTAAAGCCGAATAGTAAATGACGGTCGTAATCCCGTTTATTCATTATGATTTGTCGTGGAGTGTCGCCAAAACTTTCGTATTCCTCAATAATTGCCCTGTCATTCTTGCGCAATGCGTTTAGGTAAATAGCAACTTGATGCCGTTCTACTCGGCAGAAATTGACTTCTTGAATCTCTTTCAGTTTTTCGTATGCTGATAATTCTTTATATCCCATGATTGTAGTTTTTTGTGGGGCGGATTTCTCCGCCCCTTGTTGATATTTAATTGATTAATCTAATCCGAGATAGCACGCCAAACGTGGCTCTTTCGACTTGGGGAATACCCACCCTGCAAGCTTTTGACCATTGAAAGTCAATCGACTATTAAACCGTCCACCCATTGCCCGAAGTTCGTCTTTGATTGATTTGGTATCTCCAAATACCGCTACCGCTTTGGCTGAATACTCCACCATTGTACAACCGCCTTTACTTATACCGCTGTTATCTGTCGGAGGTATTGGCGATGTTTTTTTAGTCGGTTTACTTGTCGAATTGAGGTGTATATTCTCCTCGTTTCCTGCGGTGTAGGCAAATGCCTCAATCGCCCGTTCACGGTTATATAAAGACACTTTTTCGATTATCCAACCGCTGTACTTGCTTTCGCCTAAATAATAGCCAGCGCCCATGCTCCATTTTTCCCGATGCTCGTAATCTTCATTAAATTCGGCTAAATAGGCGGTTTCCTCGAAATTGGGGGCGTGTTTCCGCATTTCTGAAAACAAGTCCCTTTTGTGCTTGGAAAAGCCTAAAATAACGGTGCGTTGTGTACTGTGGGCGAAATAGTCCGTTTGACTGTCGCTATCGTTTTGTTGCAATCGTGCCACGATAACCGCTTGTGCATCTTCGGGTAGTATTTCAGCAAAGCGTTTGCGACCTATTGTTTTTACCTCTTCCACTCTGATGCGTTCCTTTTCGGCTTCATCTGCTTCCGCTTTACTCTTCTGCTCTGCTTCTTGAAAAAGTATAGCAACCTCGAAACTGTCCATAAACTGAGGATTTTCGCTGTCGTAATAGAAACCGATACCGAATTTTTCTTTCAAGGGTCTGATTATGTCGGCTGTGAGAAAATCCTTTGTCGTTAGGTCTATTAGCTTATAAGTAATACCCCATTGATTTGTTATAATATCGTACACCACATAACTGTGATAGCTATAACCCTCCATTTGGATTATCTGATTGACTTCTACCACTTGTTTGGCTCTGTCAATGCTCTTATTTGCACCTAATAAAAATACTTTGCTCATAATTCTAAATTTTAATGGTTTACAGAAAAGACAGCATCACGAGAAGAAAGAGAATTATAGCACCCAAACCCACGAAGAAAGAGAGGATACCCTGAATAACAGGAAGGAAGAAATATAAACCCGCTAACGCCCAAATAAACCCTGTTCCCCATACGGAAAACCCCAAAGCCACGAAAACGATTTTTAAAACCAATTTTATGCTAATTGGAAGGTAGGCTGTCGGTCGTTGTTTCCTGTTTTTTTCTATACTTCTCATAATTTCTGACTTTTTTTTTATGCCGTATCGG
>ENA-UOOH01000636-UOOH01000636.1-fermentation-metagenome-genome-assembly--contig:-NODE-636-length-38858-cov-17.863799_pt1 | contig 38858 bp, 33 predicted proteins | sample MGYA00245778_ERZ724025 | MGnify/ENA primary metagenome ERZ724025 (study PRJEB28704, sample SAMN03018313) | fermentation metagenome | biome: anthropogenic terrestrial biome; feature: soil; material...
ACTCTATCTATTATTTCTAGCTCAAATCTTAAAAAATACTTTTGAAATTACCTCTTATATCAAACTTATATTATATCAAATCAATTTTCAGAAAATCAGCAGTCGTGCAGATGGTCCCACGGGTACGGCTGGTGGACAGCCTCGGGATGCTGATGTTTGAACCACGTGATCTGGCGGCGGGCGAATTGCCAGGTGGCGGTAACGATCCGCCGGTGCATCGTTTCATAGTCGATCGCACCGTCCAGGTATTCGGCGATGACGCTGTATCCCAGCGCCTGCCACGCGGTCGGCGACTGAAGCAGTCCCTTGCCGATGGCGGCAGCGGCTTCGTCGATCCAGCCGTTCTCCAGCATCCGGCCCGTGCGTATGGCGATGCGTTGTTTGAGCTCTTCCCGGTCCCGGGTCAGGTTCCAGACGGTCGCATTGTAACGCAACTGCGGCTCGTGCATGGTCTGCAATTCGCTCATGGAGCGCCCGGTAATGGTATGGACTTCCAGCGCGCGGATCAGTTTGCGGCGGTGGTCGTGCCAGCGCTCGTAATCCCCCGGGGATTTTTCGCGCACGATATCTTTCAGCCGGGCAAACCCGGCGTCATTGTCGTACAGACGGTCCAATTCGGCGCGCAGTTCCCGGTCCGCCGGCAGGGGGTCAAGCCCGTACAGCAGCGCCCGGATGTACATGCCGGTGCCTCCGGCGACGATCGGCAGGCGGTTCCGGGCGTGAATGTCGCGAATCGCCTGTTCCGCCAGTTCCAGAAATGTGTAAACGTCCACCCGTTTCGAGAAATCGAAAACGTCGATCAGGTGGTGAGGCACTTTACGGCAGTCCTCCGCCGACGGCTTGGCCGTGCCGATGTCGAGCCCTTTGTAAAGCTGCATGGAATCGGCGGAAATGATCTCCCCGCCGGTTTCGGCGGCAATGCGGAGCGCGAGTTCGCTTTTCCCGGAGGCGGTGGGACCGGTTATGACCAGGAGCCTATTCATGGTCCACAGCCGGAACCGTGGCGGGCTCCTGCCGCTTCCGGGCTTTTTCGCCGGAAGGATGGAGGATGGCCGACAAAAAATAAATTCCCAGTCCGACGCAGATCGCGGTATCCGCTACATTGAACGCGGGAAAATGAAATTCCCTGCCGGCAGAATTCCGATAATAAAAATCCAGAAAATCGATCACTTCGCCGCGCCAGACCCGGTCGATGGAATTTCCCACAATCCCGCTCAGCACGATAAAAAGCGCCCAATAGCGCTCGGTCCGTCCCTCGGTCAGCCAGCGCATGAAGCAGAGCGCCGCCCCCGCCACCAGTATCCCGATGGCCAGCAGGAACCAGACCTGTCCCTGCATGATTCCCCACGCCGCGCCCTTGTTGGTCACGTAGACGAGGTCGAACACGTTCGGGATGATGGGAATATGGTTTCCGCGCAGGTAATGAGCGGCGAGGATTTTGGTGATCTGGTCGACAATCAGGAGAACCGCCCCGAATCCGGCGGCCCAGGCGATGATACGACGTTCGCGCGGGTTTACCGGCAGGTCTTTCTGGATCAAATTACTCAGCATGAGGGTTGCGTCCGTTGTTTTTTTCTCGAATGGATTTACATGCCGTGCAGTACATGGCATACGGGCGATATTCGAGGCGGGCTTCGGCAATCCGCTGGTCACAGTCCATACAATAGCCGTATTCGCCCTCGGCCAGGCGTTCCAAAGCATGCTCGATCATTTTAAGGACGTCGCCGTCCTTGCTCAAAAGCTGGAGTTCGAATTCGTTGCGGGCACTGTCGCTGCTGACATCCGCCATATGGGTGGTCACGCCGCGTTTGTCCAGGTTGTCCGAATTCAACGCTCCCTCCAGGCGCACCTGCATCCTGCCGGTAATTTCGTCGCGCGCCCGCATCAACAGATCATAGTATTTCTTATCGGCATCCGCCATTTTGGCGGTTTTGGTTTTCTGGGTCTTTGCCATAATACACCTCCAGCCTTAATAAATTACCTGTCATTCAGGATTTAGCCCAGTAATATATCACAAAAAATAGGTTTTTCAATGGTAATTTCGTGCAGACAAGCTAAATTAGAGATTTCAGGAGTCATTATACCTATGGAACATGCGCTGATCGACCTCCATATTCACAGCACCGCTTCGGACGGCTGCCGAACTCCCGCCGAGCTTGTCGCCATGGCGGCCGAACGGAAGCTGGCGGCGGCGGCGCTTACCGACCACGACACCGTGGCCGGGCTCGATGAATTTCTCCGCGCCGCCGAAAACAGCGGCGTGACCGCGGTCCCGGGGGTGGAGATTTCCACCACGTTCGATCACCGCGAGGTCCATATCGTCGGCCTTTTCATCGACCACCATTCCGTCCAGCTCAATGTCTTCCTGAACGAAATCCGCACCCAGCGCCACGAGCGCAACCTGAAAATCATTTCCAAGCTCCAGGAACGCGGTTACGACATCTCCCTCGAGGAAGCGGCGGCGCTGGCCGGCGGCGACGTGGTGGGGCGGCCGCACATCGCCCGGGTGCTTTTCGAGAAATACGAGGAATTCACCACCCTTCAGGACGTATTCGACAAACTGCTCAAAAAGGGCCGTCCCGCCTACGCCTCCCGGTCGCTGACGACTCCGGTCGAGGCCATCCGCCAGATTCACGCCGCCCACGGCGTGGCGGTATGGGCGCACCCGATCTTCCGCCAGCCCAATGAATATCAATGGTGCCGCAAGGCCATCAAATACCTGAAACACGCCCAGCTCGACGCGCTGGAAGTCTATTATTCGAGTTTCAACTCCGACCAGACCGATGCGCTCCGCAACTACGCGGCGGAATTCGAACTCGCCATGTCGGGTGGCTCGGACTATCACGGCGCCACCCTCAATGAAGTCCAGATGGGTATCGGTAACGGCGGACTCCGCGTTCCTTATGAATTTTATGAAACGCTTTGCAGCCTGGCAGAAAAATATCGCTGAATTCAGGGGGAATTGCCGTCGGCTTTTCCTCCTGTACCCGGCGTTGTTCATCGCGGCCGGGGTGGTCTGCGGTTCGAACTGGGGATGGCTCCTGATCCCGGTGTTTCCGCTGGTCTGGATCTTTTTTTCCCGCCGCGAAGCGTTGGCTTTCGGGGCGGCGGGAGCGGCGGCGGTTCTTGCCGGCATGATTCTTTCCCACGAGCCGGACTCCTCGTACCTCCGTAAACTGGACGGGCGCGATTCCGCCGGTGAAATCCTCGCCCGGGTCACCGACACCAGCTACGGAGGGGAAAAAATTCCGTGGCTTGCACCCCCGAAATTCTTTCAGGCCGAGCTCCTCGCCATCCGCCTGAACGGCGAAAGCGAACTCACCCCCGTCTCCGGCAGCATCATGATCAGCGCCGCGGACGCCACCCCGTTTTACGGCGACTTCCTGCGCCTGAACGGTGTTTTCCGCACGCCCCGCCAGGAAGTGCTGCGCCGTTCGACCGTTGTATCGCCCGGCGGCGCCGCGCCTCCCCGCGACACCTGGGATACCCTCGGTTTCGATTACAGCGCCTATCTGAACAACCGCGGCATCGCCCATATCTTTTACGCCTCGGACTTCAGCGAAGCCGACGGCAGGCTCAACTGGTACCGCCAGGCTTACCGGCTGATCCTGCGCGGACGCGAAAGCACGCTGGCGGTCGCCGCCTCTCCCATCCGTTCCGACGCCGACAAAGGAATGATCGCGGCTCTGCTGTTCGGATGCCCGCAGGGCGTGGACCGCGAATCGCGCAAGAGCTTTATTTTTACCGGCACCATCCATATTTTCACCGTCAGCGGACTGCACGTGGGGATCGTGGCGCTGTTGACGGGACTGCTCCTGCGCGGCGTGCCGTTCCGGACACGTTACCTGCTGATTCCGGCGGCGGTGCTGGTATACGTGCTGGCTACCGGACTGAACGCGCCATCGGTCCGGGCGTTCATCATGATCGCGGTCTGGTGCGCCTGCCGGGCGTTCCTGTTGAAAACGCCGGGGCTGAATCTGGTGTTCGCGGCGGCGGCGTTGCTGCTGTTGCTGCAACCGGGCTATCTGTTCGACATGGGGTTCCAGTATTCGTTCGTCACGGTCGGGTTCCTGATCCTGTCAAGCGGTTTCACCACCCGGATCAATGAACGGCTGCTCGAGCGCCAGCGCTGGATTCCTCCGGCGCGCCTGACCCGCCGCGACCGTCTGTTCGCCCGGTGCGGCACCAAACTTTTCGCCGCGCTCAGCGGATGTATCGTCGCCTGGCTCGCCGGAAGCACGATCGCGCTGTATTATCAGGGCATATACGTGCCGTTTTCGGTGGCGGCGAACCTGTTGCTGATTCCGCTGGTCTGGCTGCTTTATCCATTGACCGCGCTCGCTCCGCTGCTGCCTCCGGCGGCGTACCTGACCGAACTCAGCCTTGAACTGATGCGGCTGGCCTGCGATTTCTTTTACAGCAGTTTCCCCGGCACGGCCTGCGCCAAGCCGCCGCTATGGTCGATTTTCAGCTTTTTCGTAGCGCTGGCGGTCCTGCTGGGTGTTCGGCGCAAGGGCTGGATCGTCGCGGCCTCGGTAGTCATGGCGCTGTCGATCGGGCTCTGGCATTATATGGCGCTGTCGCAGCCGGCGCGGGTTCAGGTGCTGCATGGCGGGGCGTCCGGCGTCCCGGCGCTGGTGATCACGGCTCCCGGCGGCGACGACGCCGTCATGGTCAACGCCCCGTCCTACGAAGCGGCCAACGCGGCAGGGATGCTGTTGCGTGCGCGCGGGATCGAACGGCTCGACAAGCTGATTTTCACCCGCGGGCTGAAAGCCTACAGCGGCGGCGCCGAAAAACTGTTCGACATCCTCACCGTCAGCGAAATTGTCACGCCGCCCTCTTTTTCCCGGCGCGAATACCTGGCGCGGCTTCTCCCGGAGTTTCCCCGGAAAGTTTCCGCGCTTTGCGCCAATCCCAAAATATCGGCTGAAAATCAGCGAAGCACCATTGAATATTCCTTTGGAAGCCTTATTATAAAGATCGAAGTTCTGTCGACCGACTATGGAATCAGCCGCCTGACCCTGGACGCCGCCGGTTATCCTCCGTTGCACCTGGAACTGACGAACAGCAGCATATTGGAAATAAACGAATATGAATTCAGACCGTAAAAAAATGAAAATCTGCCATGTCATTACCCGGATGATCGTGGGCGGAGCGCAGGAAAACACCCTGTTCACCATCATCGGCCACCTGCAGAAGGGGCATGAAGTCGTCCTGCTCACCGGCCCTACCAGCGGCCCGGAGGGTAAACTCCTGCAGATCGAAGGGCTGCCCAAGTTCGAAATCATCGAACTGCCGTCGATGGTCCGCGAGATCAACCCGCTTCAGGACCTGAAAGCGTATTTCGCCATGAAGAAAATCTTCCGCGAACGTCAATTCGACGTAGTCCACACCCATACCTCCAAAGCCGGAATCCTCGGCCGCGCCGCCGCCTGGAGCGCCCGCGTCCCGGTCGTGGTGCATACCGTGCACGGACAGGCGTTCCATCCGTACCAGAGCAAAATCAGCAATTTCATTTACCGGATGGCGGAGCGCTTCGCGGCTCGCCGTTCGCACAAGATTTTCACCGTGGCACAGGCCATGATCGAACAGTGCGTGGAGGCCGGGATCGGCCCGCGCAAGCTCTACATGGTCGTTTACAGCGGCATGGAGATCGATAAATTCCTGAACGCCAAGCCCGATCCCGTCCTGCGAGGCCAACTCGGCATCCCGGAACACGCCAGGGTGATCGGCGCCATCGGGCGGCTTTTCCCGCAGAAAGGTTACGAATACATCATCCCGGCCGCCCGCCGGATTCTCGACGTCCACCCCGAAACCCATTTCCTGATCGTAGGCAACGGTTCCATGCGCGAAGAACTGGACGCCCGGATCGCCAACCTCGGCATGTCCGATAAATTCCATTTCGCCGGACTGGTGCCGCCCGACGAAGTCTGCCGTTACACCGCCCTGATGGATATCCTGGTCCACCTTTCCCTGCACGAAGGGCTGCCGCGGGCGGTGGTACAGGCGCTGGCGTGCGGCAAACCGGCGGTCGGTTTCGCGCTCGACGGCACGCCCGAAGTGGTGATCCCCGGCGAAACCGGCTATCTGGCCGCGCCCGAAAGCGAGGCGGACGCCGCCGCGGGTGTCATCCGAATCCTCGACAATCCCAAACTCGCCGCGCGCATGGGCGAAAACGGACGGAAGCTCGTGGCCGAGCGCTTCCCCTGGCAAAAAATGGCGGATATCCTTGAAGATGAATACGAACAGCTCCTCCACAAAGCTCGCTGACGTCCTGCGCCGTTACGGCCGGATCGCCATCGCCTATTCCGGTGGCGTCGACAGCACCCTGCTGGGGGCCGCCGCCGTCCGGGCCCTCGGCCGCACCAATGTCCTGCTGATCCACGCCGTCACACCGTTCGCGGTCGACGCCGTCGGCGAACCGGATATCCCGTTGCTCCGCCTCGAGCTCAACCCGCTCGACAGCCCGGAAGTCGTCGCCAATTACCCGGACCGTTGTTATCATTGCAAAAAAATGCTGATGAGCGCCATCCGCCAGGCCGCCCGGATACATGGCTTCAATACCCTGGCCGACGGTTTCAATAAATATGATTTATCCGACTACCGGCCGGGCGCACGGGCCGCCGACGAGCTCGGGCTGGTGCATCCGTTCCTGGAAGCGGATATGGACAAAGACGATATCCGCGCCCTCAGCCACGAATACGGCCTGTCAAACTGGAATGCCCCGGCGGACGCCTGTCTTGCCTCGCGGATTCCGTACCATACGCCGATCACCGCCGTCCTGCTGGACCGTGTGCGAACGGCCGAGCAAGGGTTGCGCAAGCTCGGATTCCTCGGGCACCGGGTACGCGTGTTCGGGGCGGAAGCCCGGATCGAATTACAGGAAAAGGACTTTGCCCTGCTGCCCGTCAACCGTCCGCAGATATTGGAGATTCTCCGTCAGGCGGGTTTTTCGCGCTTCACGGTGGACCTGCAGGGCTACCGCCGCGGTTCGCTGAACGGTTGAGATTTCCGAAACGCGGGCAAAAAAAATGCAGGCCTTTCGACCTGCATTAATAATGAATCATACAAGATGAATCAGTGGCGACGCTGGGCAGCTTTCCGCTTTGCTTCGCTGGGCTTCTCATAATGTCTGCGATTCCGAAGCTCTTTCAAGGTACCTTCCTTGTCGAGTTTCTTCTTCAGCCGACGCAAGGCGCGATCAATCGCTTCGCCCTTCTTTACGCGGACTTCAGTATCCATAGCATTCACCCCCTTTTTCGGACAGTTGACGGTTCATCTTCATATCTACGGTCAATCCGTAGCAAAACCGGCCTCGTCAGCCAGCAATGATTTCAATTTGGTCAGGGCCTGATTCTGGATCTGGCGCACGCGTTCGCGGGTACGCCCGATTTCCTGGCTGACTTCTTCAAGCGTCTTCGGACGGTTGTTATCCAGTCCGAAACGCATTTTAAGGATCATTTTTTCCCGTTCGTCGAGTTCTTCCAGCAGCGAGAGCAACCGGCGCACCGATTCCACGTCCGCCATGATCTGGTCCGGCGTAATCGCCCGGCGGTCCGGGATGATATCCTGAAATTCGCCGTCTTCGCCCTGTTGAATCGGGTCATGCAGCGAAAACGTACGCAGGTCGGCCAGGCGGAGTCCCGCCACCGTTCTTTCGCTGAAATCAAGGCTGCTGGCGATTTCGGCGTCGGTCGGTTCACGGCCAAGCTCTTCGGCCAGCTTCATCCGCACCGATTTGATCTTATTGATTTTACCCGCCGACTGCACCGGGATACGGATCGTCCGGCTCTGGTTGGCCAGGGCGCGGCGCATCGACTGCTTGATCCACCATGCCGCATAGGAGCTGAATTTAGCGCCCTTGGCGGGGTCGAATTTCTCCACGGCCCGCATCAGCCCGATGTTTCCTTCCGAAATCAGGTCGAGGAGCGGCAGGCCCAGCCCTTTGAAGTCGTGGGCGATTTTCACCACCAGACGCAGGTTGGCCATGATCAGGGTGGAGCGTGCTTCTTCATGCGCATAGCGGTCGTCGCTGTGGATCTGGGCCGCCAGTTCAACTTCTTCACGCTTCGACACCAGCGAAATCTGGCCGATGTCGTGCATGTAGGTTTTCATCGTATCGTTTTTGGAGCCGAGGCTGGCATCGGCCCTCGCTTCTTCTTTCGCGGCGGCGGCGGCGGTTTCCGCTTCTTTCTTGCGGGGTTTCGAACGTTTCTCCGAACCTTCGCCCGAAGCTTCATCATCGTCGTCGTCTTCCGATTCGATTTCCACGTCCGCTTCCACTACGGCTTTGCTCCGCTTGCTCTTGCCCTTGCCCTTTTCGGGCAGCGGCGGAAGCTCAAACGCCTCATCGTTGTCAAAACGGATGCCGCCAACGGTATCCTCATCTTCAATGATGATGATTTCTTCTTCCAGAATCTTCTTGTTTTCGCCCTTGAACCCTTTGCCCGCGTTCGCGGCGGCCTTTTTGCCTTTCGCCGGTTTTTCGGCTTCAACTTTCGGGGGTTCCGGCTTTTTCACGGATTTCTTTTCGGGAGCGGCCTTTTCCGGCTTCACATTTTTCTCGGGAACGGCTTTCTTCACCGGTTCCGCCTTGGCGGCGGGAGCGGGTTTCCGGGCAGCAGGAACAGGTTTTTCAACCACTTCCTTTTCTTTTTTCGCCGGAACCGTTTTTTTCTTTGCTATATCAACTGATTTCTTCACATCTAATTTCTCAACCGTGACAGTTTTGGCTGCCGGCTTTGTTTCAGCTTTCACTTTTTTCGATGAAACGTCTTTCACTGCTTCGGGCGGAACGGCAACAATCACTTCCCGTTCTTTCGAGGGAGCCGCTTTCACGGCCTTGCTGTTCGCCGGAGCAATTGTTTTCGCATCAACTTTTTTGGGCGCCGGCTTTTCAATCTTTTTTGCCGGGGCTGCTTTGACGGCAGGCGTTTTCACCGCCGGGGCTGCTTTGACGGCAGGCGTTTTCACCGCCGGGGCGACTTTGACCGCTTCGGCCTTCTTCGCCGGGGGAGTTTTTTTGCTGACGGGGGCTTTGACCGGTTCCGTTTTCCGGGCAGGCGCTTTTACCGCCTGGGCTTTGACCGGGGCGGCTTTCGACGGAACCGGTTTTTCAGTCTTTTTCGCCGGGGCCGCCTTCGCGGCGGAAGCCTTGGCAGGCGCAGTTTTGGCCGCATCCCTGGCGGGAGCGCCCTTGCCTGCAGTCGCATTCTTCGATTTTGTATTCGAAACTACCGGTTTTGCTTGCTGTTTTGCCATCGTTTTTATATCAATTGATTTATAATGATACGATCCCATCAGGAACATTAAGTCCGTTAAACCAAATAATATACACGGTGGTTTTTAAAATGTCAACAAAATAAAGAAAATATTTACGGATTTCACAACCTTTCCGATTGAAAAACGCTTCAGGCATGATAGATTATTTTTCGTTTTTATCAAAATATCCGGTGGAGAACTATGTCAAAATTGAAAACAATCACGGCAAATGACGATGTCAGCGCCAAGGATTACCTTGAAACAGGCTACCTCCGCGAGCTTCAGCTCGAACGCCTGCAGAAAACCGTACGGCGCTGTTATGACAATGTGGCGATTTTCCGCGAACGCATGGACGCGAAAAAACTCAAGCCCGACGACGTTAAAAAACTCGACGATCTCGCCAAGCTCCCCTTTACCACTAAATTCGACCTGCGCGACACCTATCCCTTCGGCCTCTGTTCCGTGCCGATGAACCAGATCGTGCGCCTTCACGCCTCCAGCGGCACCACCGGCAAGCCGATCGTCGTCGCCTATACCCAGCACGACCTCGACGTCTGGACGGAGTCGATGGGGCGCAGCATGGCCGCCTGTGGCGTCACCCGCAATGACACCATCCAGGTTTCCTACGGCTACGGGTTGTTCACCGGCGGGCTCGGCGCGCATTACGGCGGCGAATTCCTGGGCGCGACCGTCGTGCCCACCTCCGTCGGCAACACCCAGCGGCAGTTGATGGTCATGCAGGATTTCGGCGTCACCGTGATCTGCTGTACCCCCAGCTACTTCACCTACCTGATGGAAAAAGCGGCGGAAAGCGGAATCGACCTGAAACAGATGCCGCTCCGGGTCGGCATTTTCGGCGCCGAGCCCTGGACCCGCGAAATGCGCGACCATATCGAAGAAGGCGCCGGCATTATGGCGCATGACATTTACGGACTGTCGGAAATTTCCGGCCCCGGCGTCGGCATCAACTGCAAGCACCGCGATGGACTGCATATTTTCGAAGACAACTTCTATCCGGAAATCATCGACCCCGACACCGGCGAAGTCCTGCCCGACGGCACCTCCGGCGAGCTCGTTTTCACCACCATCAACAAAACCGGCATGCCGCTGATCCGCTACCGCACCCGCGACATCACCTGCCTGATGGCCGAAAAATGCGCCTGCGGCCGTACCATCCGCCGTATCCAGCGCATCAGCAGCCGTACCGACGACATGATGATCATCCGCGGCATCAACGTATTTCCGTCGCAGATCGAATCGGCGCTGCTGGCGGTCAAGGGAACCCAGCCGCATTACAATATCATCCTGTACACCGAACACGGCCTCGACCAGATCGAGGTGGACGTGGAAATCACCGAGAAAATGTTCAACGACCAGATCCGCGAACTGGAAAAACTCCAAAAGAAGATTTCCGACTCCATCGAACAGGTGATCGGCCTCCGGGTCAAAATCAAACTGGTGGCGCCCCAGACCATCCAGCGCAGCGAAGGCAAAGCCAAGCGGGTCATCGACCGCCGCGAACGCTGACCGCTGCACCGCGCAAATTCCAAAGCCTTACGGCCGGACGACACTGTCGCCGGCCGTTTTTTGTGTCCGGTTGGGATAAAAAGAGATCAGGCGCCGTCCGTATGAACGGCGGGGCGGATGTAGACCAGTTCCGTCAAGTCGTTGTTCCACGGGGCATAACGGGCATTGAGCAGCCCGGCGGCATGAATGCGGCAGGGAGTGACGGTCAGGAAACCGGCGATTTTCCGAATCGCCTCCAGCTCATTTTCGTGAGCCATGAAATAGTTGAACGAATGAACCCGGAAATACTCCGCCGCCTGCTCGCGGTTCAGCACCGCTGGTTCGCCGCACGGAATCCATTCGCCCGCCGACCATGCCAGCGGATAGACCAGGATTTCCTGATTCCGTCCGTCGAACAGGGTGGCTGCTTTCTCACCGTCCTTGCCGCTCTGATCATGCGCCAGCGCGACGGCGGTGGGGACGCAGCGGGTTTCGACTTCTTTCCCGGCGGTCAGTCCGGCGACGAAAGCCGCCGCCAGGCGCATGCCGGTAAAACTGCCGGGCCCGGCCCCCACCGTCCAGCGGACGACCGACCCGGGAGCGGCGCCGTTGGCGGCCAGCAATTCCAGAATCCACGGGGCCATGCCGGAGGCGGTGCGCCCCCGCATCGGCTTCGATTCCTCGCAGATGATTGCACCGTCGCCGATGCGCTGGAGTGCGAAAACCGCTTCGCTGCCGGATAAGTCAAGTGAGGCGTGATACATCGTTTACTCTCCGGAAGCGTCCGCTTCGGCCTTCACCTCGGCCTCGGTCACGCCGTCCCAGCAATAGGTGCAAAGCCGCGACTTCGGCAGTCCGATGGCTTCGACCATTTTATCCAGAGTCTGGAAGCCCAGCGAATCGAGGTTCAGTTCCCGGCGGATCTCTTCGATCATGGCCTGGTATTTGGGATTGCGGGCGTCGACATATTCACGCAGGTTCACGTTCGGATTGTCTCCCTCGAGCTTGCGGATGGCGCGACGGGCGGCCAGGTCCATTTCGGACTTCGAACGGCTGAAATTCAGGTATTTGCAACTGAACAGGAGCGGCGGGCAGGCGGCCCGCACGTGCACTTCCCGTGCTCCCGTACGGAACAGGCGCGACACGGTGTTGCGCATTTGGGTGCCGCGCACCACGGAATCGTCGCAGAACAGCAATTTCTTGCCGCTGATCAATTCCTTGACCGGGATCAGTTTCATGTTGGAAACCATTTCCCGGATCTGCTGGTTCTGCGGCATAAAGCTCCGCGCCCAGGTCGGCGTATATTTGACGAACGCCCGGCTGTAGCGGACGCCCGAGGCGTGAGCATAACCCAACGCATGCCCCACACCGGAATCCGGCACGCCGCAGACCGTGTCGATATCGACGTTTTCACCCTCCGCCAGCAGTTCGCCGTTGCGGTAGCGCACCGCTTCGGTATTGCGCCCTTCGAAATTCGACGACGGATAGCCGAAATAAACCCAGAAAAACGCGCAGACCTGCATGATTTTGCCGGGGGCTTTTTTCTGAATCACCCGGTCCGCCTGAATGAATACGATTTCGCCGGGGCCGAGATCGCATTTCTCCTCATAATCGAGGTTCGGAAACGCCGAGCTCTCCATCGCCACCGCGTGAGCGCCTTCTTTGGCGCCGATCAGGATCGGGGTCCGCCCGTAAAGGTCGCGGGCGGCGTAAATCCCCCGGTCCGCCATGATCAGGATGGAACACGAACCTTCGATTTTTTCCTGCGCGTAGGCGATTCCCTCGACAATGGAGTCTTTGCTGTTGATCAATGCCGCGACAAGTTCGGTGGGGTTGATTTCGCCGCAGCTCATTTCGGAGAACTGGGCGAATCCCTGATGAAAACACTCCTGGACCAGTTTCGCCGAATTGGCGATCTTGCTGACGGTGACGATGCTGAACGTCCCCAGGTGCGAGGTGATGATCAGCGGCTGGTCTTCGTAGTCGCTGATGACGCCGATGCCGGCACTGCCGCTGAATTTCCCCAGGTCGCCGTCGAATTTCGAACGGAACTGGGAGTTGCTGATATCATGAATCGTACGGGTGATGCGGTAAGCCGCATCCATCACGGCCAGGCCGCCGCGCCGGGTTCCGAGGTGCGAATGATAGTCGGTACCGAAAAATAAATCGTTCACGCAATCACTTTTTGATACTACGCCGAAAAAGCCGCCCATAAAAACTGTCCTGTTTATCCAAAATGATTAAAAGAAATGCGACCCTTTACTATAGCATGCCTCCCGGTAAATAAAAGCACCGAACCAACCAAAATCCCACCGAATGCACGGACGGCGGCAACCCCCTCCGCCCCTGTTCGGAATGACAAAAATTGTGAAAGATTTTCTTTTCCGGCTTGAAATTTCCGGAAATTGTGGCATTGTTATATGTTTACTGGATTTGACATTCAAATAAATTATTTATAAATTGAAGGTTGTAAGAGAAAGATGATTAACAAGTCAGCAGCAAAAAGAAATCGTAACAGCAAAAAAGCACAACTTCGCAACCGTGCCCGTAACAGCGCGCTGAAGACCATTGAAAAGCGCCTCCGCGGCGCCATCGCCACCGCCGACGCTTCCGCCGAAACCATTCTGCGCGAATACTGCAGCAAGCTCGACACCGTGGCAAAGACCGGTACCATTCACCGCAATAAGGTTGCCAACAAGAAATCCCAGCTGACCAAACTCTTCAATACCATGGGGAAGTAAGCAGTCCGCCAAGCTGAGATTTGAGATAAAAGCCGTTTCCGGGTGGGAACGGCTTTTTCGTGTAAATGTAAAAAAAAATGGGCGAGGCACTTTACTTTTTTCGGTTTTCGGGCTATATTAATACTGTATTTTGGATGAATAGTCAAAGGAAATTGTATTATGGAATATGCATTTTGGATCATCATCATACTCTATGCATTGAACCAGGGCGCGGACCTTGTCCTGGAACTGCTCAACTACCAGCACCTGTCCAAATACGGAGCCGATATTCCGCCTGAATTCGCCGGAGCCATCGATACCGCCCAGTTCACCCGCAGCCGCGACTACAACATGGCCAAATCCCGCTTCAACTTTTTCTCGCGCCTCTACAACCAGATCATCATCCTGATCTTCATTTTCGGGCTGATCAATTTTTATAACGAATGGATTCTGGGCTGGCGGATCAATGACGTACTGCACGGCGTGGTCTTTTTCCTGCTGCTGATCTATGCCAAGGCGATCCTGAATTTTCCGTTCAACCTGTACCGGCTGTTCGTGCTGGACCGCCGTTTCGGGTTCAGCACCATCACCTTCAAAGTCTGGTTCACCGACCAGATCAAATCATTCATCCTGTCCACGATCATCCTCGGCGGCGCGCTCGCCGGCATGTTCTGGCTGGTGAGTTTCGAATATACCAGAAACATCTGGTGGCTGCCGGTCTGGTGCGTGTTCTTCCTGGTCACGGTGTTTGTGGTCTACATCTCTCCGAACCTGATCCAGCCGCTGTTCAACAAGTTCATCCCGCTGAACGACCGCGACTTGAACCATCACATCAAGCTCCTGCTCGACAAATGCGGCGTCCGCGTCAGCGGCGTCTATACCATGGACGCCTCCCGCCGCACCCTGATTTCGCAGGCCTACTTCACCGGGCTCGGCAACCGCCGCCGGATCGTGATTTACGATACCCTCGTCTCCAAGCTGAACCAGGATGAACTGCTGGCCGTCCTCGCCCACGAAGCCGCCCATACCGCGCGCAAACACGTGGCGAAAAATCTGCTGGTGCTCGGGATGCTGTCCCTGATCGGCACCATTGTTTCGTTCATCGTCCTGCGGCACGACTGGCTGGGGCAGATTTTCAACCTCGAGCATTCCACGTTTTATTCGCAACTGGTGCTCCTGAGCTTTGTTTCGTCGATCCTCTGCTGCGGACTGCCGCTGCTCCTGAATACGCTTTCGCGTCATTTCGAACGGCAGGCGGACCGCTTTGTGGTGAAACTCATGGGAAGCGGCGAAGCCCTGGCGAACGCACTGGTCAAACTCTCGGTCGAGAACCTTTCCAGCGTCAATCCGCAGCGCGTCTATGCGTCGTTCAACAGTTCGCATCCGGCCATGGTGTCACGGGTCCGCAAACTGCGGCACTTTTACGGCGCCCCAAAATAAGCGGTTATTTTTCCGTGTCCAATTTGCCGAATCCGGTTGTTTATTTTTCGTTCCGGGGCTATATTACCGCATTCAACGTGTAAGAATTCTGTAAGCGAGGAACCACTATGAACAACCAGCAATGGATCGAACGTAACCGTAAATACACCCTGACCGACCCCGAAAGCGGCTTTTCCCTCGCCGTCGCCGGGATGAAATTCACCGCTGAACAGCTTCAGCACCTCTCCGCCCGGTTCGAAGCCGCCCACCGGGAAATGCAGAAACTCGAAGCCGGAGCCATCAAGAACCCCGACGAAAACCGCAAGGTCACCCATTTCACCGACCGCGCCGATTATACCGCTTCGCCGCTTTTCCGCGAAGTCCAGGCTTTTGCCGAGGCCATCGCCAAAGGTGAAATCACCGGCGGCGCCGGACGGAAGTTCGAATCGGCGGTCATCAACGGTATCGGCGGCTCGGCGCTCGGCCCGCAATTGATGCAGTACGCGATCAACGGCCCCTACTGGAACGAGCTGAGCGACGCCAAGCGCCGCGGTTTCCTGAAACTTTATTTCCTCGACAACACCGATTCCGCCGGCTTCGCCGACCTGACCGCGACCATCGACCCAGAAACCACGCTGGTCGTCAACATCTCCAAGTCCGGCGGCACCCAGGAAACCAAAAACAACACCGCCGCCCTGCAGGATTTCTTTAAATCGAAAAACGTCGATTTCGCTCCCCATTTCGCCGCCATCACCATGAAAGACAGCTCGCTCGACCGTCAGGCCCGCGCCGAAAAATGGTTCCGGGTCTTCGACATGGCCGAGTCCATCGGCGGACGCACCAGCGAAACCAGCGTGGTCGGGCACCTGCCCGCGGCCCTCACCGGCATCAATTTCAAATCCTTTATCGACGGCGCCTGCGCCATGGACCGCTGGACCCGCAATTCCGCCGTGCTGGACAACCCGGCGTATCTGATGGCCGCGCTCTGGTACATCGCCGGCAACGGCAAAGGCGACCGCAATCTGGTGATCGTGCCGTATTCGGACCGCTTGATCCTGCTGTCGCGTTATTTCCAGCAGTTGATCATGGAAAGCGTCGGCAAGGAACTGGACCTCGACGGCAAGACCGTCCATCAGGGCCTGAACGTGTTCGGCAACAAAGGCGGCACCGACGCCCACGCCTTCATCCAACAGCTCAATGACGGACGCGACGACTTTTTCGTGACCTTCATCGAAGTCCTGAAAAACGCCATGCCGCTGCCGGTCGGCGAAAACATGGACATGGGCAATTACCTGCACGGTTTTCTGGCGGGCCTCTCCAGCGCGCTCCGTTCGAAAGGGCGTCAGGTCATGCAGATCACCATTTCCGAAATCAGTCCGTACAACCTGGGCATGATCATCGCGCTTTACGAACGGACCGTCGCGGTTTACGCCGAGCTGATCCACATCAACGCGTTTCACCAGCCGGGCGTCCAGGCCTACAAGCTCGCGGCCAAAGAGATTCTCGACCTGCGCGCCAAAGTCCTCGCGGCGACCGCCAAAGCCGGCGGCGCCTCCGGCACCGCGGCTGAAATCGCCGCCGCCATCGGCCTGCCCGGCGACGAAGTCGAAATCGCCGGACTGTTCGATAAAGCCTCGGCCAACTGCCCCTGTGTCTCCCGCGCCTGGGACCCGGCCCGCAAGACATGGATATACACCGTCAAGTGAAGCTGATACGCGGCGCTGCCGCCGCCGCGGAATATCTGGGAACTTCGCTGTCCCCGGAGAGTTCCGCGGTGGAAAACGCCTTTCCGGTGCTGGCCAACACCTACTATCTGAACCTGGTGGACCGCGCCGATCCGGCGACGGACCCGATCTGGAAACAGTGCATGCCCGACCCGGCGGAGCTGGCCGATGAATCTTCGTCGTTCGACCCGCAGGAGGAGGAACGCCATATGGTGACGCCGCGCCTGGTGCGCCGTTACCGCGACCGGGCATTGCTGCTGGCGAACGGCACTTGCGCGATCCGCTGCCGGTTCTGCTTCCGCAAGCGCACCTGGAAAAGCGGTTCCGAACTGAAAGACATTACCGAAGACGAACTCCGCGAAGCCTGTTCGTACCTCGACGGGCATCCGGAAATCCACGAAGTGCTGGTTTCCGGCGGCGACCCGCTCATGCTCCCGCTGCCGAAACTGCGGCTGATCATGGAACACCTGGGCGCGCTGAAAAACATCGAGGTCGTCCGGATCGCCTCGCGCCTGCCGGTGGTTCTGCCGCAGGCGGTTACACCACAGCATGTCGAACTTCTGAGCGCCCATCCGAGCCTCTGGTTGATGACGCATTTCAACCATCCGCGCGAGGTCACGCCGGAGGCAATCGAATGCTGCCGCCGCTTCATCCGGAGCGGCATTCCGGTGCTGAACCAGACGGTGCTGTTGCGCGGCGTGAACGATTCGGCGGCGGTACTGGAGGAACTGTTCCGCAGGTTGATTGCGGTAAAAATCAAGCCGCATTACCTGTTTCATGTGGACCCGGTCCGCGGGGTGCGTCATTTCGCCACCGGCATTGAACGCGGCCTGGATATCTTGCGCTATTTCCGGGAAAACCTTTCGTCGCTGGCGGTTCCGTCGTTTGCCATCGACCTCCCGGAAGGGGGCGGCAAGGTCAATTTGCAGCCGGATTACACCTGCGGCGAGAAATTTTACAGCATTGACGGCAAGGAACAGATCGAATACCAGGACCGGTGAAAACCGTTCCGTTGCCGTGGCCCCTGGAATGCGCTGAATCATGAATTTTCGAAAAAATGGATAAAAAATCAAGGAGACGAACATGACCGGACAGAAATTTGAAATAACCATCGACCGGATTGCCTATGGCGGCAACGGAGTGGGGCGTTTGCCGAACGGCATGGTCTGTTTTGTACCGGGCGTCATCGCCGGAGAAAAAGCCGTTGTGGAAGTCCTGACCGAGAAAAAACGCTACACCACCGCCGCCCTGCTGGAAGTGGTCGAGCCCTCTCCGCATCGGATTCCGGTCGAAAATCCCATCCCCGGCGGCGTCTATCAGCATATGGCTTATGACGAGGAAAACCGGGTGAAGCAAGCCCAGCTGCTCGACTTCTTCAAACGCGGCGTCCCGGAAATCTGCGACGCCTGCGACTTCCGCGAACCGCTGATTCCGTCCCGCCCCTTGCAGTACCGGAATAAAATCGTTCTACACAGCCAGGATGGGCGCCTGGGCTACTTCATGGAGGATAATAGAACGGTCGAAGATGTGCCGGTTTGCCCGTTGGCAGACCCGGAAATATCTGTCAAAATGACCGAAATACGCTCAAAAATGCAATCCGTCACTTTTGAAAATGACGACAAAGTGACGATTCGCCATGCCGCCAACGGCGTTTTCGACTGGCTGAACGGCGACAATGCCGGAATCCCGAATCTGCTTTATCACACGCCCTGCGGAGAACTGGAAGTCGCTCCCGACGGCTTTTATCAGGTTAACAACGAAGGCGCGGCCATGATGCAGAACACCGTCCGGGCCATGTTGGAAAACCTGACGGAAGAACCGTCCTCCTTTCTTGATCTTTATTGCGGCGCCGGGTTCTTTTCACTGGCGGCGCTGGCGGCGGGCATCCGACGGATCATCGGCGCGGACATCGACCCCGGCGCGGCCGCGGCGGCCACCGCCAATCTGCAAAAGGCAGGAGCGGGAAAAGACATCCGTTTTTACGCCTTCGCCGCGGACCGGATCGTCGGGCGGCTGATCAAAAAGGGCGGCTCAAACCCGGTTCTGCTGGTCGATCCGCCGCGCCAGGGGCTGGATCAGGCCACCGCGCAACAAATCGCCACATCCCATATCCGCGAGCTTATTTACGTATCCTGCGGCCCGGATACCCTTGTTCGTGACCTGAGGCTCCTCGGCTCCGCCGGGTTCACCGTCGAATCCAACGTCATGATCAACATGTTCCCGCGCACTGCCCACATCGAGAGCATTACCCGGCTCCGCCGTTAAAAAGGATTCCGTCTGCTGAATGCTCAACATCGGCCCCAGCCCGTTTGGGCGGAATCGTGGGTTCCGCTTAACGGGTTCAGTTTTCGCGGGTGATTTCGACGGCTGCTCCGGCGCGACTGAGGGCACGGGGCTTGTCCAGTACGACGGTCACGCGGGAAACGCCTTCGAATGACAGGCAGAGTTCGGCGGTTTTCGCCGCCAGGGTTTCGATCAGCAGGAAACTGGATTGTTCGCACAGTTCGACGATCCGGTCGTGCACGTCAAGGTAATTGACCGCCTGGAACAGATCGTCGGCCGCGGCCGCCGCGCGGGTGTCGCATTCCAGAGTGATGTTGAAGACGACACTCTGCGGTGCGGTGCGTTCGTGCGGCAGTGTGCCGATGACCGTCCGCACGGTCAAGTCGCGCAAATGAATCTTATCCATCGGATTATAACCTCTGCCACCAGTTTTTGCCGATGCGGACACCGGGTTCGGTCCAGTCTTTTTCGTAGATGATGTCGGTCTTGCCCCAGATTTCGAGGCGCCAGGCGATGATCTTGCGTCTGTGGCGGATCGAAGCCAGGGATAAATCTTCCTGCCGGTCATATGCGCTGATGTTGCCCTGGTTGGAGTAGATGTTTTCGCGTTTTGAGCTTAGTACCTGATCCATGACGGCGGCTTTGTCGTAGATTTTCTTGCTTGGATTGGCCAATTTCGGCTCACAGACCCGATAGATGGAGCGTTCGCCGCCGCCATCGTTGCCCTCGGTCAGGATGTAAAGGTAAAAATAAGGGCGTTTGACGGACTCGCGGGAGTGTTCGTTGGTATACTGGGGTACGATCCGGTAATTGATTTTAAAGGATTCGGTGCTCGTCTTGTTGCCGACTTTCTTCTGGGCGCGCTCGGGGGCGTCGATGTTGGTGACGGTCACGGTGTATTCGGGCGTGTTGTCGTCGAAGCCGTCGGATGAATTTTTCAGGTCGGTATCGTAGTAACCGTCCACGCGGCTGAGGGGAATCCGTTCGCGCCCGTCGTTGACCTCGATGGTCATGACGCCTTTTTCGATGCTGATGATCTTGACGTTGGCGACCCGCCGTGGTTCGGCGTCCTTGTTCGGGCGGTAAACGATGGTACCGGCGGAAAGCGCCAGCGACATCGTGGCTGTCAGGACAAAGAAGACCGCTTTTGCTGATTTCATGGCAGATTCCTCAAAAAAAATTATGGATTACCGGTAAGATAATCCATAATTCGTTTTTTGTCAAATATCCGCGCGGATAATTACTTTTTCTTCTGTCCGTTTTCGAAGTAATTGATCATGTCCTGCGAAAGCTGGGGCACGTCGCAACGGTTGCATCCGGTACGCATGGACTGGTGTCCCAGGACCCCCGCCGCCACGGAGTTGCGCGCCGCGATCGGAGAGGTGTTGGTCTTGGTGCCGTAGCGGACGAAGTTCAGGAAGCTCTGGACGATGCCGATGTCGGAACCGCCGTGGCCGCCCGCCATTTCCTTCAGGTAATAGACGATATCGGGCGTTTCGCGCGGTCCGCGCTGGGTCCAGACGTGGACTTCCGCCTTGCCGTGGTCGCCGATGTTTTCCACCCGGCCCCTGGTGCCGATAAAGGTGTAGTTGCGCTCGGCGTCCGGGGTGTAATGGCACTGGACATAACTGGCCTGGGTGCCGTTGTCAAGCTGCATCATGATCATATTGTGGTCTTCCACGTCGATGATCGGGGAGAAGCCGGTCAGCGACAGCGGCGGCCAATGGTTCGAGTCCCATTTGGCGCATCCGGGGGTCTCCGGCGAGCGGCGCCCGCATTTGTCGTAAACGGAAAGCATGCCCATGCCGACCACGGATTTGGTGTAGCCGCCCATCAGCCAGTGCATGACGTCGATGTCGTGAGCGCCTTTCTGGAGAAGCAGCCCGTTGGTGTAGCGCTGCTCGGAGTGCCAGTCGCGGAAATAAGCGTCGCCGCCGTAGTTGATGAAATGGCGGCACCAGCCGGCGCGGATTTCGCCGATCAGGCCGGAGTCGATGACTTCCTTCATCTTCAGAATCACCGGGAAATGGCGCATGTTGTGGCCAAGGAAGAGCTTGCTGCCGCTGTCCATGGCAGCTTTGAGGATGCGGTCGCAGCCTTCGAGGCTGATGGCCATCGGTTTTTCCAGATAGACGGCTTTGCCGGCTTCGAGGCAGGCGACGGCCTGTTCTTCATGACAGAAGTCGGGGGAGGAGATGAACACGGCGTCGATATCGGTTTTCAGCATTTCCCGGTAATCGGAATATTCTTTGATCTTGATGTTCGGAAGTTCTTCACGTATTTTGTCGAACGACTCGGGTTTCGGGTCGAACCCCGCAACGATTTCGCATCCTTCTTCCGGGTTGTGGGTCTGCCATGCGTGTCTGCCGCGGCCGCCTACTCCGATCAAACCAATCTTCAATTTCTTCATCGTCATTGTTCCTTATCAAAATTTAAGGTTATGGACTTGCATCATGTGGGTTAATGTAATAAATTAATCAGAAATATCAACTTGAATTGTGAATTTTTAGCCGAATAATGATATAGAAAATAAACAGCGGATGTGGATTATTGATCATCGGAAAATACAATGACAGCCCGTTTCCCCTGTCGCTGCTGGCCGCCGCCAAGGTCCGCACCGAGTCGCGCACGCCCGTCATCGAACGCGAAAAATATCATGAATATACGTTCGAATACATCATCGGCGGCAATGGATATCTGGAGATCAACGGCGAATCGTATGAACCCCAGACGGACAGCATGTACGTCCTGTCGCTGGGGAGCCGTCACCGGTATTGGCCACACCGCGAAAAACCGTGGGAAAAGATCTTTTTCGCGATCAAAGGCGATATGGTTGATTATCTGCTCCACGCATACCGCCTCGACCGGATTCACTATCTGCCCGGATGCGCCTCGCTCCTCAAATATTTCGAGGCGATGCACCGCCTGAATTATCATACCGACAACGTCAACCATCAGGCCGCGGTGGTTTTTCACCAGTTCATCGAGGCGGCGGCCCAACTGGTCTACGGCGAAGAAGGCCTGCCGCTGCCGCTGGAACTGGAAAAACTGAAATCCGAACTCGACCGCCACCTCGAGCATCCGTTCACGCTGGAACAGTACTGCCGCGAGAACAATTGCTCCGCCGCGCACCTGATCCGGAGTTTCCGCCAGTGTTTCGGCGACACGCCGTACGGTTATCTGATGAAACGACGGATGGAATTGGCGCAACGGTTGCTGCTGTATTCCCATTTTTCGATCAAGGAAATAGCGGAACGGCTTTGTTTTTCGGACCAGTACTATTTCTCCAACTACTTCAAGCGCAAAAACGGGATATCGCCGCGCGCATTCCGCAAAAACAAACCCTCCGTGTCCTGATTGCGCCGGTTAACGGACCCCTGTTGCAGTTAACGGTGAAGCTGAAAACCTCTGTTGTCGGTGCTGGTTTAGCTACAGCACCGACAACAGGTAATATGATATTATATCTATTCTGCAGGGAAAAGCAAATGGGCAACGGTTGTTTTTTTGCGAAAAAGCCGCTCCGGGGACTGGCAAATCCCCGCATTGAGCCTATATTCTCCATGCTGATGCAAACAATGATCCAAGGAGATCTGTGAAATGAGAAAAATGATGCTGCTTGCCGGTCTGGCGGTTCTGTTCCTGCAGGGCTGTGCCACCTCCATGTCCCCCAGCCAATATACGGTCAACATCGCCGCCAGCCAGAACCAGGAGCGCATTTTCCGCATTTACAACCGCGCCGGCGAATACATTCACCAGGGTAAAACCCCGATGATGGTCACGCTCCCCGCACAATCCGCCAAATTTTTCAACCGCGAAATCTACACCGTCAAATTCGACGACGGCAAGGAACGGACCGTCACCGCCACCCTCAGCCCGTGGTACTGGGGAAATTGCATCACGATCGTGGGGTTTGCGGTGGACGGCTTTACCGGCTGCATGTGGGCGCTTCCGGCGCGGGTCAACATCGATCTGCCCGAGTCACGCGACCCGGACAGCAACAAAGTCAACCTCTGATTCAATACACCGCGTACCCCGCCGCCGGGATGAAATCCCCGGACGCCCGCGCCCCCCGGCAATCGAATTTACTGCCGCCCGCCGCCGGAATCGGCTGGTGGGTCAGGTTCAGGACGATGCCGTTTTCCGGTTTCGCCGGAACGGCGGCGGCTTCGCACAGGAACACGATTTTTTGGCCCGCGCCCGCGACTTCGATGAACGAAAGGTGGTCGGCGCTGTAACGGATGTTCCATTTGCCGTTTTTGAACAGTTCCAAATGTTCCCGGTAAAAATTCAGCCAGAATTTCATGATGTTCTTCTGATTTTCAGGCAGGGCGGCCAGATCCATGGAAACCATCGGGACTCCCGCCAGCGAACAGATCATGTGGCGGGCGATGTTTTCGTCGCTGTCGCCGGGGTTCCAGTAGACGGGGTCGGCGTGGACCGGCACGCCGTCGCCGAGGCAGACCCGAATCTGGGCGATGCGGTGGATGTTCTCGACGTAATCGAACGGCACGTCGCCCGCCCGGAACTGCGTGCCCAGGTCAAGCATGGCCGGAGTGGCGTAGTTCTGGCGGAACTCGATCAGCGCTTCGGGATTTTCCGCTTTCACGGTGTCGAGCAGCTCTTTCATGTAGTGGTAAACCGTCCTGCCGCGGGGGCGGTCGGGTGACTGGGGAACAGCGTCGACAAAGTCGATTTTCAACCCGTCCAGTCCGTTTTCGCGGACCACGGCCAGCATTTTGTCCATGCTTTTACGGGCGGTCGCCGCGTCGGCGGGGTCAAAGACCCGGTAGCCCTCATGAAGTTCGGTCAGATATTCGCAGTCGATCTCTTGAACGAAACGGGTTTTGTCGCCGACCATGAACGGCGATACCCACAGCAGGTATTTGAGCCCGAGCTTGCGGGCGCGTTCGACGTGGCGGCGGAAGTCCGGCAGGTGCCGGGCGGAAACCTCCCAGTCGCCGATATTTTCATACCAGGTGCCGATGGTTTCGGGCGAAACGCGCTTCATGTCGTCGAAACACCAGCCGTCATCGACGATAAACGTGCCGAAACCCATCGCCGCCGCCTCGTCCTCCTGCGTTTCCAGCCAGGATTTTTCCACCGCGGCGTGGACGGCGTACCAGGTGCAGTAGACCGGCAGCCAGGCGCCCGCCGGATAGTCCGGCCGCCAGTCCGGGCGTACAAAGGCGCGATAATCCTGCAGGATTTGCGTCCATTCGCGGTCGGCGGCGTCCCAGAACAGGTCGAACGCGGCGGTTTCCGGGCAGACCGACACCTTGATTTCGACGTCGTAATTTCCGGTTTCCTGATTCATTTTGAGCGTGAATACCGAATCATCAAACAAATTGCCTGTTCCAAGGGCGGCGCGGTTTCGCTGGGCCTGGTTGAAGAACGTCACGTAAGGGAAGTTGCGGTGCGCGGCGCAGGAAAATCCCTTCCGCCAGCACAGTTGCATCACCGGACGGAACAGGTCCGGCGTCCAGTAGCCTTGGATATCGATGATCGGAATCGCACATTTGATAATCAGCAGATCCCCGGCGCGGTCCAGCAGTTCCCGGCTTACAGTACAGGATTCATAGGATTTGCCGGGGGCACGACAGGATTTCAATTCGGCGAGGAGTGTATTGGTTTTGGAGAAAATATTGAATTTCATGATCATGTTCCGTGGTTTTGTTTTCATGGCTTCCGATATCTATTATAATATCGGATGGTATTATTTTCAATATCGATTTCCGAAAAAAACATCAAAAAAAACCGATTTCACTTGAAAATCACCGGGAGAACCGATATTAATATAGAATCAGAACACGCGACGCCCGCGCCGCCCTGAAGCATCCGGAAACCGTTATGAACGATAAACCGAAAACATTTTTATACTGCCGGACCGCGGAACGGATCAAAGACTTGATCCTTGCCGAACAATGGAACGTCGGGAGTTACCTGCCCTCGGAGCGGAAGCTGACCGCCGATCTGGGAGTGGCTTTCCTGACCGTGCGCAAGGCGCTGGCGCTGCTGGCCGCGGAGGGGATCATCGTCAAATGCCCCAGCCGCGGCAATCAGATCGTGGCGCTCCCGCCGCCCTCGCCCCCGCCGAGCGGGCTGCGCCGGAAACGGGTGGGCGTCACCATCTGGGGTGAAGCCGGAATCAACCATCCGGCGACGGTCCATCTGCTGAGTTTGTCCGGCGACCATCTGCCCGCCGATCAATACGAAGTGGTTATCCTGTTCATCAACAACCGGATGCTCGAAACCGGCCGCTGGGAAACCCTGTTGAACCCCGACATGCTGGACGGAATGCTGGTCACGGTACAGGAAATCCCGCCGGAAATCCTGGCGAAGCTGCAACAACTACCGATTCCCGTTGTTTTCAGCGGTTTCCCGGAAACGACTCCCGGCGGGTGGTGCGATTGCCTGGCCGGGCTGGAAAACCTGTTCAATTATCTGATTTCGCTGGGACATCGCGACCTGGCGTTCATCAGCGGCAGCGGCAAATCACAGGCGGTCCGGCACGAAATGGCCTTTTTTGAGCATTGCTGTAGGAAAAACGGATTGCCGTTTCATGAGAACACCATTCTCGCCGGGGATTTTTCCGAACAGTCCGGCTACCGGAACATGCTGAAGCTCCTGCAGGGCGGACAGCCGCCGTCCGCCGTGCTTGCCGGCGACGACTATATGGCGCTCGGCGCGCTGAAAGCGCTGGAGGAGGCGGGACTGGAATGCCCCCGCGACATTTCGCTGGTCTGTTTCGAGGGGTGTTTCCTGGCGGAACGGCTTTCGCCGCCGCTGACGGTGCTCTCGAACCAGCGCCGCGACCTGTCGCCGTCCGTCCGCTGCATCGAGATGCTGAAAGAGCTGATCGAGGGGCGGAGCCGCGACCGCAAGCAGTTTTTCACCTACAGCCCGGAGCTGATTATCCGCCGCTCCACCGCGGTCAAGTCATTCCATCAAAAATGAACGAACTTTCGCGGCGGCACGTTGCCGCACGCGGTCCAGCGCGCGGACTGCGCTGGTCGCCCACGGGGCGAAACGGAAGATTCCGCTCTGCGAGCGGGGAGCGTTTCGCCGCTGCACCGCGCCCGGGCACGGCCCGGAGCGAAATATCTTTTCAGAAAAGCAACATATGTCATTATTATTTACAAAAAGATATATGTTGCTATTGACAAGACGGCGGGTTGCGTGTATAATTTTTGTTATAGAACGAAATGAAGGAATGACCATGACGTTGGATGGATTGAAGCTGGACTATGACAGGCATTCGAACCTGCCGAAATATCAGCGGTTGGCCAAATGCCTCGAAGAATGGATTCGGGAAAAGAAGCTGCCGGCGGGAACGAAATTTCCCGGCGACCGCCAGCTTGCCGAGTACCTCAGCACCACGCCGGTCACCGTGAGCAAAAGCCTGAACGAACTCACCCGCAAAGGGATACTGGAGCGGAAAGTCGGTTCGGGAACCTACATTGCGGACACTTCGGACGCCGGGCCGCGCTATCGCCGGGTCGGCATTATCTGCCATGAAATTATTCGCGCCGACCCGGTTTACGTCGATCCGGTGCTGTCGGCTTTTTACGGTTATTGGAAAGAGAAGGGGTATCAGGTGGTTTCCTTGCTCGGACAGCCTGAGAACTATGAAAAACTGATCCGGGAATACGAGCTGGCCGGGGCGATGGCGCTCCTGCCGACGGAGGCGTTCGCCCCGGACATCAGGCGGCTTTGCGAGGCGGGCATGCCGCTGGTGACCATCGGCGGCTACGCGATTCCCGAACTGCCGGAAATTTCGCTGGGCACAAACCACGTGCGGACCGGTGAACTGCTGGTGAAATACCTGCATTCGCTCGGCCACCGGCGGATCGGATTCATCGCGGACGATTCGGGGCGGAGCTCGATCGCGCTGCGGGCGCGGGGGTACGCCAACGGCATGTGGGAAGCCGGGCTGCCGGTCAAGCCGGAATGGAAGACGTTTTTTTCGAACCACGAAGACCTCCGGACGTATTTCAGCGGGCACCGGCAGTCGCCGGACCGCCCGAGCGCCTACATCATCGGTTCCGTGAATTATGCGATCAGCATTTATAATATATTGCAGGAGTTGCAGTTGACCATCGGGGAGGATGTTTCCCTGATCAGTTTTGACGATGTCGATTACCTGTTGCAGTTGAATCCGCCCCTGACGGTTTTCAGGCAGCGGATCACCGAATTCACCACCGTGGCCGCGTGCCAGTTGGAGCGGATGATCCGCCGCCAGCCCCCGGCCCCGGTCGATCCGGAATTACAGGAACCGGTTTTGCTAAAACGAAAATCCTGCTGTAAAATCAATTGAAGGAGGTTTTCTGAATGAAGAAGATTTTTACACTCATCGAGCTTCTGGTCGTCATTGCAATTATCGCGATATTAGCGGCGATGCTGCTGCCCGCGCTGAATGCCGCACGCTCCAAGGCGCACCAGGCGAATTGCCTCTCATCGCAGAAGCAGATTGTGCAGTTCCATATCTTCTACAATGATGAAAATAATGGGTTTTTTGTGCGCTGGAAAGCGGATGCGGTTGGCGCTGACCCGATTGCTTATGGCGGTTGGGTTACGGTTTTCAAACGTTCCTACAAGCCGGGCGAGAAATTGTTCTTTTGTTACGGCGCTGCCGCCAAGATCAATTATTACAATGCTCAGAAAAAGCTAAGCACCGGAGAAGATGGCGCCAATCGTTATATTCCGATCGGCTACAATATGCGCCATATCGGGTCAAGTGCCCGTTACGTCACCACGACTCCCGCACTGGATTCCTCTCCGGTGAAAATCAGTCAGCTGCGCAATCCCGGCATGACGATTTTGACCGCCGACACCGGGCGCGCCAATCTGCAGTATCAGGCGGGAGCATTTACTGTTGATGACTATAAAAGCGGTTTTGAAGAAGCGGATCAGCGCCCCCATAACGGTTCACTGAACATGGGCTATGCGGACGGGCATGGCGGCAGCATGACGATTCCACTGGGCGCCGATCCGTATCAGGAACAGTTCCTGCATCAGACCAGCGGGAAAAATTCAAGATGGAAAATCAGCAATTTCGGCGCGGCCGGATATTGAATTCAATCAGTAACAGACCACAATCAAAGGATGGAATCGTGAAGAAAAAAACGTTATGGCTGATGGCGGTTTTGCTTGGGTTCAGCCTGGGGGCGTCCGAAATTACGGTGTTGCCGCAGGAACGCAAGCAGATCGAAATTCCCGAGCTGAAACCGGGACACAAACTGAAACTGCGGATCGACGCCCGCATCGACAGCCCGAAAATGGGCGGTATGCTCGACGCCATGATCCTGATGGCCGGCAGTAACCGGATCACCGACAAGGAGTTGATCAACCGCCCCGACAAGGTGGAATACCGCGGGCGCGAACTCCAGCTTTATCGCGGTTCGCGCTGGATGGTGCCCTACGCGCCCGGCTTTGACGCCGATGTCGCCGCCGCCGGATTCAAGGACAAACAGTTGTTCACCTACGAATTCGACCTGACCGGCATCGTCAGCCCCGGACGGAAAACGGAACTGACCGTCATCAACCCGTGGACGGCGGACGCGGCGAAGCGCTGGAATTCCGAGCTGAAACTGGTGCTCAATGTCCAGTTCAGCGAGGAAAAAGCCGCCGAACAGGCGGCCACGGAACAGGCCACCGCCGAAGTCCTGATCGCGCCCGAAAGCGAGCACGAATGGGAAATCACTCATCAGCCGGGCGAAAAAACACTGCTCAAAATCAAACAGCGCCAGGTGGCCCCCGGATTCGGCGGCTGGAATTATTCCATCAAATTCACCCTGAACGGCCAGCCGCTCCGCAGCCGTCTCGACCGCGAAACCCTGCTGCTGAAAAACCGCCCCGAAAGCTTTGTGTTCAAAAACGGTCGCACCATGTATTATGATCAGGGCGACGGCGCCTGGCTGGCGATTTATTCCAACAGTTACACGGCCTCGCCCGCTCATTACGGCATGACCGATCCCGATCCGTATGTGTATGTGCTGGACGTCACGCCGCTGCTGAAGCCCGGCAAAAACGTGTTGAAAGCGCGCAATTTATGGACGAAAGGCGCAACCCAGACCTACAAGCGCGAAATGCTGATCGCGGTCGTCCTGGATGTGCTGAAAGAAAAAGCGGAGGGCGGACAAGCCGAAACGGCCGCGCCGCCGCCGGTATTCGGCGCGCCGCAGCGCATCGCGTTCGGCGGCGACGGCGCGTTGGAAGTTTATTCGGAAGGCGCCAAACTTCGCTTCATTTCGCAGTTTTCCCGTCCGGGCGGCGGCTGGAATTACCTCGGCAACGGCGGCTCCGCCGATGCCAAATGGACATTTAAAGCCGGTGAATCCTCCGCCAAACAGGCCGTGCTGGAGGCATCCGGCGCTGACTACCGCCTGACCCGCAAGCTGGAACTGGACGGAAACCGGATCAAGGTGGCCGATACGTTTCGAAACCCCGGCAAGGCCGATGTCGCCATCCGTTTTGCCAACGAGCTGAATTTCAAGGGGATGAGCCTGCCGTTCTGCCGCATGGGCGGGATGGAATCCAACAGCCTGAACAATTACGGTTCGCCGAAGAACAGCACGATGTTTTTCCCGGGCAAGGGTTCCGGGCAAGGGTTCCGGGCTCGGGGTGGTGCTGGAGGACGATATCGTCCGCAACCACAGCGAATTTTATTATGAGCTTTCCTCGCGGCGCAGCGGGTTCCGCGATGATTTCTTTTATCTGGAACCGGGCGCGGAGTACACGGTGGAATGGAGCGTCTATGTCATGCCGCAGAGCGACGACTACTATGACTTCATCAATCAGGTACGCCGCGACTGGAACGTGAATTATACCATCGAAGGGCCGTACTATTTCGTCGGGCTGAACGATATTTACCAGCCGGAGGAAGGACTGCGCAAAACCATCGAACGCAAGAACGTCCGCTACGTCTGCTTCTGGGAAATCGGCACCAAAGAACCGGTGGCGGAAGCCGACAACAAAAAGATCCGCGCCTACGGTTCGGCGCTGTTCAATCCGCATGTCATCCCGGCGCGGGAAAAACATGCTCAGGCGGCGGCGCGCTGGCATGAGCTGTTTCCCAACGTCAAGGTTTCGCAGTATTACCACTGCTTTTTCCAGGGGTTCGAAAAGCCGGACGACATGACTTATCAGGACAGTTTCATCACCGCCGCCGACGGCAGCCGGGTGAAGTCCACCTATCCCGCCACGACCGACTACATCTACCGGACGGTCTACCCGATGCCCGGCAATTCCTTCTGGAAAATGCACATCGACAGCCTCGATTACCTGTTCAACGACATGAAGATCGACTGGCTGTACCAGGACGAGTCCAACGGCCCCGGCACCACGGCGAAAGACCGGGCCGGTTCCGCCAGCGTCACCTTCAACACCGCCGACGGCAACAGCGCCCTGATCGACCCGTCCACCAACACCATCATCCAGAAATGCGCCATTCTGCCCGTGGTGTCCGCCCCCGCGTTGCAGGCGGGGATCGACCGGGCGCGCAAAGCCGGCGGCGTCACCCTGTTCAACGGCGCGCCGTCGATGCGTTTCCGGAACCAGCCCGGCGTATACGCCATGGCCGAAACGCAGGACGTGGTTTCGCGCGCCAACGAACTGCACCTGACCACGCCGCTGGCGTACGGAACGGGCAGTCCGAATTTCGCGGCGATCGTCGAGCGCCTGAACTACGGCACGGTTTACCTGCGGGAGCATCTGTCGTACGATTCACTGGCGCTGAGCAAATTTTTCCCGCTGACGATCGAGGAGATCCATCGGGGATGGATTCAGGCGAAGGAACGGGTCATCACCAACCGTTCAGGGGATTTCGGCTGGGACGGCGATTACAGCGCCCGGCTCTGGAGCTTCGACCACTCCGGCAAGCTCGCCGATGAAAACCCGGCAGCGAAAACATACCGGGGCAAAACCGCGATCAAAGTCCTGCCCGGCGGCTTAACAGTTCTCGAACGGGTCCGCTGAGGGCTTCCGGTCAGGACTTCAGCATCTTCCGCAGGCGGCGCCGGTCGCAACGGTACAACTGGATTGCGTTCCAGGAATTGTGCCAGAGCACGTAGAATATCGGGCCGAGCGCCGCCAGCGGGTTGGCAAACGTGATCGCCACGAAAATGATGAACGACGTGTTTTTCTGCCCCAGCGACTGACTCGCTTCCCGTCCGTATTTGAGCCCGCCCATGATCCTGCCGAGGGTGAAGTTGATGGCGCAGATGACCAGCGACAGGACTGCGATTTCCAGCACCAGCAGTTTCGGTACGTCGGGGTTCGAGCGGAAAAAATGGCTCGCCCCGGCGGCGATGATGAACAGCATCAGCGACCACGCCGAAAACGAGATGTTGCGGCATTTCCCGTGCCAGCTCTTTGACTTCGGGTAAATCCGGCGGGTGACGGCGGCGGCGCAGATCGGCAGCCCGATCACCAGCAGCAGCACCTTGAAGATCTCCCAGATGAAGGCGAACGACGAATTGCCGGTTATCAGCGGCAGAAGCAGGGGCAGCGCCAGCGCCACCCCCAGGTTGGTGATGACGAACGACGTGACCACAAAACCCGCCCGCCCGCGCAGAAAATTCATGATCACCGGCGCGGCGTTCGCCGTGGGCGCGATCCCGATGAAAAAGGCCGCCAGCGCCAGTTGCGGCGCGCCGAACAGGAACAGGAGCGCACACGGCACGACCCCCATCAGGATATTGGCCAGCAGCAGTTGCCAGTGCAGTTTGCGGGGCTTGAGCTGGTGCGGATCGAGCTGCAAAAAAACGAGGTACAGCATTCCGATCAGGATCCAGCGCAGGAGAAAGTTCAGCGAGTGGGCCGCGGGAAACATCATTCCCAGGATGAACGGAATGAATATCATGGACGGTCTGATCAATGTCTTCAGCATAAAACAAGCCCTATTTTACAACGTGAACAGATATTATACTGCAAAACGACGATAAAACAATGGAAACGAGCGGAAAAGATCGGACTATTTCGGTGCGTCCCGGCCTGTTTTGACGGAAAACCAGGTAATGGGTCAGTGATTTTTTTGCGTTTTTCTTGAAAAAAAAGTTCTTTTTGCCTGTACAGATGACAGCGTTAACGCCGTGACGTTTCGATGAATCGGGGACGGGGAATTTTTGTCTTTTTTCGTGATTTCAGCATTTGACAATGATTTTTCGAATGGTATTTTAATCGCAACTGTTCTTTCGGATGTGCCGAAAGAGGTTCACATAAAAGGTTTATTATGAGACGGCAACCATATCCGCTCAAGAAATTTGCCGCTTATTTTTCTTATATGCATGACTCTGCCTTTCAGATCCGATGCCTGTTTTACAGTATCACATCTTTGAGAATCAGCCTCTTTCATTTCATAGCTGCTGCATCATTTTCTTTTTACCATAGCAACTATACGCCACAGCTATCATGATCAGTTTTCGCAGCAAACAATTTTTCGGCCTGGCCGCCCTGATCACCCTCGGCGGCCTCGCGTTGCGTTCGACTTCACTTGGCGGTTCGCTCGAATACGACGAAATCTGGACACTTGAATTTTACGCGTCAAAAAGCCTCAAAACGATCTTCACAGACTTGGGTTTACCCAACAATCACCCACTCAATTCGCTGTTGGTCAAACTCACCGTGATCGGCGAAAACAGCGTGTCGATCCGACTCAGTGCCTGGCTTGCCGGCGTGCTGGCGATTCCGGCGGCGGGGTATCTCGCCTGGCTGATCAGCCGCCGCCGCCGCGCCGCACTTTGGACGATGGCGGTGATCGCATTATCGGCTCCGCTGGCCGCCTACTCCCAGCTTGCGCGGGGATATTCGCTGCAGCTCTTTCTGCTTCTCGTATTCGGCATCGGTGCACTGTGGCTGTGGCGCGGGAAGCAGCGGATCGGCGCCTATTTCGCCATTGCAACCGGTGCGATCGGGTCGATGTTGACGCTTTCGACCTCAATTCTGACCCTGCTCCCAGCCGGGGCGGTACTGGCGGTGGCGCTGATCCGGCGCAAACGCTATCGCGACCTTGTGGCGGGAATCGCGCCAGGACTTTTCGCGCTGCTCTGGTATTCGCTTAACTTCAAGGCGTTCCGGGCCGGCCAAGTCTGGGGAGTCGAGTTCAGTTCGGCGGCGGACTATTTCCGGTGGCTCCTCTCGGTGGCCAATCAGCTCGGGGTTTACCCCCTCGCTTTCCTCGCCGTCCTGATCGCCGGATATTGGTGTTGTCGCCGCTATGTTTTCGCACTCGGGATAAGTAGTTTATTTCCGTTGCTGGCTGCGCTGCTGACCCGGGGCGGGCCGCCGCGGGCGTATTTCGTACTGATCGCGATCTGGGCGCTGCTCGCCGGGGCCGCGGCGGCGATGCCGAGACTGGCCAAACGGCGCTTTTTCACTGTTCTTTTCGCGCTATTGCTGAGCTTGAGCTATTCCGTCAATCTTCAAAACTGGCGGTCGACCGACTATTACGCCCTCTTTGACGCCGTGAAAGCGGAACCGCCGCAACGGCTGGTCGTGCTTCCAGCGACCGAATCCAAGCCTTTCGCCTGGAACAACCGTCCGGATGCCTACAAAGAGTTCATCAACCGGCTGCTGATCCAGGCACCGGAACGCGAGCTCATGATGCTGCAAAGTCCGGGCGGGCTCAACGGCACCGACCGCAACGGTGCCGAAGTCGTGCTGAAACTCCCCTTGGTCGGGGACTATGTCCGCGTGGGCAATGCCGTCGGCGAACTTTACCGTCTGCGGGAAATCCGCACCGTGCCGAAGGCTGGCGACACCGTGATCGCGGTAATCCGCCCGGTGCCGGAAGCGGCGATGGCGGCGATCACCCGGCAGTTCAAAGTCTATCCGTGGATCAAGCTCAATTTCTTTCTTACCGTCAGTTTCAGCCCCAAAGGTGTGCCGCCGCACCATTACGCGCTGCTGGCGGTCCGGGTTGACGATCCGAGCCTGCTCGGCTGGGAAAAATTGCTCGCCGACACCCGCGGTGCGGTCAGTTTTTATCGGGTGATGCAATGAAGCGGAAAACTTCTTGAGCAGATATGGTTGCCATCTCATAGTAAGCCTTTATGTGAACCTCTTTCGGCGAATCCGAAGGTACGTTGACGGTCGAAATATCACCCGCCATGTTTGAGCTTGGCTGAGTTGATCTTTGAATATATCTGTTTCCTGTTTTTTCTGAAATTCACGCGTATTCCACGCGCCGAATGCGCGTGAATTTTACAGATACGCGGACGCGTTGTTCCGGCCAACAAAATGCTCTCAAAAATGGGCTCATTCCGTTATCCTATGGGATGGCTGTGACTGTTTTTCAAGAAAAACGCAAAAAAGTCACTGGCCCATTACAAAACCGGGGAGATATTTTGCTTTTTTTTCGATTGGGCTATTGACATTTCGTGGTTTACGCGGACTGGAGCGAAGAAAATACCCGGATCACCGATGCCTATATCCTGAACACCAACCTGGATCGGCGGTTGAAAACATTTACCCACGGCGGGAATATGAATACGACTTACGCGGACGGACATGTCGGCTCGCTGAATTATGAAAACTGGTGGCCCGTCGTGCCGCGCCGGACCGGGCCGTCGGACTCCCCCAGCGACATCCCGCTTCCCTGGGACCCGTGGGGACCGGGCAAGTTCGGTAATCCCGCGACCCTCGAATAAATGATCTCAAGCACATAAAACCAGAACCAGAACATCATGTGCAAATCATTCAAAAATAAATCAACAGTCGTTCGCGGCGGCACGTTGCCGCACGCGGTCCAGCGCGCGGACTGCGCTGGTCGCCCAGAGGGCGAAACAACAGTTCCGCTCTGCGAGCGGGCAGCGTTTCGCCGCTGCACCGCGCCCGGGCACGGCCCGGTGCGGTACGGATGCTCCGCATCCTGACTGTTATTTTTGAATGGTTTGCGTGTGGCACAAACAAAGGAATTCAATGAGAACGAAATTCATCGCATGGCTGTTTTTAATCGCCCTCGCGGGCGCCGCCTGGGCCGGAGACCAAAAGCCGGCCTCGTGGACCGAAAGCGAAATCATGAACCGTTATTCCAAACCCGCTTTGCCGGAAGACCGCGTCATGCGGATGTGGAAGAACGAAAAAGGCGGGCTGGTTCTCGCCACGGCGGGCGGCATCGCGTCGTTCCTGCCCGAGAATGGCCGCTTCCGGCAGGAATATACGTTTGAAATCAAGGATCTGCTTGACGCGGTCCCGGTTGACGGCAATTTGATCGCGGTCCTCGACACACAGGGACTTAAATATTTCGACCCGGCCCGGAAAACATTGGAAAACACCGGTTTGATGCCCGGTCAGAAACATAGCTACAACCTGCCGATTCTCGCCCCGGTGAGCCCGACGGAACTGCTGGCGGCGTCTTCCGACACCACCTTGTGGCGGATCGACCTGAAAAATAAAAAGCGCGACCGGGTCAAACTGCCCGTCAAGGCGGGGGCTTTCGCCATGTCCCTGAATCCCGCGGACGGATACGTGTACGCCATGTCCAACGGTTCGCTGCAGCGCTGGAAAGACGGCGCGTTCGAGGAACTCGGCACGGTCCCCGTCAAGGAGTGCTACAACCTGAGTTTTTCACCGGACGGTAAATTCATCTATTTTTACAATCCGCTGTCCGCGTACGAAATCGCCACGGGCAAGATCACGTCGATGAAGGACAGCCGCGAGCTTTACCGCTGGGGCATGGCCGTCGATCCCAAAACCAACGTGCTTTATTGCGCCGGCTGGGAATCCCTCAACGCCTACTACCCCGCCGACAACCCGGCAAAATGGCAGCTCGTCAATTCCATCATGGTCACCGACCCGGTGCCGGTTTACACCCACCGTTCGCTCAACCCCGCCAGTTGCAACGGCAGCCTGCTCTATCTGTCCGAAACCGATGAACTGCTGGTCGCCTGCCGCCTGGGGCTGAACGTATTGGGCCGGAAGGGCGCGCCGGATTCGTTCGGCATCAAAAACGATTACCGCAACGGCAAATTCGACAACCGGACCGCCATCCCCGGCAAAGGCAAATGGTCCGATTTCCTGCGAGAAAACAAACTGTCGGCGATGTGGGTGTCCAGTTCGTTCCCCATCGGACGGGAAGAGATGGAAATTTACCGGAACTCCGGCATCAATACACTGATCTTCCTCTGCTTCCAGATCGAACACGGCCAGTTCTATCCTCCGCACGACGTCCGCACGACGCTCCGCAAGCTGTCGGCTCTCTGCCGTGAATACGGCATGAAGCTGATTCCGGCCATCACGCCCTACAACATTTCCATCAACAACAGCGACAAGGAATTCCGACGCATGATCCTGCCGGACGGCGACGCCGCGCGCCATCTCCGCAAACCGCGCAATGAAAAATACGTCAATCTGGATTTCCCCTGTTATCTGGACGGCGATTATTCGCGCCGCGCCGGGATCGCCCACCAGATTCAGGAATTCGCCAAACTGGCGCAGGAGGGCGTGATCGACGGGCTTTGTTTCGAACTGGGCGACGGGTTCGGCGGCACCAATATCCGCCAGCATCCGCTGTGCTTCTGCGACGATTGCTTCAAGCGCTTCACCAAGCTCGAGGAATTGCCCCCCGCCAAAGAACGCCTGCGCTGGCTTTACAGCAACCGCATGTACGAACAATATCAGGCGTTCATGGAAACGGAACTGGCCGCCCTCTGCGGCGAAGCCGCCGCGGAAGCCCGCAAAATAGCGCCGGACATGGAATTGACGGTGATGCTGCCGGAACAGACGCCCGCTTATCAGGACGGCTGGTTTTTCAATGCCTTTATCGGCGGATTTCATGCGCCGGACCGTCCGGTGACGGTGTTTTCGGAACAGACCTACGGCTGTCCGTACCTGCCGCAACTGGTACACGAGCCGGTGGCCGCCTGGAAGGCGCGCGGCTGGGATACCGTCATGATTCCCGGCGTCGGCAACTACTGGCTGTCACCGGCACAGGTGCTGGAACGCGGCAACGAATACGCCCGCAATTCCGCCGGGGTTTACTTTTACCAGGGCTATCGCTGGAACAAGGAACGCGCCGGGGAGGTTTTCCAGAACCCCCTGAACAAATTCGACAAGCGCCGCGCCACGCTCGGCGAATATTATGAAGCCATGAGCAAGTTCCGTCCGTGAGCGGACGGCGTTCGCCAAAGAAATGCAAAGCCCGGAATCTGATTGGATTCCGGGCTTTTTCGGGTCGTTTTCCCAGCCGTTCGGGCCGGGAAAATATGGCGGTTACGCCTTGATCATCACCAGCATCATTTTGAATGCGGTGACGGCGGCGAGCGCGTGCGGGATGTTGGCGGGCATGATGATGCTCTGTCCGCTTTTCAGATGGTGGGGCTGTCCGCCGATGGTGATCTTCACCTCGCCGTCCAGCACGTTGACCAGCGCGTCGAACGGAGCGGCGTGCTCGCTCAGGCCCTCGCCCGCATCGAAGGAAAAAAGCGTCACGGTGCCGCCGCAGTTTTCAACGACCGTGCGGCTGACCACCGCGCCTTCCGCATAGGCCACCAGCTCGGCCGGGGCGAAAACTTCGCCTTTGCGCTGCTTTGAACAATTCGAATCGGAACAATGTTTCATGATCTGCCTCCTTAAGTTCGGGAGGGTTTTGTCAAAACTTTATTTGTTAAATTATTATTAAGTTGTTGTCTGCGAATGAGAAAGCTCTGAAAAGCCACTTTCTCCTTAAAAATATTCAAAAAAACTGGTAAAAAGTTTCAAGTGAAGCATTTTTGTTATTCGCCAAAACATACAAAAACGGAGGCTTCACTTGAAAAAATCATTGGATAAATTTGCTCACTGGATTTGCCGCCAATTGACTCCGGATGACTTTAATTCGCTGATGGTCATCCTAATGGAAGTATTGAGCGGTTCAGCTAAGAATTTCGACTTCAAACCCGAGCCGAAAACGGAGAATTACCGTCGTTTCCGGGTCGATGATCTGCCGCCGTTGAACTCACCGCCGGAAAAAATCATCGTGCCGGAGTTCGACTGGCGGCAACTCAAGGCTGATTACGAGCTCAAAACCGGCAAAGTTCTGCGTCCGGTCAAACGGCGCGGCGGCGAGTTCGGCTTGCCACCTCACTGTACTTGCGAGCATTGCGGAGCGCCGGTCGAATATCTCTATTTGAACGACGGACGCAAGGGCAATCAGATCCGCTGCAAAGTCTGCGGCAACCTCAGTAGTTCAAATCGGGTCCGGCGGGAATCGAAGGCGGAATATTTCTGTCCGCATTGCGGGCGTCCGCTCGGAGCCTGGAAGCAATCGCCGCTCGAAACCATCTACAAATGTTTTCGTTACGACTGCCCGCACTACCTCGCCAATGAACGCAATTTGACCTCGGAAGAACGCTGTTGCCGCCAGGCGCAGAAATTCGATCCCAATTACAAGTTGCACTACCAGTACCGCGAGTATCATTTGAGCTCGGCCGACCTGCAATGCCTGCGGCCGGGCGAGCCGCCGAAAGTCGATCTTTCGCGCATTCACAACACTTATCATGTGGTCGGATTGGTACTGAGCTGCTTCATCAATCTCGGGCTTTCGTCGCGGCAGACCCGCGATCTTTTGAACGGATTTTTCGGCCTCAAAATCTCCCACCAGACGGTCATCAATTACGTCAACGCCGCCGCCGCGCGCATCGCGCCGTGGCTCGACCGCAACCTCCCGCAACCGGGCGTTTTCGCCGCCGCCGATGAAACCTATCTGATCGTCGAAAACCAGTGGCACTACACCTGGTTCGTCATCGATGCCGCTTCCCGGGCCATCTGCGGCTTCAACCTCTCCGACAACCGCGGCGCCATCCCCGCGCTCGCCACTCTCCACAACGCCTACGGCCCGCCGGAACAAAACATCCATCGGTTTTTCGTCCTGATCCGCGACGGATTACCCTCATACGACAACGCCGCCATGGCCTACAATCAGGCAGTCGGACAACCCGTCATCAACACTCAAACCGTCGTCGGACTC
>ENA-UOOH01000638-UOOH01000638.1-fermentation-metagenome-genome-assembly--contig:-NODE-638-length-38710-cov-19.691605_pt1 | contig 38710 bp, 29 predicted proteins | sample MGYA00245778_ERZ724025 | MGnify/ENA primary metagenome ERZ724025 (study PRJEB28704, sample SAMN03018313) | fermentation metagenome | biome: anthropogenic terrestrial biome; feature: soil; material...
AGTCACTGATGACGCTGCCGTCCGTTCTCAGAACATTTGGGCGCTGGGCATGGCGCCGCTACTGGATGAAAAACGGCAAAGTCCTGACCAACCCCGGCAAACTGAATCCGAACGTCGAACGCCCGGAAGGGACGGTCAATCCCGACATCGGCATCCTGTCGGTCTATCAGGACAACCGCATTTCCGCGATCATCGCCCATCTGTCGAATCATACCGACACGATCGGCGGCAACTTCGTTTCGGCCGACTGGCCTGGACGCATGGAGCGCAAAATCCAGATGGCGCTGTCCTACGATGTGCCGGTCTACACACTGGTTGACTGCCAGGGCAATATCAATCATTTCGATATCGCCAGTTCCGACGGACAGGCCAGCTATGCGGAAGCGGTCCGGATCGGGTATGGTTACGGCGAGATCATCGCCGCCAACCTGGGCAAACTTGCCCCGTTCAAGCCGGAATCACTCGGCGCGGCGCTACGTACCGTCACCATCCCGTTCCGGGACATCACCGATGCGGAAGTCAAGGCGGCGGAAGAAGTTCTTGACAAGCCGTTCGATCCCGGCAAGGGCGGCGACATGACCAGTGAAGGGCTTGCCACCGGCGACGGTCCGGTAGCCCGTTTCTTCGCCGAACAGATGATCGCTTACAAAGGCAACTGTTCTGGCAAAAAGCGCGACTTCGAAATGGTTTCACTGAAATTCGGCAAAGAGCTGACGATCACGTCGCTCCCCGGCGAAGCGTTCATGGAAATCGGCGAAGCGATCCGCGGAGGATCCCCCTACCCGACCACCTGGCCGGTGGTGCTGGCGCTGGGCGAATGCGGATACATTCCGCTCGAAGAATGCTTTGACCGCGGCGGCTATGAAGTGCTGCCGGTCGAAGGCGGCGCTCCGCGTCAGGATACCGACAAACTTCTAATTAACGAATCCCTTGAAAACCTGAAAGGGTGATCATCCGGTTCCGATCCTATCAAAAAACTCCCGAGCGGTAATGCCGTTCGGGAGTTTTTTTATCAACCGTCAGATTACCTGACTGACACGGCACGACAGCCGGGATACGGACTCGCCCTGTCAGGCCTTTTCCGGGCGAATGGTGATCACGCGGACGCCTTGGGTACGGATGGAATCCAGCAGGGAGCGGTTTTGTTCTTTCTCGGTGGTGATCAGAATATCGACTTCCCGCCAGGAAACCAGATGGCAGTACCCCCGCTGCTGAAATTTATGGTGATCCGCCAGGACAATGACGGTTTTCGCGTGTTTGATCATGGTACGCTGAATGCCGACGGCGTTGTCGTCGGTTTCGATCAGGCCGTATTCATCAAGCCCCGGTACGCTGGTGATCAGAAAATCCGCCTGGTAGCCGGCGGCCCCCTGCTCCGCCTTGTAGCCGGTCAACATATTGCCTTTTCGATCCAGCGTACCACCGGTCAGGATGACTTCCGGGCCGGTTTCGCCGGGAAACCGCTGCCCCAGCAGTTCCGCCAGCGTGACCGAATCGGTGATGAACGTGCCGTTTGCGATGAATTTCCCCAGAAACAGCGTCGTTGAGCCGCTGTGCACAAAAGTCACCGAATCCGGCTTCAGGAATTCCAACGCTTTCCGAGCCAATTGTTCTTTTTCCTGCGATTGCCACTGTTTGCGAAGCAGGAATGGAATGGCGATATTGGGATTGTTGGCGGCGGCTTTCAGCCCTCCGTGAAACCGGACGGCGCTCCCTGAACGGGCGATCAAGTTGAAAATCCGGCGGACGGTGGCTTCGCTTACCCCCAGCAGTTCACAACCTTCGGCAGTATTGATGGCTTCATGGGTGTCGAGGTAGCGCAGAATATTGACGGCCTGTTCTTTTTTCATGATCTTTACCCTTGTATTTTTTTCCCCGGCTGCGCCACGTGCGGGTTTCCGGTAACGGCAACCGTTACGAACGAATCCCGGCGCCGCATCTCTTAAAATAACTCCATTCAATCACAATTCAATCATAAAATTGAATATTCAGTCAAATAAACTGATCAATGAAATATTTATTTCTATTTTCTCAATAAAATGATTGATTTTCGATCAAATTCAGTTATCTTTATTATAATATGATCAAGCAAGGAGCAATCATTATGCAGAAAATCGACATCGGGGTCAACGCACATCGCGGCATGCCCGTGCTTTATCCGGAAAACACAATCGTATCATTCAAACACGCCGCCCGGCTGCCGGTAAACGCCATCGAATTCGACGTTCATCTGACCTGGGACAAGAAAATGGTGGTCACCCATGACGCTCTGATCGACCGATGCAGCAACGGGCGCGGCCGTGTCAGCGACTTCACCCTCGACGAACTCCGCCGGTTCGACTTCGGCGGCTGGAAAGCACCGGAATTCGCGGGAACCCGGATTCCGACGCTGGCGGAAACCATCACCGCCATTCACGCCATTAATCCGCAGATGCGGCTGTTGATCGAGATCAAGGAAAACAACATCGAATGCGCGGCCGCCGTCCTGAAATTTGTTCAGGACCGTGAATTGCTGAGCAAAAGCATGTTGTCGAGTTTTCACTACGACGTCCTGAAATTCCTGAGGACAGCCGAGCCAGCCGTCAAACTGCACGGCAACGATGCCACCGAAGCAGGCGACCCGGACGGCGTATCCGCCCTGATCGACAGCATCGGAATCCAGATGAACTTCGCCACGCCCGAGCGTGTCCATTACTACAAGACCAAAGGAATCAAGGTCGATTCCTGGGTGGTTAATGATGAGAAAACGCTCAAACAGGCCATTGTCAACGGCACCGAAAGCGTCACCACAAACGTACCGGACCTCCTGTGCCGGTGGCTGGAGCGCTGAACGATGAATACTGTTCCTGTCCCCGCCGGCCTCGAAACGGAATGTTTCGTCATGGAACCGCAAGGAATCCGCCACGCACCGGAGATCTTCCATCGGTTCTGGCCGGGGCGCTCCGTCTGGCCGGTGGCCGACGAAAACACCTGGTGCGTTGCCGGAGAAGAATTGACCAATGCCCTGCGAGACAGCGGCATCGTCCAGTTGCCGCCGTTCATTTTCCCCGGCTCCCCGGTTCTCCATGCGCAGATCGACCACTCGTACACGCTGGCCGCCGTCATGCCGGAAAACTGTATTCCGGTAGCCGTCGGCAGCGGCACGATCAATGATCTGGTCAAATACGCCGCCGCCTTGAAAAATGCCCGCTACCTGGTGATTCCTACCGCGCCGTCGGTGGACGGCTATACCGCGTTCGGCGCAGCCTTGACGATGGACGGATTCAAAAAAACCATGCCCTGCTCCGCTCCGCTGGCGATTATCGCAGACCCTGTCGTACTGGAAACGGCCCCGCTTGAAATGAAGGCCGCCGGTTACGCCGACCTGATGGCAAAAATCCCGGCGGGCGCGGATTGGATCGTCGCCGATTTCCTAGGCCTGGCTCCAATCCGGAACGACGTTTGGGCGATGATCCAGCACCCGTTGCGAAGCTGGCTGGAAACGCCGTCTGTAACCACCCGGGTATTCATGGGGCTGGCTGCCACCGGATATGCCATGCAGATGTGCCGCGATTCCCGCCCTGCTTCGGGGGCGGAGCATCTGCTCAGCCATATCTGGGAAATGGAAGGATTCGAGGCTTCGCATGGATTTAAAGTCGCGGTGGCTTCGGTCGGAATCACCATGCTTTATGAAAAACTGCTGGAATTCGACGCCAATGCCCTCCGCCGGATGAGCCGCCCTCCGCAGACACGAAACGAACGAGAAACCGAGATTCATCGGCTGTTGAGCCGTAATTGCTACGGAAGTTCAGTACTTCAGGTCGCACTCGACAAATTTCTAGAGGACAAAGCCCTTCTGGAACGCCGGGAAATCCTATATGCGGGATGGGATACGCTACGGACACGGATTGCCGGGCAACTCTATTCCAGCATGGAGTTAAAAGAGATGTTCGATTCGGTGAACGCCCCGGTCACTCCCGCCGACATTGGCATGTCCAGGGACCAATACTCCGGCGCGTTCGCCCGGGCACAACTGATTCGCAATCGTTACACGGTACTGGACCTGGTCTTCGAACTGGGGTTGCCGTTCGATTTTTTCACCGGGTAACCCATTAACAACACACTCCGGAAGTTTATGTTTGATCTGAAGAAAATTCGTCACGTCGTCATGGACATGGACGGCACCATCTACCGCGGACGGGAATTGTTTCCGACTACCTTGCCTTTCCTCAAATTGCTGCGTAAAAAGGAGATCGGCTTTTCGTTCCTCACCAACAATTCATCGCGAGGCATTGACGCCTATCTCCACCACCTGCAGGAGTTCGGCATCGCCATTGAACGCGAACAGATGATTTCGTCCACGGTCAACACCGCGGATTACCTGCGCTCCCGCCATCCGGACGTCCGGCGGCTGTTCATGCTCGGCACCGAATCGTTTCAGGAGGAAATGGTGAGTTATGGCTTTAGCGGGGTTTCCATGAGCGAAGAACCGGACGGCGTCGTGACGGCATTCGATACCCAGCTCAATTACGAACGTCTCTGCAAAGCCGCGTGGTGGATCAAACAGGACAAACTCTGGATCGCCACACATCCCGACCTGGAATGCCCGACCGAGGGACCAACCACTCTGGTGGACTGCGGTTCGGTCACGGCATGTCTGGAAAAAGTTTCGGGCCGCCGCCCCGTTACACTCGGCAAGCCCGATCCGTCCATATTGGCCCCCATCATGAAACGCCATCATCTGGAGCCGGACGAACTGATCATGTGCGGCGACCGCCTCTATACGGACATCCGGCTCGCGGTCAATTCCGGCGTGCCCGGCATCCTGATCAGTCCCCTGCCGCACGATCAAATCGAGGACAATTTCGCCGCGCTTACCATTCCCGATCTTGGGGTACTGGGAGAGATGCTGGAAAGGCTGGCCTGAGCTGCCCCCGGCGTCCTGACCTCAAGCCACACCGCTGAAAATCCGACGAGGGCCAATCAGGGCAGATTTATTCCACGGCCGGAAAATACATGAAAAGATGGCTGATCCGGTCGGATTCTCCCATGAAAATAGTCCCGTTGATTCCGGTGGTCATACAAGAAAAACGGTATCCATGCCATGGACGTTCCGAACGCGCCAGCGGACACCCCAGATCCTTGAGTTCGCCGGTCAATGGATTCCAGCAGCCGAGATGGGCACAGTCATTATCGCCTCCGAATATTCCGTAAAGCTTGCCGCCGGACCAGGCCAGACCGGAAACGAATGTTTCCGCAGTCGGCTTGCCGAGGCAAATTACTTTATTTTGATCCGGCAGAAAACGGAACAGGAGTCCGTCAACGGTACCGCCGACAATCGAACCATCGGAACTGCAAGTCCAGGCGGTTATCTTGTTATACAATTCGCGTCCCTTCAGAGAAGGCGCGACACACGGTAATGCTTCAAGGATTCTGTTTTCAGGAGACCAACGGAAAATCCTCCCGTAAAGTCCGGCCCCATAAAGATTTCCGACATGGTCAAGAAATAATTTTTCAGAAAAAATACCGTTCGGGTCCAAACGGCCAAGGCACTCAACGGCGCTTCCGTCGATATTGCAACGGAATATCTGGCCGCTAGCCGCTCCGAGGAGATACAGACAACTCCCATCCAGCGCCGCCTGCAAATCGCTGATTTTTTCCGGTATGGGCGAAGTGAGAATTTCAATTTTTCCCGCTGAATGACAGGGATCGATGGTACTGGTAAAAAATTGATCCTCGGCCGGCAGGTCGAAAATTTCCCGCACTCCCAGCCCGGTAAAGTCTTTTTCATCCAGAAGATATGCGCAGGACTTATAGGAAAAAAGAACACCGAGGGCATTCGGTTCGCAGGGATTCACCGCGCCGGCCAGCATGCCGTTCGGCAAAACGCAAAGCGCGACCGTCCGGGCCTCGGGCAGAATAACGCCGATATCGACGCAGGCATCCGCATCGGGAGCCGGATTATAAAAAAACAGATGGGCGTTTTTGCCGGAAGTACCACCGTAAACATGTCCGGACGGATGCGCTGCAACGGCGGTGACGGCGGACTCGCCGGGCGGAATCGGCTCCATGAATTCCTTCGGATTCAGGGCACGTACTTCCAGGTGGCCGCTGGATACAAAAGCGCTTTTCTCGTATTCACTGCGGATTCGCAAAAACTGCTTGAGCTGTTCGGCGTCAAGATTTTCGGCTTTTAACGGCGACTGCGGCCATTCTATATCTCTGAAATAATTGTCGTTCAGCATTGTATCAGCCCCATGTTCTGATGTTTTTGTTTTCGGCTTTGGCGGTGTATCCGATATCGCATTTGAAAAGCCTGGTCGGGGTATTTCCGACTTCCGCCAGATAGAGACAGCCATCTTTTCCGCAGACGCCCCGGGCAATATGGTCGCACGGCATTTCCGGAACGGCAATTTCTCCGAGGTCATGCCTTTCCGCGGAGACAGGATCGAAACAGATCAGGTGCGTTCTGCCGCCGGCATCACGCAGATTGGCGGCGAAATAAAGCTTGCGGTCGGGCCCGAACACCAGTCCTCCGGCATGATCGTGAATGATATGGTCCCAGGCTTTGCCGTCCTCTCCGTAAGCTTTGCCGAAATCATCGATCCGGCCGGTGTCGAAGTCATACCGAAAGAGGCGCGCGCCCCAATTCCAGGTCACTCCCCAGACGGCGTTCGCCCCGGGATCGGGCGTCACGTCATACACGGTATTATGGAAACCGTTGCGGAAATGGGCGTGAGGAATGGAAACGCCGGTTTCAATGAATTCATTTCTGTCCGGGCAGAATTTGATGATTTGTCCGTAATCGTCGGTAGTGAAGGCGTTTTCCCGGTCATCAAGAAAGATGCACTGCGGATTGATGTTGCCGATCCGCCCGATGTCGCGGATTTCTTTTGTCCGCAGGTCAAAAACAAAGAAATGATTGCGGGGATAGGAGATGCCGTAAATGCGGCGTTGCTTTTTAGCCAACGCCATGCAGCGCGAACCTTCTTTGGGGAGGATGATTTTCGAAAACAGGACTGTGCCGTCCGGCCTGATGGCCGCCAGGCCGGAGCCGGAGAAAAATTTATCGGGATGGTTCCAGCAATTCCACGGACGCCAAAGCCAATCGTCCAGCGGCGCCCCGGTGCAGTGGGTCGCCGCGTAAATGATCCCGTCGTCATCCTGCAGCATGCTGTAATGGACCTTGGAATGGGTCGCCTGGCCGTTGCCGGCGGGAACTCCGAGCACATCGGCGATGGCCGTCAGGTAATCGATTCTGCCGGTACCGGGTTCAAAAGCGGCGATATACGCGGACATGCCCCCGGTGATCTCGCCGCAGACTCCGGTATAAATTTTACCGTCAATCCCCTCCAGGAGCGACCAACAGGTATCGTGCTGGGGAAGTTTATCGAAAACAATCGCCGAAACTTCCTTCAGAATCGGCTTTTCCAGTTTATCCATGACAGGATTCTCCTTATTATGATATAAGTATTGCACATGTATCACAATAATATCAAATCCCGGTTTTGTCAAGTCTTTTCATAAAAAAATTTCCGATTGAAAAATACTTGAAACGTGCTATTGTTAAAATCAATACAGTTAACAGCAGACAGGATTCAATGAATGCCATTTCTAAAAAAAGACACCGGATTCGTTTATGACAAACTGGAACAGGAAATCCAGGAGCAGATTCTCGGAGGCAAGCTGAAAGCCGGCGACTGCATTCTTTCCGAAAGCAGGCTTTGTGAGCACTACGGGATCAGCCGCCGGTCCGTGCGTACCGCCATCGACAACCTGATCGCCAAAGGGCTCCTCTACAAAAAACAGGGTAAGGGCTGCTTTGTGGTTTCCCTGAAGTCGGGTACGGGAATGAAACTGGCGAAGTATTCGATCGCCCTGATCATACCGGATATCAGCGATATCTTTATCCTGACGCTTTGCGAGGGAATTCAGCACGCCGCCAACCGGATGAACTGCAATCTGGTCATCAAGACCTCCAACGGCGACGTCAACCGCGAAAACCAGAATATCCATTATTCGCTGCAGCAGCAGGAGGACGGAGTGATTATTTTTCCGAACTCCGGCCGCGCCAATCTGGACGCGTTGCTCCGTCTCAATGACGCCGGTATTCCTTTCGTGCTGATCGACCGGAAATTCGACGACCTCGACGCGAACTTTGTCGGGGTCGACAATGTCAATGGCGGTTATCTGGCCACGGAGCACCTGATCAAATTGGGGCACCGGAAAATCGCCCATCTTTACGGTTCAAAAGGAAGCGCCAATGACGGCAGACTCCAGGGGTTCCGAAAAGCCATGAGCGACCACGGCATCTCCTGCGACGAAAATATGATCCGTTGTTTCGAGCATTTGAATATCATCAGCAGCGAAAACCGGTTCGAACCCGACATGGAGGGCGGATATGAAAATATGAAATTCCTGTTGAGACGCAAAACGCCGCCGACCGCGATATTTGCCGGTAACGATTATCAGGCCATCGGTGCGATCCGGGCCATCCACGAGGCCGGCTTGAAGGTGCCGGACGATATATCCGTGGTCGGTTTTGACGACCTCAAGATCAATCCCCTGCTGAAAATCCCCCTGACTACCGTGCATCAGCCGCAACATGAAATCGGCCAGACGGCGCTGGCGCTGCTGATCCAGAAGATCGAAGAACTCCGCGCAGGAAAGCATACGGAAACCATTCAAAGGCTCCTGCCGGTTTATCTGCATGAAAGAGAATCCTCCGCCCTTATAAAAAAATAGAGGAATTCGTTTCCTTTTGCTATTGCAAATACAGCGAATGAAGGTACAATATTAACAAAGACATTATGCTACATGTACGAGACATATAGTATTAAATTCAGGATTCTGATCGGTGAAAATTTTTATCATGAAGCGAGCCAACGGTATCCGCCATATCTGCCTTGATATTGACGGAACCTTGACGACTCACAGTACAGGGTACCACCCGCGACCGGTTATTTTGAATCCGAAGGATTGCTTTTTTTTAACCGATAAACAACCAGAGGTAATCTATGTTTGATTATGGTCTTGGCGCCTCGATAACGGGCTTGACGGAAGAGCTTTCGTTATCGGACATTGATGTGCTCGGCAAATGCCGGATCTCGACCTTTGAACTGAACCCGCGCAATTTCACGCGAGACTATGACCGATCAATCCGCGGGCGTTTTAAAACAATGCTGCAGAAAACCGCCAAACGCGCGGTTTCATATCATGTGCCGTTTGCCGCCTATGACGACATATCCGCGGTTGAAGAAGATATCCGTCAAATGGCCGTTTCCCGTTTGAGAGTTTCCCTGGCGGACGCGGTTTACTTCAACTGTGAACTGCTTGTCGTACATCCCAGTACGGAACCGATTTCGTTGAATCCGGAACGCCGCCAGGCGCATATCCGGCAATTACGGAAAAGCATGGCGGAACTGGAACAAGATTTAATTGCAAATAATCTGACCATGGCGTTGGAAAATCTTCCCCGCAGCTGTATGGGAAACACGCTGGATGAAATCAGGGCCATGCTGGAAGACACCGATCCTGCGATTTTCAGCGTCTGCCTGGATGTAAATCATGTGATGGAGCGCTACAGGGAGTTGCCGGATATGATCATGTCCCTGAAAGATCGGCTCAAGACTTTGCATATCTCCGATTATGACGGGGTGGACGAGCGTCACTGGGCGCCCGGAACCGGCGTCATAAACTGGCAGGAAGTGCTTCAGGCGCTTGATGCAATTGATTATCGTGGTCCTTTTAACTATGAACTTGCCCAAAAACCGCTCGAAGAACAGATCCTTATCCTTGAAAATAATTTTGAGATGATGCAAAAAATCAATCGCGGCGGATAAAGAAAAATTCACACTTATCGAACTCACCGACTGGTTTTGAATGTTGTAATTCGATATCAAACCCATTAATCGGGAAAGAAGTTATGAAAGATGCTCATATCCACTATATGCCCGGTCCGGCCGATCCGCCGAAAGAATTTCTGCGGAAAACAGCATTGGCAGGGGTTGACGGGGGAACCATTTTCAGCATGCCTCCCGCTTCTTTCCGTCATGACCCGGAGAACTCCCAACATTGGCGGGAACGGTTGGAATTCATTCTGGAATATACTGCCGACACACCCGGCTTTCATCCGTTTCTCTGGATCGATCCGACGGAGGCGGACGCCGTCGAGCAGATCAATACCGCCGCCGCAGCGGGTATTCACGGCTTCAAATGCATCTGCAATCATTTTTATCCGGCCACTCAACTCGACAAGTTCCGTTTGATTGCCGAAACCGGGCTGCCGCTCCATTTTCACTCGGGAATTTTGTATGATCATTATGCCTCCTCCGAATTCAATCGCCCGATTGCGTTTGAATGTCTGATCGGCGTGAAAAACCTGAAATTCGCATTGGCGCATGTCGGCTGGCCATGGTGCGACGAATATATCGCGCTTTACGGGAAACTTAATGACGCCCAAATCAGCGTCCTTCATGACCTGAATCTGCGTATGTATGCGGATTTGACGCCCGGTACACCCGGTATTTACCGGCGGGAAGTCCTGCGCAAACTTTATTGTATGAAGCATTATCGGGTGGACAGTTTCGTCATCTGGGGCTCGGACAGCCAGGTCAATGATTATAATTACAAAGATGTTCTGGAACTGCTCGAAAGAGACCGGCGGATCATGGATGAAATTGTCGTGGAATACGGCAAAACCGACATTTACCGGAAAGCGACTGAATTCAATATCGAAAGTTTTTATGCTTTTTCTAAAACGGCAGATAATTGATTTTTTCATCTTTCAAAGCTACCGGTAACGCCTGCGGAGCGCCTGCCCGCAGACGAATCCGCCAAAAGTCGGACAAGTCAGACAAGTCGGACGATTTTTTGAGCTTAACACTGAATGTCCATCAGGTCCATGATGTTCATATTGTCCATTTCAGCGACTTTTGGCAGAAGACAAGCCCGCCATAAAATCAAAGGACGGAAAAGACTGAAAGGACCCAAAAGACGGCTTCAGCTCAAAATTCAATTGTCCTTTGCGTCCTTTGCGTCATTTAAGTCCTTTTATTCGACTTTTGGCGGGTCTTCCCAGAGCCATCGCCTTACATGATTTTGTAAAAAAAAAAAAATGAATTTGTTTTATTTTTCTATTGCAAAAATTAATAAATGATGATATAATAATAATTAAAGATATAATGTCATATGTTTGATACATGTATCAGTGGATTAAAAACGGTGAACACACACATCAAAAAGCGGGGCGGCGGGATTCGCCACATCTGTTTCGACATTGACGGGACACTGGCCACGCATCGCCTGGGATACCATCCGGTCGGTTATTTTGAAATCGTGCTGGCGGGGCTGCTGTGCGGGCGGGGCGTTTTGCCGACGGCCGCGCTGGAGCGGGTGCTGGAGGCCGAGGCGGCGTATCCGGACGCCGATCCGTTCCGGGCGGCCGGGGCACTGGATATCGACCTGAAAACATACCGGATTGAACTGGCGGCTTATCAGGAGAATTATCTGGAGTGTCATGAGGACGCGCTTCGATTTCTGACGTTTCTCCGGGAACGGCGGACCGCGGTATATATCACCACGAACAATACCCGTTCCCGTGCGGTGACGGTGCTTGATTTCCTGGGTTTGGCGGAACAGATTGCCGGTATTTATACGCCGGAGGAGATGGGCGCACGCAAGAATCAAATCGGATTCTGGCGCGGGGTGATCCGCGGCATCGGTGCGGAACCGTGTGAAATGGCGGCGGTCGGCGACGAGGAATTATCGGACTCCGTCGTGCCGCTTCAGGCCGGATTCGCGCTGACCTGCCTGATCCCGAAGGATCGGCGCAAGCTTGACCCGAGCTGGATGATCGATCAATTTTCAAATGTATTTTAACATAAAAAGCAGGAGGACGCGTCATGTGGAACACCGAAAAAACACGTCAGAAATTCACACTCATCGAACTCCTGGTGGTGATCGCGATCATCGCCATCCTTGCGGCGATGCTGCTACCGGCGTTGAACAAAGCCAGAGAGCATGCAAAAGCCACCCGGTGCACAAATAATTTAAAGCAGATCGGCGTGGCGCTGAATATGTACTTGGGCGATTCGAAGGGAATACTTTACAACAGCGGTTTTATCAGCTCCGCTTATTCGTTCGCCACCACTTTTGCCGCGGAGCTGAATATCCAGAAAAAGCCGGGCATCTCCTATATCGCCTCCAGTGATGTCACCCGCTGTCCGGCGTATACGGAATTCACGGAATTCAACCCCAATCAGTTCGTTTACTGCGTCAATGCGCCCCTTGTCTATAACAGCAGCGCCGAACCGTGGCGCTCGATTTACAATCTCAAAACGCCGCTTACCGTCATGGCGTTCATGGCGGAAATGCCGGGACAGTATAGCCGTTGGAACTGGGGGGGCGGGGCAACCCAGCATACTCCGCTCCAGTTCAACAGGCTGCACAACGGGCTCGGCAATATGCTTTTCTGCGCCGGAAACGTATCTTCCGCCTCCTACATCGCCAGACAAAACGCGCAGGACAAATATTATGGCGATATGAGTATTTCGGCATTATGAATAAGTTCAAAAGAATTGGCCTGACGGCGCTCCTGCTGCTGGGCGCGACCGTGGAAATAAATGGAATGGAAAGCAATATGGAAATGGAATTTATGGTGCTGGGAGACCTGCATTATTCCGGGCCACACAACCACGCTCCGGGAATGATGAGAGCCGTCCGGAAAGATATGGATGCTAAGAAATTTCGTCCGGAAGTGATTTGCCAGCTCGGCGATATCATCGAAAACCAGAGTGGGCCGTCGCCGATCCCTCTGGCAGAGGGCGCGGTTCAATGGCGGGAAGCGCTGAAGGATATCAAAACGGTATTTCCCGCGATCCCGTTTCTGCCGGCCCCCGGCAACCATGACTGGTACGGCGGGGATTCGTGGTTCGGCGGAAAAAGCAATCTTCTGCGCTATTTCATACCGTTTGTCGAAAAAGAGACCGGGGGAACGCTGAACGGATTACTGTTTTACGCCGTCCGGCTGAAGAATTGCCTGTTTCTTTTTGTCAATCATATGGGGATGGATGGCGGCATGGACATCGAACAGGCCAGGTGGCTGCAAAAAACACTGGCGGCGGCGGATGCGAATCCGGCGGTGAACCACGTATTCGCTTTTGGGCATTGCGGTTTGTGGAATGTCAACTATTTTCGCTTCAATGAGAACGCGGAGCTGCTCCCGCTTTTCGCCGAATCCCGGAAGCTGCGCGTTTATTTTGCCGGACATGTGCATCGCAACAATATCAGTGTGATGAATGTTCCCGGCGGCAATCCGGTGTTGCAGGCGATTACGGCCGGACTTGAGGCCAACGCAGAAAACCGGCCTCAGGAGGGACGTACCCTGATACTCAACCCGCCGCCGTCCGTCCGCGGGTACGTCCGGATTCCGGTTTCCCGGCCTTCGTACTGCGTGGTGACGGTCAAAGGCGGTGAAATCCGTCTGCGTTATGAGGAAATCGGCGGCGGCACATTGGCGGATCTATTGCTCAAGGAGGGCAAGGTTACTGAAGCGTCCGCCGTGGTCCCGGAGGTGTGTTTCGATTTCCCATCGCGGGCGACCGCGCTCAAACTTCATTTATATCCGTTTTTCCCGGAGCGGTTCCTCCAGGCGGCGGGTGGACCGGAGGTGATTTTTAACGGCAAAACCTGCGGCGCGGTACCGCGCAACACCGTCCAGTGGCATACGAATGCCCATACCCTCAGCGTCACGTTGCCGCCTGAACTGCTTCAGCGGAGCAACGAGGTGATTTTCACCAATCCGAACGGGGAGTATTTCTTGATCCGGGACTGTCAACTGGAGGCGGTGGATGAAAACGGGAAGTCGTATTTCAGCAAACTGTATCCGAAGATCATTTCCGCCGGAAACCACCGGAATATTTACTTGAACACCGGACTGGTCCATCCGGAACGGGGAATCATGTTCAGTTCGCTGGAGCATAATGCTCCGGACGAAATGATTCAGGATTTCGAGCCGGGCGGACCGCTTAAAATACGTTTGGATTTCGAATAAACAAGGAGTTGCCATGCATAAAATCACTATTTTCATTATCGCGCTCGCCGCAGCCGGGGTTCTCCGCGCCGGGAGCGTCAACATCCTGGCCGATCCGTCGCTGAAAGACCCGAAAAGCTGGAAATTCTTCGGTCAGGAACGGCTGTTCGAGGACACCGACGACGGACGGGCGTATCTTCTCACCAGTACGGGAAACGGCCTGGAATCCCGTAAGTCTCTGCGGGGCGACACGATCATCAAAGACGGCAATTTCTGTGGTCCCTATGTGCTGACTTTTGAAGCCATGCAGCAGGATGTAGTACCCGGTCGCCCCGACCATCCGTGGTCAGGTTTCCAGGCGGCTCTGCACGGGCGGAAAAACGACAAGTCTACATCTTTTAAAAACGTGGCGCTGAAAAAAGAAGGTGACGGCTTCGTGAAATACACCGTTCAAGGGGTTCTCCCCCCCGATGCGCAGGAGCTCTATGTGGAGTTCCGCTTTTTCGAAGCCTCCGGCATGGTGAAGATCAGGAATATCGCACTTACCCTCACTCCCTCCACCGAGGAGTCGAAGCGGGACACCGTGCGGACCAGGGTAGTCGGCGGCCGCGAGGTGGACTTGCTTAAAACCGACCGTCATCCGCCGAGGCGCGCCGCGCTTAATTCATCCGAAAAAGATTTCCTGCTGTTCGACGGAAGCGACGACCGGGCGGTTTACGACCTGGATATTCCGGCGGAAAATGACCTTCGAACCGAGTTCGCGGCCTTCGGTACACCGGGCGAAATCGGCAACGTCTTTATCGGCTTTCACGCCAGGCGGGACCTGGGGTTGGAAAAACCGTTCCTGACCGATCTGAAAAACGAAAACGGCGATATCATCCCTGCCGCCTCCGTTGAAATTTTCCGGGTGAAGAACTGGCCGCAGGGTGACGGCATGGGCCGTAGTTTGAATTACTCGATCATCCCGGAACTGCTGCTTCCCTTTGCGCCGTCGCCGGTTCCGGCGAACACCTCGGTGAACTTGAACTTTCATTTCGCGATTCCCGAAAACGCCGCCCCGGGCGTTTATCGCGGTGAAATACAGTTTACGGGCGGCGGTACGGTCCGTAAAACGCCCTTTGCGCTCCGTGTCCTCCCGTTCCGGCTCCAGAGACCCGCCAATGACGAAATGTGCTATCTCGTTCACGTCGGCGATTTCGGCGGCGGGCGGGAGTATGCCGAAGCCGCCTGCCGGGAATTCAAGCGGCGCGGAATCGAGGGCATAGTACTCGCCTGCCAATACGGTACGGGTATGCTGAAAGTGGAAAAAAACGCCGCCGGCATCCCCGTGATCGCCGCTTTTGACAAGCTCGACATGGCGCTGGCCGGCTATCGCGCGGCCGGAATGACCGGCCCGTTGATCATTCACTTCAGCGATCAGTTGGAAATCGCGGTAGCCAAAGGCATGGGTTTCGAACTTCCCCCCGGCCACGAAAAAGGCGGCGTCACCGAGACGATGAAAACCCCGGCTTTTTCCGACGCCATGCAGAAAACCCTGTCCGCGCTCAAGGAGCGCTGCCGCGGCATAGATATTTATGTCATGTGCATCGACGAACCGAGCGCATTCCAAGACCGCAAGGAGCGGGCTTTGTGGGAGTGCGCCGAAATTGCCAAGGCCGGACTGCCCGCCTCGGTTTATATTCACGGCGCTTTCTGGAAAGAACTGCGCGAAACGTGTAAAATCCAGATTTTCAGCAGCACCAGCTATGCGGACCCCCTCCGCAAAGCCGGTTTCGCCGAAGTCAAAAAAACCGGCGTCCGTCCGTTTACCTATGGGCTGCACGGTTCATATGACGGTTTTTCCGGAGGGATGATGCCGAGCCGGGCCAGAAGCGGGTTCATGGCCTTTCTGGAGGAGGCCGCCGGCCAGACACTGTGGCTTTACTCGCCCGGACACGGCATGGATTTCGACGGTGTCGAGCAGCTGCGTTTTTTCCCGCGTTTGAAATATCTTGATAAGTCGGGGCAAATCGTCTCGACCTTGCAATGGGAAGGGTTGTGCGCCGGCATCAACGATTATGCCTACCTCCACACCTTGAAGCTCCTGATGGCGGAGCATACGCCCGAAACGGATAAAATCCGTCCCGGATACGAACGGCTCTTGCAACTGCTGGAAAGAGAAATCATTCCCGGTCCCTGCGAGGAGACCCAAATCGCACGTTTTACCAACCTCACAGCCGACGCCGCGCGTTGGCAAATCGCCACATGGATCATGGAGTTAAAATGAAATACGTTATTTTGCTTGGTTTATTGCTCGTCACCCTCGCCGGCTTTGCCATGGAATTCACTGCTCCCACGATGAAAGCGCCGGAAATCGACGGCCGCATCCGTCCGGACGAATGGAAAACGGCGAAGCGTTACGACACGTTTCACGCGTTCGGTCGGGTAGCCGCCGGCGAGCCCGTACCGGTGGAAACCACGGTTTTCATGGGTTCCGACGACGATTTTCTCTATTTTGCTTTTCGCTGCGCCAACCGTCCGGGGATGCCGCCACTGGTTGCTCTACGCGAACGCGACTCAAACGTTTCCCACGACGACAGTGTTGAGGTATTTCTGAACGGCTCGCCGAAGTCGAATCATTATCTGCAATTGAGTGTTTCGGCGTCCGGCGTGTGTGCCGACTCTTATGTCCGGGGCGGCGCGAGCGCGGTCGACCGTTCCTGGAACTCCGGACTCTGGCGTGCCGCCGCCACCCGGAACGATGGATTTTACGAGGTGGAAATCGCCGTTCCCTTTAAAATCATTCCGCTTGACGGTTCCGATTTCCTGACCTTCAATCTCACCCGCACCGTCCGCGCCGGCGGCAACGCCTATCTGACTTTGACCCCGATGACCGGTGACGGGTGGCATCAACCGGAAAAATTTTCCCGCTTGTCCGCGCCCGGCCTGGCGAATTATAATAAGCTCACCGCCCGACTGGTGTGGGAAAACGTGCAGCTGGGCGGAAACATCCTCCGCTCTACCGTGGAAAATCATGCCGGCAGCAAACGCGAAGCCGTGTTGTCGCTCTTTTTCAACGGCGTTGAACTGACGCGGAAACTGGAGTTGAAACCACGGGAAAAACAGTCCCTCGAAATCCCTTGGGCGAACAATACCGGTTCCATTGAATTTTTCTGGAAACTCGTTTCCGAAGAACGCGAACTGTATGTCGCGGCGGTGCGGCGGCACACCATTGTAAACGGTTCATTTCTGCCGCCGCCCTTCTCGTTCACCGGACGGCCGATCATCTGCAAACTGAACGTAAACTATGATGTCGCGACGCTCGCCGGTTCCACCGTGGAAATCCTTGTCCGCCGCGACGAAAAAACCGTCCGGACAGTTCGATATCCGGCCTTCACCTCCGATCCTGAACTGCCGTCACTGGAGCCGGGCTTCTACGGGACCGTCGTCACCGTCCGGGGCAAAGACGGCCGGGCACTTTTCTCAAATGAAAATTCTTTTTGGGTGGTCTCACGATTTTTATAAAAATGACGAATAGCAAATTAAAATTCGGTTCCCTGGACTACGCCGCCTTCATGGGTTATCTCATGTACGCCGGCTGTGTCATGGTCCTCCCGGTCATCCTGGCGCCCATGGCGGAAAGTCTGAACTTCCCCCTGGTCGACGGCAACCGGGGTTACGGCGGCGCCATTCACCTCTGGCGCAGCGTCGCCATGTTCTGCGTCATGATCTGCTGTGCTTTTATCGCCGGACGCTTCGGCAAGCGCATCTCCCTCGGCTTCGCCCTCATTGTCTGCGGCACCGGATTGTTGCTTGGCTCTTTTGCCCAAAGCTACCTCTGGATCGTGCTGGCCGTCATTTTTTCCGCACTCGGTCAGGGCGGTTTTGAGAGCCTCATCACCCCCACTGTCCGCGAACTGCACGAAAAGGAAAATCCGGCCAGCTACATCAACATTACCCACGCCTTCTGGTCCATCGGCGTCGTCGTCGTCGTCCTCACCACCGGACTCCTCAACGATTCCGGCGTCTCCTGGCGCATCATCCTTGCCGCCGTCGGCGCGCTCACCCTTTTCCCGGGAATCGTCTTTCTCCTGAAACGCCCCGGTCAATCCGTCACCGCTCCCCCGCCCCAAAGCGCCGGCTCAATTTTTCGATGCATGACAGCCGTTCTCAAAATCGGCAAATTCTGGTTATTCCTGTCTTGCATGTTCCTCGCCGGCGGCGCCGAACACTGTCTCTCCTTCTGGGTACCCTCCTTCATTCAACTAGAATTCGGTCAAAACGGCTTCTATTGCGGCCTCGGCACCGGTTGCTTTGCCATGGGCATGATCGGCGGACGCCTTCTCGCCGGCGCCCTCGCCAAATCCGTCCGTGCCGGCAAACTCGTCCTCTTTTCCGCGGCCGCCAGTTTTCTGTTCAGTCTCTTTCCGCCATTTCTCAATTCCCTTCCGACCTTCTACCTCCTGCTTTTTCTGATCGGCGCCGGCACCGGTCCCCTCTGGCCGAATATCCAAAATCACTGCGTCGAAACCATCGACATGGACTATTCCACCATGTATATCCTGCTGCCCTGCATCGGCATCCCCGGTTGCGGTTTTTTCACTTGGCTCCTCGGAATCACCGGTGACTACCTCCCGTTCCGTCTCGGTTTTCTCATCGTGCCTGCATGCTATTTGTCAATCCTCCTGCTCTCCGCGTTCTCTCTGTCGCGACGCGCCAGGAGACGCACGCCAAGTCATGTTTTCATTGATTCTTATCAAAAATTCAAAAGGGGATTTCTTCCATGGTCTATTCCGAAGTAAAGTACATGCCGGAACGCAGCCGCATCTACCTCGGCAGTCCCACCTTGACACGGATGCCGGGCGGCGCGATAATCGCTTGCCACGACTATTTTTCCGATGAACCCGGTGAACACCGGCTGCCCCGGCTGACCAGCGTCTACCGCTCCGAGGACGATGGGAAAAGCTGGGAAAAGCTGGGAAAACATCCATCAGCTCGTCGGCGCCTTCTGGAGCGTGCTGTTCCAGCATCGCGGAGCACTTTATCTGCTCGGCTGCGACCGTTGTTACGGCTCGCTCGTGATCCGCCGGAGCGAGGACGAAGGCTTTACCTGGAGTTTTCCGGTGGATGCGGAAAACGGTTACGACACATCATTTCATTTTTTCTGCCGACTGCACCCGCTGGCCAGTAACCAAGTCAAACAAAAACTGGCCGGAACCCGGCCATCGGCCAAATAATTACGCCCACTCACCACAACTGGCCGGAACCCGGCCAACATCGACACTGCTATTCATGGCTTCGCTCACGCTTCCCGGAAAATAAAAATTTCCCATTATCATCGCTTTTGAGCCTTTTTACCTGCTTCCATGTATCACACTGGGTCTACACACTGAAACCACTTCCCCAATATTCGGATAATTGCTCCTCCCAATATTGACGCGCATCTTCCCGGGCCATTCGCACCTCCATGATTTGAACTATGGAGATAATTTACTGCCAGTCCCATCAAATTCATAGATGGCCCCCACTGGGTCTACACCTTGACCAACTTCAACTTGAACTCCGGTTCATAAACCGGATTGGTTCTCGACGAGATTTTCTTTTTACTCATCTTACGACACCTTTCTTTCCCGAAAAGTGTCAACCGATTTCTTTAAGAATTCACCCCGCCTTTTCGCCGCTTACCGCACCAATGCTCCAGACGCACTGGAATATTACATCTATCCGGGCACTCATGATTTTCCACCTAAGGCACGCAACTTTGCCTTCGAGCGGGTTTATCGGACTCGGCAAGGCCGCCCAAAATATTCAATTGGGGAAATTTGCCAGGATCCGCTCAATTACTGGAGCCATTCGTTTGGAAATTTGATAAAAACCAAGATCGGTCGCATGGCAACCATCCACTGTGCACTCCGAGGGGTCTGCGCCATAGAGTGAAAGACCATCGAGAAAATGGAGGTTCTCATCTCCGGCTGTTCGTCGCCGCCTTATTTCATCCAGATGGATTTCGGTGTATTGGCGCCGTTCCTCCGAGTATTCCGGTGAATCACCGAATTCTCCGACCAACGGAAGGCGTGATACCAGCAGGATTGGTGTTTCAGGATGCTTTTTTCGCAGAATATCGATGAAGCCCGTCAGCGTCGCCTGGAGTCCTTCCACGTGTGCGTTGCAGTCGTAATCCAGCACATAGATTGCCGGATTCGCGATATCCGCCATGACCTGTGCCATTTCAGGCTCGCCCTTGCCATTACCGGAAAAACCCAAGTTCAAAAACGGACGGTTCAGCATGCGGCTCATCTGATTGGTATGGCACATCCCAGGACGCGAGGCGCAGCCGCCCTGTTGGATGGAGGTTCCGTAAACGACGACCGGACGCGGGTCCGGCCATGGTGACGGCGGAGTTACAAGCGCGCCCTGCGTCAAACCTATCCGGAATGACTCCGGTCCGGAATAAAGCGGAAAATGCAGAGTGAATTCCCGCAATTTCCGTTTGTCACAGGGGCCGAACAGTGTAACATTATACTCATCTTTTGTATGGTCGAACCGGGTACTTCCCGCATAATATTTCCGGGGTCCACTGCCAACGTACAGATCAAATCCCATACTGCCTGTTGGTGCCATATGGTCCATGCGGCTGTTGTGCCAGATTTTCGCCGCGATCCGGATTTCCGGCGCATCCGTGCAGAAACGAAGCATAACTCCCGCCGTATCCCAGGCCAGATAATCCACGCCTTCGGATATCTTTACCTCCATGGGCAAGCGCCGAAAAAGTTCACCGGGTTTTCTCCAATAAAGTCCATCCAGTTCAAATCCGGCATCGTCGACGGTATACCAATCCATTCCATCCATGTTTTTGGTTTCAAAAGCCATGGCATGGTCCAATTTTCCGATATCCTTTTGTTCTTCCATTTCGCGGCCTTTCTGAAATTTTTTTATTTCAGCTTCTGGAACAACGAGTCTGCTTCAGCGGTCCATTTGACCGAATCCGCCTCCTGAAAAAATCCGGTCCGGGCGGTATAAACCGCGACATGACCGGCCGGAAAAGTGGAATGGCTGAAATCGCACAGGTAATCTTTACGATATTCTCCCCGGTCCCAAATGAAACGCTGTGCTTTGGTACTTCCCGGGTCCGGATTTATCACCGTGGCGAGCCCCAATCCGGAGGCGGGGTCATACCATGCCGCCGCAGGAACGAAATCACGATTCGGAAACGAGCCGTCGGAACAGAAGGTCAGTTCCATTTTCGCGCCGTCGCCGCGCAAAGCATAGAATTTGGTGAAGCGCACCGACCAGGGATGCATGAAGCAGTAGAGAAAATTGACCTTAACCGGAGTTTCACTGGTGATCTCCGTTTTTTCTGAAAGGATGTTGTTTTCAAGGGAGAATGAATATTTCACCGTGAATGCGGTGATTTTTGACACCTTTTCCATACGAATCGTTTCCCCGACAATCTTTTCAGATGGAGTAACTTCTTTGTCATTCACGAAGATTTTGACGGAAATCACTTCTTCTCCAGAACCCGACTCATCATGACCGGACCCGATAAAGAACTTGCTGCCCTGCGGCTGATATGCCATTCCGTAGTGAGCACCGGGGTTATCTATGCCGAAAAGGCGTCCATTCCATTCAATTTTGTTGAGATTCCATTTTTTTTTGCCGTCAAGACGGACCTTGAGTTTGCCGGATTCCATTTCAATGGACTGCGGCAATTCCGCAAATATGGGAAGAACGGCGGCGGCCAGCAACACAACAAACCATTTTTTCATAATTCTTTTTCCTTTTTTGTATTTATGGTCGAATTTGGATTTTTCCTTTTCTGGAAAAAACATTGTTCTTCCGTTCCGGCGCATCGCAGCTCCAGGATATCTTTTGGTCAATCGTATTTTTCTGCAATTGAAGTATTTGCGGAATTTCGGAAGTCCCTTCCGGCAGAATAACCTTTGCCTCGATTTCAACTTCGGAATGATTTCGCTGGAAAGTATAACGGTAAATCGCTTTGATTTCGCCCGGCGCGGCAAACTCCCGTGCCTGTGTGCAAAATGTCCCCGAGCATTCCACAATCAGTTTCTCCGGCGTATTGACCAGTATGTTCCGTTCTGCCCAGCGGTCACAGTCAAGACGGTATATCTGTTTGTTGATTACGATCTGATCATCCCAGCGAATCTCCGGCAAGGGCGTTCCATCCGGCAGTTCAAAACGGATGGGATACATACATCCCGGGAAAAACCGGCATTCAAACTGTTCCGCCCTGACTGCGGCCATGCCGGTAAGAGAATCGAGAACAGCCAGGGGCATGTCTGCTTTACGGCTAAAGGGATCGGGTTGCATCGGGACTTTGGCAATGGTGGTGAATTGCCCGCGGATTCTCTCAAGCAAACGTGTTTCGCCGCTTGTTTCGGGAATGGCCAACAGCAGCCGGAAAGAGCGTGGCGGAAGTACAAACGAGTGTTGCTCCGAGACCGGGCAGATGTTTGAACCCTCCTGGTTGTCACTGTCGAACCAATAAAGCCTGCCCGACTTGAACGGCGGAAGCAAGGAAATGGAATTTCTCTGTTCCCGGTCTGTTGTGTTCAAAAGCAAAACCGCATACATATGGTCAAATTCCCACGCGGAAGCAGCTATCGCAGGGGTATTCACTCTGCCTGTGCCGTGTGCGCCCCAGTATAACAGTTTTTCCTCCACGGGCTCGGCAAAGGATACAGGACGCGCCATCTTGCCATTGTTGAAAAACGGCAACAGGGCAAGACGCAGATGCATCAGCTGTTTGATCCAGACCCGGAATTCGTGTTTTTCCGGTGCGCAGAAATATTCTCTGGTGAACCAGCCGAGCTGTCCGCCGCCGATCAACTGCCACGCCGCTTTGCCGAATGAGGCTTCGGCATCCCGCTCCTGATCATAAGTCAAGCCGATTAACTGAGTATGTCCCGAATAGACCGCAGGGAATGCGGGAACCTGTCCGCGATACATCCAGCGCCAGCAGAGAAGACCGTCAAAATCTCCCACGCAAGTTTCCGCGTTGTCTTCCGTGGTAAGAACCGTTTCAGGATTCCGGGAATGCATTTCAGCGCGAATCCGGGAAAAAACCTTGTGATGGCCTTTTTCGAACCAGGCGGTATCATCCGGGATCCGGTGCCCATGTTTCGGATTGTAACACGGAATGTGTGCCGCCGCGCCGATCTGATCGACATAAATCCCGTCTGCGCCCATACCCTCAAGCATGAAACAGGATTTCCGCATCATTTTCTCATAGATTTCCGTATAGGGGCATATGGCGGCAAAATTGGCCTTATTGAATATGGACATGGACAATTTCCCCGCCGCATCCACAACACAGTTCGGCGCCCCGAGTTTCGTATAAAGATAATCCTCCTCCCGACGGTCGAGTGTTTCCCACAGGCGCCCATTTATGTAAGGCGTGACCCGGATTCCCATACTATGACACTCATCCAGAATGTTCAGAAACGAAGGCAGGGACTGATGGTGCGGATAGTCCCGGTCAAATGTTTTGCTGTTCCAACGGTAAAGATGCACCGCGAAAGGCAGGCCCAGATACTCCCGGACTTTCCGGAAAGGCCCCATGGAATCCAGGCGCGAACCGCCATGCAGAAACCACAAAGTATTGTCGCGCATCCACGCCGGAGTATCCGTGCGCGGCAAGGGTGAATGCGGAAACCAGAGGGCTTCGATTTCCGTCAGCATTTCGCGGTAGATCATGGCCGCATCATACCAATTGCCCCGAAACACCTTCAAACGGACCGGACACGATGGCTCAAAAGGCTCATTCCTTGCCGGATACCATTCATACCGGACCTTAACGCGATTGCCGCCGGCTTCATAATACAGTTTTTTCATGCGTGCCTTCGGATCGGCCGGAGACCAGAAAATCCCTCCGCGTTCATCATAAAACGCACCATACTGCATGGAGGCAATGCCGCGCGGATATTCCAGTTCATAATTGACATGGGAACGGATTGCACCGGAATCCACGACACCGGACATGACCGGTGAAAACAGTTCAGCATTCGAATCCAACGCTTCCAGTTCCAGTGCAGGAAATTCCACTGTTTCCAGATTGATTCCCGGTCGTACGGATACGACTTTCAAAAAATACTCCAGCTTCTCTTTGCCGCAATGAAACTCAACGGACGCCTCGATCTCAGATGAGCTCCAATTGATCTGGAAACGGTGCGTGCCATCCGGCGTATCGGGAAGCGTGGTGAAGCTGGACTTGAGCTCCGTGCCAAGCGGCGTTATAATTTTGTCCTGAACTTTTAAGCGGAATAACGGATTATCCCAACAGAAAAACTCCCGTTTCGTCCGCGTATCGAACAAGGAAACCGGCGCCGCATAATGGTCATTGGCGGCAACCGTCAGAATTGTTTCGCCTAATTTGTACGGATGCAGTCCGTATTTCTCCAAGCCTTCTCCGTTGCTTTTCTTAAGCTTTTCCCCGGCGTGGCGCCAGTCGAACACTTCTGTCCGGAGCGCAAGATTGCGGATGGCGGAAACAGCGGCAAGGAGTTCATCCGGCCCTTTGTCCGGCAGGCTTTCCAGAAATATGCGGTCGGCGGCGGAAAGACGGCGGCTTTTCTGCGGTTGGTTTTTGATTGCGGGGAAAGCCGCCGTATAATCTTGAATTTCCTCCAGAGAAAGAACACGGTTATAGCCGGTGACATCCGCAATTTCTCCACCGAAATGCCATACATTCCCAAAACCGTCCGCATGACCTATATTCAATTTCGCCAAGCTTGGCGCCACTGTCGCATGCTGCAGATTTTCCGCAATGAGCAGATTTCCGTCAAAATAAAGTTTGACCTGCAAATAATCTTCGCCTTGAGACGGCACCTGTATCCGTTTAGCGGTCATGGCCAGCGAATGGAACTCCGCGTCTGATATTTTCACTTTAGCCAGCAACGGAGCAAACCATTTTGTCCCGTTGTGGAAATTGACATAAAAGCGGTCGTAATCATATCCCATGACAAACTGTTTATTGCGGAAAGCAACAGCGTCATGCCGTCTGTCTTCCGGCGTATTGTCCGGCATTTTTTGGGTTCTGACCACAGCCATGACCGTGATGCCGTCATCCGGGTGGTTGAGGGCGTCTTTTTCCAGCGTGGCCCCGGCTGTTTTGCCGTCAAACTCCAGTGTTTTTTCGGCGGTGAGACGGTATTCCCCGAACGGAACCGCATCCCGCAAAGAAAAAACCGCCTCTTCCCCGCAGAACGCGCCGCAGGAAACGAACATCAGGCATATGGGAAGAAGATATTTCATGAATACAGGCCCTGGTTATTTTTTTGAACGGTAATGATAATAGTATTTCTGAAGATTGGCGGCGACATCGGGTTTGATCAAGGTGAGTTGAGCATTTTTTTGCATGGTTGCATGCCCGTCGCACCAGAGAATGCCGGAGGTGTATTCATGGTAATTTTCAGCGGAAGACGGGAAACGGCCCGTAGAAGTATGCGAGGACTTGTTACTGTCTCCACTGACCACATCCGACTGTTCCGCAATGGTAATTGTGATGGACGGAGAAGCAACTGAACCGACCTTGAACCTGCCGCCGTTTACGGATGGATCAAGGGTGTCGGTGACGCCGCCTACCGCATAGTTGGTCCCGCTCAAAAACACATTGTAACCATAACTGACGGTATTCACATAGATGTCAGCCCCCGCCGTACCCTTTTCCATAGACAATACACGACCGTCATACAGGGAATTGCGAGGCCCGTAATAAGCACTCACCCCGCGGCAAACCAGTGTTTTCGATGCAATATCCTTGGTATCAACGGCCAGCACCCAGCTCCAAATTCCTCCATTGCCAGAGGCGGCGGTACGCAATGCCGGATAGTAGTCCTGATAATTCGAGGTATAGGACGCGAAGCCCAGTCCTGCCTGTTTCAAATTATTGAGACAACTGGCCTGTATGGCTTTCAGCTTGGCTTTGTTCAAGGCAGGAAACAGCATACTGGCCAGAATGGCAATGATTGCAATTACAACCAGAAGCTCTATAAGTGTAAAACAATGAAGGTTTTTTCTCCCGATCAGCCATCTACCGCAGAGCTCCCGCGCATTCCGGGGCTTGCTCTTTGTGACAGAAAAACCCACGCCAAATGTGATGTCAGTGGACAGTTTCATACTTTTTCCTCTTTGGAATTACTTCCTTTTTTGTTTTGATACCCATATATAATATCTTTATTCATTTTCGAGTTTCCGTTTTTTGAACCGTTCCCATTTATTGATGATGCGCCTGGCCGTTTCTTCGGGAGAGAGATCTCCGGTCATCATCCGGTTGAGTTCATCGCGGACTTTAAATACCAGAAAATGATGGGAAGCTTCTTCCTTTTTTTTCAGATTGCGGAAAAGAAAAGTATTTGATAATAGAGCTATGCTGTTCTCTTTGCCCAATCCGTATTTTTCCTGTAGGGCCTGCTCAAATGCAGGACGGTAAACAGGAAGTCCCTGTTTCCTGCTCCAGACCTGCTTTTGCGCGTCAGGCTCCAGAAGAAAGGCGAGAAATTGTTCCGCCTGTTCCTGGTTATGACATTGTTTTGTCATGGCGATATCCACGGTAATGCCCATTCTCCGGCTGCCGGCGGGCAAAGTGAACGGGAGCTGTCCATAATGGAAAGCGGGATTGCCGACGGTCTGAATTTGACTGGTCGTCCCGTCCAGGAAAAGCAGCTTGCCGGAGACAAACTTCTCCACATCGTCCAGGGGATGTTGCTGAGTCGTCATAAAGGATTTCTCATGATCGCCCAACTCGGCCAGCTGCTTCAGGACGGAAAGCAACAAACCGCTGTTCCTTTTATCCGGAACAATTCCCTGATATGCCAGATGGCACCAGATGTGCGATCCGGCGGAGCATCCGGCGGGAAGATACGGCAATGCTTCCTTGATCATAGCGACCTTTTCATTATTCAACAGTCTTTTCTCGACATTTTTCAGGTTGCATTGCTCCGCCAGTTCGCAATTCCAGAAAGTGTCCCTATATACAATCTGCAAGGGTAGAAAATAATCTTGATGTATCTCCTGATGCGGGAACATATCTGTAATGAAGTCTGGGCCCTGCATTTGTGTCTTGAGGTAATCCGGCAGCGGAAGTGCCAAATCCGCAGGATTGACTCCGTAAATATGGGAATGCAGGATCAGGTCTATTTCTTCTTCTTCCAAATAATCCAACAGTGCATTTCCTTTCAGAAAAGTAGACAGCCAGACGATTTCAACTGTGCACTCCGACTGCTTGCCGTTGAAATGCTGGACCGCGTTTTCCCAGAAGCATTTCTGTTGCGGCAGATTTTCATAAGAGAGAAAACGAAGATTGGAGGGGGATGTCACGCGCCATGGAAGTCCGAGTGCAAGTTCATTCAGGTCATTCATTGCAAAAGAGCGTGGAGCCACGATGGTCCCGTTGCGGCGCTGGCGCAGAATTCTACCGGATTTGCAAAAAGGCTCCAATGCATTGCGTATTGTGACACGGGAAATATCAAGACTTTCTGACATTATGCGTTCCGCTGGCAATGCCGTTCCCGGTGGAGCCGTATTAAGAAATGCTTCCACTCGCCTTTGCATTTGAGCGCATAACGATTCTTTGGAAGTAGGATCTACACCGAAATAATGTTTTATTTTATCCTTGTCCATAATATCCCGATAAACACATTGGTGCTATTTGTATCATACCATCTATAATAATGGTTTTCAGGAAGAATGCAAGTGCCAATAAGAAGAAAGTTTGTATTTTTTTGCCTTTCAACCAATAAAAAAGACAAGACTTTGACAAGCTTCAAACGTTAAACAAAATTTCCTCGAAAATATAAATCCTCTTGAGCGGACGGAGGATATAGGTATGGTATTGATCCGAAAAAATAGTTGCCGTCACCCCGCCAAGCCTGGGGGGGACGAAAAGCTCGATTTTGGGACCAAAATATTTTGAGCTAGCGGCCAGTTCATGAATTGCCTCGACTGAGTTATTGACCACGAATGGCAAAGAGCGCGGTTATGGCAAGCTCGAAAGGTCGAATAATTTCGCCTGATTTTGCTTATCTGCCTCGATGTCTCTATGCCGGTATATTCGTGTGCATTCGAGAAATATTGAGCAGATAAAAGGGAAACCCGGCCAGCCACGACTTATTTCGTAGGGTTTGAAAGGAGCAATCCGTCTGAATCAGGTTCTCCAAAATTGCTTATCGTTAAATTCGTTATTTACATTGATGACTTTATCCTTTGATAGCGCCTGCGGAGAGACCCTTGATGAAAAGTTTCATGCAGAACAGAAAGAGGATCACCAGCGGCAATGAGGCGATGGTATAGTCGGCCATGAGTTGGCCCTACAATATCTTGTTTTTGCAGGCGGCAAAGTATCAATGAAGGTCTGCATTGGCGTTTCCCCATAGCAGTATTTACCGCAGAGAAGTCGAACTTCATTATATCCATGCGGCCGCGCATTGAGGTTTGCGATTCTGCGTTCGGAGACACTGCCATATTTTTAGCGGTCTCTTTGTTGATGGCTATCAGTCGATAAACGTTTATTCCGAATCCGGGCCGAGATCGCCGTATTCCCAAGGGATACCGACAGGAAGAGGTGGAGTATCGATTTTTTCCGGTTTAATGGCGGCGAGCAGTTTCAGTCCGACTTCGGTTATTTTTTCTCCGGCCGTTATTTCGAGGTTGGAGTAACTGGTGAGGGCGGTTTCATAACCGCCGCCGTCCGAAGCGAAATCAGCCGTATCCGGGATATAGCCGATCGAACCGTTGGCCAAACTGGCAATCCAGGTGGATTTGACGGGAGAAAGTTTTTTTATCTTCAGTCCAAGCCCGACAAAGTATTCGGCGGGGTTGGCAAAAATGGCGACATTGCCGATCTTGACGACATTGACGGAAAATTTGACAACCGGTTCCCTGCGACAGATGAAATCAGCCAGAACCCGCTCTTTGGCGAACAGCACTTCCGTATCCATTGAGTTGTCCGGATTGGCATTCAGTACAGACCAGCTTTTTTCCACGCTTGCCGGTGACGGGCGGCGACGCTTAAGCTCCAAAACAGTCGAGTTGCCGCTCAACTCGTGATATTCTGCCGGCTCTGCCTGAAGCAGGGCCTTTACCGCCTCCGCGCCAACCCGTGTGCCCAGCTTCCAGGCGACCGGGAAACCCCAGTCACAGGAGGCGGATAAATTGTTGACTTGAGTTACATCGCCGCAGGCGCCGTTCAGGAAAACGACTCCGGCTTCATCGCCCATGATGGCGCGGATGGTTTTTCTCAGGTAATGTATCCAGTCGGCTGAAACGACGCCGCCACGGTTGTTGCAGGTTCCATGACAGGAATAGTTGACAATGCAGCCGATCAAAGAGCCGTCACCGCGCCAGGCGCCGATGACACCGACTTCAGGATCTGTGCCGCCGGCCGGTTCTATGATATCGGGATTGACTTTGCCGGGATGGGTGCAACACCGGCCGTTTTTCATTTTGAACCGGCGGTTGAAGATCATGCCGGTTTCGCAGCCAGTACCGCTGTTCAGCCGGGCGTTTTCCTTTCGGGCATCGGCATTGACTGCCGCGGTGACGATCTGTTTGACCACCCATTCGCGGTAATCCGGGTCCGGGAATGCCGATCTCCTGGTAAGCAGATGCCTGATATGGTCCGGTATGTCATCCTGAGATTTCACGTCGACCATGCCGGTAATCGCGCCGCCGCCATGAGTATGGGAGGCTCCAATAATACAATTGGCGGCGGGAATACCGCAGCGCTCCCGCAATTGCTCCCGCACTTTTTCCACAATATCAAATCCGATAAAACAGGTATCGACGCCGATCAACGCGACTTTGACGGTATCATTGGCAAAAAACGCAGCTTGAACTTTGAGGGGATCGTGTATGGACTGGACGAGCATTTTGCCATAACCGCCGGCTTGTTCCGTTCCGACCGGTGGAGTAATATCCGTTTCAAAAAATCCTGCTTGCATATTTTCATTATTCTCCGGGTTACTTGTTAATGCCGGAACACAGCCACGGTTCTTTGGCGGTACCGGCGGTAAACAGTTCCATAGTTGCTTCCACGTGCCCATCCGCGCAAAGGAAATTCAATTTCCCGGAATGCCGCAAAGCGGTGTTGTTTTTATTGCTGACATCGAGAATGGAAGTATAGTCGCCGTCGCAAATGGTCATGGTCGTGCTGGGATATTTGATCGATGAATTTTTTTTCAGCCCAACACCACTTGAATCGTCGTCAAAAGTATATGGTGACCGGTACCAGCAATTATAAGCGTAGGATGCGTAATAATTGCTGCTGAACGACGCGACGGTTCCGGCGCACCCCCGATAGCCCTGCTTGTAAGACGGACAGTATAAAACCCCGGAGACTACCGGCGTATAGGGCTTCGGCATGGGAAGATAATCTCCGGCACAGAGAATATAGGCCCAGTTGGGATACCCTGCCGCCAGCGATATGCCGTTAAATACTTGTCCGGCATAGAGCCGCGGGGGGAAATAATCCGTATCCGATAAATAAAGCATGATTCCGGTACCGATCTGTTTGGTATTGCTCTGGCACGCGGACGCCTTGGCCAGTTCTCTGGCCCGGTTCAGGGCCGGCAGCAGCATGGCGGCGAGGATGGCGATGATGGCGATCACGACGAGGAGTTCAATGAGTGTGAAGTGAATGGGATTTTTCATTCTGGCGCTCCTGTTTTGGTGTTTATTTTTTTGCATAAAATCATGGTTGTATATTTACTCTTGTCTCGGCATTTTTGCTGCCGGCAATATATTCAAGGCGGTACTCGGCTGTCCAGGGAGCGGCTTTGTGGGGGTCGTTGTCCCGATACGCTTTGTCGTAGATCAGTTCCGCGGTGGCGATGTCTCCCTGCCGCCAGAACATCAGTTCATCCACTTGCCCATTGAAAGAAACCTTAACCTGTTCTCCGGTTTTCATATTGACGGCTGCACACCAGTTTTCAACTCTCGCTGTTTTCGGCAAGATCAGGTTCCCGGATTTTTTGCCTTCATATTTCTTTTCGGCAATCCCGGAGTCGGCCGGAATCCGGTATGAAATATCTTCGGCATTGTCCGCAATCCCCAGAATATTATTGGCGCGATATGTGAACTGGCGGTAACCTTTTTCCGGCAGGATAACCACTTTTACACTCAATTCGGGTTTTTCTTTGCTCACGGTATAAGTTTTTTCAACTTTCAATCCGTCAAAAGGAGGCTGGCTGATGGTATAGGTGAAGCAAGCTTCAGCGGCCTGTTCCCCGGTACGGTAATTTTTAAATGCGGCTTCAAGGTTTTTCGCCCAATACGGGGTCGGGGCGGTCAGAATATCGATTCCGACTTGCCTGACGGCTGTCCGTTGTCCCTGCTTAACCAACCATTCCGCAACGGCCGAATCTTTCAGGTTGATCAGGACTTTGTTCATGCCGGTTTCGACTAGATAGAATAATTTTCCATCGATGCTGACGGTCCCGGTTTTGACGCCGTTTTCTTCCCGAAGATTCAATTTTGCGTCGAAGCTTGCCTGCCAGGCTTTTTCCTGGGCTGCGACCTGATCTGCATTAACCGTGGCGGAATAAGCGGCGGGAGCGCTTCGGGCCGGTGATATTTCCACCAGAGCGTAATCGAACGGAGCGATTTTGATGCTGATTCCAGCCTGCAATGCCGCGGCGGTGAAATCGCTTTGTCCGTCGCCCACCGTAAATGTCGTTTTGGATTTAAGATCTCTGACCCGATAATTTCCGTTCAGGGACTTGGCTCTGATACTGGCGAAAATCTGGTCTTCTTCGCTGTTGTTGCATAATAACACCAGATATTTGCCGTCAAACGTGCGCGACAGGGAATAAAGATTGCCGGCCGCCTGAAATTGCGGAACCGCCGCTATCGTTTCCCCGTCGACTTTTCCCTTGATAAGGTACTCGTCTTCAATGGCATGGATCAGGTTCATGACTTCGCGTTGACTATTGAAATAAGCGTCATCCATTTGAAATACCCCGCTGTAAATGACCGCGCCGTCGGCGCCGAGCATGGCCGCCGCCATCAGATGCAGCCGATAACGCTGCGGATTATACGGCGCCACCGCTCCCCAACCGGAAGACAGGGTCGGACGGATGGGCTTTTTCAGGTTTTCGAAACAACTCTGCAGTCTTCGGTAAAACATCAGATCGGTGTTGTAAATCATCGGCGTATGGATATCTGTAAATGACTCATAAAGCCTCAGGTCAATGCCGTAACGTTTCAGGTAGTCTTCTTCTTCCCCTGCGGCGGCCTGCGGCATGGAGCACAACATGAACCGGGCAGTCGGATTTATCTGTCGTACCGCATCGGCCATGACCTTGATAACCCGGCTGTTTTGGACACAGCGGAACCGAATCCATTCCTTCTCGTAACGGGGCAATATTTTCTGCCGCGAAATCTGTTGCTTGTCCAGCTTGGCAAATGCGGTGAAATGTTCAAGGCAACGAGGGCAGAAGCACATGGCGGTGGTCCAGCCGTCGACATACGGTTCGTAATCGATCTGGCAATATGCCCCGGGAACTTGCAGTTTGTCCAGCTGATTGTAGCGGCGCAGGCATTCGGCGAAAACAGCCGGACCTTTTTCAATCAGTATCGAAGGGCAGACCAGGGTGCCGTCCGCGCCGGAAAATGTCTTGGCGGGCAAAAGGATATTCCGGTCCTGCGGGGCGGCATCCGCGACCCGCCACGGAAAAACGCCGTGCAATTCCCAGAACGGTTCCCAATCCCGGCCGCCGGGAATCAGGCCCCAGCCGCCGACAAAACCGGCGGCAGTCCACTTCCGGTAGAGTTTTTCCGGCAAAGGATCCGGTTTCTCCGCCGAAAGGCCGATGCGGTTCAGCGGGAAACTGTAGAATGAATGACATTTGAAACCGCGCGGCAGGTTGATATCGCCCGGCGGCGGCAATAATTCCACCGGGATTACCGACTTGAATGACTCGGCCCCCGTCTTGAATTCAATGTCGATATTGAATGCCTGATCCGCCTGGGAACCGGCTTCAATAAAAAGTCCGTTTCCCCAGACACCCCAATCATAATCGCGGGATACTTGAAAAACGGACTGTTGCCCTGAATCCAACGCATTTTGCGCCGATGCCGGAATCCGGACGCATTGCCGTTCGCGGGGATAAAACAGATACAGCGAAATGTTGACCCCCCTTGGAACCGTTACCGTCATGTTCACCTCGGGATTACCGGTGTTGAGGGCGGAGAAATCCAGAAAACCGACCCCGTTGCGGTTGAGGTAATAGGGTACTCCTTCCGGCTTTGCGGTAAAGTTGTCCCGGAACGAATAGCGCTTAAAGGCTTTCTGAACGACCGGCGGGCTTTCCGTGACCGTTTTTTCCTGGCCGTCCGCCGCCGTGACCTTCAAGCGTCGGAACGAAGCCTTGCCGCCGCCGTCCGGATTGCCGTAAACACTGAGGCAAAACATGACGCCCCGGGTTTGCACCGGGTTGTCGGGGGCGACTATTTTCTCGATATGGCGCCAATCTGAATTGCCTTTTCCCAGAAACACATATTTGGCGTCGCCAATAAATTTCCCTTTATCATCCAGCCAGTAATAGATGACCGCCGCATTTTTGGAGATATCTTCGAGTTTGACATCCAGTTGGACTTTCAGGCTGGGAATTTCCCCGGCCGAGAAGCGGGCACCGGTATAATTGACCGGGGCGGCGGACTTTTCACTGATTTCCAGAATGTTGCCGTCGGCAGTGGACACAAGCCGGAAAATATCTTCGGCAGGCCTGGGCTGCGATACTACCCAACCATCGGGTGTTTTGCCGTTGGCCGAATGAAATTCCATATTGGGCAGTAAGCTTGCCGGAACCGCATCGCCGATACCGGTAAGTGGAAGTACCAGCAACAATAAAAAAACAGGAAAATATTTTTGCATGATGAGCACCTTCAGTACACGTTAAAAATCGTTCCGCACCTTGACTGTTCGTCCGTTTTCGCGCGCCGAGTCGACAATGGCCAGGCAGGTGGATATGGTTTTAGTCGCTTCCCTGGCTGTAAGCTCCAACTTTTTCTTGCCGGTCAGAACGTCATAAAAATATTCCGCTTCACCGGTAATGTTGTGCGAGGCGATATTGACCGGCAACCGGGCAAACCCGGCGGTAGGAACTTTATTGGAAAACATCTGGATATTCGGCGAAGTATTGTCGCATATAATGGTTCCTTGCGAACCGTAAAAAACCGACCGCATGGTGTAGGGGCATTGCACGGAAATTGATACGAATACTTTGCCGATAAGCTGATTATTTTTAAACTTCAGATTGGCGATCGTCGTGTCCGGCTCGGGCCATTCAGGCATCATTTTATGGTTGGCAAAAGCTGTTACTTCGTCAATGTCGCCACCGATCCAGCGCAATAAATCGACCGCGTGACAGCCGCCGCCGAGCACGCCATTTCTTTTGATGGCGGGATCTTTGCGCCAGTTCTGCCATCCCGGACATTGCTCGTAATCATGCGCATATTCTGATTCGATGAAAAACAAATCCCCGATCATGCCGGTATCGATAAGGTGCTTGGCCAGTTTGAAGCCCGGCGCAAAACGGCAAACCTGTCCGACCATGAACATTCCCTTGCTCCGGTCGGCGCCCGCGATAATGGCTTCGCACTCCGCCAGCGTCAGGGCCAGCGGTTTTTCGGCCAGGACATGCTTACCCGCCGCCAGCGCGGCGAGACATTGTTCTCCATGCAGGTGATCGGGAGTAGCCACCGAAACCAACTCGATTTCCGGATCGGCAAGCAGTTCCCGGTAATCCGTAGTGACCAGCGGGAAAGAACCAAGCCCGGCCTTTTTGCTCAGCAACTTCGTATCAACGTCGCAGATGCCGACGGCCTCATATCGCTCGGAGTTCATATATGCCGTCAGGTGCTCTCCTCCCATCCGCAGGCCGATTACACCAGTCTTGATCTTTTTATCACCGCTGTTTCCCATAATCAACTCCTTGCTTATTGGAAGAAATTATTGTTTAAATTTATTTGCTATTTGCTTTTTCTGATTATTATTATATAGTTTTATTGTTCAAATGCAACAGTTTTCCATTGTTCATTCTTATTTAAGGTTTGTCTAAAAGTCCAATCATGGATCAATTGCAAAATATCGAAAAAGTATATCACGGGCTGGATGTCACCAATCCCTTTCAGATTTCTCTGGCCTATATTCCGCACAAGAGGAACTTCTATTCCGGCGATATTCATTATGACATGCAAATGATTATTACACTGTCCGGTCGCGAGGATGTTGCTTTCTCCGGCTTCAAAGCCTCTTTTCTGGCAGGGCAAATTTGGTGGACTTCTCCGTGGGAGCCGCACGCCGGGCGGATTGCCAGTGATCATTTCGGAGTCATGGCCATCACGATTTCCCCGGAATTTCTGGGGAGCATCGATCCGTTCCAAAATGTAGACTGGCTGCTGCCGTTCGTATTGCCGCCGGCCCGGCGCCCGACTCCCCGAACCCGGGCAGAACGTCTCAGCGTTTTGCTGAAGGCGCGGGAAATCATTCAACTGGAACGCCATAAGCCATACGGCTGGCGTACGCTCCAGTGGTTCAAAATCCACGAGATCATCATCCGGATGATTCAGTTGATTCCTGATAGCGAGATTAAAAGCTGGGCCGGCGGTAAAATGTCTCTATTTGCCCGGATCATGCCGGCGATTCAAATGGTCAAGAAAAATCCATTGCAGTCTCTCTCTTTGGATAATGCGGCCAAAGCATGCGGCCTGGGGAGAAGCAGCTTCTGTTCGGCTTTCAAACAAGTGATGGGCATTGGATTTGGGCGTTTCGCGTTGCGCGCCAGGATTAACCAGGCCGCCCAGATGCTGTGCAGTGAACAAGCTTCCATAAAAGACGTCGCCTTTGCCTGTGATTTTAAAGATTTAGGGCATTTTTATCATGTTTTCAGTCGTTTTTTCAACTGCACGCCCTCGGAATTCATCAAAGGCGGCCATTCGATCTGCAATCCGGCGATAACCAACGAAAACGAACCTTAACCGGTTCCGGATGTCCTGTGAGTTTTTCCGAGCCGCAGGACGCTATTGATGCTAATTTCCATAATCACAAAGAGCGCGGTTACGGCAAGCTCGAAAGGTCGAATAATTTCGCCTGATTTTGCTTTATTGTATAGGATTTTATCTCTGGTTCGGACGTAAATCGTCCCTGATTTTGAAAAATGCCATGCCCGAATTGGAGATAAAAATCAAATGAGCTAAGCCGCGGTGACCGGGCGAGGACGATCGCTATGTGTATTGAATCGAAAATGGGTGATTGCGGGATACGTTTTGGAGAGTGCCTGGATGCGGGGAATGAATATTTTTGTGGCTATTTGAATGGTATTTATCGTTTTTACCCTGTGTGGATGGTTGATTTGGCGGCAAGGCGCAAAAAGATTACGTCTCTTTCCGGGAAGAATTATTGCGTGGATCATTTCAACTATGTTATTGCGCATCATATGTTCCAAATACTTTATGAAGAATCAATTATCGGAGGTTTGCCGATCACGTTTTGAGGTCGAATTTTGTATTCCGGATGGATAATTCGAGTCATTACCATGTTCCCTTTTTGACATTTCGGGCATTTGGTGATATCCTTTCCGGTAAGGTTCGAAGCATCGTATTCATAAGCCGTCAGAATATCCGGTTGATTGCCGATGCCGACTTTGGTTTTTAAAACAAGCCGTTTCAACACATCGTATGCATAAGTATACTGAGAGCCATCGGGAAAAGTCTCCGATTCCTTCCGACAGCAATTCCAGGTGTATTCCGTCAATTCATCATTGGAGGTACGTTGAGAGAGCGGGCGGTTCAGTTCGTCAAAAGTAAACGCATGCCAGGACATCTGTTCATAAGAACTGCCGGTGTAGACGTTCTTGGACTGGAAAACGGTGTTGCCAAAGCTGTTGATGATATGGTCAAAGCGAATTGTCTTATGGGCTACTCCGGCCGGGCTGGTGGTGGTACCATGGATAATCGTCATGCGAATGTCGCTGCCGGCGCCGGGAGTAAAGGAACTTTGCGCCGGATTGGCGTTCTGCTGGAAGGTGCCATATTCATAGGCATAGCTTTCGATGGTGTTGTCCGGATAAGTTATGCGCTGTATGCGTCCGGCGGAAGCGGAGGTGCAGTCCCCTTGGGCGTAATATCTACATTCAATGCGGAGACTGGAACTGTCACCATAGGCGGCTCCCTGATTTCGACAGCGTTCCATGACATCGACATACTGATTGCCGTCGAAATAGTAGGCATAATAGGTTTTCTGAACCGTGATTCCTTGAATTTTGACTTCAACGGTACGAGGCCGCTCGTCGGTGGGCTTGATGACGTCTCGGACATCATGGGGCTCGTAACCATAATAGACCGCGTTGGCTTCATTCGCCAGGGAATTGAAAGCTGAATTTTTCCACGGAGAAACTTCCAGCACCTTGCGACCCAGGCCATCGTATTGATAGGAAGTCCAGGAACCGTCAGGGTTGTTTTCCGTGGCCATACGCCCGTAGCTACCAGCGTTTCCAGAATCCGTATAGTAGGTGTAGGAAGTTCGCAAATTGGCGCCGTCCGGATCGCTGATATACGCCACCGTGCGATCACCAAACGGAAATGCTTGAACCATGTTGACGCTTTTCGCGGAGAACTTTCCATCAGGCGAACGATCAACCGAAGTGACCGATTTAACCGTTCTTGAATAATCCCAAGTCTGACTTTGAGTGACCACCGCGATCTGGTCCGGATAGATCAGCCGCCACCCCTCACTGTTGTGACTGTATTCATAAAGGGATATTTCACTGGCGCCATTGACGGTTTTGGTGACTTTGAGGCTGGTGTTTTGCCCCGGATTAGGATTCTCGAACCGCCAAACCGTATGCGGCGTGCCGATTGCCGTGTAAACACCATCAACCTTAGGTCCCACCTTAGGCGGAGCATATATGCGAACTTCATAGCTGACATTTGCCTCCGTAATCACGATATCCGCCAAACCATTGGCGATCGAATAGATTTGACGAACCGACTCATCGGTATCATAGATGGCCTCCAGCCCAACTGAGGGCGCATCGGGATAAAGACGTCGTCCGGAAGCTGTCTGCAGAAATACGACCTTGCCGGTGGAAGTTGCATAACGAATGAATTTCCCACCGCCGATATACATATCATAATAGGTCGGATTGGAGGTGGTTTCATTGCCGTTGGCATCAATCATGACTAGGTTATAATTGCGATTGGCTAGTTCTCCGGAAAGTTTGGCGATCGCACTTGTCCCGGAAAAGTTAAACTCCAGCATTTCCCGCTTGGGGCCGAATATTTTCACCACATTTTGAACATTGGAAGGAAGATCATTGGCCTGGGATTGATATTTTATTACCGCATTATCGGGAGCATTCACCGGGGCATCTACAATCATCTGGGTCATGCCGCTGATCCCTGAATAGTTCGAGTTGACCAACTCTTGATTGATCCGATCCAAAAAAAGATTTTCATACTGAAGCATTTGCGGTGAATACATCAATGGCGACGGGGTTTGGGTATATACACTGAACTTTGCCCCTATATTAATATTTTCATTCGTCGGATTACCAAAGATAAAGTTGATATTGACACTGCTTACCTTGAAAATTGATTGCAGGGTCGGACGTGTCGCGATCACCGCGCCGGAAAGCATTCAACTGCTTTTTGAGGAGCTTCAGCTCGAACGGGTCCGCCTGATCGACGGCCGCAAACTGAAAATGG
>ENA-UOOH01000639-UOOH01000639.1-fermentation-metagenome-genome-assembly--contig:-NODE-639-length-38686-cov-18.683182_pt1 | contig 38686 bp, 30 predicted proteins | sample MGYA00245778_ERZ724025 | MGnify/ENA primary metagenome ERZ724025 (study PRJEB28704, sample SAMN03018313) | fermentation metagenome | biome: anthropogenic terrestrial biome; feature: soil; material...
GACAGGCGCGAAACCGTCGTCAACGGACAGCCGTGGTTTCCGCGCGGGTTCATCGGCGCGGCTCCGGCGGTTTTTCCGCTGTTGAAGAAGTTCGGTTACAACCTGGTCCAGATGTATACCCTGAACCGCCAGGACATTCCCCGGATTCTGGAAGTGCTTGACGCCGCCCGGGAGAATGATTTGAAATTGACGATGTATCCGTTTTTCAGGATGTCGCCCGGTTTTTTCGGGTTGACCGATCAGGGCAAAACGCACCATGTCCTGCCGCCGGAGGGACGGCGGCACATTATCGAAATGGTCCATGCGGTCAAAGACCATCCGGCGTTTTTCGGCTGGTACCTGTACGATGAACCCCGCGGGGCCGCCTGGTGCGCTCAATTGAAAGAGGTGTATGAACTGCTGCGCGAACTGGACCCTCATCATCCGGTGCTCGGGCTGGACAATTCGCCCTGGGGGTGTATCAACAAGGCGGCGCATTGCGATATCCATATCCTGGACCTTTACCCCAGCCCCCGCAAGAGCAGCGGCAATTATTACCCCGTCGCCGGTATTTTCAATGCCGTGGCGCAGATGAACGCCGAGTTGAAAAACGAGGGCGTCTGGTATTGTCCCCAGGCTTTTGATTACGACAGCTTCGCCTCCGGGGAGAACGACTACCGCGCCCCGACCTACGAGGAAACCCGTTGTTCGGTCTATACCTCGCTTGCCGCGGGGGCCACCGGTATTATTCCCTACAAAATCGGCAATCCGGACGCGAGTTATTTCCAACGGCATTCGAATTCGGGGATTTTCGCCTCGCCGGAAATGAAGGTCGGGTTTCTGGACGGCATGGGGCTGGAGATGAAAGCGCTTTCTTCGGTGTATTTGTCCGAAACCCTGAACGACGCGGTCCGTTCCGATGCCGCCGGGCTCCGGATTCTGGCGAAAAAGTACAACGGCAAATATTTCATCTTTGCCGTCAACCCGACGCCGCAGAGCATTACGGCGGAGTTGACGCATTCGCTTTCCGTCAACTCCTGGAAAGTGCTTTGCGAGGAGCGGGAAATCCGTTCCGGCGCGATCAAGGATGTTTTCGGCCCCTACGCCGTACACATCTACACCGATGACGGCGCATTTCCCGACCCCGTGCTTCTGCGGGAGGTCCGTGCGAAGATCGACGCCGAACTCAAAACGGCGGACAACCCGTAGCGTCGGCCGCGTCAGATGCCGCCGCCGGAGTTTCGTGAAAATTGAATTCGAGATCGGGGAATTTAAAAAATCAATCGGATGCCGCCGGGTACAGCTCGATATTTTCAATCTCAAGGCTTCCGGTGCCATTCACTAAATTCAGGAAGACCGTGCAGGCTTCCGTATCCGGCCGGATTTGCCCGGTCAATGTTTTGGACTGTCCATTGGTGCCAATGCTTCCCAGGTTGATGTTTCCCGGATTCAAGCCTTTTGCGGAAGCGCTTCGCAGCCAGACTTCAAAGACGCCTTTGAAGTCCTCGGAGGTACGGAAGCGTACCCGGAAATGATAGGATTGACCATTGATGACCGGGACGCTCTGGTAAAGCCTTCCCCATACGCCGTTGCGGGGGCTGCCGCTGGATGCCTCGGTGCATTGGATCGTCAGCGGATACCGGGCGGATTGAAACGTAAACCTGCCGTGGCGAACATCTCTTTCCCATTTTCCGGTCAATATGTTGTCGTCGGACGGGTTATCGAAATCCGCTTCGAAGGTCGAGAGGTAGACCGGACGCCAGATGCCGGATGCCCCTTCGTACTTTTCCACCCGTATGGTCAAATCATTTTCTTCGGCGGGTTTGACGAAATCCGTGATATCCAGTTCAAAAGGCTTCTTCCAGGAATCCGGGTCGCCCTGATAGGGAAACGGACGCTCCAGCACTTTATTGCCGTTCAGCCAAACCGTTGCGCTGCCGTCAACTGCGCCGAACGCAAGTTTTATGCGTTTGTTTTTTTCCTGATCTTCGAGGCGGAAAGAGTTGCGATACCAGGCCGCTCCTTTGAACGGTTTGCCATGAATGTTCTGCCACTTCAGGCCGGCGGGTTGCTTTTCCCAGTGGGAGTCGGTGCCGATCGCTTCCCATCCGTCGCGTTTTTCCATAAACCACTGTTCATTCTGTCCGACATTCTGCGGATCGAAACAGATGGTCCAGTTGTCCAGAGCGCGACTGTTGTCGTTAAGCAGAATCAGGTGCAGCGGCCAATGGCGGCCTTCCAGATAGGAGGTTACGCCCAGGTTGGCATATCCGTGTTGCTCATGGCCGTCGCGAAATTGTTTCAGGTTACGGATGGCGGCGACAAATTCACGGCTGTTGCCGTTTTCTTTGTATTTGCGGAATCCGCGCTGGGCCGTTATTACCAACTGCGCGTCCTGCAGTCCCATCCGCAAAAATTCAATGCGGGCGGTTGCGGAACGGTTATTTTCCGCAAGAACCGCGGCTTCGTCCAAGAGCTTGAAGCTCTCTGTCATGACCTCCGGCGTAAAAACCCGGTCGGCCAGCAGGAAGAAATCCGCATAGTTGCCGCCTTCGATATTTCTGGCTGTTTCGAAGTCATTGTAACGGGAGGCTTTTTCCAGATTTGAAAAATATTTTCTGATCACCTGAGCAGCCGGACCGAATGCCGAAAAGTAATCGTTCTCAAGTTCTTCCACACTCTTATAAATGCCGCCCCCGTGCTTGGCGGCAATGATATAGTTTGTCAGTCCATTGGCGGCGAACATGCTGGTCAGGGCGTCCATGTCGGACGCAATCAGCCCGTGATCCCGGGCGAAATCGAAGCAGTCGGCAAATTCGCGATAATACACCAGCGGGAAATTATGACCGTCCCAGGTGAAATTCGGACGAAACATCAGGCTTGCTCCGCTATCCGACCATCCTTGCCAGAGGCGCTTGAACAATGCGATTTTGGCATCGGTCCACGGAAACATGATCGGAGGGCAAAAACGCAAAATAATCCGTTCGTTGAGGCGAGTTTTTTCCGGCGGTTCATGATAATTGCCGTAAATACAGCCGATGATACGGTTGTCCGGATCGATTTGATCGGCCAATTGTTGTACCGCCAGATAAAACTTTGCATAGCGATCCGACAAAGATCCCAATTTCCCATACCAGTGCGAGGTTTTATTTTGAAATTCCTTGCGGGCTTGTTCCAGACGGCTGCCGTCAGGGTTTTCATCGGAGGCCAGGCATGCCGGGCAGGTACATTTTCCGGCGGTATCATTCTCATTGCAGTTAATGATTCCGGCGGCGCCGCGGGCTTTCCAGTCTTCGACAATCTGGGCGGCAAGCCCCGGATTGCTCACACACATGCTGATCAAATCGGGCCGGCCGTTGAAATACATGGGATCGGAACGCCGGGTTCCGTCCGGCAGCAGATTGAAATATTCCGGATGGGTTTCACCGAATTTTTCCCAATAGCCGGTAAAGGCGTGGCCGTAGTTCATGTTTTCCACCATCGAAAACCGGTGGCGGCGCAGCCATAGCGATTCGTTGCGGGAAAATCGAACCGCGTTTTCTTTCTTGTTCCAGGCCGCGGGCCGATTGTTCTGTCGCCAGTTTGCAAATGCCAGAGGCGGGGCGACCTCCCATTCCTCATCGGGCAACGTGATATTTGCGGTTTGCTGATAAGATGTTCCGGAATCTCCGGGCCACAGCCAGCGGACCCCCAGTTTCTTCTCCAGAAAATCATACACGCCGAACAGAGTGCCTGCGGGCGTTGCGCGGTTCAATGCCGCACCTTTGCCGTCGACGCCGGCGATGTCGATCCGGTTGCTGTTTATCCGGATTTTAGCGCCATTTTGCCGGAGCCCGGCGATGTTCAGCGCGGACGCCCGCCCAAGGCGGATTTGAACATCTGCCGTTCCCGGTGAGTTGACGATGGCAGGCTTGCCGCCTGAGATCATATGGATGTGAGACGCCAGTTCCTGCGCGGCAAGTTTCTCCACGGAAACGGCGTCCGCCGGAATAATAATCTCTGCAATCGCTTTTCCGTCCCTGACAAGCTCCGCTCCTTGTACTGCGAACAACAGGGTGAATCCTAAAATAAATCCAAATTTCATGCTTTAACCTTAATCGTTGATATTACGGAAGCCAGCGTGTTGACCACGGCGAAGTCGTATTGCCTATTTTATAGTTGATGACCTCATGTTCAGATGAAGCGTGACCATCCGCCCAGGCGACATTGATACCCATTCCTTTCGTATTTCCGGTAGGTTCTATATTGTCTCCGGCTCCAAGAAGTTTAGGAGAGCCGTTTATGGTCGGATGCCGGTAAGAAACACGTCCAAAACTGTAATAAGCGACCCCGGTCGCCGAATTTCCTTCCGTCAGCCATAAGATGGAACTGGGTTTGTTCACAACGGTGGCTGCCAGGCCATATAAAACGGTACCTATCGTTACTCCGCCGCTCAAACGGGTATTGGTTGTATAGGACAACCCTCCTGCGCCGGCGATGGGGAGATCCGAAGCCACCGTTGAGAACATCGGGCTTTGGTCGGATGGACATTTGAATAGGTCGATGGTGTCGGTTGGCGAAAAGGACGGCTTGCCGGAAGATACTTTGACATTGGCCCCGATGTAGATTCCGATCAATTGAGAATACCAGACGCTGTCCGAACCGCCCGCTCCGCGCCGCGGATAAAACCCGGATTCATCCGTATACATGGCGCTTGCAAGGCCTAATTGTTTGATATTATTCAGACAGTGAATAGCCCTGGCTCTTTCCCTGGCTTTGTTCAGAGCCGGGAGCAGCATCGCAGCCAGTATCGCAATGATAGCGATAACGACCAACAGCTCAATGAGTGTGAACTTTTTTGACTTCATATTTTTCCTTCTCCTTGTCCGGTATATGCCGGATTTTTTATGAGTTAAATGGAGACGATACTGCGTTTCCAGGTTTCTCCTTTATTTCTGCTGCCGATATTTTCCAGCAGCAGGTCCACGGCGCTGGTCCCCAGGCGATGGTTGTGGTCTGAAACATTCGGGAAAATAAAAAGATGCTCGTAACCCGAATGAAACCGTTGCGTCAGCGTGGCAATCTGCACCGGCGGGACTCCGTAAAGCTGGGTCCGCATGAAATTCAACTTGTCCACCTCCTGCGCGATCCGCTCGTCCGGGATGAAAATCCCCTCAAATTCGAGTTCTTTTTTCCGAAATACCGGCAGCAGGATATCGATCATCCCGGTCATCGGCCCCCGGCCGAAATAGAGATGATTTTTGTTCAGCTCCAGTTGTTTGAGCGCGGCGTATTCGCAGGACAGGTTCCGGATGTTGGTCTGCCAGTAATTATTCGGGTTTTCATCGACATAAGCGAGGCGCTTGATTCCCTTGTCGATGAATTGCTCCATGATGTCGTCGATCAGGGCGGTGTAGTTCAACTGGACATTGCTGAAATTGCGGGTGATACAGGCGTCGGGGTAGTGCCCGATGACGACTCCGGGGATTTCCAGCGCGGAGAGAATTTTCATGATCTCTTCGCGGAGCTGTCCGGTGATGATCATACCGTCACAGCGCTCGTCGCGCAGCGTCGAGGGCAGTTCGTAAACGCTGGAAACGGTCCCCGCCACGCTGATGATGGAACTCTGGTAATGGCGGCTGTTGCAGACCTCCACCACTTTGTTGATCCATTTGATATAGGCGTTGTCTTCGAGGTCGGTATCGATCAGGACGACCGCGATCTTTTTCGTAAAGCCGCTTTTGGCGGACAAGATGGCATCCTGAAGTTTGGGGTCGATGGCGTATTGGAGCTTTTCGCAGGCCTCGATCACCAGTTTCCGGGTCTTCTCGTTCACCTGCGGATGGTTGTTGAAAACCCGCGAAACCGTCGTCAGCGACACTCCGGCATGTTTGGCTATTTCACGCATATTCGACATTGGGTGTAATCCTGTAATGCTTTTTATTTCTTGTTTCATTAAGTTTCAGGAAACTTATGATATATTATACAGCCGTCTGAAAATAAAAGCAAGACCGGAGACGAAAAAAATCGGATAAAAATAGCTTTTCCGGGTTATCCTGCGGGGTTCCGGGCCTACTCCGCGGCGTGTCCGAACCGTGAAACCGGTGTTCCTCCTGCTGTTTCGCGGCGCATCCGAATCGTGGAGCGCCGTGCCTGCCTTCCGCTTTTGGCTGCATGAAAAAGGCGCTCTCCGGGTGGAGAGCGCCGTATGGTTTCCGATCAAGCCGAGGGGAACGGTCAGAGCGTGACCAGTGTTCCGGTTTCCTCGGACTGTTCGGCGGCGAAGCAGAGCCTCATAGTTTCATAGGCGTCGCGGGCCGGGACTTCCGGCGGCAGCCCCAGGGCGACCAGTTCGGCTACGCGCAGGTTCTGGCCGTGGGTGTTATGGAACCATTCCAGGTCGTCTTTCTTTTCGAACGTAATGGTTTCGACGATGGAGCTTTCCAGTTGTTCGGCGCCGTCTTTGAATTCCCAGCGGCGGAGCCTGCGGCGGAACACGTCCGTTTCAATCGCGCCCTTCGTTCCGCAGATGTGGTACTGGAGGAAATGCCCGTCGTCGGACTGCTTGGCAAGCGTTTCCTGCAGCGGATCGTGGTGGAGCGTTTCGGCGATGTACATGATGAAGTTCAGCGTCGCGACGCCGCCGTCCGCGTAGGTGGTGACGATCTGGTGGTTGTCGCGGTGGTTGAAGTAGGGGACCACCTTCGGCGACGAAACCGAATAGACCGATTTGATCGGCTGGTCGAACCACCAGCGCTGGAGGTCGAGGTAATGGGAGAGTTTTTCACCGATCAGGAAACTGCCGTGGTTCAGGCTGCGCCAGGAGTTCTTTTTGTGGAACTCGCAGCAGTAATAACGGCACTGGACGTTGACCGGGGTACCGATCAGTCCGGTTTCGATCCATTTTTTCGCCTGCATGTAGAGGTGGGAATAATGCAATTCGAACCCGATCTGCAGGAACCCGCCGGTTTCTTTTTCTGCTTGAAGCAGTTCATCGGCTTCCTGAAGCGTCATGCCCATCGGTTTTTCGCAAAGAACGGCCTTGCCGGCGCGCAGGGCCATGATCGCCTGCGGCACATGGACTTCGTTGATCGAGGCGATGTAGACCAGGCGGATATCGGGATTCGCCATGATTTCTTCGAGCGTGGCGGGAATGATTCCCAGTTCGGCGGCCCGGGCTTCCCGGCGTGCCTGGTCGGGTTCGTATCCGTAAATTTTATTTACGTAGGGAGACTCCTTGGCTGCTCCCACATGGGTTCCACCCATGCCGCCAAGCCCAAGTACGGCAACATCGATTTGCGGTTTCATCTTCAACCTCGGTTCTGTTGTGTTTCTGATTCGGAAAACAATATCATATACAATAATAGAAAAATCCTTCGAAGCGGCACGTTGCCGCACGCGGTCCAGCGCGCGGACGCGCTGGTCGCCCGCAGGGCGAAATGAACCGTTCCGCTCTGCGAGCGGGCGGCGTTTCGCCGCTGCACTCCGCCCGGGCGCGGCTCGGCGCGGTACGGATGCTTCGCATCCTGACGTAAAGTATTACAATAATGTGGAAAAGCCGCTTTTGCAAGGCGCTGAGAGTCGCTTTTGGGAAATTTTCCATTTACCTGAAAAGCGGCCTGTTCCAGCGGGGTCAGATCAGGTGCCCCATTTTTTCCTTTTTCGTATTCATATAGCCTTTGGCTTCGTCCGCGATGTCGGCTAGCAACGGAACCCGTTCGGTGACTTCAAGGCCGTAGCCTTTCAAGCCGATGATTTTGCACGGGTTGTTGGTCATCAGGCGGATGGACTTGACGCCGAGTTCGAGGATGATCTGCACGCCGATGCCGTATTCACGCAGGTCGGCGGCAAATCCGAGCTTTTCATTGGCTTCGACCGTGTCATTGCCCTCGTCCTGCAGTTTGTAGGCGCTGATCTTGTTGTAAATGCCGATGCCGCGCCCTTCCTGCCGCATATAAACGATCAGGCCGCGCCCTTCGGCGGCGATCCGCTTCATGGCGTTGTGGAGCTGGGAACCACAGTCGCAGCGCAGGGAGCCGAACACGTCGCCGGTCAAGCATTCGCTGTGAACACGGGTCAGGACGTTTTCCTGTCCTTCGATGTCGCCGTAGACCAGGGCGACATGCTCCAGTCCGTCGGTTTTGGAGCGGAACCCGCAGATTTTGAAATTGCCGAACAGGGTAGGGAGCCTGGCGGTGTCGCCCCGGGTCACGAGGACTTCGTGGCGGCGGCGGTAAGCGATCAGCTCGGCGATAGAGCACCATTTGAGGTTGAATTTCTTGCGGAATTCGTCAAGCTGGGGCAGGCGGGCCATCGTGCCGTCGTCGTTCATGATTTCGCAGATGACCCCGGCGGGGGCGAGCCCGGCCAGCCGGGAGAGGTCCACGGCCGCCTCGGTATGCCCGGCGCGGCGGAGCACGCCGCCGCTTTTGGCGATCAGCGGGAACAGATGGCCGGGGGAGGCGAAGTCGCAGAAACTGCTTTCCGGGTCGATCAGCGCTTCAACGGTCCGGGCGCGGTCATGGGCCGAGATTCCGGTGGTGATGCCTTCCTTTACGTCCACGCTCTGAGTGAACGCGGTCCGGAACGGGTCGGCCGCCGAAGACATGTTGACCAGCCCGAGCCGGTCCGCGTATTCCTCGGCCAGCGGCACGCAGACCAGTCCGCGGGCGTGGGTGACCATGAAGGTGATCATCTCGGGGGTGACTCTGGCGGCGGCGCCGACGAGGTCCCCCTCGTTTTCGCGGTTTTCGTCGTCGGTGATGACGACCATTTCGCCGCGCTTCAGGGCCTCCACCACTTCTTCGACACTGTTGAATTTGATACTCATTTTTCTCCTTTCGAGGGCAACAAAAAGCCCCGAATGATTGTTCAGGGCATTGATGTTTCATGAAAGGAAACATATGGTTAAACTTCTTTCATCCAGACTTTACTGTCGGTGATGGAATCGCACCATCTCAACCTTTCGGCTCGCGGACTTTACCGCCGGTCGGGAATTTCACCCTGCCCTGAAGTTTTTTTAGTTGTATGTTCGAAAATTATACGATCAGTTTTTCTGTTTCTCCGTCAAACATGTGTGCGTGCGACAAATCGAAGCTCAATTCGGCCCCCTGGCCGACCTTGAACGGATGATGGGCGTCTACGCGGGCGATAAATGAATGCCTGCCGGTATTCATGTACAAATAGGTTTCCGAGCCCATCGGCTCGATGACTTCGATGGCGGATTTGACCCGTGCCACGGTCGCGGACGCCTCTTCTTCCCAGGCGATATTCTCCGGACGGATGCCGAAGATCACGCGGCGGTCGGTATAGGAGGCGATGCTGTCGTTCCACTGGGCCGGCAGTTGCAGTTCGAACCCTTCAATTTCCTTGAACCAGCAGCGGTCGCCTTTTTTCTGGACCGTGCCGTGGAAGAAGTTCATCGGCGGCGTGCCGATGAAGCCCGCCACAAAAACGTTGGCCGGATTGTCATAAAGATTGATCGGCGAATCGACCTGCAGGATATGCCCGTCTTTCATGACGCAGATCCGGTCGCCCATGGTCATGGCTTCGGTCTGGTCGTGCGTCACGTAAATCATGGTGGTTTCGAGCTGGGTATGCAGTTTGCTGATTTCAGTACGCATCTGGACGCGCATCTTGGCGTCGAGGTTCGAGAGCGGTTCGTCGAACAGGAATGCTTCGGGTTTGCGCACGATCGCACGGCCGACGGCCACGCGCTGGCGCTGTCCGCCGGACAGGTTCTTCGGGCGGCGGCTCAAATACGGTTCAATGCTGAGGATGCGGGCGGCTTCTTCCACCCGCTGCTTGATTTCGGCCTTTTTGAATTTACGCAGTTTGAGCCCGAAAGCCATATTGTCGTAGACCGTCATATGCGGGTACAGCGCGTAGTTCTGAAAGACCATCGCAATGTCTCGGTCCTTGGGCGGCACGTCGTTGATCACCCGTTTGCCGATGCTGATTTCTCCGCCGGAGATTTCCTCCAGTCCTGCGATCATCCGTAATGTCGTGGATTTTCCACACCCGGAGGGGCCGACCAGAACCATAAACTCGCGATCGCGGATTTCGAGGTTGATACTGTCCACCGCCTTGACGTTGCCGGGGTATATTTTGGATACATCTCTGATTGAAACCTGTGCCATGGCGATTCTCCTGAATATTACCTTTTGGTAATAATAGCGCCGAAACCTGCTTTTTTCCAGCGGAATTCATTATTTTTTGCGAAAATTTCTACCGCGTTCATATAATCGTTTCCTGAATCGGGCCGTTGTCCGGGGTCGGATAGTACTTCATCAACAGCTTCCGCCCCTGCTGGATATGCTGCCTGACCAATTTGTGACAGGCCGGGTCACGGCGGCGCAGGGAGTCGACGATTTCCTGGTGGGAAAGCTGCGACACCGAATGGTCATCCAGTTTCGTCACCAACGGCGCCAGATAGGCATAGTTCAGAAAATGAAGGTTGCGGAGAATCTGCGAGGCGATCTTCATCTCTCCGATATCCGTAAAGGCATGGTGGAATTCCAGGTCATGGCGCAGCACTGCGGGGTAATTCCCTTTGGCATGGGCGTCCTGGAGCCGCCGGTCGATGTCTTCAAGCTTCTTGCAATCCGAATCGGTGATGTTTTTCAGCACCGAATCGGTGATCAGTTTTCCCAGCGTTTCCCGCAGGATAAAGGATTCGCAGAGGTTCTGGCAGTCCGGCTGGGCTAGCGTAATGCCGCATTTCTGGCGTTTGGAAATGATTCCGTAGGTATGGAGGGTCTGGATGCTTTCGCGCAGTCTGGTCCGGCTGACCTTCAGTGTCACCGACAAGTCAGATTCGGTCACATACGACTTACCTTGATGGATCTGCGTGGTAATCGCTTCGACGATCGAATTAATTAAATCTTTGTTTGCCATTGAATGTCCCCCCAGTGTTCATGTGACAAAACATACTTGCAACAACTATATATACAATTGAACGAAGCAGAAGTCAAGTAAAGAATACTGGAAAAATCAAATAAATATACCTCAAAATTAGACTCCTCTTGCCACGGAAATCGGCTCGAAAGTGAGAATTTTAAAGAAAAATTCATGAAAAAGTCAAGGTTAAGTGACTTTTTCATGTTATAATAATATTATAATAAAAATTCACAAAAAAATAACCCAACACATTATACAAACGGGAGATTTTTATGAAAAAGACCATCCAGGAAGCCGCCAGAGAAACTCCGGTCCGTTATGACGTCGACGTCATCGTCGCCGGCGGCGGCCCGGCCGGAATCGGCGCCGCGCTCGGTGCCGCCCGCAACGGAGCCAAAACGCTGCTGGTCGAAGAAATGAACTGCCTCGGAGGCATCGCTACTTCCGGCATGATGTCCCACTGGTGCGGCGGTACGGTATCCCCGGTCACAACCGAGATCATGAACCGCAGCAACGCGGAAAAATGGGATAATGAAATTGAAAATCCGAACTGGGTGATCAATCAGGAACGGCTCAAGCTGACCTTGTTCGACCTGATGGAAGAAGCCGGCGTGACTGTGTTGCTCCATACCCGCTGCGCCGATGTCGTCAAGGACGGCGACAACGTCACCGGCGTGATTCTGGAAAGCAAATCCGGGCGCGAAGCGGTGCGCGCCAAGGTGGTGATCGACGCCACCGGCGACGGCGACGTGGCCGCCCGTGCCGGGGCCGAATACGCCAAGGGACGCGAGGACGATCAGAAAATGCAGCCGGTGACGCTGATGTTCAAGATCGGTGGAGTGGATTGGGACCATGCGGTTTTCCCGGGGTCTTTCGAATCCAAGGTTGAAACGCCGAAGGGCGAACTCCAGGCGCTGGCGAAAAAGCTGCTGCCTCCGCCCGCCGGACATGTCCTGCTGTACAAAGGAACGATCTCCGGGCAGGTCGTCGTCAACATGACCAACCTGACCGGCATTGACGGCACCAGCAACGTGGACCTGACCCATGCCGAAATCGTCTGCCACCGCCAGATTCCGAAGATCATCGCGTTCCTCCGGGAATATGTGCCGGGTTATGAGAAATGCTACCACCTGGCCAGCGCGGCGGTGGTCGGCGTCCGCGAAACCCGCCACTTCAAGGGATTGTATACGCTGAACGAACACGATATTGTCGAGGCGCGGGTGTTTGACGACTGGATCGCCACCAAAAACCGCTTTAATTTCGACATTCACAACGTCGAAGGCGCGGGACTGGATAAGCACGGCGCCCAGCATCATTTCACCTGTAAGGGTTCCTATTCAATCCCGTACAGTGCCTGCGTACCGGAGAAACTCGACGGGCTGCTGTTGTCCGGACGCAATATTTCCGGCACGCACAAGGCGCATTCGAATTTCCGGGTGATGCCGATCTGTACGAATATCGGTTTCGGCGTCGGTATTGCAGCCGCCGAAGCGGTCCGGCAGAATTGCAGCGTCCGCAGGGTGGATATCAAAAAAGTCCAGGCCGCGCTGGAAGCCGCCGGCGTCACTCTCTGACGCTACGGCATATCCGCGTAACGGAAAATCCCGAAAGAACATGGCGTCTTTCGGGATTTTTTGTGCAACGCGCGCGCGAACTTAAACATAATACTATTAAGCCGCTGCCGCTTTGAATCAGGCGGGCGTACCGTCTGGCGCTCAACTTCGGAGTACGTTCCTGGGTTTTGAAATTCACATAGTAAGATTGGTGAAGCTCAGATTAAAAAAGACGAAGAAAGCGGCTTCATTGAATACGAAATCAAGACCGAGCATACGAACGATAAAGGCGAGAGCGTCCTTTTCAACCTTGACAGTGAGGAATCGGCGGGAACTCAGAAAATCTTTTCCATTTCCGGCTTACTCTTGCAAGTGCTGAAAGATGGAGGTGTTTTACTGTTTGATGAATTCGATGCTCGTTTGCATCCATTGCTTAGTTGGAAAATAATTGAACTGTTTCACCGCTCGAATAAAAAAGGCGCACAGCTTATTGCGGTTTCCCATGATACGAATCTGTTGAATCCGCAATTATTGCGCCGTGACCAAATCTGGTTTACCGAGAAAGACAAAGAGGGCGCAACCAAACTGACAAGCCTTGCCGAATTCAAAAAAATCCGCAAGGGAGAGTCCTACGAAAAAAACTATATCGATGGCCGTTATGGGGCAGTTCCGTATCTTGGCACCTTCAATTTCGGAGAAACTGATAATGGCTAATCTTTGGGATAAAAAAGACCGTAGGCGAAAACTCAGTATTCGTGACCCCAAACAGAGAATCCTAATCTGTACCGAAGGCATGACCGAGAAGCTCTACTTTGACGCCTTCCGCATGTCTTCTGCCAAGATTTGTTCGATGGGATACAACGCCCTGAAAACGGTTGAAGAAGCCGTAAGCATGAAAAAGCAATTGCTGAAAATGAATGAGGGATTTCATCAATACTGGGTCGTCTTCGATAATGACGATAACCCCCCTGACCAGATTATGAAAGCAATCAGACTGGCCGAGGCAAATAAGTTCTTCTGGGCCTTTTCCAACCCATCATTTGAAATCTGGTATCTTTTCCACTTCACACGCTAAAGTTCCATTGTTTGAATATATCGAAACAGAAAAATCTGATAATTTGAATTATTTTATCATTCAAGGAACTAACAAGCAATTCCCTAAACGGTTCATATGATTTGCAGCTTTAGACTGAATATCAAAAAGTAACTCAGTTTTTAGGATAAAAATAGGCTGCCGGATGCGCTCCTGGGCAGTGGTGATGCTGTCGCCGGAGATGGCTTCAATGGCTTTAAGCTGGGCCTCTTCACCGATATGGGTGTAATATTTGTCGGCAATTTCAGAGTCGGTCCCGAGAATCGAGAGCAGTACGGCTTTCGGAACTCCGGCCTCGGCACAATGACTGGCGAAGGTGTGGCGCAGGGAATGAAAGCCGTATTGAGTAACTTTGCGCTTGCGTCCGGGAGCAGTGACGGACGGCTCCACGCCGATCCAGCGGATGACTCGTAGGACATCCAGGTTGACAAGGTTATTGCCGGTGTTCTTGCCGTCCTTGTCGAGACGGTTGTAGCGCTCGGCGCATTTCGGACAGACGTATTCGCCGGATTGCCAGCTCTTCGCTTCCATGAGCACCGTAAACAGCCGATCCGAAATCGGAATGGTCACTTCCTTGCCGGTCTTGAACTGCTTGACCCAGATTCGGCGGCGTTCCAAATCGATGCTCTGCCATTGCAGCAATACGCAGTCCTTCAGCCGCTGACCGGTGTACATGCCCAGATGATAAATTACCCGGATTTCCGACTTATTGATGACCTGATGCTCCTCATCCGCAAGCACTTCAAGAAGCCGCTGCTCCTGTTCCCGGCTGAACGCCAAACGCCGAACGCCCAAGCCTTGTTCCTCGCGTTCCCGGCGATAGAGCACCGGCGAACTGAACGGATTCTCGCCGCCCCGGTATTCCTGAAGCGTCGAAAAAATCTTGCGAAGCTGCTTGACTTTACGATTGTGGGTATCGACCGAAATTTCAGTGGTCTTCAGATATTGGGCGTAACGGTCGGCAGTTTGCGGCGTAATCTCCCGTACTGCGGTCAACGGATTGCCGATAAATTCCACAAACTCCTGAAGATTGGCCTGATACTGCTTCCAGACATTGACCGTCGCCGGGGTCGAGCGGTCAGGATGCTTCGAATAGTGCTCCCAGACGTCCGACAAACACAAATTGCGCTCCGCCTCCCGCAGCCCTCTGGCGTGGCTGACGTGGGCGGCAATTACCTCGACACTGGATGTCTGAACCACCGGCTGAAACGTCTGCGCCTTCTTCAAAGCCTCGGCCCGGTTGGTGGTCTGCAGACTGACGGTTTTCCGACGCCCCTCGACCTGGTAACGGAAGAAGTAGATTTTGCCGGGGCCCTTGGTGAAAATCGACCCGACTGTTAAACGCAAGCTCTTTTTAGCCATGAACTTTCTCCTGTTTGGTATCGTCCGTAGCTAAAATAAACTTTCGAAAATATGCGTAAATGCCTCAAATGGTACCTGATGGTACTTCAAAGGGGGTTTTCGGGCGGGAAAATGGTGCCGAAGGTGGGCACTTTTTTAAGCTGAAATATTTGTTGTTTTTGCCGTTTTTTGGCGTTTTGTCATTTGAAAGATATTATTTCCAAGCTATTTTAGCCATAGACGATATCACTGTGATGGAGATTGGCAAATGGCTTTAAAGCGCGTAAAGATGGCCTGCGGTACTATATATCAGATGGCAGAAAAAGGCAACTATTATTTCCGTTATCAGATCAATGGAAAACGCAAGTCCATCAACTTGAATACACGAAATCTGGAAAAAGCCAAAGAAGAAGCCGAAAAAAACATCAAACTGCTTACAGCTCCTACTGCCGAAGTCGTTGCCGCTCATGTTCAGCATGCGAAAGGTTGGACTTTCAACAGGGAACGTCTGGAGTTCGAACATATTTGGGAGACGTATGCAAAACATCCCGAACGTGCCCGTCCCGCCAGCCAAAAGGTCTGGAATATGTACGAAGCCCATCTGCGCGATTTTTTAGATTGGCTTATAGTAGCTCATCCGGAAGTACGGTACATGGATGAAATCCGTGATGAAGATAGGCTTCATCGAAAATTGGATCACAATATTGCTGGTGAATATGCCGATTATTTGAAAAAACAGCCTATTGCAGTCGATACCCACAACAAGCGCATTAGCCGGATTGGTCATATTTTCAAGACACTTTCCAAATACCTTGATGCCCCTACCCCGTGGAATAATCCTAAATTAAAGCGTTCGGCAAAGGAAGAAAAACATATCACTGCTCACCGCCGTCCGCTGCCAAAGGATAAAGAAGGTGAGATATTTGAGCTCTTAAAGCCAGAGTCTAATTTCCGTATGCTCAACAAGGCTGAAATCGAAGTATTATGCCATATCCTCAAATATACCGGCCAACGTCAGAAAGACTGTGTTCTTCTGTCATGGAATAAGATTGATATGGAGCGTCACCGGCTTTCTGTAACTCAGGAAAAGACCGGTAAAACAGTCTCAATTCCAATTGCCGATGAATTATTCACGATGTTGGAAAAAGCAGAAAGTTGGCGCGTCAATGAACGGGTTTTGCCTAAGACCGCTGACCGCTATTCACGTAAAGCCGCAGACGGCACTGAAATCGGCGTCAATCTGATCAATAAGCAGATTTTGAACTTGATCGAACATGTCGGCTTGAGCCCCAGTGTACCCGTGGAAGGTCGACGTAAAAAATTAACGGTTTATGGCGTCCACAGCTTTCGGCATGCCTTTGCCTCACATTGTGCGGAAACCGGTATTCCCCGTGCAGTTTGCGCCTCAATTCTGGGAGCTGATGCGGATATCATTGATTCTTATTACGTACATATAGGTGAAGAAGCCCAGGAAAAAGCAATTCAATCACTGAGTGACCGTAATCGCCAGACCCCGGAGGAACGCATCCAAGCGGCATTGGAATTGATTGCCAATGTGCCGGAAAAATCGGAACTACTATGTGCACTTGAAGGTATCTTGTCCGGAATTTTAAATAAAAAAACATAAGCGGAATTGCCTTTTCGACAGGACATGCTTTATCCTTTTATATTTCCAGGTGCTGTTTTTTGCCCCCAATATCTTTAATTAGTAGATTTATTTGCCTATCTATTAGATTAAAATGATGTATTTTTCAGAAAATATTCAAATAATTATATATTTTTATTGAATAATTATAATTTTCAATGTATAATTTAGACAAGTATTAAGCAATAAAATATGCTTATGTATTATAAATAAAATATTTTATATTACGACAGGATATCTTAGAAATTTCACTCATGGGGGGATAATATGGCTCTATTAGTGGGAAGTTCGCTATTTCTTCCACAACATGAGTTTTTCCAACTAAAAGAAAAACAGGCATTGGAAATTAGAAAGGGGAGGCTACAGCTGAAACTGTTATCCACTTTAGGCTTTCCTTCCCAATTGGAAAAATGGTTGCCACTTGAACAATGTGAAAAAAATCCATGGCTTCTTTCTATTGGGGCATATAAGATCGTGCTCAAGGCGCATTATCGCAAAAACATTGTAGAATTGAAAAACCTCCAAGATACCGCTCGTCTCAATCGGAAAAACCTCAGCATCTTGATTAAGTTGATTAATAAGCTTCAAGAAGCTTCAAGCTCAATACCAGAGTTAAAGCAAGATGTTTTATCCCATTTTTCGGGATTGGTCCCGGCAATTAATTATTCCGCAAACTCCGTCCATCGGTATACAGATGGTCTTTTAAGCTATTATTCACGATTCAGGCGAGAAGTAGGTGATGTTTTCAATGATTATGACGATTTTTGTCATATTGACCTGATAAATCTATTTTGTGAGATAAATGGTATATCGAATCAAATTGAAGCAATCGATGAATTGGAAAAGCTGTTCGGCTTGTCATCCTCTGATATATTTCAATGTTTTATTGACAAGAGAAGCCGTTGGTACCATTGTGACGGTTTCGTAATTCCTTTTCGCGGGGCAATTACTTTGGACTATGTTTTCTCCAGTTATAATCCAGTCGAGTATCGGAAACTTCAGCACGACATTTTAAGACTCCCTTCTCTCAGGATTGGAGATAAGATAGTATATTCTGGGACAAACCATCATTTCTATGGGGATAGACGCCCTGCTCCAATTATCACATACCCGAATAAAAAACAACAACCGCAATTTTACCTGCTTGAAACCGTTATAGGGTATGTCCCTTTGAGTTGCTGGAAGAAAGCTGGTTCATTAAAACACTACCTTTTGCCTATATTGCCGCCTCCTCCTTATGTCTTTTTTAATTGGACAAATGAACAAACAAAGGTGTTCCTGACATCGTCACTGGAAATAGCAACAATGAATCAGACAACAAATTTTTTGGGAGAACAATTTCCAATATTAAGTTGGTATGGAGGAGAGAAAACCGTAAAAGACTTGGCGTGGGAATGCCTTGTCGGGAAAAAGGTAACTTATATTCTTCGTTACGATAATGATTCCATTGCGCTTGCGGCAATTATCTATCGTATAACTTTAAAATTAGGCATTAATATGAGATTTGGAGAATTTCGCGTTGAGGAAAAATGCGTAATGATCTCTATTAGTTCGGAACTCAAAGAACGTATCCAGAAGAAAGCTGATGAGCTTGCGATAAGTGAAAGAGAGCATAGGAAGCAAGCAACTGTTCCATATACAGTTATAAATGATACCAGTAAAAATGAACCCCAAAAATATATTCAGCATCCATTTATGGCAGAAAAAAGTATTTCCTTGTTATACTCAAAAACAGGAAGTGGAAAAACCTGGTTGGCTTTGAGTATTGCGTATGCCTCGTCTTTGGGGAAATCGATATTTGAAGGGCGAAAAGGTTCCAGGAAAAAGGTGAAAACCTTTTATATAGACTCTGAAATGGGGGAAAGTGCCTTAAAAAATCGCTTGCGAATAATTGAAACCATGTATGGAGTACCATTAATTAAAAACAAACATTTTCATTGCATCTCTATTGACCCGGGAGAAATGGCGCTGGATTCAAGCGAAGCACAAATATCGCTTGGGCAATATATTAAATCAAGTAGAATGGAACAAAAGACAGATGGATATTTGGTTGTCATAGACAATGTCCTGGCGGCAACAGATTACAGTGATCATTCAAAATCATGGAATAATCTGTTTCGATGGTTGAAACGGTTAAGGGAAAATGGAGCAACGGTATTAGTCGTTCATCATGCGAATGAAACCGGAAAACAGCGCGGCAGCGGAATAAAGACGGCAGTCGTAGACAATGTAATTCGGGTGGAAAGGGAAAAAACTACAGAAAAATCATCATCAATTCCGCTGGAACTTATTATTGAGAAAAACCGATCCATCGCATCAGATATTGACGGGCAATTTAATCTTGAAATTCATTTCGGTAAAAAATCGGCTTATTGGACATCATCTCTGCCAAATACTTCAGAAGATATAACCGAAAAAGTTATTGAATTACTGAAGCAAGGCTTTTCAGTCAAAGAGATCACAGAGAAGACCAATTACTCCAGAGCCTGGATTTACAGAATAAAAAAGAAACTTGAGAATCCAATAGAAGAAGAGGATTTGCCGAATAGGACTGAATAACAACGGCTTATTCGGTCTCCGTCATCAGATATTTGATGACGTCTAAATTGCGGTAGCGGACGGAACTGCCGACCATTCTGCGGTTGAAGCTGAAAGCGCCTTCGCGTTCCAGCTTTTTGAAGTTTGCCAGACTGATTCCCAATAGTTCGGCGGCTTCGGTTTGGTCGATCAGCTTCGGCATGATATTCGGGATCAACTCGCCGCGTTCGGACAGGTGTTTCAGGTTGGAAATTATCTCACGTTCTTCCGGCACGCTGATAATTCCTTCGTCACTGAGGGGTGACAACAGACGAGCGATCAGCTTGACGGTACGGGGACGAATTTGGGATTTTGCATTCATTTTTGACTCCTATGTTGGACATAGGATTGTCACTCCCTGTAAAAAAATACGGCCCACAATGGGTCCGGCAGCGGCGGTACATGATGTACCACCGGTGCCGGTTGAATCAGGGGGTTTGGTAGGAGTCTGTTACCTGCGGATCATTCATGGCTTCACGGAACCGGATCGGGCGGTCCAAGGTCAGGTCGGTGAGTTTGCGGACTCTTAACAAGACCGTGTAAAGTTGTCCGTGCGCAAAACAACCACGCCCCAGAACCAGATGGAATCGATTCAGAGTTTGTCATCTGTTCAAACTGTATTGCGGACCTTGGTGTTGAAACCGTAATCCATATCGACCAAGCCTAAAAACTGGTCAATCCACTTTCTTATGACAGAGCGTGACCAAAGGACAATAGCCCGCCCATGAACCAGACAAGCCAGCCTATTATCCATAAAGCCATACGCAGAATATTCAGCCACTTATGTTTGGGAAAACGAAAAAATTGTACAACTATTCCAGCGAAAAGAAATGGTGAACAATACATCATAAGCATAAGAGAAAATTTAAGGCAACAATTATTTTGCAATCCAAAAACTGCACCTCTTGAAATTGCCCCTGTTAATGGCCCGGTAATTGTAAATAAAGACGTTAAGAACACAAATAGATAATGCCTTGGACTATCATCTAATCCCGCATTGGTTATTAAAAATGTTAAACTCGTGAATACAGCCAGTATAACCCCAAAAACTATCAAATATGATTTTGTCAAATTATTCGCAAATATTTTCTTAATGTCCATAACTTGCCTCCATTTCCAAGACTATACCGCTAATCACATAAACATTCAAACCAATAGGAGAAGATTCTTTATTTGCAAACCCGTACAATCAAGCGAGCGTTTGATTTGACGGTAAAAAATATGAGCTCTCCTTCATCTTTGCGAGAAGGCCCGGTTAATCCCCTGTTGCATTCCGGGTAGCGGTACCGGTTATTTTTCTCTTGGGTTTTCGTCCATGCTTCGCCGCATTCTGGGCAGTAGAACATTGCTGTTGCCCGGTTCGGAAAACTTTTTAATTGTCTTGCTACCATATTATGGTACTAATTGTAAAACATTGTCGTTGCTCAAATCATGCTGAAATAGTACCGTGTAATAATAATAGCTTATTTATCTTAGCTAATAAATGAAATTAATAGATAACAAAAGATTATGGTCATAGAGGTGTAGTCCCTACGAAACCTCCAAGACACTCTGAATGAATAAACCAAAGAACAATAGAAGGAGTCGTTTATTATGGGCAGACAACACTTGATAACAGAACCCTATTATGGTGGACAATCCATAAGAGCGGATAGAACACACCCGGTAATAAAAGAAGTTGTAGTTGGGTTTCAGCAACGGTTGGATTATATGAACCGGAAACATGCACAAACCTTCGTCGTAAACTGTATTGCCCGATTCCCTCAAGGGTGTCAGGCGAAAATGCCGAATCAATCCGTTTCAAATACTCTACGGAAATTCAGGGCTAAGGCGAAACGGGAAGGGATGACCATTCAGGCTGGATGGACAAGAGAACAGGATACTTCTACAAATCCCCATTATCATATAGGGATAATCTGCGATGGAACCAAAACGCAAAATGGATATAAGGCGTATTCCTGGTTAAACAGTATCTGGAGTAAAGAGATAGATGCACCGCTTGAATCGCGAATGGTTTCTCTCTGTAAACCAAATCCTCAAAAATCTCCCGTAGCGCAAACATCTTCATCCTCTTCTACAGGGATCAAAATCATTCGAGGATCTTCGGAAGAAAAGCATCAATTGGAAAATGTCTTGAATTGGCTAAGCTACAACGCCAAAACAAATCAAAAAGGAAAAGCTCCGTCCCGACAGCGAGAATACAATTTTACGCGCCTCTCCAGTGTGTAACAGAAAAACAAGGTTGGTTTTATTGAAAGTTACAGAGATGTTCTTTTCTTGCGAGCCTTTATTTAAAATGGGAATAAACTGGAAGATGATGGTGGATGGGACCTGTCGTTTATATCAAAAATTGATCCAAAATCATGGAACCAAATTATGTCGCTAATAGCTCGAAATCAGGCCTCTGGAGGCCCGTGCCTATGTACGTACGCGTGAGCCTTGAACTACCTGGTTTGAGTAGGGAAAGAGCCCATGAAATGGGCGCAAAAACGACTCATTTGACGAACATGCGAAATCAGGTGATTTTGGCGTGAAATCGTAATCAACGAAATTTCTTATCAAAAAATAAAGGTTTTCATTACTTATATTCCGGGAAATTCGTTCTATTCAAATAGGCCTTGTCGCCTTTGAAAATAGGCTGAAAATAAAGGGTGCCTATATGTGTCCATTTATTGGGCTGTGTCCATCGTATAAGCCATTATTTTGCGGGATTGGCAAATCGTCGGCGCACTTGTATTGCACGGTATTTCATTTATTCCAGCCCTGCCATACGAAAGACCTGATGCATTTCTTTAGGGTTTGAAAAAAGCCGGTTCGTTCAGGAGAACGATTAGAAACGTAGTCAGAGCAACTCCGGCAGAAACCCAGGTCATTGCGCTACAGACTGAAGCTGTTGCATTCAGAAACGGCGATGTTTTAATTCGGCAGAATAACATTAACAACCCAAAAAACAATGCAGAAATAAGCGGATAGAGCATGGCCTGTATCGGAGATAAATAAGCCCAAGCCAAAAAGGTTACTCCTCCCAACAAAATCGGGGCAATAACCAACCAGATAAATATCGTTAAAATCTTCAAATCACCGAATTGCTCCAATTTGTGGATATCCTCAAATATTTCACGGTTTTTATAAAGCTTAAGTGCAAGCCAGGCGATTGAACCCGTTACCGAACCGTAAAACATATAAAACACACCTGTTAACTGTCCGATTACAAGCGGTCCACCGCCAATCGAATACAACAGAGAACAGCTGACCCCTGGAATACATCCCAACCAGCTAAATAAAACTTCCATCGATATATTCACCAGAACGGCAGCGGCAAAGCCAAAGCTGGAAATAAAAATAAAGATACGGGAAAGTGCTCTTATTGTTTCATAAAATGGGTTCAGGGCGGAATTCATTGATTTTTCTCATAAACCTGTTTAGCGGCCGCGGCTACCTTTTCCCTCAATGAAATCGGCTCAAGGACTTCCACTTTACCGGATTCGCCCAATACCCAGCGAATGACCTCGTGTTCAATGGCCGGGCGCAGGTAAACGATCAGGGAGCCGTCCGGCTGGCGGTCCATTTTGAACTGCTTGATTTTCTGGTGCTCCCGCAGATAAAATGCGATGGAGGCATCGCAACGAAGCTTGATTCCATTGATTTTATCGTAATTGAACAGACCATTTTTGCGGGTGTCCTCCAGCAACTGTTTGTTGATCGGAAAAGCGGCGCCCGCGAAGGAAGCCCGCTGGATGCGCTGGATGGCGTATACTTTGATGGTCTTCGTTCCGGCCTCGAATCCCTTGGCATACCAGAGCCCTTTATGGAAAACAATGATGTGCGGTTCGAATTTGCGTTCGGAGGGAACGGCGTTCGGCGATTGATAGGTGATTTCAAGCGTCTGATGCATCCGCCATGCGTCGAAAACGGTTTTGAATATCGCCGGGTCGATTGCCGCTTTGATGCCCGAGGCGCAAAGCAATGATTCGATCATGGCGGTATCGAAAAATTCCGGGTTGTTAGTGGTCAAGGTCTGGTCGAGAGCGTCATTGATCTCGTTTCTCAACGGTTGCGGCAGAATGTCGGAAGCCAGCCTCGTTCCGATAATTGCCATATCCAGAAAATTTTCATCCAGTACCGGACAGAGAAATTCCCAGGTCGTATCGGTCAGGTAATAGCCCCGGTTTCTGGCGCAATACGCGATGGGGGCATTGTATTCTTCCCGCAAGGCGTTGAAGTCCCTGCCAATCGTGCGGGGGTTGGCGCTGATGCCGTGGTTTTCGTACAGATCCGTATCCCGCAGAAGTTTGGCGAAACTCTCCGTATTGGGGTATTTCCGCTTTCGGAGTTCAGCCACCAGTTTGACCAGCCGCGTAATCTGCACGTTTTTGTTTGCCATAAACCACCATCCCTGTTTTTAACAGACAAAATAGTGCCGCAACGGGTAAATAAAAGTCCGCTATGACAAAAATATCGATTTTTTTTACTATCGATGTCTTGCCATGACATCTTTTGTCGGGGGGCGCAGATTATAATACAGGCAAGGAACCAAACCAAGATGGACCAAAAGATGATATTTACAGAGATGGTACACGATGTTTTGCAGAGGCTGGCGCTTGCGGAAGCACACGCGGAAGCCGTGGTGGCTCTGTTGATCCGCTGGCTGGCCGATCATGAGGAGGGCACGCGCATGCAGATCGATAAGCTTCTGGCCGAATACCGGTTGCATCTGCAGGGCCTGATTGAGGATACGGTCCGGCTGGTCCCTACCGCAGTTCCGGTGTTGCCGCCCGAATTGCCGGAATGGTTGTGGCTTTCGCCGGAACCGGAGGCGTTGGTTTCCGAATACCTGGAGAAAATCGGCAGGACTGTTTCGCGAATGCGTAGAACATTGAAAACATTGGAGGATGGATTATGCCGCTGAACGGTATGATTATGCGACTGGGCGCTGTTTTGATTTCCGGTGACGGCAGGGCGGGATTCCGGATCAGCGACCGTAAAGTCCTGACGGTGGGTAATGACGAACTGGTCACACTGGCGGATATGGAAGATTTTGCGCCGGAGCAGGTATTCTGTTGCGGACAGACCGTGACAGGCGCTTATGAACCGTTGATGGAAGCCGCCAATATGAAACGGCGTTTCCGGGATTCGTTTGAAATGGTTGGCGCGGCGATGAATGCCCCGGTCTGCGATCTGGCTTCGTTGAAAGAATTTATGAAAATGCGCCATGGCGCGGAGCCGATACCGTTCGGCAGGCATGACGCAGCCCTTGATCAAATAGCGACTAATAATTGGAGAACACTGATGGAAAAATTCGATCTCAATGGTGAACTGAACCGCAAATTTGAAGAAGCCGAAACCTTCAACAAACGCCCGAACATTCTCGTGGCCGGGTATACCGGCTCCGGCAAAACCTCGCTGATCCGCACCATCCTCGGCGACCTGGTGCCGAAAAACGGCATCGACAACAGTGCCCCAAAGCGGATGGAATTCGATCAATACGAGAGCGAGTCCATTTGCCTGTGGGATTCCAAGGGGCTGGAGCTGGGCGACGCTGAAGCGGAGTTTTGCGAACGAACCCGCGGCTTCATTGCCGAACGGCAGGATCATGTCAATGTGGATGAACACATCCACCTGGTCTGGTATCTGATTCAAGGGCCCGGCGCGCGCGTTACCGAATGCGACCGCAACCTGATTCAGCACATCTTTAACCCGGAACATGTAATCGTGGTCATCAGCAAAAAGGACATCATCAATCCCAAACAGTTTGACGCGCTGGTCAAAGTCTTGACCGACGCCGGGGTTCGCCCGGAACAGATCATTGCCGCCTCCGACACGGAGGGCGGGTCCGTCGGCTGTAAAGAATTGGTTGAGCTCAGCAACAAAATCCTGCCGGAAGCCTATCGCGATGCGTTTATGGCCGCGCAGGAAATTGACCGCGACGCCAAGGTTCAGGCCACTCTCGATAAGACCTGGCACGCCAAAAACCTCATCTCCTGCCATATCGATTCCATACGGAAAGCCGCCGAAGTGCCGGTCGCAGCCTCCGACGCAGCCATTCTGTTGCCGCCGCTGGGGGAACTGACCGCCGTACTTGCCGCCCTGTATGGAGTACGCGAGCCGAAGTTCCGCGAGGAGATGAACCGATTTCTTGATGGCATTATCAAATCATGGATCGAATCCGATTCGGAAATCACGGCCTCCGATGCCGCAATCCTGGGCGGAGCCCTGGGGTATTACCTGAAAAATAATTTCGAATCCAACGCCATCGCCCGGATCAAGGGCGCGGCACGCCCCGATCTCGGGCTCGACCTTGAAGCATTCAAACAATTTCACGAAACTTATCAGCAAGGAGCAACCATGAAACCAAACATCCTCGTCTGCGGCAAAACCGGCGTCGGCAAAACCAGCCTGATCCAGGCCGTCACCCACCGCGGTACTGTTCCGGACGCCGCCATCGGCAACGGCGAAGCCACCACCGAAGGCTTTGACCTCTACGAAACCGAAATCGCCAACTTTATCGATTCCGAAGGCATGAATCCCGGCACCCAGAGCGTGGACGAATACGCCGATTTTATCCTTGGCGAAGTGCTTCACCGTTTGGACTCCGATGAAGAAGAAAACCTGATCCATAATATTTGGTACTGCATCGACGGCAGCGGAGCGCGAGTTCAGGAGGCGGACGCGAGGCTGATCCGGACCTTCAGCGACAATGTCCTGCTGGTGGTCACCAAATCCGAACTCATGCGCAAGGAACAGGCCGAATCGATGATGAATTCCTTGCTCAAATTGATCGACCGCGACCGTATCGTCATGGTTTCCGCGGAAAACAAGAGCGGCCTCAAGCAACTCCTTGCCAAAACGGAAAAAATCAGCATGGAATCCATGGCCGCCGCCGAACAGGAACTCGATTCATTCCGGGAACGCTGGGACGATTATTACGGAAATATGCTTTCGGACTGGACTTCACGAACCAGCGATGAAGCGGATGAATACATCTACTGGGGAGCCGGACGGGCGGCCGCCATCGCCCTGATTCCGATTCCTCTGGCGGACATCACTCCGCTGGTAATCAACGAAGGCTACATGGTTTACCGGATTGCGGGCGTCTATGGTTACGCCATCGATAAGACCATCATTTCCATGCTGATCGGAGTTACCGGAGCCAGTATCACCGGTAAAGTTCTCGCCAGCTTTCTGCCGGTATTGAAAATCCCGATTGCGGCGGGCATCACCTACGGACTGGGAGTCGCCGCCAAGGCCTTTTTCGAGTCCGAAATGACGCTTACGCCGGGTCAGCTCAAAGACGAGTTCCTGACGGCCGAAAAAGCCGCCAGGAAAATGAAATGGCAGCCCGTTGACGAAGATTAACCCTGTATTTCCGTTGCGGCGGGAGAACATTTTCTCTCCCGCCGCAACAAGAAAGATAAAGAACGCGATTACACTTTACCAGCGGTACGCCGGTATCCGTGAAAATTCATTGGGAAGAGTGAGAAAATACGATTGAAAATACCGGATTCACATGCTATCTTGCTAAGACATATAATAATTCTTGGAGGATGGAGTGTGGTTCGGGATAAAAATTCAAGTCGAAATTTTTCAACAGTTTTTCATCAGGAAACGCCAAGTCCAAAAGGAAAAACAACTGTTGCGTCATTTATTGCCGCATTCAGTCCACATGTTTTTTCCGAGTACTGGCGTACCCCTGGTGAAGTGTAACAAAGTTCGTCTTTTTTGCGTTGTATATTTGATCGAAATGTTATTATTAAAAAGTAAGGAAAGATTATGGGAAGGGTAATCAAATTTTATCTAAAAATCGGAGAAAAACAAATCAAATCTTTGGAGGAGCTGAAAGAAAACTTTGTTATAGATGATATTTACGAATACCATAAAAACCAAGTGCTTCAAAAATGGTTAAGAAGTCTCGGCCATAAAGATGTTGCAGCTCAACTTGACAAGGTTTCTGTGGGAGAAGATCCGACCGAAGAACTCAAACAAATCATGGAGATTTTTGCAATTGAGCATATCTCGCAACGTGATATTGAAGATTCAATAGCCGCTTACTCATTTGAAATCGATCGTAACCAGTTAAGGCAGCTTGAAGAAGAAAAGCAGAGAGATCATGAAAATCATATTGCAAAATATTTTTCAAGCTATGAAAATCTCTGCCAGCGTATTATTGATAATTATGAAGATTTTGAATCGATTAAAAATCATGTTAATGTTATTTTAGCTGATTATATGCATATTTTTAAATTGAATTATCGCCAATTTTACGATGTTATGATTGAAAAATGCCCTTTAGCCATCTTTGCTGTATTAGGCAATCTGAAAGGACGGGACTATTTTTTTGCTTATAAACATGAAGAGATGAGAAAGTTAGATTATATGGTGAATAAAAAATTAGATCCCTATTGCTTTCGATTTGATAACAATATTGCGCTCAGATGTGTGCCGTTAATGCATTTGGAGGAATCAACGCAATGGAGCATCATGGGAAAAGTACATAAGGTTTATGATAAAGAAATTAAGGATGGTGATCCTTTTTTTTCTTATCGCAAATATATAAAATCTCATGGAGAGTTAACAGACTCATCGGACTATATAAAATTAACGGACAAAAATGTGGTTTTACTTTATTGCCCGGAAAGAACTAAGGTTCGGGCAATCAATGATAGTACGATTTGGCATTTCAATGAAATAAATGGTTGCTTCCCATTACTGAAAGGGTTATTGTATTCAAGTCGCGTTAAAAATGATCATCTGAAATATATAGAGATATAGAATTTATCAACATTATTCGCTATTGATGCTCAATACAATTACTATGGTCCTATATTGGGGGGGGCGATATCGCTGCAGTGTACAAGGAGCAAGAAGGTTATAAGGTTGATATCTTCACGTCGAATTTTTGGCCGTTGCCCTTTGGCGATTTTAGCGATTCTAAGTAATCTTGAATGGCGTAAGTATTTTTTTGTATATAAAGAAAAAGGAGAAGGTTCAAGGATTCTCCATTGGAAATTATCTTACTAATCATTGTTGTCAATCATTGAGTGTACGATATATTGAAATATGAAACTTTAGAGGTTAAAATGATTAATGAATCTGAACAACTGTTATGCTCGTACATTGATGCCTTCCATCCCATCATCTATGTAAATTATTTTGACTTTGAAGTGGTAGATGAACTGCTTAGAGCCGTAATGAAAAGAAGGCCGGAGAAGACGGGAGTGCATGAATTTAATAATGCACTTGGTTGTGTAGACTTTACAAGTAAGCGCTCCATGCATGAATGTAGTTTGGAACGATTTTTGAATCTTTTCCTCAATGATGATACTGATGGGGATTCTTTCGTTATCTTAAAAGATGCTCATGACCAACTCCGTGATCCAACGATTATTGCCTTATTGAAGCTTTTGGCAGAGAATCGATTGTACCGAAATCACCGGCATTTTATTACAATCTTTATTATTTCCTCCAAGTTGGTTATTCCGCCTGAATTGGAAAACTACGTTACTCTTTTTGACATACCTCTTCCGCAGGATGATGAAATTTATGACATAATTGAATCGTTTTCAGCAGAACAGCATATATCGATACCTGATGATGAAAAAAATGAAATTATCGTATCATTCAAGGGATTGAATAAATTGCAAATCATGCAGGTCTTATATTTAGCTTATCAGGATGGCGGCCGTGTAAGCAAGCAAGATAAATCCTTAATTCTTAAGGAAAAAGAGCAGTTTCTGAAAAAATCAGGTATGTTGGAATTGGTCAATTTTAAAGAGACGATTGATGATATAGGCGGACTTGAAAATCTTAAAAATTGGCTCCAGAACAAAGCCAATGTTTTCAGACGGTTGAATGAGGCTATTTCTGCGGGGGTGGATATTCCCAAAGGGCTTATGATTGTCGGTATGCCAGGATGCGGCAAAAGCCTTACAGCCAAAGCAATCGCACATCTTTTTGAGATTCCTTTAGTCCGGCTTGACGTGGGGCGATTATTGGGCAAATATGTCGGTGAGTCCGAAGAAAACATGCGAAAAGCTTTGAAGTTAGCAGAGGCAATCAGTCCTTGTGTTTTATGGATAGACGAAGTAGAAAAAGCTTTTTCCGGCATCGGCGATCAAGGAGGCGGAAGCGATGTGACTACCCGTTTATTTGGTCAGTTTCTTACCTGGATGCAGGAGAAAGAAAATACAGTGTTTATTGCAGCCACGGCTAATGATATTTCTAGGGTTCCTCCAGAATTTTTGCGCAAGGGACGCTTTGATGAATTATTTTTTGTTGACTTGCCGAATGCCGAGGAAAGGAAGAAAATATTTGAAATTCATTTGAAAAAACGAAAAAAATGGAATCCTTCTTTTGATATTGGGTCATTAATTAAAGATTCAGATGGATATAATGGTGCCGACATTGAAGCAGTCGTTAAAGAAACTGTAGAAAAAGCTTTTATCGCCGATAAAAAAATAACATCTGAAGACTTAAAAAACTCCCTGAAAGAAACAAAATCAATTTCAATAGCATTGAAGGGAAAAATAGAAAAGATCAAAGAATCTTTGACGCAAATTGATATAAAACCGGCCAGTAAATGATTAAAATATAGGAGTTAGAACCATGGAAGACAATAAAAAACCTCATATTTTATTAATAGAAGACAAGTATGAGCCAGTATTAACACATTCCGAAGCCAAAGCCCTGGATATGTTGCAGCAGGATTTCGTCAGCAGCTATATCAAGAACAAAGATAAATATCCTGTGGAGGAATGGTTGGCTCAGAAAATACAGTCTCATTTACCGGGAAAAACTCCAGAGGATGCGCGGCAAATTTCCGATCAAATATTGACGACAATTCATGCGAATGAAAACAAGAAAAAATCATTGGAGACTTATTTAAATGAAGGTGGCAGTAAAGAATCTTGGATTATAGCTGAAACTGAAAAGGCTATTTCAAGTCTGACTAATCAGGAAGCTGCAAAATATCTTCATAGTCTTGACTCTTCTATTGCAAACGCCAATAAAGCATTGCAGGATACGATTAGAACCCAAAGCGGATTAATTAATATGAATCCTCAGCTTGATGGGTTTATAGCGGAACAGCATCATGCTCAAAGCTTCAATCTAAATGCAGAGGCCACAGGCAGTACATTTCGAGCAAAAGCATTGGAGCCTGGCTTGCAAGGCTATACGAAGAATTCTGTCGATTTGGTAATTACTGATGCGGATGGAAAAATCGTGCGGCGCTATCAATCAAAATATTGTAGTAGCGCGGAATATACCAGTGAAGCATTTGAAAACGGTGATTATCGGGGACAAAGAAGGCTGGTTCCGGATGGGCAGGAAGCCAATGTCAAAAATTCGAGCAATGTCATTGAAGCCCCGGATGGGACTACTAGCAATCCATTATCCAAAACTTCTGCCAAAGATTTGCAACGGGATGCTCAAAGCGGCAACTGGAAGGATTGGGATTGGAATGAATACAAATTCAAAGACTTGGCTATCGGTATCGGCAAACAGGCGGGTCAAGCTGCACTTTTAGGTGCCGCAGTAGGTTCGGGTTCATATCTTGCAGGAAAAGCATGGAGAGGAGAAAAAATAGAAGGTTCCGAAGTGATTGAAGCGGCATTGAAATCCGGTGTTGATTCTGGAATAAAAGCGGCAGTGACAGGCGCATTGAAAGTTGCTGTTGAAAAAGATATTATCAAGGTAATTCCTAAGGGAACCTCTGCTGGTACTCTCGCCGATATAGCTTTTATTGCTATTGAAAACGTTAAAATTGCTGCTAAAATTGCAACGGGAGAGCTTAGCCTTAGCGAAGGCTATGATAAAATGGAACAAACGACCATATCCTGCATTTTTGCCAAAGAAAGCGCGCGTTTTTTAGGGGGAATGGTTGGGAAATTTGCCGGTTTTTACCTTGGGCCAGTGGGCGCTAAAATTGGTGGTTATATCGGGTCCGCAATTGGTCATATGGCAGGTTCCAAGTTTGGAGAATGTGTAGCTGAAGGAGTTAAGACTATTCGCAAATCGATTGTTTCCACTGTACGCTCAATCGCCAATGGGGTAAAAAATTTAATAGGTAGTGTCATGAATTTTGTGTAAACACCTTTTTCCTCTAAGCGCCGCAAGGCGTGCTGTAATGAAACCTATGCCGCAATTTTTGGTATGCCAAATAGCGAGTCCCGAATTCCTCTTCGAAACTGTTAGTCAAAGATTCTGTTCGCAATATGTAAAGTATGACAAAGTTCATGAATTAGTCGATCATGCAAAATCCTGATGAGAAAAGGCAAAGATGTAGACAGGGCCTATATCAATGCCTGGCGAAAAATCGACAGCAGGCGGGATTCTGATTTGACAAATAGCGCAATTCGTGATAATTTAAACTTACGAGTCAACAATATATGAGGATTATGAAACTTTAAAATTAAATATCGTATTTTTTGAATAATCGAAAAATGCACCGTTAAACAAGATTTCGCATCAGAAAACGCCAAATTCAACAGCGAAAAATCAATGTGTTTGATGGATGCGCCCATTTGGGCGTCTTCTGCTTACATGGTTTTTCCGGGTATTGGCGTACCTCTGATGCGAGTGTAACAGAGGGCGCCTTTTTTATGCCCTCAACAGGAGGGAAAACATGGAACGTTGAGAAAGGGAGCCACGAGAGTTCAAGTTTAAAAAAATTTTAAATGGTTAAAGAACAAAAACAAAGATGAGATCAATATGAAAAAATTCCACCTCTCCGCCAGTACGGCCATGGTTGCTGCAATTATTCTCACGGGATGTGTAAGCAACAAAAATGACGAAAGTAAAGAGTTACAAAATTTTCTGGTAGGTTCGCGCGCCGCTGAACAAATTGAAAAGACCAACGACAAGGGGATTGATGCGATAGCGGATAGTTCAACTGTTGTCTATAAGCGTGTCGGCGGTGCGATGCGCGAATACATTGAGAAGACCCGTGGAGACATGGCTACCATTCTCTTAGGACGTCAGATCCGCAACCTTGATACAAAAGATGAGGCGGGAATCCAAATTGCCGAAAAAACGCTTCAAGGCTTGACTGATATCGAAAAAAAAGATTGGACTGCTGAAAGACTATATCACGCAGCAAAGGAAAAACGTGCGCTTCAACATTATATGGAGAGTCGCAAAGAAAGCGAGGCCGGTACAAAACTCAAAAACAGTACCGATCCATTGGTGAAAGCAGAGATTGCCGACGGCGAAAAAGTTTTTCAGGCGACATTAGGCCAGGAAAATTGGTCCGCGAAGATTGCGGAAATGGAGAAATTTATGGAAGACACCGGGAAGATTATCGAAAATACGGCTGTTTTTGTTTCGGAAACGGGTACGAAATTGTCTGCCGCACTCAATTCTCCGGCCTTGCAGGGTTATCTCAAAGAAACTGCCGCCTTGCAGACTCAGAAAACATTTGCCGGCGATGCCCGTAAGAAAGAACTCGACGCGGAAATTGAAGAAATCGCCGCCAAAGCGGAATATAAACCCGCTGTGGATGAAATGACAAAGTTGAAGACCAATCTCAGCGTTTTGCAAGACGGGATCGGAACTCAGATGAATTTCACCGGAAAGGCAATTCCCTGGCTGATCAAAGAATATACCGCAGCCAGCAAACTTTAAACATAACAGGAATCCCCTGTCAACCTCGGCGGGGGATTCCATCAAGGTGAATATTTATGAATAAAATGTTTGTGCTTGTTTGTGCTTTCGCATCTGTCTTTTGGCTTTGCTCCTGCACCACTGTTACGGATGACGCTGGAGATGCCTACGCGGATATGAATTTATCCTTCCATAACAAAAAATTCATGGAAAAACAAACTATAAAAGTCCCCAACGGCGTCAATGAAACGCGGCTGGAAAAACTCCCTTTCCTGATCGGCTTCAAGCAGAATACTGAAAAATCCGGTGGATTGACCAGCGATGTTTTAAGTGACAAAGAGTTCTCAAAATTGAAAATCGATTTTGAGGGAATCTTATCTGCCTCAAACCGCTTTCCGGTGGCGCAGATTGTATCGGGCTTGGCCGATTCCGACATTCGCAAATCAGCTCGCAATGGTATTGCCAATGTCAGTGAATTGGAGGTCTCGGAAATGGAGGAAGGCCAATATATCATCAATGTCATCGCAACCCTGAACAAAAATTATTTCCAAAGCGGAAGTCAAGCAAAAGAAACTTATTCCATTTCGCTTGACTGTACTCCTGTTGAAGCGAAGAATAATAAGCCCTTGGCATGGTTCCCGAAATTTCAATGTAATGCCAAGAAAGATATTTATCAGGAAGTTTCAAGCACCGGGTTTGTCCTTAAAGGCATAGACACCACCAATCCGCAACAACGTGAAGAGATCCATATGGAGGTTTTCCGAAAAGCGTTGATTCTGTTTATCGACCATATCTACAACGCATTCCCGGCTGGTGGAGCAATTGTTGAAATTGATGCAGAAAACAAGATGGCTGTACTGAAGGCAAACCGCGCAACAGGACTAATGCCGAATCTGGAGATGGTTATCTATGCCCGGGAGAAGGGCAATCCGGATGCGATGAGGGTGGCTCTTTATAGCGCAACCTTGGAAACGATGGGGCAGGAAGGGACTTCCGAGTTGAAAATCTGGCGTGAGAATTCGTCAGGAAGAGCAACGAAAATTATCGACCAAATTGAAAAGGACTGGCATGGCGCGAAGGTCGGTTATGACTTTTTTGCCGCTTCTGACGGTATTGCGGAACGTCCTGATTTTATTAAATCGGCGGGAGACCGTAAATGAAATGGCAAAACGCAGGTCTTTTTTCTTCATTAATTGGGCTCGTCCTCCTCTTTGGCTGTGCCAACGGGGAGACCTCCTTTAAAGTTGCTTCCGAACCAGTCAATGCGACAATCCCCCAAGCGGCGACAGTCAAAGGCGAAGAGTTCTCTCCTGATGCGTTGCTGGAGAAATTGACCGCGAAAAACCAGCAATTTGCTACTGGGTGGAACCCGGCAACCGGTATCTGGGTGATCTCGGTTCAGGAAGTTTCATTGCGCAAAGGGATGACGGAAGCGGAAGCGGCGGATATCGCCGCAGTCCGGGCGAAAAATCAAATTGCATCTTTCATCGGCAGTTCCGTTACTGCTCAGGAAGAACTGATTTATATTGAAGAAACGATGAATGGCAAGGCCATTGCAAAAGAATTTTTTAAATCGGTACAGAAAGTGGATGTGAATCAGTTTTTACGCGGCGTTACCATTTTCAATCAGAAAATAGAAAACGATATACTCTATGCCGCTTTCTATGCCACCGGAAAGTTGGTTGACGCCTCTCTGGAATTGGAAAAACAGTTGGCCGAAGTACCACCGGGAACAGTCCAGGCTGTCGGTTTTGGGATCATCATCGATGCGAAAATCGCCCCGGCAAAGCAACTGGCATTGCAGAACGCACTTCGCAATGCGGTTGAACAAGTCATGGGCACCATGCTCGTCGGACAAAGCCAATTGATGGATAACGAAAAAGTCAAATCAAAAGTTATTTCGCAGACCGTGGGGAACATCAAGCAATACCGGATTGTCAAAGAAGCTCAAAACGGTCATAATTATCAGGTTGTCGTTAATGCTCAAATCGCGGAAAAACAGATCCTCGATAATTATGCCGCGATGGTTCGTTCCATGGGGAATCCCGGATTTTTCATCAAAACGGTAGACCCCGATTTGCAGACTGCTCTGGCAGGATTTTTGGCTGACCTCGGTTTTTTCGTAACGACAAACCAACGTGACGCCCAGTTTATTGTAGACGCCGACTGCAAATACATCATCGTAAAAGATGAACACTATGGCGACGGTATTCAGATTGACTTGGAGTTACGTTTGCATGATGTAACAACCAATCAGCAGTTGATCGGCATACGCAATGTTCCACGCCTGACCACCACCTATTCCGGCAGTTTCCATCAGCTCCGGCAAAGCGCTGCCGGAAAAGCATTTAAAACCATGAAAAAGAACCTTCATGAAAAGCTGAATCAGGTTGTGATGGATTGGATTTTAAACGGGCATAACGTTAAAGTTGCTTTTCATGGATTTCCCGGGAATCAAGAACTCGTCCGGATTTTGGAAGATGCGATCGCTGGAGTCCCGTGCGCCAAAATCCATACAAAATCCATCAGTAGAACCACCATTGAATTTCTTTGTTCTTATGTTGGTCCGACCGCTGATTTTGAATACTTTTTACAGGAACGCCTGAAAAAAGATTTGCCTGCGACTGTCCCCCAGCCGGAAACGACTCAAATTCAATTGAGTACGCTTGAATTCAACTGGGAGGGAAGCGCCAAACGATAATCAACAAATCAATATTGAAAATCAATCTCCCGATAGACGCGGCCGCTCAAACGGAATTCAGGGCTGCCACCGCCTTATTGGGAAATGATGCTCAGGCGATGAGGAACAGCCTGGAAATGTTCCTGCGTGACCGGATGAACAAAGATATGGATAATCCGGACATGAAAGTAAAATCACTTGAAACCAACCGGCTGATATTCAGCTATTGAAAAAAAGGAGATGGATGTATGAAAAAAACTGTTTTGCTGATGGCTTTGACCGGATTTTCGGCGGGCCTGTTTGCGCAAATGGAACCGGGGCAGAAAACGGTGACGAACAACTCACCGGAAGCGTTTGTCCAAAGCGGAAACCCCATCAGCGAGGATCGCAATATCCGGGATATGATCAATGATCTCTTGGCATCAAAGGGCTGGAATGAAGGGAAAAATACCGGCAAGGACGGCAAGGAGTTTTTCATCGCGAGCGGCATCGGAGCCATTGACGCGCCGAGGGATCATGCCGCATATATTGCGTCGCGCACAATCGCTTACAACAAGGCGATGCTGGCGGCAAAACGCGACATGGCGGAGTTCATCAAGAATGCCATTGAAACCAAGACCGAAAAAACAGTACAAGAAGACGATGAACTCACCGACGCCGCTTTCTGTAAAATGATTGAAACAGAGGCCAATCAATACATTCTCGGCATGCAATCTCTCTGTTCTTTTGAGCACACGCCCGCCGGAAAAAACGGTCAGATCGGCGTTATTGCCGTCTGGAGTCCCAAGCTTCAGCAAATGGCGGAAGCGATTTCCACCGGCAAGATGGTTGCAACCGGTATGCCGCAAAAAACGCTGCAGGAACAGATTCCCGCCGATCCCTTGGTCCTGATGACAACGTTTGGGATTCAACAGAAGCTGGACGAAAAGGGTAATCTGGTACTGGTGGCGTTCGGACAAGACGGCGCGGTGCGGGACACTGACCGGGCGGCCGACGCGGCCACCCGCAAAGCCCAGATGAATGCCCAGGCTGCGATCCGCGAATTTGCCGGGGAAAACATCGCGGTGAACTCGGTCAAATCCGATGCAGAAGACATTACCGAATTCAATAATGCCGCCCGCGAATTTGCCAACGACAGCCGTTTCGAAGAAAAAATCCGCACGGTCGCCTCCCGGATGGAGATCAGCGGCATTTCCACATTCAAACGCTGGCAGGTCAAGCATCCGATCACCGGACAGACCGTTTACGGTGTGGTCTGTATCTGGAGCCCTGAATTGTCAAAACAGGCTAAAGACCTGGGCGGAATTCTGAATCCAAGCGGGAAACCGGGAAAATCCGCCGCCACGCCGTCCGGGAAGAAAACGCCGGTTAAAGTCGAATCGGGCAAATCCTTCAGCGGAACCGGTCAGAACGCCGATGAAAACGCCTTTTAAAATCCGGGGCGGTACATTGCCGCCCCGAATATATCTTTCAGGCTGGATGCTGGCTCTTTTGCTCCCCGTATGCGGGAGCGGAGCCGGTCCGCACGAACTCTTCAAAGCCGACTCAAAGAAAATTCTGCGGGATAATGTGACCGAGCGTTCCGGGTATGTATTCCTGGCCGGGCAAGCGCGTTCGAACAGCACGGACCCGCAGATCGGTTTTCGGCGAGCACAGTTGAACGCGCATGAACAGCTGCTCCGTTATCTGGGCGGAAAAATCAATTATCCGAAGTCCGTTCCGACGTCATTGCGTCGTCTGGTGTTTGAAGAATATCTGAAAGCGGCGGGAATAGCGTTTTCCGTTGAAAAAGGTGAAGTCGTGTACCGCCAGCATTCCGGCAATCTCTACACGTTGGTATTGGCGGTTCCACACGCGGGAATCGACTTCGAAACCCCTTCCTATGAGGCAATGTCCTGTATATTGCTTTCCCCCGCCTATGCCTCCGGCCCGGTGGCCCGGGTTTCCGTGTTGCTGGAAATCAGCGACAATCCGCAGGAATTGCTGCTGTCTTTCAGCCATCGGATGCAGCGGGATTACGGCGACAACCTTGCCGCGATGTTCACCGGTACCATTGCGCCGGGCTTCAGCCTCCGTACGTTCCGGGAAATCGAACGGACAAAGACGTTCCGGGATAACAGCATGGAAGAACTGTTTGTACTGCTGAATCAGGTGCCATACCATCCGCGCCTTTGCTTTGAGCTGGCTGAACGATTGGAAAAGGACGGCTTGTTACGCAATGCCGAATTACTTCGGACCTGTGGCAGTATCAGTCCCGCGCTGTCAAGTGAATATGCGGAAAAATGCCGGCGCAAACTTCCGAAAACCCCATGGCTTGCCATTCCCCCATCGCTCGATTTCGACCTGAAACCGTTCAGTTCATGGCTCGGCAAGACAGACTTCAAAGATGACTTGAGCCCTTTGAATAAACTGTCCGGCCGAATTCCGGGCGGAATGATCTGGGCGGTTGATGAATATTATCAGGCCGGGCTGAACGCTTTTCAGGCCAATCAGCTGCCGGAGGCTTACGAATATTTCTGCAAAAGCCTTGCAGAAAATATTTCATTCGACGCCTGCAACATGGGCGGCAACACCGCTCGTCGGATTGGCAGGCCCACCGAAGCCATCGCCCTGCTGTTGCAGGCCGCCGTCCTCAACCCCAAAAGCCCTTACCCCTGGGTAAACCTCGCCCTTGCATTCGACCATATTCAAGAAAAAACGCTGGTTGAATATTGCCTGAAACAGGCAGAGCAACGCCCTCTTGATGACTGGAGCAAACAGCAAATCAAGCACCTGAAAACCAAATAATTTTTCCGCCTCTTTCCTGTACCTTTGAAAATGAGCTCTCCCTTTCTCAACTTCTCCGCAGGAAAGGGGCTTTTCTATCGCGCCAAACGGAATATATCTTGAAAGTTGTTAATGAAGAAGTATTTTACCGTAATGAATTTGAGTTTTGACATTAAAACAGGGATTGTCTTGAGAAACAACATGTCGCTACCCGAGGCATTTAAAAAACCGTTTGCCATCGGCAGCATGGCGGGTTTCAATTGGGCAAAAACAAGAACATAAGGATGCTTTATGATTTTTGAAGGCATCACGCGCAAAACGTGGGAGCGCTACGAACGCAGCAATTTCCTTTATCAAGCGCATCCGGTCCGATATCGATTGAAGTTGTGCCTTCTGCTGTTTCAATCCTTGGTCGCCGCCGTTTTGATTTTTGGCGGAATGCTTATGCTCGTCCTGTTGATCATCGGCCATCCCGGGAACCATGTCAAACTGGCAATATTTCTGGGGATAAACTTGATCATATTGCCCCGAACTTTAATCAGCTTGCATAGCAGACCGAATCTTTTAAGAACAGA
>ENA-UOOH01000641-UOOH01000641.1-fermentation-metagenome-genome-assembly--contig:-NODE-641-length-38517-cov-7.902449_pt1 | contig 38517 bp, 33 predicted proteins | sample MGYA00245778_ERZ724025 | MGnify/ENA primary metagenome ERZ724025 (study PRJEB28704, sample SAMN03018313) | fermentation metagenome | biome: anthropogenic terrestrial biome; feature: soil; material...
CAAGTCGCGATGGGCGCGCGGGCCGGTGGCGCGAAGAGAGGCGCTGGGGCCCGCGCCTAGTAGCTGGGGCTCGCGTCTCGTAGCTGGGGCTCGCGTCTCGTAGCTGGGGCCCGTGTGTGGGGAAGTGGCTTTGCGGCATGGTCCTATAGCGGTGCCGGGGTATGGCAGGACATGTTATAATAGAATCTGCCGTGGCCCCGAACTGGGGAAGTATGGGCGTACTCAAATGGGCTGTAGCGGCGATTAAGAAAGGCGGAGGTATGAGAGTTGAAGAGACTGGCGTTGACGGTGTTGGTCGTTTCTCTTCTGGTTTCTGGTCTCCTGGGCGCAGTCGCGGCTGTAGGAGACGCAGAGGAGACCCTCCTTTTCAGCGGCAAGATCGCTGCAGTGGACAAGTACGGCAATGTCATGACTGACATCAGCCCGGAGATGGTTGCGGCTTCGGGGGCCGAGGTCGGGGATGTAGTGATTGTGAAGATAGGCGATAATGTGATTGTGTTGCCTTTTGTTACGACCTACGGCGATGTGGATCGCGGAACCGCCCTCATGAGGCCCAGAGATACCGGCATTCAACTCGCCATCAACTACGGCAATTTCGCTGTGACCTATGGCGTGTCCGAAGGAAGTCAAGTATCTGTCTACATGAAGGAGAAGGGCGCTTATCTGTCGGACATAGCCATTCGTCATCTCGAAAAACTGGAGAAGCGGGACGACTACGACAGCGACGAGGCATTCGCCAACTTCAGGCAGGTCACGGCAGGCAAGATAAAGCCGGGCGTGCTCTACAGAGTGTCCCATCCATCGCTCGGCGACGATCGTTCGTCGTACGCGGCTAAGCTTGTGGAGGAGCACGGGATCAAGACCATTCTGAACTTGTCCGACACTCCGGAGGAGTTTGAGCAGAACCTCGCGCACTCCGAGTATTACCGCGAGCTCGATGAGGCTGGTAACGTGGTTGCGGTGGGGATGGGCGTAGACTTCGCGGCGAAGGAGTTCACTGCGAAACTCAAGACGGTTATGGAGTTCATGATAGCCCACGATGGGCCCTACGCTGTTCACTGTGTGGAGGGCAAGGACAGGGTGGGGATAGTCGTGGCGCTCCTTGAGGGTCTTGCCGGAGCGACCGTGGATGAGATAGTCCAGGACTACATGGTATCCTATGAGAACTATTTCAAGGTAGAGAAGGGTACGGAAGGCTACAAGCTGGTGTCCAAGATAATGTACGACCAGCTCAAGGAGATGAACAACGGCCAGCCGGTCACTGATGCCGATGTGAAGGCCGTTGTAGTGAACTACCTCAAGAATTCAGTGGGGCTGGACAACGAGCAGATCAAGGAACTCGAGATCAAGTTGGTCGGCGAAGCGTCGGCTTACGCAGAAGAGGTTCTCTTGGCGGCGTAGAGCTGGCCGTCCCTTCGGGCCGTGTGCCCTGGGTTTTCCTACATATGCTAGCGAGAGCTGCTGGTCTCGCGGTATGGCGATTGAGTCCGGCAGCTCCTCAGCTCCTCGTTCGGCTGGCCAGAGGGAATCTGGGGGATGAAACGAATTGGAGAAGCTGAAGGAGGTATGCTCCGGATGAGGTTCGGGCTCGTGGGGATTTCTCAGACCGATCCGACATAGATCTGGCAGTATACCACAACGGAATGAGCTCGGAAGAACGGCAAGAGGGACGCGAAGGGGAGCAACAGACGTCATGATGTACATGGGTAGTGCCCAGGCTGAGGGCCGGGCCCGACCCCGCTCCAGGGACATCGGAATAGACATCGGGATACTCCAGCCCGGACGGTGGAACGCCATCACAGATGTTCAGGGTGTTAAGGTGGGCCACGTCACTTTGGTTAAAGGCGAGGGGAGACTGGTTCCGGGCAGCGGTCCGGTGAGGACTGGCGCGACTGCTATTCTCCCGCATGAAGGCAACCTCTTCATAGAGAAGGTTCCGGCTGCGGCGTATGTCCTCAATGGCTTCGGCAAGTCCATAGGACTACATCAAGTAAATGAGCTCGGCAACTTGGAAACGCCTATACTACTCACCAACACTTTGAATGCCCCGCTCGTGGCGGACGCGGTTATCGAATGGTGTATCATGAGCAATCCCGGGATAGGCATTAGCACGGGCACTGTCAACCCGGTGGTCGGTGAGGTCAATGACGGCTACCTCAACGACATCCAGGGCCGCCATGTTCGCAAAGAGCATGTGTTCCAGGCGATAGCCGATGCTAAGTCCGGGCCTGTTGAGGAAGGGGCCGTTGGGGCCGGCGCGGGGAGCACGTGCATGGGTTGGAAAGGCGGAATAGGAACCTCGTCACGCGTGCTTCCGCCCAAGCGCGGCGGCTACACCGTTGGTGTGCTGGTCCAGACCAACTTCGGAGGCGTGCTCACGGTGAACGGCGCGCCCATCGGGCGCGAACTGGGGCGCTACTCAAACAGCGCCGACTTTCCGTATGAGATGCTTGAGGCTCAGAGCCCCGATGGGTCCGTCATGGTCATTGTGGCCACCGATGCTCCTCTCGATCATAGACAGCTGGAGCGGTTGGCGAAGCGAGCCGGCCTTGGGCTTGCCCGCACGGGCTTTTTCAGCAGTAACGGCTCGGGAGACTTCTTCATAGCCTTCTCAACCGCGGGGCGCGTTCCACACGACAGCCCTTTAACTCTCAAGACTGAGGTAGTGTCGAACGATGCAATGTCCTCTCTGTTCCTGGCAGTTGTCGAAGCCGCTGAAGAAGCCGTTATCAACTCGATGCTCAAGGCCGTTACCATCGTCGGCCGCGATGGCAGGACTGTTGACGCCATCGACATCGATCAGCTTCTTGCGGTCATGCGGAAGTACAACGCGCTGAACTGGCGCGAGACGATTCCGCCATGGGGCGGAGGCAGGTAGGACGGTGCGCTACTAACAGGAACTGGCCGCGGATCCGCGACACATCCACATGCCCCTCCATGCTGCGGCATGGAGTGAGCAGGGATACCAGGAGCAAGCCTGACTAGGAGGCATTGTCGACGCTGTTTGCGCTGGTGATTGGTCGTCAATCTGCGTGTCGCCCGAGGGCTTATGGCGACAGCCGGGCGTATCCGAGGGAGGGGCGAACGTTGGAAACTAGAACTGAGTTCGTGCCGGTCTCTTGTGGAGCAAATCTTGCAGCTCTTGTCGCTTTGCCGGGTCCCGGCGCGTACCCTGTGATCATCGTTCGGACGGTCTACGGGCGGCGTAACCTGCCGGGCATCGCCGAGCTCTTCGGCGGTCACGGCTACGCCACTGTGATCCAGGATGTGCGCGGAAGCGGGGACTCGTCGGGGGAGTTTCGCTTGCTGGCTCAGGAACCGGAGGACGCGGTCCAGACCGCGCAATGGATACTGAGCCAACCTTGGTGCGATGGGCGGCTCGCCATCCTCGGTATCTCCTACCTTTCAGCCGCCTCGATTGCCATTGCGGCTGAGTTCCCGGAACAGGTGAAGGCGGCGGTATGGGTTACGGCGCCTGTCAGGAAGGAGCTTCTCTGTTTCCAGGACGGAGTTCTTCGTCTTCATCATACTCTGCCCTGGACCTACATGAGGAAAGCGCCCCTTTCCGGCTTCGACCCTGAAGCGCTCTACCGCAAGACGCCTCTGGTCGAGGCCATTCCCGAGAGCCGTGACCCTTCATGGGCGGGCATGTTGGAGGAAGGTCCGCGGTCCAGGTTCTGGGACGGGAGCGACCTTTGGCGCTATGTTGAGAGAACCCGCGTTCCCGGGCTTCACTTCGGCGGATGGTTCGATTTCCTGCTAGACGCTACCTTGGTTCCCTATGCCGAGATGCTCAGGTCCGGAGCGCCTCAGCGGCTTATCATAGGCCCTTGGACTCACAACGGCACCATCGGTGGGCCCGAGAAGATATCGGGCGATGTCTCATACGGATACTGGGATAGGCAAGGCGAAGACGATGCGCGTGAGGACTCAGTAGACATGTCCTCTCCATTCATTGATGAGTGTGTAGAGTGGCTGAACTACTGGGTCAGAGGCGTAGGCGAAACACCGGCGGCACCGTCAGTCAGGTGTTTCGTCACAGGGCACCGACCGCATTGGGCCCAGTTCGAGGCCTGGCCGCATCCATCGTCCCGAGCTGTGAGGATGTATCTTGGAGCTGAGCGTTCGGGGAACATTGAAGACCTCGCTGCGGCAGGGAGCGCGATGCCCGGGTGTACCCGCGAGTCGTTTACCTACGATCCCGAGAACGCATGTAGCACTGAAGGCGGTGCGGTGTGGGCATTTCCCAAGGCAGGGCTGACGCCGGGCCCTTCCGTGTCGTCTGTTCACTTGCGGCGGGATGTTCTAGCCTACGATTCTGAAGCGCTGGACAGTTCTATGGACATGTGCGGCACTCCGGAGGTTGAGCTATACGCATCGTCAGACGCGCCCGACACTGACTTCGTCGCCATGCTGCTGGACGTGGACGAACACGGTGTTGCGAGGTACGTTTCTGACGGGATAGTCAGAGCTAGATATCGGAATAGCCTCGATGGGGAGGACTTCCTGGCGCCCGGGGAGATATACCTCTTCCGCATAGGCATGAAGGGGTGCGCCCACACTTTCGGCCCAGGCCACCGGGTGCGCTTGATAGTCACGAGCTCGAGCTTCCCGAAGTTCGACCGCAATCCGAACACGGGAGAGCTTGTCTACCGAAGCCGGGAAACGCGAAAAGCGCTGCAGACGGTCTACTACGGGCGCGCGTATCCATCGGCGGTTGTGCTGCCCAGGCTCGGCTGAAGGCGGGCGCGGCACGGCCAGTGTGAGATAGTCACGTAGATGCCTGTCTGAGTATTCAGGGTTTCGACCAGATTGCCGCCTAGCGATTGATTGCTAGTCTACACAGCCGATGCCGGTACCCGGGTTCAGAATGTTGTTGGGATCGAAGACTCTCTTGATGCCTTTCATGATCTCGAGGTGCTTTTGGCTGTACTGAAGCCCCAGTTTCCTATTGCGGATCTTGCCGACGCCGTGCTCCGCCGTTATGGTACCGCCAAGGCTTATGGCCAGTTTGAACAAGTCATCAGACAGGGCTTCGTAGTTATCCGGTTTTTCGCCGGTTTCAGTCATGATGAAATTGTGAATGTTGCCGTCTCCTGCATGCCCGAAGGATGGGATGTGCGCCCCGTACTTGGCTGCCAGTTCGTCGACGCCGTTCATGTATTCGCTGAGGTTCCCCACGGGTATGGCAACGTCCAGTATGTCAACTACTTGAGACTTCACGCTGGGATATCCATGGCTTCTGATTTCGAGTATGGCTCTCTGTTCCTTGGCCGTCTCTGCAATCAAGCTTTCGACTGCGCCGTTGGCCTCGCAGATCTCAACTATCCGCGAACTGATTTCGAGCAGATCCTCTTCCTTGGGCTCGACAAGAATGAAATACAGATCCACGATTCCCTTTTGGGCTGGCCACTGCAGACCCAGATCCTCCGCCGATCGGAGCATGAAATCTCGCTCCAGATACTCAATGGCCAAGGGGACTATGCCTTCCCTGAGTATCTTGGGAACTACTTCTACGGCCGCCTTCTTGTCGTCAAAGGATATCAGCAGGCTGCCGCTGTTTGTGGTCTTGGGGTACAACTTCAATATGACCTTGGTCACGATGCCCAGCGTGCCTTCGCTTCCGATCATCAGATGAGTCAGGTCATATCCCGTGTTGTCTTTCATGAGCTTTCCGCCGGTTCTTATGATCTCCCCTGTCGGCAGCACCACTTCAAGACCCTTTATGTGGTTTCTCATGACGCCGTGCCTGACGGCCCTTACACCGCCTGCGTTCTGAACGACCATCCCGCCCACCTGCGCGCCTTCATCTCCAGGATGGACAGGGAAAAACAGGCTGTCATGATGAGTAAACGTCTCTTCCAGATCAGAGAGCGTGACCCCCGCTTCGCACTCAACCATCATGTTCTTGTCATCTACTTCGACGATCTTGTTCAGTCTTTCCAGGGCGATGATGATGCTGGGTTTTATCGGCACCACGGCGCCCGCGCATCCAGTTCCGCCGCCCCTCGCTACAACGGTTATTTTCTCATCATTGGCATACTTCAGAATCCCCGATATCTCTTGCGAGTCCTTGGGCTTCACAACAACACAATCGTAACAAGGCATCGGCGCGATGGCATGCTCCGTCTCGTCCTTCACATAGCTGGCAACTCCAGCCGGGTCCGTGACCACCCAGTCTTCGCCTGATATGGCTCTTAACTTGCCTGCCACGTCTTGCCGCATAAGGCTACCTCCCTTTTCGTAACAATGTAGTTTTTGGACTGATTACATGATACCACACAGGGTGAAGGTGTTGCCGCAGATAAGGTCGAAACCCCTCTACACGACCTACGTAGGAGTTGCGTGCTGCGGGTGCGTTGTTGCCCGCGCTTTCGGAGGGTGTATACGAGATGTCAGGGTACGGGAAGGCAGTGTGCAAGATGACAGTGTGCCAGACGAAACAGCCTCGGCGCAGGCCCGTGACGAGTGTGGCTAGCGCAGTCAGGACGGCGCTGCTCGTGCTGTTGGCGCTGCTTGTGCCGTGTATGCTGCTTGCGCCGGGCGGGGCGGAAGCGGAAGTCGCGACTCCGGCTCCTATTGCCGGGAGTGTCGTGTCCGGATCGCAAGGGGTGAAGGCCGGAGGCAAGACGTTCCAGGTGAATTACGTCCGGGTAGACCTGCGCGATCCCAAGGTTCGTCTTCGGGTAGTTCTCGGGCAGGACAGGGTGGGCGGGACGGAAGACCTTCTTTCCATGGCGGCGCGAGTCGGCGGGCAGGCGGCGATCAACGGGACCTTCTTCAACGCCTACGTCGATGGGCCGCTTAAGGACCCTGTTGGAACGCTGATCTCGGGCGGCGAGTTCGTGCACCGCGGAGCGACTGGAACGGTGTTTGCAGTTGCGGCCGGAAACGAAGTGAGGATGGAGCCGGCGCGGTTCAAGATCGTGGGAGCGACCGACGGCCTCTGGACCTGGCCGGGCAACTGGTATTCATACTGGATCAACCGCACGCCGACATCGACGAACTATGCAGGGATCTTTACGCCTGCACGCGGCTCGCGGACTGGGGCGACCGACGGGGTGTCGGTTGTAGTCAGGGACGGCGTCGTCGCGGCGATCGGCCGCGGCGATCGGGAGATCCCCGAGGATGGGTACGTCATCAACTTCCAGGGGAGTGAGGAGGGGCTTGCTGCACGCTTTGCAGTCGGCGTAGCCGTCGACTACAAGGTCGTCATGTCAGACGGCAGCGACAGAACTGGATTCTGGGGGCGGGTCAGCGAGGCCCTTGGGGCCGGCCCAAAGCTGGTATCGGGCGGGAAGGTGACCTACTCCACGGAATCGGCCAGGGCGGAAGGGTTCACCGAGGCCAAGATCCTTTCCATGTCGTCGGCGCGCAGCGGTCTTGCAGTGACTAAGGACGGAGACCTTCTGATGGTAACCTGCACCGCGGCCACCATGGCCCAGTTTGCTCAGATCATGCAGGCGCTAGGCGCGGCGGAGGCGATGAACCTTGACGGGGGCGCGTCCTCCGGACTGGCGTACGCAGGAAAGTACTTGACCAAGCCTGGACGCGCCCTCAGTAATGCCTTGGTTGTGCTGGCAGGCGAGGGGTGAAGGTGAGCATTTCCTTGATGATCCGATAGCCTGCCGTGTAGCGGCATAGCAACCTGGGCGCATTCGCTATACCCCGCCTACCTGCGCAAAGGCCTCCAGGACGTCCAGCAGTACTGGGGCGTCTTTGCCGTGTTTGGTTCGGAAGTCGCTCATGGCGGTCTGCAGCTCGTCTCGTCGCTGGTGGCACCACGGGTCAGAGAGCTTCGCGATGAGTATCAAGAACGAACCGTGTGCGCCTGCATCACTGCGCCAGGCTTGCTCTGCTTCGCGGAAGGACTGGCTCGCGATGCCCAGGTAGTCGTTGCGCCAGTTCCTGGACCAGCGCGAGCGCGAAGCGGCGTAGTCGCGCAGAGTCCTCTCCAGTTCGATCCCGCGGTCTGCGAACGTGCTCACTCCCATGCTGCGGATGGTGTGGAGCGCCTGGACGGCCTCATCACAATGCCCGGTCAACACGAGTAGGCCGCAGAGTGGAAGCACGTCCGAGTAGTGCTCTGCATGGGTCTTCGCCTGCTCCAGATATGCGAGCGCTTGTAGATAGTCATCATCGACTGTAAGGGCATGATACGCGATCAGGTTCAGTGCACTGCTATCGGCGGAGCCCTGGTCCAGCATCATGTGGTAAGCTTCTACTGCGCCGGCTCTATCGCGCATGTTCATGCACACAGTGGCCAGCGCTGAGAAGTTTTCTTTGCTTGGCTCCAGCGCGACTAGGCGTGTGAGCATGTCGCGGCTGCGCTGCCAATCCCGGTGGGCCATGTCGTCGCTGAGCACAGCGTCTCCGATGTGGTAGGCGCCCATGAAGTATACGCGAGACAGAATCTCGAGCGCGCGTATGTCGTCTGGGTTCTTCGCGATAGCCTCCTCCAGCTTCGCCACGGCCTCGTCGTAGTTGCGCTCAAGCAGCAGTCTCTCTGCCTCCGTGGGCGTTGTCTTCTTGGCGTTGATCACCGAAACCGGGTCGGGACCCGCCCCGAAATGCAGTCCGCTGCTGGACGATATCACATTCCCGTCTTCATCGATAGCCTCGATTTGCAGGGAGTACGCGTCCGGTCGACCTATGAGGTCAGTGGGGAACACGCCCTTTGCATCGCCCCCGTAGGCGCCGAATGGGATCGCCGGGATGCGGTCAATGGTAAGGTGCGTGTCGATGGTTCTCATCGAGCTTGTGCCCATAGAGCTATATCCGTGTTCGCCCCAGGTTACGTAGCCCAGCCTGACACGGTATGAACGGGCGTTTGGGTAGGCCTGCCATCTCACGGAGAACGGCTGTCCGTCATACACGAAATCCTGTTCCGGTTGGGCCACTTTCACCGGCTCAACGAAATGCAGCTCCACTTTCCGCGTCTCGCCGGGCCTTAGGACGAATCCGGCTCCAATCATCTGGAGATGGTAGCCTTCGACGCTCTGGGCTGCATCGCTGTTGAGCGCGATGCCCACCTCATACCTGCGGCCTGAAGGGAGACTGAAACGGAATGCGCCATCGTCGCCCACTGACTGCCAGGGCATGGCGCTGTAGTCGGCGGAGAACCTGGTCTCGTCATTGACTTCATGCACCAGGGCTTTTACGCCTGAGAGTGGACGCCCGGCCAGGAGCACTCTTCCTTCTACGATGCCTGATCCCTTCGCGTTGTCGTCGCCCTTCGCCATTTCGTTGAGAGCCGCGAGTTTAGCGTCCACCTGTTCACGGTAGTCTTGTCGCATTCGCTCGATGTCGACGGGCGAGGGGCCGATGTGGTCGGAATCGCGCTCACGCCAGTAGTCCGCCGTGCGTTCATATACGTTGAGTGTTTCCTCATACGCAGCCCGCGCTGCCTCGTAATCGCGGATCGCGGCCAACACATCGCCCATCTTGATTTGCCGCTGCTCGGCATAGGATGTGGGCATCTCCTGTGCGCAGTATTCCAGTAAGTCTAGAGCTTCGTCCGACCTGCCCTGTGCCATGTATGTGTCGACCAGGAGAAATGCCGCATTGGCGCGGTTGCCGCATCGCTCGTCGCGCGCGGCTTCCAGCAGGAAACCCTCGGCCCTGGGATCGCCGGAGTGGTAGAGCGCAGTCGCGAACTGGTTCAGGGCATGGGGAGCGGTCCAGTGGTCGGGGTAGTCAGTGAGGATCTTCTCCAATCTTTCCAGCCTGGACAGAACTCCCTCGGGCACCTCAGCGACCGCGTTGCTCTTGTGCGCAACGGACGAGCGCGTGGGGAATATGACTGCCGTGAACGTGTGGCTGTCGCGCAGGAGAGACGCCGACCAGTAGAGAGCGAGCGGAACTCTATCGCTGTTGGGGTATTCAGAAAGAAATCGGTCGTAGTAAGCGAGGGCTTTTACCGGATCGTGGTTCTGCCGCGCTGTCTCGCCCATTTTGAACAGGTACGCATCGCCGCACGCCTTCGCGAGGCCCGCAGCGGACAGGATCAATACGGCCGCGATGATCAGGTACTTGTTCTTTATCCTTATCTTGTACGCCCCATGTGTGGTCATAAGAGGCTCACTCCTTGGTTGATCAGCGTTGTCCTTTCAGTCGACGCCTGCATGAGCAGCGCGGCGGCGCTCTGGTCTATCAAGAGGAGCGGCCTCAACGAGCTCCATACTCCCAGTCCGATCAGGACCAGCGCAGCCGCGGCCGCGGGCACCGAGATCTCGGTGGTTCCGTTCCAGAAGGCCATCGCGCGTTCGACGAGCGCCCTCCAGCGGGCCCGCCGCTCGGGCATCGACGCGACCTTGTCGGCGCGCGCGGCCATCGCCTGCTTGAGCTGCATCGCGATACGCCGCTTGTCGTCTTTTGAGAAGCTTACCTGTCTCATTTCATCCTGCAGGGTCCTCTTCAATCTGTCGTCGCTCATGATTCATCCCCCTCAAGAGCCTGCGCCAGTTTCTGCCGAGCCCTATGTAAGAGGCTCTTGACTGTGCCTTCGGGCTTTCCGGTCAGGCGCGATATCTCGGCAATTGAGAACTCCTCATGGTAGAACAGCACGATTGCTTCGCGATGAGCGCGCGAGAGGCCGCCTACTGCGCGACTCATCCGGAGAGATTCCTGTGCGCTCTCCCACTTGGCCTCAACCGAAACGCCATCGTCGGCAACGTTGGCCAGTTCCTCAGACGGCATGAGGCTCAGGTGACTATCGATCTTGCGGCGACGCTGCTGACGGCGGCACCATCGCATCAGGATGGCATATAGCCATGAGTACAATGAAGACTCTCCGCGGAATTGCCCTATGTGGGTTACCGCCGCCAGCAGTGTCTCCTGTACCGCATCTTCAGCCAAATACCTATCATTCAGCAGAAGAGTTGCGGCCCTGAGCAGCCGATCGGCGTAGACGTCCACCAATTCATCGGCTGCATCTTCGTGCCCGGCTCGAAGCCGGCCCGCCAGCGTGTCCTCGAGTACCAGCCTTGCATCTTGACGCATTGCGACACATAACCCCTTTGCAGTCGCTGACAACAATCCACCCCCTCATACCCCAAGAGGCAGCCGGGGGAGAAAAGGTTGCACCACAAGGCGCGAAAAATCGGAAGGGATTCGCGCGTGTTCTTCGCCCTGTGTTCTTCGCTTCTGCGGTCTGTGCGCCCTGTGGTTGGGGTTTCCACTTTTGGGGGAGGAGTTCCTGTTGCTCAGCGGTCGGGTGCGGTGATGATCGGTTGACCGCCTCCTTCAACTGTCTCTGGCGGGGCTCGGGAAGGAATATGGAAAAATCACGGAAACCGGGAGAGGCTCTGGGAGAGGGATCGAATTGACGGTACAGAAAGCATCAACAGTATTGCATTATATGCAACCCACCTGGTTGGCTGGATGGAGTACGGGTGTACGTTGAGTGGCAGTTCGCGCCCGCGACTTCCAGATAGACAACAAGTGGTCAATGCCAAGAGAATCTGTGACCAGAAGCTCCAGAGGTGAACCTAGTCATGCCCTTATCCGCGAGTATGGAATCAACTGAGCTGTCAGGAAGCTCGGCCAAGATGGCCCGGCCCAGCGCTGTGCAGTGAGCGGCGATGCGATAACCTACTCGTGACAGCATTATGAGCGTCTGAGGTGTATCCACCTTGTCAATGTAAACTACCCGGCCCTGGAGGGCTCGCGCGCCCTATTCGACAGCGGTGTCGGCGCTGTAGTAGTTACAGTGGGCGGACCGGGGGGCGTACGTGGTGGAGCGTGGTTGTGTGGCGCTCTATAGGGCACAACCAGTCTCGCACGTAGTTGATGCCACTGGAGCGGGCGATGCATTCTGCGGCGCGTTGGCCATGCGCGTCGGGCTCGGCCGCCGGTTGAGCGAGGCCTCCAAATTCGCGAATCGGGCGGCTGCGATAGCAGTGACGCGGATGGGCGCAGTGCCTTCTCTGCCCAGGATCGATGAACTCAGCAAGGAGAACGTGTCATGAAGAAGTGCGGAATCCTCAACCGTGACCTATCAGAGATCGTGGCCGGTATGGGTCACATAGACATGTTGGTGGTATGCGATGCCGGATTCTCGATTCCCAGCAACGCCCGGCGCGTAGATCCCGCCCTAAGCCAAGCGATGGTAACCCTCGTTTCTCGGATGTGCTTCGAGTGATTCTGCGTGAACTCCCTGTAGGGAAGGTCATAGCGGAGCAGGAGACCGAGGCGCACAGCCCCGCAGTCTATCAGGAGATCACGGAGGTATTCTGCGATACTCCTGTCGAGAAGACGCCGCACGCAGAGTCCAAGAAGATGCTGGGTCAGGTCAAGGCGATAGTCCGAACCGGCGAGTTCACCCCGTACTCCAACACCATACTAGTGGGCGGGGTGGTTTACTGACGGCGTACGGACATCGTCTGACTATGATGCGTGAGCTGAACTCAGCTGCTAAGCGCATGCGACCACTCGTGCATCACTTTTTGCTTCTGGGAAGAAGGAGTTCATCGACTTCTGAAGAACAGGGTATCAACATAGTTTGGGCGGCGAGCAAACAATACACTTGTTTGGGCGGTGGAGCAAATGCGTCCGGTGCGTGCAGATAACGACTGGATTAGGCGGCAGAATCTCAACCTCGTGCTCAACATAATCAGGCAGCACCAACCCGTTTCGAGGGCGAAGGCAAGCAGGATAGCCGGGCTGAGTCGTTCGACAGTCAGCCAGATCGTGAGCCATCTGATCGATGCCGGCGTGGTAGCTGAGGCCGGAATGGGCGGCTCAACGGGAGGACGTCAGCCGATTCTGCTTCACATAGCCCCTGGGAGTCGTCTGATCTGTGCGGTTCATGTTGATGACGTGGGGATCATGCGCGGGCGAATCGAGGATTTGACGGGAAATGTGCTGGGGACTGCGAGCGGATCTGTGTCGGGCACTGCCAGTTTGGTATCGTCTCTGGCGCAGATGATCGGCGATCTTCAGTGCGGAAGGGACAGCGAACTCGTATTGGTCGTGCTCGCCTTGCCAGGCGTAGTGTCGGCCCAAGGAACAATCCTCTCAGCCGTAAACCTTGGGTGGAAAGATGTGGACGTGGTGGCTCCCCTGCAGAGTAAGCTAGGAGTGACGGTGCTATCGCAGAACGCGACCGGGCTTGCAGGTTACGGAGAGTGGGACGCCAGGAGAAGCGGTGCTTCGACTCTTCTTTATGTGCGCGTAGACTGGGCTGTTGGGGCAAGCATGGTCACCGAAAATCAACTGTACGGTGGACTGAGAGGCAGCGCATGCGAGATCGGCCACATGGTAGTTGACCCAAATGGCTGGCTGTGTAGGTGCGGTCGCAGAGGGTGCCTGGAGACTTTGGCAAGCAGGCCCGGTGTTGGAAGACGCTTGCGTATGCTCAAGGATGCAGGCTCACTGTCCCGAGTCGATCTCACTGATGATGCGGTTTTTGAATGGGTTGTCAGAAACGAGGATAACCCGGTGGTGTCTCGTGTGCTAATCGACATTGCGGCCGACATGGCTAGTGCAATAACCAATGTCCTCAATCTACTGGGTCCGGATCTAGTGGTGGTTGAGAGCATGCTCTGCGCTTCTGACCTCTTCTGGGAAGAATTGAGCAGAATAGTCTTTGCACAGGCCCTGCCATTCCCTGCCGGTAAGCCAGAGTTGGCCAGAGCGCTGCTCGCGGAGGGATCAGTTCTGAATGGAGCCACAGCATATGCTAGGCACTACTTCTACGAGCAGGCAGGCTTATGCCGGGGATTGCTGCAACTACATGAAGGACTACAGGAATAAGGCAGGGACGCTATATCGCAACACTAGTCGAAGCATGTTGGCCGGTTTGTCAACATGCTGATGCGAGCGAAGTGTGTTTCGGTTTCAGTTTGCTTAGCTGTAGACCCAATGATCACTGGTGGACACGGCCTACACTCGATACTCTGTGGCGCGTTGATCCGCCGGCAGACGCTATTCCTTGGTTGCGGACGAGGATATCAAGACGGCGCTCTTGCGGAAAGGCGATGTAATGCACGGGACTCAGTTGCAGAAGGCGATGTTGAGGGGGAATTCGCATTGCACAAGGTGAGAGTCGCAGTGATCGGTGCTGGTGTGTGGGGAGAGACGCATGCGTATCTCTATCATGAGCATCCCAGCGCTGATCTGGTGGCGATATGCGATGTTGATCTCGAGCGGGCTGAGCGAATAGCCGGGCGGTTTGGGATTGGGGGGGTGTACACGTCTCATGAACAGATGCTGAATGAAGTCCCGTTGGACGCGGTAGCTGTTGTGACTCCTGACTTTGCTCACGTGGAACTGGCTGTTGATTGTGCCAACGCAGGCAAGCATATTCTGCTGGAGAAACCGCTGGCCACCACCCGCGAAGGGGTTGGGGCAATAGTCAGGGCGGTCAGCGAGAACGGCGTAAGGCTAATGGTTGACTTTCACAACAGGTGGAGTCCGCCTTTTGCTGTGGCAAGGCAGTTGCTCGACGATGGCGAACTGGGAGATCCGGTCAGCGCATACTTCAGACTCAACGATATCAAGTGGGTCGCTACCGATATGCTCCCGTGGGCGGCGCGCTCGTCGATACTATGGTTTCTTGGAAGCCACTCAGTAGACACTCTTCGCTGGTTCTTCAATGATGAAGTGGAGACGGTCTTCTCAGTCAGCAGGAGTGGAGTCATGAAGAACCTGGGCGTGGACACAGCAGACATATACCACACCATCTTGAGATTCCGGCGTGGTGGGATTGCTAGCATGGAAAACAGCTGGATCACGCCAAACGCAAATCCGTGTATCAACGACATCAAGTTCAACATTACTGGGGCAAAGGGCATGGTCAACCTGGATCTGAGCAATAACCAGATGATCGAAAGATACACTGAGGTCAAAGCTGATAGGCCAGACGTGCTGGTGCGTCATCTCATTCACGGGAAAGCCAAGGGATTTGCATATGAGAGCATACGAGACTTCATTGACAAGCTAGTCTCGGGTCAGGACTTCTTGGTATCACTTGAAGATGCGGCGAACACGTCTCTGGTAATTCTGGCTATTATGGAATCTGCAAAGACCGGCAAGCCAGTCGCAGTCGACTATTCGTACTAGGGTGCTGGTTTTTGGGGATTTCGGTATCTACAGTCCGCGAATCACTCAATCTAGCCCCGTGTCTGCCGAACAAGGTATCCGGGATTTCCGAACAGACAGTGTGCACGCATCGGCGCTGTGCGCAACGGGGTTGCCGGAGGCCGCGCTTTTCAACATCTAGTGGTTCCCCGGCTGGCCATTCCAGTGCAGCTGGGAGACCGGCACTAAATGGGGCCAAGCTCGGGTTTTCCGAGCATCAACGGAAACGAGTTCTGCAACTAGAACTTCAGCGGGGATCTTCTGTCGGCAGGGAGGATTTCAGAGACGGAAGGCGAATGCTCACAATGCGCAACACAGTTTCCACATACGCAACTGGGCCCGTGGGGGCAGAATACTGTGCCAGGAGGCTGCTGCGTATTCAGAAGAGACGACAACGATGGGTGGCGATTAGAGCAGGAGCGCTTATTGCGTTTGCCAGGACAGCGAGGGGTCTTGACACTGGTATGACCGCATGGAAGAAAGGGTGTTTCTCGGAATGACGTTACCGAAGATAGTCTTGCTGCCGCTGGACGTACGCCCCTGTTGTTATGAGTTCCCAAGAAAACTCGCCATGATGTCAGGCGCGAATGTGGTGCTTCCATCGGCAGATCTGCTCAACCCAGATTTCATGGATCAGTCCGACCATGATGAGCTTTGGAACTGGCTCCGATGCGAATGCCTGGATGCGTCCTACGCAGTGATATCCATTGACATGTTAGCGTTTGGAGGACTTGCTGCGTCACGCCGTCCGCTGATTTCTGCCGGAGAGGCATTGGCGCGGGTTTCGGACCTCGGAATACTGAAGCGAGCGAACCCTAAGCTGACCGTCATGGCCTCTAGTGCGATTATGCCACTTCAGCCCGTCGTGTATGACCCTTCGACAGCGAGGCAGGCAGCGCTAGTGGCGAGGTACTTTCAACTGGCCGGGCACGCGTCCGGAGAAGCTCGGGAGGTTGAAAACAGTGAGCTGATGGACGTAGCAGCGCAGATAGCGCCCGCAGTGCTGGAGGACTGTGTGGAACTTCGGGGCAGGAATCACCTGGTCAATCGGGCGGCCGTTGAGGCTGTGGCAGGTGGAGTTGTAGATTTCCTTCTGTTGCCACAGTGCGACTCGTCTCGCCACGGACCCCACATACAGGAACAGGCGAGTCTAGTTGCCCTCGCTCGAAGCAACTCGGTTCTTGGCAAGATCATCATCTATCCTGGCACCGACGAGGCGGGAATGGTCTTGCTTGCAAGGAGCCTAGTCAACGCGGCATCGCTGAAGTTCAGGGTGTTCATCAGGTATGGTTCACAGTCTGGGGCAATTGCGACTGCGCCGTTCGAAGACATGCCAATCTGCGATGCGTTGCGGTTTCAGATAGCGGCATGTGGCGGTGTGTCAGTAGACAGTCCAGACCGAGCCGATCTCGTGATGTTCGCAAACACTCCACCCGCCTCATCCATAGAGCACGATTACCTGTCTTTCGTGGATGGCTCGGAGGCCGAGAGCAGGTTCATCTACAGACGGTCTTGGGATGTACCTCAGGTTTTCGATGCTGCTTGTGTGATCCAGGGCTACCTCGACGATGGCAGGGCTGTAGGTGTGGCCGATGTCTCCATACCAAACGGTGCAGACCCAGACTTTATGGAGTGTCTAGCCAGCCAAGTCAGGTTGGCGGACCTGGCCTCTTTTGCCGCTTGGAACACGGCGGGGAACACCATTGGCACGGTACTTGCGCATGGGTGTGCCAGGCACGTAGCACAGGCGTGTAGCATGGGCGGCCCGGAACTCGACATTCGACACTATGAGTTCCTCTTTGAGAGGTACGTTGACGATTGGCTGTACCAATCGCTGGTGAGAACTGAGGTAGAAGACTACCTGGCGCATAACCTAGGAGTTAGTCCGCTGAACCTGGGTGATCGCAAGAGCGAGGTAGACTCGATGATCCGCGACAGCCTGTCTCCATTGGCTCGCAACCTGTTCAGACAACATTTCGGTGGGGTGACGATGGGTGGGCCGGGGTCGAGAGCAACGTATGTGCTGAATGAGATTGTGAAAGAACATATTCGTCTTCCCTGGAAGCGCACTTTCGAGGTCTCAGTGGACTACACTTTTGGCATCGTCGATGAGCCGCGAAGCTGACTCTGGAGGTTTGGTGGAATGCACTCAGGACGTAGGATCTCACTGCATAGTAGCAGATGTCATGGACCATTGCCAAAAGCGGCCAGGAATCGCGGACTCCTGACCATGCTGGTACCCGGCCTGATCTACTTCTCCGTTTTCTGCTATGGCCCGATGTATGGAGCCATGATTGCTTTCAAGGACTACTCCATGCTAACCGGCATTTGGGGAAGCCCGTGGGCGGGGTTCAAGCATTTTGCGAACTTCTTCAGTTCGCCATCGTTCTGGCCCCTACTGCGCAACACATTCCTCATAAGCTTCTATAAGCTTGCATTCGGTTTTCCTGTAGCTATAGCTCTGGCGCTCATGCTCAACGAGGTCGAAAGCAAGTGGCTAAAGGGCGTTGTTCAGACGATATCCGCTGTGCCCCATTTTGTGTCGTGGGTAGTCATTGCAGGGATAATGACGGCCATGCTATCTCCAACCGAAGGCCTGATAAACGAGCTGGTGAAGTCTGCTGGCCGCCGGCCTGTGTTTTTTCTTGGATCCAAACAGTGGTTCCGCCCTATTCTCGTCGTGTCCGAGATATGGAAGGAAAGCGGGTGGAGCGCGATCATATACCTCGCCGCCATGTCTGGAATAGACCCAGCACTCTATGAAGCAGCTCGTGTCGATGGTGCAAGCAAGTATCGTCAGATCATCAATGTGACTCTTCCGGGGATAAGGTCGACTATAGCAGTGCTCTTTATCTTGAAGGTAGGTAACATACTCAACGCTGGGTTTGAGCAGGTTTTCACTCTCATTAACCCACTGGTGATGTCCGTTGGAGACATTATCGATACATGGGTGTACCGTAATGGCCTCGTATATCACCAGTACAGCCTAGCGACGGCCGTAAACCTCTTCAAATCGGTTGTCGGTATGGTTCTCATATTCTCATCCAATTGGCTCATCCGACGCAGCGGTGAGAGGGGCATATGGTAAGCATCCTTAGAACGAGGGGGTGATGGCGTGTCTACCCGCACAATCTTAGGCCGGAGCGACAGAGCATTTGACGTATCTATCTACGTGGTCTTGGTCATGGTTGCAGTAGTGGGCTTGTATCCTTTCCTGCACGTGCTGCTCGTGTCGGTCACTGCGCCCGAGACACTGATAAGGAGAGGTACGGGCTTCATATGGCCGGGCAAGATGACTCTGGAGGCATATCGAGAGGTATTTGGCTCTGAGGCCATCAGGCGCGCGCTTCTCATGAGCATAGCCAGAACCGTGGTTGGGACTGCAGTCAACTTGACACTCACCACGCTCACCGCCTTTCCGTTGTCTCGTGAGGCACTCCCGGGGCGGAATGTGTTCCTGACGCTCATAGTCTTTACGATGCTGTTCAGCGGCGGGATAATTCCTACCTATCTATTGGTGGCTAGGCTCAAACTTGTAGATACCATCTGGGCCCTTATCCTGCCTACAGCGATCAGCCCCTATTATCTGATCATCATGAAAAACTACTTCGAGGGGCTACCCGAGGAACTCTATGAGGCGGCGAGCATGGAGGGGGCTTCTGAATTGCAGATCCTCACTCGGGTGATACTTCCGCTGTCCAGGCCGATCCTGGCGACTCTTGGGTTGTTCTACGCGGTGTACCACTGGAATGCGTTCTTTGACGCGATGATCTTCATCAACGACCGCTCGAAGTATCCGTTGCAGGTATTGCTCCGGGAAATCGTGGTGCAGGGGAACGTGCAGGACATGATGGGAGACAGGGTCATATTCGGGCAGAACATGAAAATGGCAGTGATAGCGGTCACGACTATACCCATTCTGGTGATATATCCGCTAATACAGAGGCACTTTGCCAAGGGCATAACCCTTGGAGCTATCAAAGGCTGAAAGGAGAGGCATCGTGTCCTAGCGGTATCGAGAGAAAAGAAAGGAGACGAGCGGCATGAGGAAAACCATGTTGACTAGACTAGCAGTAGTAGCCCTATTGACCATCGCGATCTCTGTTGGGTGCCCTTTGGGGCTAGAAGCGGCTGCTGGTGGAGGGGCAACGCTTACCATGATGTACCCGCCTCCGCGAGCTCTTCCTCCGGCCAATGATCCGATTAAGGCTGAGCTAGAGTCCAAGCTTGGTGTTACTCTCCGGGTCATCAACCCTCCGCTGGAGGGCTATTTGGAGAAGATCAACATCCAGGTAGCGTCAAGAGACATGCCGGACATATTCACCTGCCCGTGGCAGAATGACTGGAGGCAATTCGCCGATGAAGGGGCGATAGTCCCTCTGGATCAGTATCTATCTGGCCTTACTAATCTATCCAAATTGCCCAAGGCCGATTGGGACAAGGTAACCTACAAAGGCAAGGTGTACGCCGTGCCTGTGGGCGGCTTTCGCAATTTCGCGGGGCTATTCGTAAGGAAGGACTGGCTCGACAAGCTCGGGCTGCCCATCCCAAAGACCATGGACGAGATGTACACCGTATTGAAGGCGTTCACCGAGAATGATCCCGATGGGAATGGGCGCCCTGACACCTATGGACTCACGGCCCAGACCAGTGGAGTGGATGGTTCGTGTTTCCAGTGGGTATTCGGGGCACATGGCTCGATGCACTCGTCGATGCGCAGCATATATGCAGTAGCTCGTGATGGGGCCGGGGTCGTGGACATGAACCTGAATCCCGCCAATGCACAGGCGCTCAAATGGCTCAACCGCCTCCACGTCGAGGGGATACTCGATCCGGAGTGGGTTGTGAATACGCCCGACCAGATCTACATGAAACTGGCTCAAGGTAAGGTAGGCTGCATATGGTACACCTGGAACCTACCGTATGTCCTCGACACGCGCTTCAAGCTGAAGGAAGTAGATCCGGAAGCCCAGTGGATAGAGATCAAGCCTCCGGTCGGGCCCGGGGGAGCGTCCTCTCTCGGTAAGGAACAGGGTCTTGTGTCTGTGATCATGGTCTCATCGAGCTGCAAGAACCCTCGGCTTGCTCTGGAGTTCCTCGACTACATAGCGGGCGAGGAGGGCAAGAGACTTGTCAACTACGGAATAGAGAAGAGGCACTACAACTACATCAATGGGGAGCTTGTCTTTACTGACGAGGGAAAGCAGGATTGGATTTCACACTATGCCATCCTTAAGGTCGGGTTTGACTCTGACTTCTGGACGTCGAAATACGGTATGTATGGGAAAATCCTCGAGAACCTTGCACTCAACATGCCTTTGACTGCCGATGCCGCGGATGGCGTGGTCACAGAAGCCAAGAAGAAATACGATGCCGACCTGATAGCCTACGTGAATGAGATGTACTGCAGGTTCATCACAGGTGAGGAACCCATATCGAACTGGCCGAACTTTGCCGACACGGCCCGCAAGAGATACCACGCCGACGAGATCCGTGATTCGGTTGTTCAGGCGCTGAAGAGAACCGGCGTGGTCAAGTAGGAACTGGACGCAACCCTAGGTCATGATGACTCGATAGGCAGCTACCGCGCGGGTGTGTGAGCTGCTTCGCGACCCCGTTCGGGCGGGCGGCGCCCGCCGGCTTTCTGCGGCGCCGCCGCCTGTGCGAGCAATTCCGTACACGAACCGATCAAGATGATGTGGAGAGGTGCAAATGCCATGCGACTTCAGCAGACACTCCTCTACAGGAAAGTCCACGGCGCGCTGACCGCGGCAGCGTTGGGCGATGCCATGGGCGCTCCTCTGGAAGGCTGGGAGCACGAACGTATCCAGCAGGAACATGGTTGGGTATCGTTTTTTCTCCCCAAGAACGGTGTACTTGGCAAGTGGACAGATGATACTTATCTCACGCACATGATCTGCGGACATTACATATCCAAACAGAAACACCTGACTGCTGCGGATATGGTGGAGCTATGGGCCAAGGTTGATCCGACCAGACTCTGGCTGCCGGAACAGTACACGCATATGTGTGCGGCGCACACGGGGATGGATCCGTTTTTTGCCGGTAAGGGCAACTTGGTCATCTGCGGGAGCGCCATGGGCATTGCCCCTGTGGGGCTGGTCAACGCGTGCAACCCTGCGGCGGCATACAGGGAAGCTACGTCAGTCGCCGCGATAAACACACACAGCTACGGGCTGGAAGGGGCTGCAGTGCTGGCTGCGGGTGTGGCAGAGGCCATGAAATCCGATGCTGATCGGGATTCCGTTTTCGCGGCGGCGATCCAGGTAGCTCATGACGGCACGAGGAAAGCACTGCTACAGGTGTATGACGAGGTTCGCAGGCATACGCGGGCTAGGGAGGCTATCTTGCGGGTTCGCGACATAACCACTCGTTGGGACGGAAGGCTTGCCGGCTCGAATCCTGGAACTGAGAACCGGGATCGCTGTCTTGAGGAGGTCGCGGCGGCTTTTGCCATGAGCTATCTTGCTGATGGTAACGTGATGAACGCTATTGAGGGCGCAGTCAATTTCGGACGGGACAATGACTCGATAGCCGGGATGGCCGGCGCTCTCTCGGGTGCCCTGCACGCCGGCGCAGGTCTTGATTGCGAACTAGTGGGCCAGATGGAGAAGGCCAATGACTGTGATTCGCATCAGCTCGCGCTGGGTATGTGCGAGGCGATTGTCCATATTCACAGTGAGGACAAAGCCCTGCTCAATGCGGCATTGGCACTGTGGAAGGAACTCTAGGAATCTGCTCGAAAACTCCAGTGAACGGACCGCCTGTCGGTGACGACAGGCGGTCTGAGGCCGCTTGACAGCGAGAAAACTTCTCTCGATCTCGTAACATAGTACTCCATTTTGCGCTCCAATTGTAGCATAATAGCATTGTAATACGTAATTGGAGGATCGCTGGTGCGCGGCGCCTAAACGCCTCTCTTCCGGACGTTGCCGCAACTTGGATTTGATCGGGCTCACCTCCCTCGCCTACGAATCAACGGAACTTGGGCGACCGAAAGGACTGGGGTACAGTACCGTCACCGCCGTTGACGTCCTCGAGGGCTAAGGATGCATATTCCATCGGCCTCCATGATCGCAGCAGGCTTCGGATCCTCAGCAACTCTTGCTCATCTCCGCTGCCCAAAGGACACAGAATCCGATGCTTAGGACGCCCCGCTTCCCGATAGCTCTCTGCAATTTGCAGGTACAGAACCCCCTTGGCACGTACACCACGAATGAACATGCTTGAGCTCCAAACCATCATATCACGGTAGAAGGAGTATCCGGATGGTGACGCTGGCCCCTGACATAGATGGTTCGCTGCAAGGGGCCGCGTTCTGTGGCGCTGATCACCGACAACGGGTTTGCTGCAGGGCTCCCTGACGGTAGATACGGTCCTCCATACGTTGCGGCGAATGTGATCTACGACGCGTGGAACCGCTCAATGCCCGCTGTACCCTAACGACGATGACAACCTGCGACTCGCATCCCTAACGAGGCCGCCGATTTCTTCGACTCGCTGTCGCGACACACGAATCGTGGGGCCTGAGACGCTGATAGCTCCGGCAACGCGGCCCGCATGGTCCAGAACCGCTGCGGCAGCGCAGCGTATGCCCTCCTCGTGCTCCTCGTCGTCGATGGCGAACCCCTGATCTTGCACACGGCGCAGGTGTTCCTTGAGTACAGCCCGATCAGTGATCGTGTTTGGGGTGAACCTGGTCATACCCTTGTCCGCGAGAATGGAATCCACCGTGCCGACGGGAAGCTCAGCCAAGATGGCTTTGCCCAGCGCTGTGCAGTGCGCGGCGATACGATAACCTACCCGCGATCGCATCATGAGCGTCTGCGGCGTATCGACTTTGTCGATGTAGACCACTCGGCCCTGGTCCAGCACGGCGAGGTGGGCGGTCTCGTCGGTCTTGCGCACCAATTCCTCGAGGAACGGTCGAGCGCGAGGTCGGAGGTCAAGTTGCTCCAACTTCGTGCGGGACAACTCCAAGAGCCGCATGCCCAAGGAATACTTGCCAGTAATGTCGTTCCTGCTCACGTAGCCGCGCGTTTCCATCGTCGACAATATGCGCGATGCTGTGCTCTTGTGCATACCGAGCGCCTCGCCGACCTCTGTCACGCCGGCTTCGTCGCGGCATGAATCTAGGTAGTCCAGAACATCAAGGACATGAGCCACAGATCGGACTGATTGGCGCCTTTTGCCCGATGCAGTGGCCTGGACAGACGCAGATACTTGGTCTGAATGCAATCGGATCTCCTCCCAGCGTAAAGCCATCCCATCAATAGTATACATGCATCGGCGTCGTGCGCAACCAGGTTTCGCGTTGGCGCGCCCGACAAACGGAGGACGATTGCCCTCCAAGCATCGCTCTCGGCCGAGATGGAAAAACAGCGCAGCGGAGCGTACGGCAGCAGATACACGCCATAGGATCGGATCTTGCCAAGTGAGATTCGCAACTGGCCGTGCTCACAGAATGCCGATGTGAATGTTTCACCTGCAGGAAGGAATTTCGAAATGGGGGGCGAATGCTACATTGGCGCAACACAGTTGATACATACGCAACTCGACCCAACGGGTGCGCGGCTTCTGTAGTCAAGCAGTCCGGCATCCGGGGTATTGGGCGACTGCGCGAGGGGAGGTAGTTCGATGATGAAGGAAAGCCAGCTCAGTGAGATAGTCAATGCAGGGGTAGTAGCAGTGATCAGGACCGACAGCGCTGAGGAACTCGTGAGCATTTGCCGGGCCATGGCGGATGGAGGGATCAAAGGAGCAGAAATCACGATGACCTCGCCGGGCGCGATCGAGGCAATACGCGAGGCATCCAGAGTGCTGAAGGGGAGAGCCATTATAGGCGCGGGTTCTGTTCTCGATCCCGAAACCGCAAGAGCTGCCATGCTTGCGGGCGCTGACTTCATCGTAGGGCCGGTGGTGAATCTGGACGTGATCAGAATGTGCAAGCGATACGGCAGGATAGTGATCCCAGGCGCGTTCTCGCCCACAGAGATTCTCCAGGCTTGGGAAGCCGGTGCCGATATAGTTAAGGTGTTTCCCGCGACGAGGCTCGGTCCGTCTTTCATAAAGGATGTGCTGGGGCCGCTTCCTCAGGTCAAGCTTACTCCCACCGGGGGAGTCACGCTGGACAATCTAGGAGAGTTTCTGAAGGCAGGGGCTGCGTTCGTTGGAGTAGGGACAGCGCTGATCAACAAGAGAATGGTAGCTGAACAGAACTGGGCGGAGCTCACAAGAGTTGCGGAGCAGTACGTCGAGGCGGCCAGAATCGCCAGGGCTGGCTAGGGAAGTATCAACCGGTCGTAGGAGGAGTCAGTGTGGGTTCGAAAGTGGTGACTTTCGGGGAGATCATGCTCAGGTTGTCTCCCCCTGGGCATCAGAGGTTTGTTCAGGCCACATCGTTTGATGCAGTGTATGGCGGCGGGGAAGCGAACGTGGCGGTATCGCTGGCCAACTACGGGCTCGATGCTTACTTCGTGACGAAGGTGCCGAATCACGAGATGGGCCAGTGCGCTGTGAATGCGCTTCGCAGCCTGGGAGTACATACGGATTACGTAGCGCGCGGTGGCGATCGCCTTGGCATCTACTTCTGCGAGTTGGGCGCTTCACAGCGGGCGTCAAGGGTGATATACGACAGGGCGAATTCCGCCATCGCGCAGATTGAGCCCGGTGAGTTCGAGTGGGCTGAGATCTTGAGGGGAGCACAGTGGTTCCACTTCACAGGGATCACGCCGGCGCTCAGTGATACTGCCGCCGCAGTCACTTTGGAGGCTGCTAGGACGGCCAAGGACATGGGAATCAAGGTTAGCGCTGATCTCAACTACCGAAAGAAGCTTTGGTCGCAGGAAAAGGCGAATCGCGTTATGTCGGAGCTCATGAGATACGTTGATGTGGCAATTGGCAATGAAGAGGATGCCGAGAAGATCTTTGGGATCAGCGCTCATTCATCTGACGTGACGAGAGGCCAGCTATGCATGGAAGCCTACCAGGATGTGGCTCAGGAGCTCAGGCGCCGGTTCGGACTCGATAGTGTGGCCATTACGCTGAGGGAGAGCATTTCGGCGTCCGACAACATGTGGTCGGGCATGCTCTACAACGGACACGATTTCCACGTATCGAGGAAGTACAGGGTTCACATCGTGGATCGCGTAGGCGGCGGCGACTCGTTCGCGGGGGGACTGATCTATGCGCTTCTGACAGGGATGGAAGGGAAAGACGCCGTGGAGTTCGCGGCGGCTGCGTCCTGCTTGAAGCACTCCGTGTTCGGTGACTTCAACATGGTCAGCACGTTGGAAGTTGAGGCACTGGCCTCAGGCGATGGTTCGGGGAGGGTGCAAAGATAGCAGTCGGAATCGACTAGTACGATGGCACCGAAGCTGGGAGTGATCGACATGGCGCGCAAAGTCCGCGTGGGCATAGATGTGGGCGGCACATTCACTCACGCGATTGCCCTGGATGCCGAGACATGTACGCTGATTCACGATATCAAGACGCTCACTACTCACGATGCTCCGGAAGGAGTCGCTCGAGGCGTGGTCGATTCGTTGCAGCGACTCCTGAGCGAGAGCGGCATCAATCCCGAAGATGTGACCTTCATCGCGCACAGTACGACGCAGGCCACCAACGCGTTGCTGGAAGGGGACGTAGTCCCGGTAGGGATCGTCAGCCTCGGAAAAGGCATCGAAGGGGCTAAGGCGAGCCGCGACTCCAAGATCGGTCCGCTCGAACTGGCGCCTGGTCATAGCCTTCAGTGTCTTCATCGCTATATTGCTGTTGGCGATGGGGTTTCGAAGCCTCAGGTTGACCAAGCTGTTCGGCAACTTGCCGACCAGGGCGCGAAAGTACTAGTCGGAGCCGCCGCATTCAGTGTGGATGATCCCTCGTACGAACTGGCTGTGATGGAGAGCGCCCGGGAGCTCGGGCTGCCAGCCGCTGGAACCTTCGAGGTATCGAAGCTCTACGGTCTGCGGGCCCGCACCCGCACAGCCGTAATCAACGCATCGATACTGCCTCGCATGATAGAAGCAGCTGAGATGACAGAGAAAGCCGTGGCCAGCGCCGGGATCGCTGTTCCGCTGATGGTGATGCGAGGCGACGGCGGCGTGATGACACTCAGAGAGGTTCAGAGGCGCCCCATTAACACCTTACTTTCGGGCCCAGCCGCCAGTGTTGCAGGCGCATTGCTTTACGAGCGCATTTCCGATGGAGTCTTCCTTGAAGTCGGCGGTACGAGTACCGACATCTCGGTGATCAGGGATGGCCGGGTGATAACTCGGTATGCGCAAGTTGGAGGACATCACACTTACGTGCATTCTGTAGATACGCGAACCATTGGGCTTGCCGGGGGGTCCATGGTGAGGGTGAGAGAGCGGAGAGTTGTCGACGTGGGTCCCCGAAGCGCTCACATAGCCGGATTCCCATATGCAGCGTTCTCCAAGGAGGACGTTGCGTCCATCTCAAGAGCTCGAGTTATCGGCGTCAAGCCGAGGCCGGAAGACTCGGCCGATTACTTGGCTCTAGAGCTGGAGAATGGGAGTCGGATTGCCCTGACGCTCACAGACGCATCGAATGCCCTTGGATTGGTGAAGCCGGGAGACTACGCGTACGGAAGCCTGGAGACCGCCCGGGCCGCCTTCGAGGCAGCTGGCCGAGGGCTTGGGGTTGACGGAATGGACCTTGCCGAACAGGTCGTGGAAGCCGCCGTCCTGAAGGCTCGAGGCACGGTGGCAGAGGTTGTCCGCGACTACAAGCTGGACCTGCGGACCGTAGCTCTGGTAGGCGGCGGCGGAGGCGCCACTGCCCTGGTTCCTGCCGTGGCGGCACAGATGGGCCTGCAATACACGATCACTCATAAGGCGGAAGTGATCTCGGCGATTGGGGTCGCTCTTGCACTGCTCAGAGATGTAGTGGAGAGGACCATCCCATCGCCCACAAACGAGGACATCCTGAGCGTGCGCAACGAGGCCCGAGAATCGCTCCTGTCGATGGGCGCGAAACCCAACACCATTGAGGTGCATATGGAGATCGATCAACAGGCGTCCAAGGTGCGGGCCGTGGCCACTGGCTCTATGGAACTAGTCTCTCAGGATGTCGCCAAAGCATGCGTGTCGCCTGACGAGCAACGGGCGACTGCAGCTGTATCACTTAACGCAAGACTTGAAGACGTGAAGCTGGTGTGTGACAACGGGCGTCTGGCGGTGTTTGCGGCGATGCAGCGCGATCGTCGGTTCATGGGTTTGGTCACGTCCACGAGGCAGGCAGTCCGAGTGGTGGACATTCACGGCGCTGTTGTACTCAAGGAGTCGGATGCGCAGGTTGATTGGGCCCCGGCGAAAGAGGCTCAACAGCTCATTGAGCGGGTGATGGACGGGCTAAGCCGCTACACGGAGGGCGGAAGGTTGATTCCCGGCATGTACCTACTCGTTGGGACTAGGGTTATCAACATGACGAAGCTACACGCAGAGGACCAGATTGCTACGGTCGTTGGTGTAGAGCTGGAGGGGGTGGAGCCCGGGCAAACGATCATCGCTATAGGGGTCAAGCGCTGAATGCTAAGAAACCGCGCACTAGAAGGAGGGCATGGAAAGTGTTTTTCGGGGTGACCATTCTTATCGTTTTCGCCGTACTGGCTATTCTGATGATGACTCAGAAGATACACACGATAGTTGCTGTGTTCATTCTTACCATGGCAACAGCACTCTTGGCCGGAATCCCTGTAAAAGGAACCGACGGGATACTTGCTTCAGTGATCGAAGCAGGCGCCGCGCGACTGGCGTCTGCAATCATAGCCTTGGTAATGGGGGGATGGCTTGGGCAAATCATGAACAGGACTGGGATCACCGAGAGCACCATCAGGTTCGCAGCCGAATTGGGCGGAGACAACAAGTACGTGCTTTCGATGGTTCTTGCAGCTGGAACAGCGCTGGTATTCACGGCAGTGGGCGGGCTGGGGGCGCTGATACTGGTAGGGAGCATGGTTCTTCCTATCCTTACTTCAGTGGGGATTCCTCCGCTTGAGTCGGCGTGCGTGTTCCTGCTGGGGTTCGCGACAGGCCTTCCAGTCAACATTCAGAACTGGGCCTATTTTTCGACACTCACGGGCGTGCCGCTGGATCAGGTAAGGAACTTCGCATTTGTGCTGGTAGGCCTGACAGCCTGCGCAACGGTGTTGTTTATCTTGGTCGAACTGCGCAAGACCGGCAGTCGCTCATATTTCTCGACATCCCCTGTGCAAGCGGAAGCCAGCGCTGGCAAGCCGCCGGCGCGCGTTCCTTTCTACGCAGTGCTCACTCCCATTGTGCCGCTTGTCCTCGTGATGGCGTTCAAGTGGCCCATAACACCCGCTCTGCTGACCGGGATTGTGTACGCGCTGGTTACCACGAGGCCCAAAGCGCCCTTTGACGTGTTGGTTCGCACAGCGCATGAGGGAGTCGAGAATGCGGCGCCCGCAGTGCTTCTCTTGATTGTGATAGGCATGCTTCTCAAGGCAGTCATGCATCCAGTGGTCACGGCTGGGCTGGAGGGCTTCCTCAAGGCTGTCATACCCAGCACTCGGATGGGCTACATTCTTTTCTTCGCAATACTGGCGCCGCTTTCTCTCTACCGAGGCCCTCTTAACCTATTCGGACTGGGCAGCGGCCTTGCAGCCGTGATAATCGGCACCGGGTCGTTGAGTCCGACGGCGACGATGGGGGCGTTTCTCGCGATGGAGCGCCTACAAGTAGCAGGCGATCCCACCAACACGCAGAACGTATGGACTGCGAACTTCGTGGGCGTGGACGTGAACCAAGTTACGAAGAAACTACTGCCGTACCTGTGGGCAGTTGCTGCTGTAAGCGCGGCCTGCTCTGGACTGATGTTCTTCTGAGGAGCCTGCGACAGCGCCATCGGCACAGCTCCGGGGAGGGAATCAGGTGACCTACTTGCGTGACCCCAATACGCTCATCGCGAAGGATGTTTGGGGAGCCCTGTTGACAGACGAAGAAATGGAGCTGGCGATCAAAAGCGCGAGGGACGCGGGGTCGTTGGCTGCCGCTAGTGTCGCAGGGCTCCTGCGTGAACCCGATGCGTATGCAGCGTCGTCTTCATCATCTTCAATAGGCGGGCGCGAGGTCCCATGCCCTATTCTCAGGTTATATGACCTGTTCAGCCTGGGCGTTCGCGGGTCACCCGAGCTTCCGCACTTCGCGGGCGAGCGAGTAGTCGCCCACTATGATGCACAACCGCCAGGCTGTCATGATAGCAAAGGATGTGTGACAGTGTACCCGGGGAACCTGGAGCCATGGACTGGGCTGGGCGAAGCGCCGGCCGGCATGGGGCATGTTCTGGCGCACGAGCTGTTTCACCACCTGTACGCCGTAGGTTGGCTCCGCTCCCTGGATTGGGGGAAAGCCACCGTGACCGTTGGGCGCTTCCGGCGGAAGGTCACAATTCCGGCCCTTCGAGAGATAGCCGCCGATTCGTTCAGCGAAGAGCTGATCAGATCGATCGGCGATTGAGGGCCAGGCATATGGAGGCAGATACATGATCGAGTTCACAAAACCATTCATCGGAGGCAGATTTCGAAGAGCGCATTCGGGCGATACCTTCACAACAGTCAATCCGTCGAACGGTCAGGCCATTGCAGATGTAGAGAGGTGCGATGGAGCTGATGTGGATGCTGCGGTTGAAGCCGCCCAGAGCGCTCGTTCGCGATGGCGTTTCATGAAGGCCGAAGATCGCGCGAATGTCCTGCGCAGCGTTGGGCAAGCTCTGCGGAAGCACAACGACGAGCTCGCGATGCTCGACACGTTGGACGCCGGCATCCCGTACGCTGAGACTAGCCGGCACGATGTTTCGCGCTCCGCGGCTCTGTTCGAACACTCCGCCGGCGCTGTGGACAAGCTGTACGGGAACACGGTGCCGATCGATCCCAAGTACATGAGCCTCACCTTTCGCGAGCCGTTTGGTGTAGTGGCTGCAATCACGCCCTGGAATGCGCCGCTGGCTAATGCCGTACTGAGTGTAGCCCCTGCGCTTGCGTGCGGTAACACCGTAGTGCTCAAACCGGCAAGCGAATCTCCTCTTTCGGCTTTGACGCTCGCTCAGGTCTGCGCCGAGGCAGGTCTGCCTGAGGGAGTCCTCAACGTGATACCGGGGCCAGGTTCGGATGTCGGCATGAAGCTCGCGTCCCATCCTGGGGTGGACAAGCTCTGCTTCACCGGTAGCGTTGAGACTGGCCAACGAATACTGCGGTGCGCAGCTGAGAACATGAAGGAATGCAATATGGAGTTGGGCGGCAAGACGCCGGTGGTGGTATTCGATGATGCTGACATCGAAGCAGCAGCCAAAGCCGTGTCGTTCAGTGCGTTCCGCAGGCAGGGGCAGATATGCACCGCTGCTGCAAGACTGTTCTTGCACGAGAGGATAGCTGATCGCTTCATCGACCGTCTCCTAGCTTATGTCCGCGAACTCAGGGTAGGAGACCCGACCGACATGAACACGCAGATCGGCCCGATGATCTCGCTCAGGCAGCGTGCCTCGGTGCTCGAGTACATAGCTAAAGGCCGCGAGGAAGGCGCGACTCTTCTGATCGGCGGCGGTCCCCCTGAAGCTCCTGCGCTTGCGCGCGGCGCCTACATGACGCCCACTATCTTCACTGATATCGATCACAGTTCATCGCTTGCGCAGGAGGAGATCTTCGGCCCCGTGTTGTGCGTGTTCCAGTTCTCTTCCGAAGACGAAGCTTTGCACTTGTCCAACGATGTCAGGTACGGTCTGGGCGCATCAGTCTGGACGAAGGATCTTGAGCGAGCCCACTTCTTCATCAGGCATTTCGAAGCCGGGCTGACATGGGTGAACTGCATCAACCTGAGCCATCCGGCGATTCCGCACGGAGGTTTCAAGATGAGCGGTTTGGGCCTGGAGAATGGGATGGAGGCCATGCTCAGGACATACAGTCGCTCCAAAACTGCATGGATCAACTTGGGCAGCCGAGCCGAAGTATGAAACGGGGGTGCGCAGCATGGATCATCTGGGACAGCGCTGGGCTGACCTTGGTATACCGACGACTCCGCTTGAGGCGGCACCCCATCTCAGCGATGCGCTGGGGGGCCCCAGGGTGTTTTTCAAGAGAGATGACTTGACAGGTGTCGGCCTTGGGGGCAACAAACTCAGGAAGCTTGAGTACCTGCTTGGCGATGCCTTATCGCGCGGGGCCGATACTGTGATAACTACGGCGGCCGCGCAGTCGAATTTCCTGCGGATCACTGCTGCAGCGTGCCGACGGCTCGGCTTGACCCCCGTGTTTTTCGTGAGGGCAAAGGCGAACGAGGAGCTGACTGGGAACGCTCTCTGCTATCGGCTGACGGGAGCCGAAGTACATGTAGTTAGCACCGCCGACCCGTATTCGGAGTCTACGATCCATGCGATGAAGGAGTATGCCGGGGATCTAGAGCGCAGAGGACGCACGCCTTACCTGATACACCTGGGCACGTTTTCCGGCCCGCTTGCGACTCTCGGGTATGTCGATGGAACGCGGGAACTGATCGCGCAGGCAAGATCTGCGCAAGTCGTCTTTGACCACGCGTTCGTGGCGGTCGGTTCGGGGGGGACAATGGCGGGGATGCTATTGGCCTTCGCCGATGCGCAGATGCCATGCACTGTAACGGGGGTCAGCGTCTGCGAGCCGGCGCGCCGACTTACAGACATGATCTGCGATTTCACTGAGAGGGCGGCGGAGCTCATCGATATCAAGGTGCGCGTGCCCCGACACAGTGTGCACGTGATCGACTCGTTCATCGGCGCTGGGCATGGAATCCCGAGCAGTGAATCGTTGGAGGCAGTGAAACTCGTCGCTCGAACAGAAGGTATCTTCCTTGATCCAATATACACAGGCAAAGCCATGGCTGCGCTGATAGCAGGTGTCAGGAACGGCGAGATCCGGCGCGGCGCCAACGTGCTGTTCATGCATACAGGGGGCGCGCCGAACCTGTTCCGCCATGCAGAGGCGTTCAGGAACATGCTAGACAGGAGTGAGATTGATGGAAACTATAGGGGTTGAGGAGCTCTGCAGACGATACGAGCAAGTGTACGTCGCCGCGGTCTCTGATGCGCTCGACGCCAGAGGTTACTGGCATCAGGCGCTAGACAGCGGTCTTCAGCCGCTCAATTGCGGTACGAAGCTCGCAGGGCCTGCATTCACCATGTTCGGCAGCCCTAACCGCACTACCGACAAGTCTCTCAGGAAGTCGCCGCGAGCTGTTGATGAGTTGGCGCCTCTCAGTGTAGTGGTCATGGGCACTTCGGGAGACCCCATAACCGGTCATTGGGGAGAACTACTGACAAATGCAGCGGTGTACCGCAAATGTCGCGGCGCTGTCGTAGACGGTGGGATCAGGGACACGGCATTCATCCGGGAGCTGGGATTCCCCATTTACTATCGTTTCCATTCGCCGCGCGATGCTTCCGGCAGATGGAATCTGATCGATTATCAATGCCCTGTTGAAGCGGGGGGCGTTCTCATAACGCCCGGCGATTTCATCGTCGGCGACGACGATGGGATCGTGGTCGTGCCTCGCGAGCTGGTCGTAGATGTGCTTCTTGAAGCGGAGGCCATTGTCAACACGGAGAAGGAGATACGACAGCGTGTAAGGGAAGGCCAGTCAGTGGCGGAACTCTACATGGAATATGAACGCTTCTAGCATCAGCAGGGGGTATTGAGCAGTGTGTATCGGACGGGATCGTCTGCAGTTTGTCAATTGCTCTGTGCTGGACGTCTGTGCCGGCAGGCTCATCGATGGCTGCAGTGTGACTATGGAATCAGGTGCTATTGTGGAGGTTGGCCCGTCCGCGGCGACCGCTGCGCGAGATGCGCGCTCCATCGATCTCGGCGGTCTCACGGTGATGCCTGGGCTGATCGATGCCCACGTTCACGTGTGCATGACCGGAGGCGCGACTGCGCTGGACGATTACCTGACCGATCCTCCTTCGACGACTTTCGTGAAATGCCTCGCCGGCCTGGCCCGTTCTGTGGCGTACGGTGTGACCACGATCAGAGACGCGGGTTGCCCCACGGCGCTTGGCAGTCTCCTTAGGGATCTGCAGGCACGTGGGTTGATCTTGGGCCCCCGCATATTCACCAGCGGTTCGGTCATCACCACGGTGGGCGGACACGGACACTACATCGGTGTGGAAACAGATGGCAATGCAGAGATCGAGAGAGCGGTGCAAGCACTACTGCAAGACGGAGTGGATTTCGTCAAGGTGATGGTGTCGGGGGGCAGCCTGACGAGAGGAAGCAGACCTCATGACTGTCAGTTCACCTGCGATGAACTGGGAAGCGCTGTTTCGATGGCGCACGGCTCAGGGAAGAAAGTAGCATGCCATGTGCACTCTACGGAGGGCATTGGCATGGCGATCGGGCGCGGCGCAGATAGCATTGAGCACGGCAGCTATGCCACTCGGGAACAAGTGACCATGCTCGCGGATTGCGGTGCGGCGCTTGTTCCCACCCTGGCGCCTGCATCTCGCGCTCTGGCTAGACTCGGCTCCAAAATACCGGAGGATCTGGCCGAGCGAGTGAATCGGAGACGCAATGTGACGAGATGGGCAATAAGGGAAGGGGTTACGATTCTGGCCGGTACCGACGCGGGGATTCCATTCATGCCCCACGGTAAGGTGAGCGAGGAGATCGAGTGTCTTGTCGAAATGGGTCTTTCGCCGGCGGAGGCCATACGGGCTGCGACTGTCAATGTTGCTCGGTGGATGGACCGCGGCGACGAGCTGGGGCAAGTGCGCGCAGGCATGGTTGCCGATCTGATAGCTGTCGAGGGCAATCCACTGAAGGACATACATACTCTACGCGTTCCTCTTCTTGTGATTCAGAACGGGGCTGTGGTCTTTGCTCGGTCGAGCGAGGACGGCGCCGATATGCATTCCATAGTTGACGATTGAGGAGGTCTGCCGCCAGATGAACCAATTCTCCAGGATATTCCAGGAACGACCGTTCGTATTGATGGTGAGTCTTGTCGAAAACACCATCGAGAGTGCCAGGGCTGCACGCGGGGCCGGCGCTGACTGTGTCAAGGTCCATACTTCAGTCACTCATGCTGCCAGCGGACGATCCTTTGGGCCTCTCGACGACTACAGGGATGTCTTCTCCGCCATGATAGACACTCTCAAAATCCCTGTCGGCATTGTTCCCGGCGCTGGGCTTGCCATGACCACTGATGAAACCAGGGCCATGAAGGAACTGGGTTTCCTGTTCATCGACGGCTTTGCGTCCAATCTGCCGACCGATATTCTGCGACTTGAGTCGGTGGGCAAGATGTGCGCCGTCACGCAACTACACTCAATGGAGGCCATCACCGAGCTCTCGTCGCTGTCCATCGACGCCGTAGAGGCGGACATTGTGCAGCATGACGGGTACGGTCAGCGTCTGTCAGTTGACGATCTGGTCGCGCTGAGACTGGTGGCCAAGGCATCGCGCAAGCCTGTCGTTGTGCCGAGTCAGCGATTGCTTGTGCCCGGCGACATACCAGCGCTGATCGAATGCGGAGTGAAGGGCGTCATGATTGGGGTAGTGGTAACAGGATACACGACCGAGGGGATACGCGATGCCACCATGCAGTTTCGAAGGGCGATAGACCAGGCTCTAGCTGCGCCAGAGGCAAGGTGAGATACGCGATGGGCGGCAGTAGTGGTCACAGATACGATGTAGTGGTCGTGGGCGGCGGGCCGTCCGGAATAGCCGCAGCGCTGGCCGCCGCCCGTGAAGGAGCGAAGACTCTTCTGGTTGAACGCTACGGCTTTCTAGGGGGACTGTCTACTGCTGCAGGGGTTTACCCATGGCAAGGGTTTCATACCTGCGCAGGCGATCAGTGTGTCCGAGGACTAGCCCAGACAATCGTCGATCGTCTGGCGGAGATGGGCGCTAGCCCAGGACATCTTCGTGATACCACAGGATGGACATATTCAGTAACCCCATTCGACGCTGAAGCGCTGCGCGCTCTTGCCGACCTGATGTTGGCGGAGAGTGGCGTGGACATGCTGCTGCACTCAATAGTGATGGGCGTGTTGGTCCGCAAGGGAAGAATCGCCGCTTTGGAGACGCTCTCCGGATGCGGGAGGCTGACAGTGGAAGGCGCGATGTTTGTGGACGCCAGCGGGGACGGCGATTTGGCATGCCTTGCCGGGGCGCCGTTTGAGCTAGGTCGACCGGCGGATGGCCTCATGCAGCCGATGACGATGAACTTCCGCATGGGAGGCGTTCGAATACATGAGATAGTAGAGTACATGCAGGCGCACCCTGAGGAATTCCACGAGACCAGTCTCATCAGTGAGTTGACGGCGATACCCTTGACCGGAGTATCAGGTTTCTTCTCGCTGTGGCGAGAACATGGTCCCAAGATCCTCCGCGACAGAGTGCTGTTCTTCACGGGCATTCGGCCCGGAGAGGTTCACGTGAACACCTCGCGAGTGTTGGGTTGCTGCGGCACAGATGCCAGGGACATGACTCGGGCAGAAGCGGAAGGACGCAGGCAGGTAGGGCTGGTTGCCGGTTTCCTCCAGCGCCATGTGCCCGGGTTTGGCGATTCGTATCTGCTCAATACTGCCGCGCAGATTGGCGTGCGCGAGACCAGAAGGCTTGTGGGATGTTACACTCTCACAAGAGACGATATGTTGTCAGGGCGAGCATTTCCCGACAGTGTGTGCCGCGGCGGATATCCCATAGACATTCATGATCCTGCAGGATCTGAAGTCTCAGTTGACGCTGGTATTCCTTCAACAAGCTACAGCGTGCCCTTCCGCTGTTTGATAAGTGAGGAACTTGACAATCTACTCGTGACAGGAAGGGCCATATCGGTGAGTCACGAAGCCCTCGGCGCGACACGAGTCACCCCAACGTGCATGGCGCTTGGAGAAGCCGCCGGGACCGCGGCTGGCCTATGTGTTGCCAACTCGCGAACGGCGCACGACATCGATGTTATACATCTCCAGCAGCGACTTCAGGAACACGGCGCCGTGATCTGAGTCGCAGGATGCTGCCAAGCGGGCGATTGCAGGCGCTCATCGCTCACTCTGGGCTTGAGATACTCAGCCGGCTTGTAACGGATATCGTAGTTCTCCTTCCAATACTGGGCTACCGTCTTGTCGATGCTGCCGGTCATGGGATCCCAGATGTCGGCAGGATAGCCGTCAGGTTCCGCTGGCGAATAGACCGCTTCCCATTTGACTATTGTCCGCCTGACCTGTTCTGCCCGCCCAGAGCTCTCTCCCAGTCGTTTTCCTGTTTCACCGTGAACTGCAGGTTGCCGTCCACATCACGGGCCGCCGGAGATCACGATGCTGTCGCCTGGCTGTGCCCGCACTGAGTCCTTGGCCCAGAATGGCACTCCAGCGACATCCACGGGATCCTTGGGTTCGCTTTCGCCAATGATGGCGAACAGCGCGCTGCCGCTGGTTATGGAACCTGTGCAGCAATCTGTCTTTGGAAATACGATGCGGTAGAGGACTACACATTCTCGATGGAGAATAGTTGATTCCCGGAGCAGCCGACATCATGTACCAGCGTATGTCGTGCTGGCTGCTGCCGAGTGAAGAACAGCTAAGGGGCACGTTGGATGGAATACTTCATAATTGGAGCCATATTCGCTGCCGGGATGGTTCTATCGGGTATCGGCGTCTATGTGTTGCTCGAAAGCAGACGAGGGCAGAACCTGTGGTTCGCCGGGTTCGCGCTCGCAGCGGCCGTGCACTGCTTCGGCTATGCTTTTGAGCTGACTGCCAGTACTTTGGAAATGGCCTTCGTATTCATCCGACTAGAATACGTAGGTATCGCGCTGCAACCTTTCTTCGGGATCCTCGCAACCCTCGAGTTCACCGGGGACAGCAAACGACTGGATAGGCGAATGGCCTGGGGACTGCTCTGCCTCTCGGTGTTGACCGTAATACTGGTGCACACAAACAGCCTTCATCACCTGTACTACACTGGTCTTGAGCTGAGCCGGGCAGGCAGGCTCACCATAGTGCATGTGACGCCGGGCATATGGTACTGGATATTCGTGGCCTACGTTGAACTCTGCTTCGCTGTGGGCGCAATAGCTTTGGTCCGGGCGATGAAGAAGGCGCCGGCTGACTTGAAACCGCAGTACCGCACGTATCTCGCGGGTTTCCTTGCACCAGTGATAGGCGGTCACATCTATCTGCTGGGGCTCAGCCCGCATAGCATGGACTTGGCTCCGTGTTCGCTGCTCGTCATGAGTGTGCTGATAATCCATGGGCTCAATAGCAACCGACTGTTCAACGTGATCCCGTTAGCCCAACGCCGTGTGATCGACAGCATGAATGACATTGTGATCATAGTCAGCGTGGATAATCGGATCATCGACCATAACCCGTCCCTGCAGCGGCTGTTTCCGTACGATAGTCACGACTACTTAGGCGAGCATCTGTCTGCAGTGTTCTGCGATTATCCTGAACTCCTTGAACTCATGGCGACTAGTTCGGATGGCTGCGTCAAGATCGGTCTGAAAGACGATTCGGGCCGTTCCTTTCGGGCAAGCGTCAATACCATTCTGGGCAGAGGGAACAAGCCTTTGGCGAAGTACCTCTTGATGACTGACATAACCAGCGAGATGAGAATGGTGTATTCTATGAAGAAGCTCGCCAACATCGACTCGCTTACCCAGATTGCTAATCGCCGATCGCTCTACTCTCAGATTAAAGACCTGAACAAACAGTATGAAAGCGGCGTGCCAGTGTGCGCAATCATGATAGACATCGATGACTTCAAGTCGGTCAATGACGCGCATGGGCATGCCGCTGGCGACTCGGCGCTTCGGGAGGTCGCTTCGCTGCTGAAGACAGGCATACGGAGTCAGGACGTTCTCGCGCGCTACGGCGGCGAGGAGTTCATCATAATCGCTTTTGATATGGGGCTTGACCATGCAGTGGCGCTGGCGGAAAGGCTGCGCGAGAAGATAAGCGATGCTGAGATAGTGTATGAAGGCCACACGATCCAAGTCACCGCGAGCGCGGGAGTGGCTGAGGCGTCGACTGCCCCCGACTTCGATGGTGAGCGCCTTATAGCCGATTCCGATGCTGCGCTCTATGCTGCGAAGGAGTCGGGGAAAAATCAAGTGCGAGCTCAGAACCTGCCTGCGTGATTGCTGCGGATGATGATGATGGGGTTCATGTAGCTTTCATAGGCAGTCGTGACTGGAATGGCCGGCAGATGCGCCCAGCCAATACAACACGGAGACATCCATCGGTTTGCCGGCGGCTTCCTGAGGCCGGCGTTGCTCCACAAGTATGGTCCGGCTGGCGAGCCAGGCGTGCGTACCGTAGACTGGAGGTCATGTCTTGTCAAGTGGCGTGAGTTGCCGTTGTGATTCTCCTCGCAGTATAGACCTCCGGATCTCATCTGACCGTCTC